>Ga0209541_10002073_pt1 | contig 38674 bp, 38 predicted proteins | sample RifCSPlowO2_01_FD_184027 | JGI IMG/M metagenome (GOLD analysis project Ga0209541, IMG submission 184027) | Groundwater microbial communities from Rifle, Colorado - Rifle CSP2_plank lowO2_0.1 (SPAdes) (version 2) | ecosystem: Environmental > Aquatic > Deep subsurface > Groundwater | place...
GGAAGATTTGAGACTGACCACCCCCAAACCCAGCGAGGTGGTCTCAAGTCCGCTGGAGATCGCGGGCGAGGTCTGTTGTGGTTGGTTTTTTGAGGCCGAGTTTCCGATCTCAATCGAGGATCAAAACGGAAACATACTCGGGCAGACCTCGGCGCGCGCCACCTCGGACTGGATGACCTCGGACTATATTCCCTTCCAGGCAACGCTCGAATTCAACCAGGGAAACGCCACGGCCGGCTATTTGATTTTGTCGAAAAGCAATCTGTCGGATCTGCGGGAATATGATTACAGCGTGAAAATCCCGGTTCGATTCGAATCTCTTCCGACAACTTCGCTTAAAGTCTTTTTTGCGAACAGCGAAAAAGATCCAGCAATGCTTGACTGCGCGAATGTCTACGCAGTAGAGAGAGTAATACCAAAAACCCTCACTCCCGCCCGGGCCTCGCTTGAGGAGCTTCTCAAGGGCCCATCGGCATCAGAAAAACAACTGGGGTACACGACTTCGATAAACCCGGGGGTAAAAATTCAAAAACTGACAATTGTCAACGGGATCGCAAATGTTAATTTTGACGAACAGCTTGAAGCCAGTGTCGGCGGTTCATGCCGCGTGACCAACATCCGCGCGCAGATCACGGAAACGCTTAAACAATTTTCCACAGTTAGCGAAGTAATCATTTCCATCAACGGCCGGACAGAAGATATCCTCCAGCCGTAAATTTATTTCCCGTTCTGGGCAAGCACGTCTTTCACCTTATTCAAAATTTCTTCGGTCGTGAAGTATGCTTTAACCAGATAGCCCTGGATCTTGAGATCCTGGGCTTTTAAGATGTCCTTGTTGCTCCAAAGGTTGCTCAAAATAATAACAGGCGTGTTGGCAATTTTGGCATCTTTGTTTTTCCGGATATTTTTCAAAACTTCAAAGCCATCCATCTCCGGCATGATCAAATCCAAAAGCACGAGATCCGGCTTATCCTTCAGCCACAGCTCCAGCGCCTGCTTGCCGTCATAAGCGACTTTCACATCAAAACCGCTAGATGAGAGCTTGCGCACCACTATCTCGCTCATCATCGCCTCATCCTCGGCGACTAGAATTTTTGTTTGTTTCTCGGCCATAGGGCCCCCTATTATTTAAAATTGTCCAATATAATTATACCAAAGCTTGATTTTTTACACAAGTTTTGGTATAATAGAGATATGAAAATCACGCCACGGACTCACTATCCAAAGAAACAAAAACTAATCACAACTTGCGTTAGGTAGGAAAATAAAAGTGTTTGATTACACAAAATTCCCTGAATTTGATAATCATGAGATGGTTGTCTTTTTGTCAGATGAGAAAACCGGATTGAAGGGCTTTATTGCTATCCACAACACTAACCTTGGGCCGGCGACAGGTGGTACCCGCTATTGGAATTATTCATCGGAAGAAGAAGCTCTGCGCGACGCATTAAGGCTGGCGAAGGACATGACCTACAAATGTGCACTTGCGAGAGTACCCTATGGCGGTGGAAAAGCGGTGATAATCGGCAACCCCACAAAGCCTAAAACAAAAGAGTTAATCCAGGCTTATGCAAAAAGGATTAATTTGCTTGGAGGCAATTTCACCACCGGGCAAGATGCAGGTATCAGTCCTGGGGATTTAAAAATAATGGGCGAGGTATCACCGTTCGTTAATGGACAATCCGCTGGTGAATTAGGATGGTGGTGTGCTCTCGGGGTTTTCTCTGCAATCAAAACGACTCTTAACGAAGTTTTTGGATCGGCAAACGTCAAGGGCAAGACTTTTGCGGTGAAGGGGTTGGGAAAAACTGGACTAAGTCTTTGTCTGCTCATTGCCAAGGCGGGGGGAGAAATTATTGCCACCGATATCAATACAACTTCGATACGAAGAGCAAAAAAGAAAATAAAAAAAATAAGATTTGTCAGGCCAGCCGAAATCCACAAACAAAAAGTAGACGTCTTCTGCCCATGTGCTCTTGGAAAAGATTTAACAACCGCAACCATCCCTCAGCTACGATGCCAGATTGTCTGTGGCAGCGCGAATAGCCAGCTTGGCTCAATCAAGGCCGGCGAGTTAGTTTACAGAAAAAAAATAGTGTACGTTCCCGACTATGCAGCAAATGCCGGAGGACTGATTCAAGTAGCGGAAGAAATGGACAAGCGCGGATACGATAGAAGAAGGGCAGTAAAAAAAGTTTTGTCAATTGGAAAAACAGTCGAAAAGATTCTCGAATACTCAAAAAAAATGCGTAAACCTACGAACGTTGTCGCGGACGAAATGGTAGAAAAAAAATTCAAAAAATAACTTTATGAAGCGGGTTTTTGGGGGACTCACTAAAGACAAAAGGGCCGCAGAAGTTCTGAAATTGATCCGGACCAAACGAAGCCAGTTCTGGGAAAAACAACGGGTAGACATTACGCTGGAGCTTTTTCATCTTGCCGCAGAGCGAGTTCCTGCCTACAAAGATTTTCTAAAACACAATAGCATCCACCATAAAAAAATAAAAACATTTTCCGATTTTCAGCTTGTTCCTCCTGTTACAAAAAAAAACTACTTGAATCAGTACCCCCTGGAGATGCTTGTCTGGGACGGTACACTAAAAAAACGCCTTGTACTCGCAGTAACCTCCGGGTCTACCGGAAAACCATTTTACTTTCCCCGGAACGACGACCTGGATTGGCAGTCGTCGGTCTACCACCAAATGTTTTTACAAAATGACTACTCGAACAGAAACAAAAAAACCCTCGTCATAGTGGCCTTCGGAGCCGGGGTGTGGATTGGCGGGATCATAACCTATCAGGCCTTCAGGGCAATCTCTCACCGGGGATATCCATTTACGATCATTACGACCGGGCCGAATAAAAAAGAAATATTCGAGAGCCTCAAAAATATGGGAAGTAAGTACGACCAAGTAATAATTTGCGGCTATCCACCTTTTATAAAAGACGTTATTGACGAAGCGAAAAACAACGGGGTAAATTTGAGACAATTCAATATCAAAACCATTTTTGCGGCAGAAGCATTTTCAGAAAAATTTAGGGACTATGTAGCCAAAAAAGCCGGAATAAAAAATAAATACAAAGATACGATGAATATTTACGGTAGCGCTGACTTGGGTACCATGGCAGAGGAAACCCCTTTTAGTATTCTTGTAAGAGAAATGGCATTAAAAAACAAAAAAATATATGAAAAAATTTTTCATGACGCGACTCGAATTCCAACCCTGGCGCAATTTAATCCTCTCTTTATAAACTTTGAAGGTGTCGGAGGAAAAATTTTGTGTACGGGCAATAATGCTTTGCCGCTGGTAAAGTATGATATTGGCGATCGAGGAGGGGTTTGGGATTTTCACGAGGTTGAAGATATTTTAAGACCTCGAAAGTCCGAGCTTGCGCGGGCCATGAAAAAAGTCAAAATACAAAATCCGTCCCAGCTACCTTTCGTGTATGTCTATGAAAGAACCGATTTTTCAACTAAGTTGTATGGCGCTATAATTTACGCTGAACATATCAAGGAAGCGCTTCAGCATCATCATCTGAAAAATTTTTTAACAGGGAAATTTATCATGTCAACTGAGCACGATAAAAAACAGGATGAATATCTGCAGATTAATATCGAGCTTATGCCAAATATCAAAAATGCTCCTCTCTTGAAAAAAAGGGTCTGTGATTTGATAATCGAGAATCTACTGCAAAAAAATGCAGAATACAGAAATAACTATGCACTGATGCCGGATCGGGTCCGGCCAAAAGTAGAATTTTTTAAGTATGAACACCCACACCACTTCAAAGCTGGAATAAAACAAGCCTGGGTTAAAACAATTTATTGATTATGGACCAACTGGAGAATAGATTAAAAAAAAGTTCTAATGCTATCACCTTCTCTCGCCCGATAATATTTGACCTGGCAAAATTGAAAAGCAGAAATTCGGTAAAAGGGCTCATAACCAATTACAAAATTCAGCATGTTACGGACAATTACCTGGAACAGCTGCGTGAGCTATACGCAATCAAGAACCCGAGATTGGTATACGGTCCAAATTTCGAAAAAGAATTTAGGAATTATGTTAACAAATTGGAAAAGGGAAATCCGTTCTGGCAACAGGGTCGCTGGATACATTATCCTTGGCTCTATACCCTTGTTCATCTCTTGGAGAATAGAGATTTTCAACTGGTGAGGACAGCGCGAAATAAAAATCTCATTAATGAACGGGAGCAAAACAAATTCTACAACGCTGTGATAGGTATAGGGGGTTTGAGTATTGGGAACAGCGTTGCATTGGCTATTGTTTTGCAGGGAGGAGCAAAACACATTCGCCTCGCGGACCATGATAAATTGGCCCTTTCCAACCTCAACCGAATCCGCGCCGGGGTAGAAAATTTGGGACAGCGGAAAGTCGAGATAACAGCCCGGCAAATTTACGAGCTTAATCCGTACGCAAAGGTGGACATTTTCCCCGAAGGTTTAACTCAAAAAAACATTTCTAAATTTTTTGCCGGACCTCCAAAACTTGATATTGTAATAGATGAGCTTGATAACCTGGCTGTGAAATTTCTGATTCGGGAACAGGCCAAACGCCACCGCATCGCGGTAGTGATGGCGGCTGATAACGGTGATAACGCGGTAGTCGATATAGAGCGGTATGACCTGAATCCCAAAACCAAATTTTTTCACAACAGGCTCGGAAACGTTTCTTATAAAAAACTCTCGCAGCTGGATAAATTTGGGATAGGGAAGACAATCACCAAACATATAGGCCCTGAAAATGTGACGGAGCGGATGCAAAAATCGCTTTTGGAAATGGGAAAAACAATCGTTTCTTGGCCGCAGTTAGGCGGCGCAGCTTTAATCAATGGTTCTGCAGTAGCCTACTGTGTCAGAAAAATCCTAAATAAACAACCGCTGGAAAGAATTCGCTCCCTGATTTCACTGGACGAGAAGCTAATACCAAGATATAACTCTCCGTTGATGAAGAAAAAAAGAAAAAGAATTACCCAATCATTCAAAAAGATATTCGGTCTATGAGAAGTGAAATCCTGAAAATATTAGAAACCGCCGTAAACGCACCGTCGGGAGAAAACACCCAACCATGGCGGTTTAAGGTTAATGATGACCAAGTACTTGTTTACAATATCCCTGAGCGTGATCAATCACTTTATAACACCGGCCAAAAGGGATCATACGTAGCGCATGGCGCGTTGCTTGAAAATATCCAAATCTTAGCAACGTCAGCCGGGTTTGATATAAAAATAGTTATTTCCCCAAACCAAAACGACATAAATCTGACCGCAAAAATTATTTTCCAAAAATCTTATCCGAAAAACGAGCCATTGGCCGAGTGGATTCCCAAACGTACAACCAACAGAAAACCATACGATAAAAAAAGTTTAGATACGGATCAACTGAATGAATTAAAGAATATATCCACTGAAGAGGGCGAGGTGATTTTTATCACGGATCCTTCAAAAGTCAGCCTTCTTGCCCATGCCTGCAGTACAAACGAACGGGTCATGTTTGCCAATAAATCCATTCACAATTTTTTCTTCAGGCATATCAATTGGACGAAAGATGAAGAAAATAAAAAAAGAATTGGATTCTACATCAAAACTTTGGAAGCCCCGCCCCCGGCACAAATCTTATTCAAAGTACTCAAAAGATGGTGGGTCATGAGAGTATTTAACGTATTCGGATTGTCCACATTAATCGCCGGAGGCAATGCTCAAACTTATGCTTCGTCTTCTGCAATGGGAATTGTACTGGCAAACAAAAACACACCCGAGGATATGATCGCAGCCGGCAGAATTATGCAAAGGATTTGGCTCAAGGCTACTCAAATGGGGATTAGCGTCCAGCCTCTCACCGGAGTCATCTTCTTCATGCAAGCCATTCTCGCGGGCAGAACTGAAGAGTTTTCTAAAAAACATATCGAGCTAATAAAAAAATCTTATAATCAAATCAGAGAAACTTTCAATGCTGGGGATAAAACGCCAGCAATGTTGTTTCGTTTGGGCTACGATGGTGAGCCAACCGCCCATTCAATGAAACTAAATCCATATGTCATCACTGACTAATTTTGATCTATTTTCTGTGGGGTTAACCGTTGCGGCAATCGGCATTTTAGGCTTTACCGTTGTTTTGAATAATATCCGCAGCGCAACAAACCGGACGTTTTTGTTATTTTCTCTAATTACGGTTTTTTGGGGGATAGTAAATTATCTGAGTTACCGAGTTGGCTCCCCATCTTTGACATTGTGGCTTCTACGGCTTGTGATAGCATCTGCTGTCTGGCACGCTTTTTCCTTCTTTCAATTGTTTTATGTTTTTCCTGATCAGAAAATTAAATTTCCCAAATGGTATAAATTCGCGCTGCTTCCCGTGGTAGCTTTGTCATCCATTGTAAATCTAACGCCTCTTTCCTTTACTCATATAACCAAACTTTCTTCAGTAGGTTCTGTTTCAACAGTTGGAAAAGGTCCAGGCATGGGACTTTTTGTGGCGGTCGTAATATTTCTGATCGTGGGCGGGTTTGTCCTGCTTATAAAAAAATTCAGAAAATCAACGGGATTGGAGAGAACCCAGTTCAAATATATTCTTGCGGGGACCCTGATTACTTTTTCTTTAATTTTTACTTTTAATTTTTTCCTTCCTGCTGCTTTCGACATAGTAAGGCTTATTCCCCTGGGTGCTACTTTCATTTTTCCATTCATCGCTTTCACAGCATACGCCATTTTCAAACATCACCTTCTAAATGTCAAGGTTATTGCTACGGAAATCTTGACGTTTATCTTGGCTGTCGTCACGCTCCTCGAGGTTATACTTTCTAATGATTTGCCGATCCTGATTTTTAGAGGAAGCATATTTTTGCTTGTTCTAAGCTTCGGCATTTTACTTATTAAAAGCGTTCTCAAAGAAGTCGAACAGCGGGAACAGTTGCAAATCCTAACCACCAAACTCAAAGAGGCCAACCAAAAACTCAAACTTCTTGACCAGGCCCGGGCGGATTTTATTACGATGGCCTCCCACCAGCTGCGCACTCCCCCGTCCACGCTCAAATGGTATCTGGCCGCGATTCTGGCCGGTGATTTCGGCCAGCCGAGTCCGGAAATAAAGACCGCTCTTGGGAAAATGCAACTCTCCAATAACGCGATGATTTCGCTGATTGATGACATGCTCAATGCCTCGCGCATTGAGCGCGGCAAGATTGAATTTAACTTTGAACCAACCGATGTTTCGGAAATTACCCAGTTCACGGTGGATCAGCTCCGCGCCCTGGCCGAGCCGAAACTCCTCAAGCTTGATCTTGTCAAACCGAAAACCGGACTACCGAAAATCATGGCTGACAAAGAAAAACTCCGCCAAGTCATTAACAACCTTATTGACAATGCCATCAAATACACCAAAAATGGCGCAGTAACGGTAAAACTTGAAAAAACCGGAAACAATATCGCCATCAAAGTCGCGGACACGGGCAAGGGCATTGCCAAAGAGGATCAAAAAAATCTTTTTGAAAAATACGCGCGCACCAAGGACTCGAGCAAATATACCGCGGGCCTAGGTCTGGGGCTTTATCTGGCCAAGGTCATCGTGCAGCAGCACGCCGGCAAAATCTGGGCCGAAAGCGAAGGGATTGGCCGCGGCTCGACATTCATCATCAGCCTGCCTATCAAAAGCGGCATCAAAGCCACCGCGACCTTTGATCTGGCGAAGAACAAATGAGCAATAAATTTCTAAAGTTCGCAATTAGTACCGCGCAAACAACAGGCCGAAAAATGGCCTACTATTTTCGCAAAAAAGAGCCGGTCATTCGCGACGTACCGACGGGAATTAAAACCTTTTACGACGATGTCGCCGACGATATCATTAAAGGGCTTATTGAAAAGCGCTTCCCCACCCATTCTTATCTTACCGAAGAAACCGGGTTGGTGGATAAAAAATCCGACTACTTGTGGATCATTGACCCTTTGGACGGCACAAGCAATTTCGTAAACCACAACCCCTTCTTTTCGATCTCCGTCGCCCTGTGGCACAAAGGCGAGCCCGTACTAGGCGTTATCGAAGTCCCGCTCTTGCGGGAGACTTTCGTGGCCACTGCCGGCAAAGGGGCTTTTCATTATGACGGAAAGCGAAAAAAACGAGTCCGAGTGTCCGCTATTTCCAGTCTTTCAAAATCTTACCTAATCTTCTGCGAGGGCGGCGAGAAAAATAAATCCCGGATAGTGAAAATCTTTCGCGGCCTTTATCCGCGCGCCAGAGAAATGCGAAAACTTGGCTCCGCGGCCATCGAACTGGCTTGGGTGGGCCTAGGCAGGAGCGAGGGATATATAACCACCCAAACGCACCTGTGGGATATCGCAGCGGGAATTTTGTTTGTGAAGGAAGCGGGGGGGCAGATTTTGCACTTTGACGGCACTCCTTACAAATGGAGCGAATTTCTGAAATCAAAAAAATTTGACCTTGCCGCGACAAATAACAAGGTCAAATTGCCAAGACTCGTCTGATGTTTCAATTTTATACAAATGTGAGAAATTGAAACAAGCTGCCCCTCAACAAGAAAAGAAAAGGTGATCAAAAGCCTCTACCTGTCTCGACCGACAGACCGGCGGCTTTCCACCCGTCTTTGCCGTTATGATATTCGAGGAGATTAGTATAACCCAAGGCTTCCATGCGACGTGTGGCTTTGGCGGAGGCATGACATTCGATATCCCGACAATACACCACCACGGTTTTGTTCTTGTCCGGGACAGCCTTTTGGATTCCTGTTTCAAAAGTATCGTCCACCGGCACATTGATCGCGCTGGGGAGATGAAACTCCGCGAATGTCGCAGATCCCAAGACCTCCACCAACACGAAGGCTTCCTTATTATCCATTTTCGCTTTCAGATCCTTGGTCGTGATAAATCCAGTCATTTTAGTTTCTCCTTAATTTAATATACACTATAATTATAACAAATTAGGTGCTGAAACAAAAATGCCCAAAAAAACCAAAACCCCAGTAGTAGATCCCGCCACCGAGGGGATCACTACGGGGCAGGTAAAAATATCCCCGTGGCATTCCTTGAAACTCGCGCGGGTCCTGAAAGATTTGAAAACCGATCCTGATGTTGGATTGACGGAAGAGGATGTCTTGGAGCGCGTCCAAGCCTGGGGAAAAAACGAGTTGCCGAAAGGCAAACGCCTTTCAACACTCCAGATGCTCGGCCGACAATTCACCAGCCCCCTGGTGTATATTCTTTTGGTTGCCGCTATTCTTACGGCGGTTATCAAAGAGTATTCGGACACGGTCATCATTCTGGTCGTGGTCGCTGCAAACGCCTTGATCGGACTCTTCCAAGAGTACCGGGCTAACAAAATTTTTGAAAAATTAAAAGAAATAGTCAGGGTCCAGGCCATAGTGACCCGTGGGGGAAAAATTCACACTTTGGATTCGTCGCAACTGGTACCGGGTGACGTTATTATTCTCCGGGGCGGCGACAAGGTTCCGGCAGATGCCAGACTGGTAGAGGCCTCCAATCTCAAAGCGAACGAAGCCCTGCTAACCGGTGAATCCAAGGCGACAAAAAAATCGCTGGGAAAATTTGACGCAAAGGCACAAATCGGAGATCGTTCGAACATGGTTTTTATGGGCACGCTTATTGAACAGGGAGAAGGCAGGGCGGTTGTTGTTTCAATCGGAGCCCGCACGGAAATTGGACAAATTTCCGCCCTGACACAAAATACCGAAGACGAACAAAGCCCCTTGCAACAGCGGATGGGTAAATTGGGAACATTCCTCACGGAAATTTTTGTCGTAATTTCGCTGGCAATATTTTTGATCGGCTTGGTCCAGGGAGACAGCGTAATCGAAATGATAAAAACAACAATCGCTATCGCGGTGGCGGCCATTCCGGAAGGCTTGCCGGCCGCTATTTCCATCATTCTCGCCGTGTCCAGCCAGAAAATTCTCAAACGCAAAGGCCTGGTACGCAAATTGATTGCCGCCGAGACACTGGGATCAACATCGGTCATTTCCACTGACAAAACCGGTACGCTCACGCTTGGACAAATGAAGGTCGAACAGCTGCTCTGCGAGGACAAAAATCGCTGCCTCTTGGCCCTGGCATTTGCCAACGAAGCCGTTCTTGAGGAAAAAAACGGAAAAATCCAAGTCACGGGCGAATCAACCGACAAAGCCAAGCTGGAGGCATTTCTCTCCGCGGGCAACGACTTTCAAAAAACCCTGAACGCTCTGCCGCGCCTGGCCATTCTGCCTTTTGATGACTCCCGAAAATATATCGCTTCATTCCACAAAGACAAAGACGCGTTGCGGATATTTCAAACCGGCGCGCCGGAAATGGTTTTGAAAAATTGCCGGATTGAAGCGCGACAACAATCGCAAATTCAACAATCCTACGAAGATCTCGCTAAGCGCGGCTTCCGCCTCATCGCGGTAGCCGAAAAACGACTCGCCCTGCCCGCTCTCAAGGAATGGACCACGGAAACGATGGTCCCCATGATTTCTTCCATGGACTACCTTGGACTCGCGGCCATTCGCGATCCGATCCGGGAGGATGTCAGAAGCGCCATGCAGCTTACCAGGCAGGCCGGAATAAAAATCCTCATGGTGACTGGGGACCATATTCTCACTGCCAAAGCAATCGGTTTGGAACTTGGCTTTGCCACGTCAAATGACGCGGTCATCAACGGGGAAGAACTGGATACTCTCTCCGATGACCAATTAAAGAAACGCGTTGGAAAATTGGAAATTATCGCTCGGGTGAATCCCGTTCATAAAATGCGAATCATCAATGCCTGGCAGAAACTCGGAGCGGTGGTCGCCATGACCGGGGACGGTGTCAATGACGCTCCGTCGCTAAAGAGCGCGGATATCGGGATTGCCATTGGCTCCGGCACGGACGTTGCCAAAGAAGCCTCGGATCTGATTTTGCTAAACGACAGTTTCAGCACCATCACCGCCGCGGTTTCCGAAGGACGAACCGGGTTTGCCAATATTCGAAAAGCCACGACTATCGTGATGTCAAACGCTTTCACGGAGATTACGCTGATTACTTGCGCGCTTATTTTTTCCACTCCCTTCCTGCCCATTATCGCGGTACAAATTCTTTGGGTAAATATCGTGGAAGACGGCCTGCCTGTCCTGTCCCTGGCCTTTGAGCCGTCCGAGGAAGAAATAATGAAGAGTAAGCCGACTTCCCCCGAAGAACCAATCCTCAATCGTGAAGTGAAATATATTATTTTCGCGGTGGGCATTTTGGCGGATCTCACGCTGTTCGGCATTTTCTATTATCTGTACAAAAATTCCGGCTGGGACGCGATCAAAATCCAATCCTTCATTTTTGTTGCCACGGCCGCTCCGACACTCCTCAATATCTTTGCCTTGAAATCTCTCAAAACTCCCATACACCGGATAAAATTGCTAAATAACCATTTTTTGCTTATGGCGGTCGGGGTAGGCTTTGCACTAATGTTTATGGCAATTTATGTTCCCTTCTTCAATCAATTTCTGAAAACTGTGCCCTTGCCCATTTGGCCGGCACTCGCGAGCTTCCTCTTGTTTCCTCTGTTCAAACTTACCCTCGTCGAGCTTGTAAAATGGCAATTTCGAAGGTAGACTGATTACAAATGCAGCAATCCAACATCACAAACGATATCAAGGAGCCGATTGGCCATCTGGTTGAGCACAGGCTTCCCTGGTTGGTGCTGGGGCTTTTAGGCGGAATTATTACGTCCCTTATTGTCTCAAACTACGAAAAAATTCTCTCGGCCGATGTGAGGCTGGCTTTTTTTATTCCCATTATTGTCTATATGAGCGACGCGATCGGCACCCAAACCGAAACGATTTACGTCAGGCAGCTGAAAAAATCCGGGGGTTCTCTCTCCAAATATTTACTGAAAGAAACCGCTCTGGGGTTGAGTCTGGGCGGAATATTCGGAATAGCCACGGCGGCGTTTGCCTATTATTGGCTGGGGTCGTATGCGATAGCTTTGACGGTAGGACTTGCGATGTTCGTCAATATTACCTTGGCCCCCGTACTTGCGACCTTGATCCCCGCAATCTTGTATAAAGAACACAGCGATCCAGCTTTGGGCGCGGGGCCGCTGGCAACGATCATTCAAGACCTGATCAGTTTGCTAATTTATTTTTTGATCGCCAGCTTGATCATTCTCTAAATTTTGATATAGTATATATAATTAATTTCGAAAGGAAACAAGATGTCTGATGAACAAAAAAACGATCAAACAGAAGCTGGCGAAGCAGATTCTCAATCACAGCAGGCTTCTAAACAAAGCGATGGCCACGCCAACCACAAAGAAAAAGTTGAAGGATGCGAGTTCTGCTAGCTTTTAAAGCCAGAAACAAAAAACTTACAATTCATGGATGGAAGCGAGCTTAAAATTGTCTTTTGGACGAGTCTAGTAATAGGGGCTTTACTGCTTTTTTCTTTAGTCAAAAAAGAAAAATCCGAGCGGTTGAAGCTCTTTCTTTTTTGGGGAATGATCATCCCCATTATCTTTACGACTGTCTATTTAGTCACTACTACAGTTGCTAAAAATGTCGGCTCCGTGACCAAGGGGCCGGTGCATTGGCACGCGGACTACGAAATCTATGTTTGCGGCAAATCAGCCAAAGACCAAACCTCATATAATAATCACAAGTTTATTCCGATAGCCCAGGCCCACGAAGGCGAAGCAGATGAAGCGCTGGATCTCGTGGATCCAACCGGTTTCTCCAACCGCGTCGGAACGTCGGATTTTCACGAGCACGGCGATGGCCGCATCCACGTGGAAGGCGTTGTTGAACGACTGGAAGACGTCAGTTTGGGTAAATTTTTTGAGGCTATTGGCGGCCAACTTACCAAAACGATTATGCGTCTGCCAACCAATCGCGGGGAGGTCATTGTCCAAAACAGGATGAATTGCCCGGATGCTAAACCCGGCGCTTGGCAGGGCTTTGTCTACAAAACCAAAGGCAATATCGTCACCCAGGAAAAACTCGATAATTTTGCAGACTACGTTTTGTCTCCCTACTCAACCGTGCCCCCGGGAGACTGCATCATCCTGGAATTTGGCTCCGAAACCAGAGCTCAAACCGATAAAATCTGTTCATTTTACCAGATCGCCATTGACCAAGGAGAATTGAAACGTGGGTATTGAAGCCCAATTCCCAACCATCCTAACCGTGGCTCTGGCGGCCTCGTTGGACTCCATCAATCCCTGCGCCATCGGCGTGCTGATTTTGATGGTGTCAGTCGTGCTAGCCGGAGGAGGCTCGCTGAGACGGATGCTCTTTTTGGGATTTATTTATATCACCGCGGTTTTCGCAGTCTATCTCGCCGCTGGTCTGGGGCTGGTCTATTTTTTTACCCGAATTCCGCTGGCTTTAACCGAATATTTATCAATCGGGGTGGCCTTATTTGTCGTCTTGGCCGGCATTATTGAAATCAAAGACTATTTCTGGTATGGCCGCGGGTTCTCTCTGGCCATTCCGGCCAGCATGGCCAAGCGGCTTCACGGCTACGCCTCGCGCACGACGGTTTTGGGAATCGCGGCTCTGGGCGCTTTTGTTTCCGCCGTGGAGCTCCCGTGCACCGGCGCGCCTTACCTGGCCATCATCACTATCCTCTCACAGTATTTCGATTTCACCGCTTTTTGGCTCCTGGTCTTCTACAATATCATTTTTATCTCGCCGCTTATCATCATCCTGATTCTGGTCGCCTCCGGCAAAAAAATTCAGGAAATCAAAGGCTGGAAACAAGACAATCGCGGATTTATGCGGCTGGCGATAGGAGTATTGCTCATCGGCTTAGCCTGGCTTTTGATATTAATTGCCAATGGTACAATTAATTTAGGATAATGCTTACTCACATAGTAAAACGCAAAGGGCACAAAGAACCCTTTGATTCAAGAAAAATTTACGCGTCCGCCTATGCTTCCTGCCGCAATGTCCATCTTTCGGAGATCCAATCTGAAAAAATCGCGGAAGCGGTTGAGTTGAGGATGCGGAAATGGATTGAGCAGAAACAAGAAGTAAACTCGGAAGATATCTTTCAAGAGGTCATCAAAATCCTGAAAGAGCTTGAGCCCGATGCGGCTTTTATGTACGAAACCCACCGGGACATATCATGAATCAAGATTTGGCATCAAAAAAATGCGTGCCGTGCGAGGGCGGGGTGGAGCCGATCAGTCGCGAGCGTGCGCAGGAATACTTGAAGCAACTAAATTCGGACTGGCAGATCATTGACAATGGCCGCAAAATCCGCCGCGAATTCAAATTCAAAAACTTCAAAGAAACTTTGAACTTTGTCAACAAAGTCGGGGAAATCGCCGAGAACGAAGGACATCATCCGGATATCGAATTCGGGTGGGGCTACGTAAATATCACACTATTCACACACGCCATAAATGGGCTTTTCGAAAACGATTTTATATTGGCGGCGAAAATTGATAGCTAGCTTATTAGCTTACTAGGTAATTGGGTTATTAGTTAACATCCGCCCCGAAGGCGGAATTTTTTTGCTAATAAGCTAGTAAGCTAAGCGCCCAATAAGCTATTCTAATAATCCCTCAGCTTCTGTATATCCTTGTGTTCTTTAATCCGCTCCAAGGCCTTGGCCTCGATCTGCCGGATCCGCTCGCGGGTAACGCCGAACTCTTTGCCGACCTCTTCCAAAGTATGAGTAACCCCGTCCTCGATGCCAAACCGCATGCGCAAAATCTTCTGCTCGCGCGGGTCCAGGTCTTGCAGCACTTCCGAAACATATTCAGCCAAGAGCTGACGGCCTGCCGAATCGGCCGGCATGGTTGTTTGCTCGTCCACGATAAAGTCCCCGAGGCGAGAATCCTCTTCGTCCCCCTCGTCTCCGACGGCCGTATCAATCGACACTGTCTCCTGGGAAATCTTCTGAAGCTGATGAACTTTGGCAACCTCAATTCCCATTTCCGCGGCAATTTCCTCCGCGGTCGGCTCCCTTCCCAGCTCCTGCACGAGCGACCTCGCCGCCTGCGCGTATTTATTCAAAGTCTCCACCATGTGCACCGGAATTCTGATGGTCCTCGACTGATCCGCAAGAGCGCGCGTGATCGCCTGCCTGATCCACCAGGTCGCGTAAGTTGAAAATTTATATCCCCTAGTCCAATCAAATTTTTCAACGGCCCGAAACAGGCCGAGGTTCCCTTCTTGAATAAGATCCAGAAGCCCGAGGTTCCTCCCCATATATTTCTTGGCAATTGAAACCACAAGGCGAAGGTTGGCCTCGGCCAATTTCTTTCGCGCCGCGACATCGCCCTTCCCAATCCTCTTTGCCAATTCGACCTCCTCACTCCCTTTCAACAAGGAGACTTTTCCGATCTCCCGCAAATACATTTGGATGGAATCGTCATATATATCTCCCAAATTATAACTTTCCGGGGTGTCAATGATGGATTTGCCGCGCGGCCGCTCGGGAGTATCTTTCCCCTGTTCCCAGACCGAGGCAATTTCCTGGTCGACCACTTCAATTCCCAAACTATCCAAGTCGTTGAACAGTTTCTCAACCGCGGGAAGATTTTCTTCCAAATTGGGCATGGCGTGAACAATTTCCGCTTCAGTGACGAATCCCCGCCCTTTGCTTTTTTCAACTACGCTTTTTATGGCATGATCCCAATCAAACTGCGCCGGCGGCTGGACGTGTTTTTTGGCTGAACTAACTTTCCTCGCCCGCTTCTGTTTCCGAGCGAGGTTTTTTTTAGCTGTTTTTTTATTGCGTTTCAACCGTTTTTGCGCCATATCCATTTTAGCTAATATGGTACTTGGATAATTCTCGCGTCAAATTATTAAATTCTCCAGAGAGAACTTTCGCCTCCTCTATGCGTCCAATATATTCTGCCTGCCTGATGCGCATGGATAAGCGATTCATGTTCTCTTTTAATGCTTCAAGTTTAAAATTTCCCAAAAATTGCTGTTTCATATCCCGCAAGCTCCAGTCTGGAAAAGCGTTTAATTCATTATCGACAGCAAACAGCAAAAGTTCAATTTCCGGGGCCATTTTCGGATTCTCGACCATAAAATTCTTTAACTCAAATTTGCCGGATTCAATCTGTGCGCGCGCCATACGGTAGACCTCTTGCAGAACTGGGGTTGAAAAATCCTCGACTCGCAATTCCTTCCAGTCCTCCGCTAGATTTTGGCCGAACTTGAGCAGCAGGCCCAAAACCCGGTGTTCCAAAACTTCTCTTTTGCTTTTTTTGTTTCCGGGAGAAACGGGCCGCGACGGCTTTTTCGTCAATTCGGAGGATCGCGGTTTGCGGTTTAAAAGTTCCAGAAGGATTTTTTCGTCGAAGCCTAAGCTACCCGAAACTTGCTTCGTGTAATGAGAACGGTCAATCGGATCAGGCAATAAAGATAAAAGCGGCAGTAAATCTGCCACAACTTGCTTCTTCTCAACAGCGGATTCTAGATTGATATTAGCAAAAACCGCATCAAAGTAAAAGTCCAAGAAGTTTTTGGCGGATCTTACCTGCTGTTCCCAAAGCCCGGGATCCCGTCTGATGAGCTCATCCGGATCTTTGGCCAAGGCTTTTGGCATAGAAAGTATCCGCACATTAAAGCCAAGACTCAACGCAAGCTCGACGGCCCGCCTCGTCGCCAAAAGCCCTGCTTCGTCAACATCAAGGGCGAAAACAATATTTAGGGTAAACCGTTTCAAGGTTTCAAGCTGGGCGGAGGTTAACGCCGTGCCGGAAGACCCAACGACATTGCCGAAACCGACCTGCCCGCCCATTGACGCGGCCTCGTGGCAGGTAATGACGTCCATATTCCCTTCTACAACAATGACCGCGCCGATTTTGCGGATATCACTTTTGGCCAAATGCAGGCCATAAACCAAATGGCTTTTGAAATAAATCGCCGTCTCGGGACTGTTCACATACTTGGCGGCCCCCTCCGTGTCCCTCAAGATCCGGGCAGTAAATCCCACTACCCGGCCGTGGATATCAAACAGCGGAAACATCACCCGGCCGCGGAACCGGTCAAAGTATTCACCCGTGTCATCCTTGCGAACCAGCAACCCTGCCTCGGCCGCTTCTTTTTTCTGATAACCCTTATTCACGACAAAATTCTCGAAAGTATGGAAATCGTCAGGCGAGTATCCCAACTGCCATTTCTGAATGGTCTCCGGCAGGAGCCCTCTTTTTGCCAGATAATCCCGCGCCGCCTGAGCGCTGCGGCTCTCCGCCAGAACCTTTGCAAAATACTTGGCGGCCAATTCGTTGATCGCGTACAAAGTTTTTTTCTGGTCAGTTTCCTTTTGATATTCCACCGTGGGCTTCTTGAGTATGACACCGGCGCGGGCGGCGAGCATGTGCAAGGCTTCGGGAAATTCGACTCCTTCGATTTGCTTGATGAATTCAAAAATATCGCCGCCCAAACCGCAGCCAAAACAGTGCCAGATTTGCTTTGAGGCCGAAACCAAAAATGAAGGTGTTTTTTCGGTGTGAAACGGGCAGACGGCGCGAAAATTCACGCCAGCTTTCTTCAGCGGCACATACTCGCCGATCAAATCGACGATATTAATTTTTTCCTTAATTTCTTCGGATGGAAACATAATTTTGGCGGAGGCGGTGGGATTTGAACCCACGATACCCTTTCGGGCATACTTGCTCTCCAAGCAAGCGCACTAGACCACTATGCGACGCCTCCCTATCAAGTCAGACCATTATATCAAAATGGTAATAAAATGAAAACAATCAATTCAAACCCTGTCGACTCTTCAGGGGGTCCCTGCTGAAACAACATTCCGTAAAAAACCACGAATGTGGAGTTTCACGGAATAACGGAATAAAGGATCCGATAAAGCTGCGATAAAAACGCGATGAAAAAACTAGGCTAAATAACCCCTGCCTTTTTAAAATAGCCGACGAGCAACTTTTTGTCAGAAATATCCAGCTCATCTATTTTCATAACTGTTACAAAGGGGTCGATGCCATAGGTTCGGGCCACAAATTCAATCTCGATTCTGGGATTAAAGGGATAAAACCAAAGGGTCCTCTGCAGAGAATAAAAATTCATCAGCTTTAATTTATCCCGAAACGCGTCAGCCCCCAAGCGATATTTTGTAGGAATATCAGCCGCCACTTGCCAAAACTTTCCGTCCCATTTTGAATCTGTTTTTACGGATATTGTTTCGAAATTGATTCTCTTGATTTGCTTCTGTCCTTTCTCAGTCAAGACGACCTCGTAACTATCCCCTCTCTGTACGAATTTAATTCGGCCTGTTTCGCGCAAATAATAAAATGCCCTGATAACTTTTTGCTGTTTTTCCGCATTCAAAATTCTTTTCTTCGGATTCCCGCGTTTTTCAAACAAATCAAACATACGCAGGGCATTTGGCGCCAGCACCGCCACGGTAGCGACGCCAACGAGGTTGAGGATCCCCAGAAGCGCGTCGCTGAAGTTCTTGAGCTTTTCAATCTGGCCGGGAGATAACTCAAGAATAGGCTTCGGCGTAGCCTGTTTGACGATTTGTGAAATTCCCAGTTTCTTGTATACTCTCATATTCCGTATTATACCACGAATGTGGAGTTTTACGGAAAGTTTTATATTGTGCTATTGCTAATCTCAAAATTTGACCAAATAAAAAAGCCGGGCCGTGGAGCGGCTCGGCTGTGAAATACACCTGTGAAAACATGATTAGCGGGCAATTGCCACCTGGGGAGCGTAAGGGCGTCGCAGTCTCTGGTTGACTGGACTGCTAGCCTTATTAGAGATTCTTCTTACAGGCGGAACGTAGACCCACTTACCATCAGTCTGCCTTTCTTTCAAGAGGGGAAAACCCCGACTCGAGAGTAGGGTCAATTCTTTTGGGGTAAGTTCGCGAGGGATATGCACCTCTCCCCCGCCGATCCTGCATCCCGGATTCCCTAAAATTGCAATCAACTCGCGATTCAGCCCTTTACAATGCATTTCACCTCCGTCATCGCCCAAATCCTCTTTGGAGGACTAGGGGTTTTGAAACATGCCAAGGTTTGAACAACAACTGACCATATTACCAGCCAGTTCAAAATTTTCCTCGAGTTCCTCCTTTCGTACTATAATATTTGAAAAATAGCCCGAAAGATGAAGCTCGTCAAGGTGTTTATAACTTTTTTAAAATAAAGATTTTTGTTTGCTCATAGAAACTCCCGCGAATTCCTTTCGTTCCTCGTCGCTGAATACTTTGATGATTCCATAAACTCCATCATAGCCAGGGGTTTTATGAACGCGCTCCTCGCGCACCCGCTTGACGGCTTCGGCCACGATTTCGCCGCCAATTTTTGCCACTTCGAGAATTGGCAAATCCAGAATCACGGCAAATTCATTCCCAGCCCGCTCAATCAGTTTCCAATAGACATTCTGCACGGTTTTAGTTTTTGATCCCAAATCAAAACAATCGGCCAGAACCTCCTCAAGCGGCACCAAGTGCCTTTGGGGTATCGAGTTCTGCGGAACGAAGCCCTCCTCGCGGTCGGCCAAATCCTGAACGCGGGACAGAACGCCAACAGTCAACTTTTTGCCGCACACGGGACACTCGCCGTGGTTTTTTCTTGTCTCTTGGGGTTCCATCGAAACTTTGCAATTTGTATGCCCGTCTAAGTAGTATTTGCCTTCTTCCGGAAAATATTCAATCGTAAACTTAAATCTTTCTTTGTCTTTCTCTTTGATAATCCGCCCAAACTCCGCATAATTAAACTCATTCTCCGGAATTTCCATCACATTTGCTTCGCGGCCGATACGGGGAAGCGAATGCGCGTCCGAAGAAGAGATAATAGTCAGCCTGTCGTTTTTCGAAATCCGCCAGTTCATCGCGGCATCGGACGATAGACCGGTTTCAACTGCGTAAATGTATTTCGTCATATCGCCGAAACACTCCTCCATTGAATCAAAGCCGGACTTGCTGCCGAACACGCCAAAGTAGGGCGTCCAGGCGTGCGCGGGGATCATCAGCGCGTCCGGCGAGGCATCCAGTAAATATTTCAAAATCTCCCGGGAGTTCATTCCCAAAATCGGCCGTCCGTCGGAGGCCAGCTTTGCTTTTTTGCTTTCGAGGGTTTGATTGAATTTTGCGACTGCTTCAAATGACGGCAAAACCAATACGAGGTGCACCCGCCGGAGTTTACCGTCTTGGGAATAAATACAGGATATCTCGGCCGTGAGGACAAAACGAATCGCGGAATTCGCACCTTTTAATTTATAAAACCCCTCTTCTGCCGGCTCCAAGCTTTGTTGCAGTTCCTTAAACCACAACGGGTGGGTAAAATCGCCCGTCCCCAACAAGTTAACGCCTTTAATCTTTGCCCATTTATCAAGATTGGCAGGATTCAAGTCTTTCGAACACGCCCGGGAGTATTTGGAATGAATATGTAAATCGGAAATTACACGCATATAGAAATTGTAACAAGTAAAAAAGAAGAGGACAACCGCCAAAAGTTGTCCCCCCGTGAATCTTGAACGATGAGAAATGGTTCATAACCATTCTCCACGTTCGGTGAGTTGTTGAAGCTCCTCCTTTGTGTTGACAGCCAATGCTTCCCACCAAGGCACAGGCTCGAGATGAACCACATTGTCAGAATCGGCCGCGACCAACAGAAGTTCTGGTAAATAAAATTCGGGTGGTCCTGGTGAATTCCCGTTTTGTTTTGGGGTCAAACGCCACATTGCCGTAAGCGCCCAGTCAAGATTGAGACAATACAGAGCTGTATTGAGCTCAAAATGCTCACTTGGCGGCAACCCGTCCTTCACGTGCCTTGCTTCCACAATGTTGACAATCCGCCCGTCTTTTCGGTAAATTCTCCCAAAATTTTGAAAGCACAAAGGCCACGGATCGGGAAGCTTGTGAGATCTCACCACCCCCACAGTCATCACCGATCGGTTCTGCTTGTGAGCTGCGGCAAGCCGATGGATAGTATCTTGTGACCAAGCCGGGTGGTCAGCATGAACCGTGACTGCTTCTGGATATCCTAGTTCTAAAAGCAGGGAAGCGCCACGAGAAAAGGCATCCGCCGTACCCAATCGCCAAGGTTGCAGGACAAAATGCAGGTTAGGAATGCCGTGTAAATCTTCCTGCAATCTGTCCCGGATAGCGTCAGTGCCATTGATCACAACCGCGATTGGCCAGCTCAGAGTCTGTAAAGTTACAACCAATCTTTGCAACATAGACAGGTTATCAATCTTCAACAATGTCTTTGGCTGGCCATCTATTTCTCCCCTGCCGCCGGCGAGCACAACAACCCCGCACCCGCTTTTGCGCATCTTTTTCCTCCTTCTTGCTGACCAACTCTGTGTGCCTCCTCTGCCGCACTTATTGCCCCAAGAGTCATTCCTGGCCTAGCTCCACGAGTTATCTCAAGACACTTCTTCTCGGCCCAGTGCTGAAGGCCAACTTTCTGGTGCTTAGCAAGCATTGCCAGAACGTCCATGGCAATGCCGTAGCGCGCATTGCGGAGAATATATTCGTCTTCCAACAACCAGGGCCAATGCCCTTGGTCGGGTTCTTTGCAGTGAATCAGGTTGACCAATAGTCCCCGCTGATACCCGCTGTCGTCGGTAAACCCGAAGAACCGGTCAATTTCGGTCTGCAGCACAACCTGCTTTTGCTGACGCATCCAGTCCACATACTCCAAAACATCAGCGATGCTTTCAAGACTAAATTGCATAAATTCCTCCCTCTATTTTTGATTTCCTCCACACACCTGTCCACTTTGGTCTATGAGCAAGTGCGTGAAAAAAATATCACAAAACTCTCCACAATTTCTCGAACACCATCTTCTGCGTCTGATACAACCCTTCATTCCCCACGATCACTCCGACGGGACTGCCAGTAGCGTCCAATGATATCATTGCCACCTTGCCAGAGTAGATCAAAATATAAGTAGGGGAGCTCTCCTCTTCGGAGAGCCATTTACGTTCATCTAAACCCACCAACTCTCCACCGCGGCCGATGGAAATCACTTTTACGGAAATTTTGTTTTTTATCCTGTCGTCCGTGTATTTAGGATACGCCCTGTACAAATGTTCCCGAATGTCCGCCGAGGAATATACGAAATACGTTTTGTCTCTGGTTTCGCTTATTGTCGCGAGAACATCTTCGAGAATAGTCCGCAAGCCCGAACTGCCTTCGTAATATTTTACCACGGGTTTGGCTCCGGATTTCTCGTACAGTGATTCGAGTTCGGGCAAAGATTTATTGAGGTGTATTTTTAAGGTTTCCAAATTGCGTTTTTTGGTTTCGATGGCATCCATAAGCTTTTGCGGCGGTTCGGCTACAAAAAACTGCTTTTTGTCCTCTTGATCGTAATGTTTATAATAACCAACCAACCCCTGGTCAATCAGCCCCTTCAAGATGTCATAAGTCGTGCCGCGATTCACCCGCGCCTGTTTGGAAATAAGTTTAACCGGAGCAGGACCCAGGGAAATTAGGCTTAGATATACGGAAATTTCTTTCTCATTCAGCCCAAACTGTAGGAGATTTTCTACAATCATATCAGCAATTTAATATTTTTACTTAAAACAAGGGTACAATAAGCAATTTAAGTTGTCAAGTTGTTTCTACAAGTTATCCACATAGCAACAAAAACCGCCTATAAATACGGGCGGTTTAATTATGCTTCAGTCCTTTTCTAGGATCCCCAAAATGGGGCCCCCGAAAAATCGTTAGATTTTTTGGGGAGACGAGCAATCGCTGTACCGAAGCGGCCAAGAACGAAGTTCTATGGACGCGAAGGTGACGGCGATTGAGAGGAGGCAACGACCTACTTTCCCGCTGGCATATTGCCAGAGTATCATCGGCGCTGACGTCTTTCACTACTTGGTTCGGAATGGAACAAGGTGGTTCAACGTCGCAAATGTCACCCTAGAAAAGGACTGAAATTTTTTATGAGTGAAAAGGCAAACTAGCAATCATAATCTGCTAGTCAATCCTTCGACAGGCTCAGGATTTTAACCCGGGCTATCGAAGTAATTAAAACACTTTTGGTTGATTAGTACTGCTCGGCTGAAATCCTTGCGGACCTTACACCTGCAGCCTATATACGGGGTAGTCTCCCCCGAACCTCTCTTTCGTCTTGCGGCGAAAAACGAAACCTAATCTTAAGGACGGCTTCGCGCTTATATGCCTTCAGCGCTTATCCTAACTAGGGATTAGCTACCCGGCAATGCTCTTGACAGAACAACCGGTACACCAGAGCCCTATTCATCCCGGTCCTCTCGTACTAGGGATGAATCCTCTCAAGTTTCGAACGCCCACAGCAGATAAGGACCAACACATTGTTGCTTTGTAACCGTATCAATTACTATCACAATTCTACGGCGCTTCGACGCGAATCGAAGTCTGCATATCGCTATGCAGGTCGGACTATATCTTTTCCCCAATAAGCAATTGAGGAACTCGGCGTATAGTCTCTGAGGATTCTAAGCTGCTAATTATATCTTCTTTTTTCAATCTTCTATATCTGCCATCACCATTCATGGATAATGCCAGACCCACTAACTTTAGAAAATATGATCTTTCTAAATGCTTGCCTAAATTCATCGCTTCGACTATTCGGGCAAATTTTTTGAAGTCTTCCTGTTTTCCCGAAAACATTGGATATTCTCGAAAGAAAGGAATTACGACATTTAGAAGATCTTTTCTGTTACGGACGACGAGGACTAGATTGTTATCTTTCCCTCGGAAATTATCTTTGATATAACCGCATTTCCATAGTTTCTGAATCAATCTAAGAACTTGCGGTCGTTCTTTTGATTGACTTACATGAAACTCTGGAAGAAGTTGGTAACCAAATCTCACATGCGCGACTTTTTGAATCGCTATATGAAAACTTCCTTCACCGTCAACATAACCTGATATATAGCAACTTAGCCTTTCCTGCTGATTGTCTGCATTCATTGCTTTGTTACTTAGTATTGTAAGGATAAACCGTTCAATACTATAGTAGCATGAAATACTCAGATTTTCCAGCATTTAGCCAAGTTTATAGACAGCATAAGTCTACTGTCTCACGACGTTTTGAACCCAGCTCGCGTGCCACTTTAATAGGCGAACAGCCTAACCCTTGGGAGCTTCTTCACCCCCAGGATGTGACGAGCCGACATCGAGGTGCCAAACCCGGTCGTCGATGTGGACTCTTGGACCGGATCAGCCTGTTATCCCTAGAGTAGCTTTTATCCGTTGAGCTTCCACCATACCACTATGGATGGTCGGATCACTAAGTTCTGCTTTCGCACCTGCGCGGCGTGCTTGCCTTGCAGTCAAGCCAGCTTGTGCCTTTGCGCTATCGGCTTGATTTCCATCCAAGCCTAGCTGACCTTTAAACGCCTCCGTTACCTTTTAGGCAATTATGTTAACTCAATCTTGTATTCCATTGAAGGAAGAACGTGCGGACGAATGATAGAGATAAACTTTTCAACTTCAGTTGAAGGAATATAGATTTGCTTTCCTTCTTTCTGATTTCTTAAAGTAGCCGAAATGTTAAATTTCTTTAATAACATTTCCTGTAACCTTATCAAGCTCTCATCATCAAAGCCCTGTGTATTGATAATCCGCGCTTTGTGCAAATAAGATTTCAAAGATCCATCGTCCATAAACCATACTGCGAGCGATAATGGCGTTATCAATTTGCTAATGATGTTCGGCACAACTTTTTTATGGTTTACATAAAACTGCTGTCCATAGAACCGGAATGATCCGGTACTAATGGTTGAAAACCAATATTTCTGATAACTGATACTGCCAATTTTCTGCTCTTTTATCTGCGGTTTGGTTAGTACCATATTTTGAAATTTTTGGTACAACCAATCCGTATAATCTTTTTGGCTTATGGAGTGTTCTACTTTAAGACGAAAAGTTCTACCCCTGTTTTGAGTTTCCAGATGTCCATCTCCCAAAAGAAGACCTGCGAGAATTTCTCGCTGCTCTCCAGTTAGTTTGATAGACGCTGCCAAACTTTTAATTTCGTTACTGTTCATTGATTTAAGTATCCGATATAAAATCGGATTCTCTATGTCGCCATAGAGTTCAGACTATATCACATCTTCTTTTCAGAAGACTCCGGCGTGTAGTCGTTGAGGGGTCAAACCAATAAATTGATCGACTTCCCTGCTGATTGTCTGCATTTAACGCTTTTTACCCTTTCGACCAGGTATGTTAAATACTGCAGCCATTAAAGGCACAGACTTTCCAGCATATAGCCAGAACGCCCCTAGATATTCTTACTCAACCTTACTTCTTAGAAATGATTTGCACACCCTCATCGAACTATGCTATTTATATAGTACACTAGATGAAAGGAGGTATGGAAATGAATTGGAGTCGGCCCATCATGAACGAGATAATCGGGGGCCTAATTCTAATCCTATTGTTTGGACCGTACATTAAGTACGGACTATAATAGGGGCTGAGCGCAGCAGTTTTCTGCGCATCTTTTTTTATCACTTCCAAAAAGTAAGGTTGAGCGTAACGGAATAGAATATCTGTTGAGGCAACCGCCCCAGTTAAACTACCCACGAGCCACTGTCTCCCGATAGGTTAAATCGGGATTAGAATCAAAATCTGTTCAGGGTGGTATTTCATATTGCGACTCCGCCCCGGCCGGAACCGGGACATCAAAGTCTCCCACCTATTCTAAGCAGAACAAATCTTGACCCAATAGCACGCTATAGTAAAGCTTCATAGGGTCTTTCCGTCTTGCTGCGGGTAAACGGCATCTTTACCGATAATGCAAATTCATCGGGCTACTCGTTAAGACAGTCCCCCACTCGTTATGCCATTCGTGCGGGTCGTAACTTACACGACAAGGAATTTCGCTCGGACCTTACCTAATTAATTAGGTCGTCATTGTTTTGACGCTGCATATCGCTATGCAGATGGGACTATATCTTCTCGCCTCATGGCGAGCTTGGCGTATAGTCTCTGAGGATTCTGATTAGTTTGTCTCTTGACTTTTTATGATTCATTCTCTGGGTTAATCTTGCAATTTCTATGATACCAGTATGAGTTAAGTGTTTGTCTTGAGCCATTAACTTCACACATTTTGCGAAGAGGATGAAGTCATACATCTTTGAAGTATGCAAAGCATAGCGTTCAAAGAAAGGTATTATGACTTCTAACAATTCTTTTCGGTTACCCACTTTATAGTGAAATAAGTCTTCTTTGTGATTATCGTGTCTTCGATTTCGATAAATATTACCGATTCCGAAAAATGATTTTAATTCATAAAGAGAGCTTAAGCTTCTCGCGCCTTGCACTACTGCAAAATGATGCGAGACCTGATAACCTATTTTATATCCTCTTCTGATTCTAGTTTTCTCTTTACGATCCGGCTGTTTAGCGAAATTAATCGAAAAACAACCTTCACCGTCAACGAATCCTAGAATCCACCCAATCAATCTTTCCTGCTGGTTGTCTGCACGAGACACATTTTCACTTTGTTTCATAAGACAAGGAATAATCGTTCATTGTCATTATAACATAGTAGTGCTCGATACACCAGACTTTCCAGCATATAGCCAAGTTTTACTATGGCAGCAAACCTCCGTTAAAGGAGTAAATTCCTCTACCATAGGACGATTATAGTTATCGCCGGCGTTCATCAGGGCTTGGCCCACCAGGTTGCCCCGGCGGGTTTAACCTTCTGACACTGGCCAGGCATCAGCCCCTATACATCAGCTATTCGCTTTAGCAGGGACCTGTGTTTTTGATAAACAGTCGGGAGGGGTCTTTCGCTGCGACCCTGTCTTTCGACAGGGCAGGCCTTATACCGAAGGTACGGCCGCTTTTTTGCCGAGTTCCTGAACGAGTATTGGCCCGTTCGCCTGAGGATTCTCTCCTCATCCACCAGAGTCGGTTTGCGGTACGGATACCGTTTAACATAAACAACGAAGTTTTTCTGGGCACCTTGGATCAAATAAATTTCCCTTGCGGAATTTTCCCAAACTTTCAAGCTCGCTCCAATTGCTTGGAACAGACCTTCCGGATTTACCTGGAAAGTCGCCCTACAAATTCAGGAACAGAAATAGTCAGATCCTGCTCATTCTACCATGATGCGTCACTTACGAGGATAATTAAACGGTAGCGACGGAATATCAACCGTCTTTTCCATCCCACGAGCACCTTTAGGCACTGCGGTTAGGACCGGCTAACCCTGGGCTGATAATCATTGCCCAGGAAACCTTGGATTTTCGGCGTGCAGGTTTCTCACCTGCATAATAATTACTTATCCCAACATTCTCTCTTCTTAACACTCCACCTGCCCTCGCGGGTCAGACTTCACGGCGTTAAGAATGCTCCTCTACCACTCTATTCCACCGAAGCGGAATAGAATCCGTGTTTTCGGTACAAAGCTTAGCCCCTATACATTGTCGGCGCTTTCGTCCCACGCTCCTTGCGGAGCAGATTGGGTAGTGAGTTGTTACACACTCTTTAAAGGATAGCTACCTCTAAGCCAACCTCCTACCTGTCTTGGGACAAAAACATCCTTTTCACTATAGCTTTGATTTTGGGACCTTAAACGACGATCTGGGCTCTTTCCCTTTGGACGCGTGAAGCTTAGACCTCACGGTCTGACTCCCCCTGACTTTGTACCTGGTATTCAGAGTTTGGTTCGATTCTACAGCTTGCGCCGCAGATACCGATCCAGTGCTTTACCCCCAGGACAATACAGGAAGGCTAGCCCTAAAGCTATTTCGAGGAGAACCAGCTATCACCCAGTTCGATTGGAATTTCTCCCCTACTCACAGCTCATCCCCTATTTTTGCAACAATAGTGGGTTCGGACCTCCCCCCGCTGTTACACGGGGTTCATCCTGGCCATAAGTAGCTCACCGGGTTTCGGGTCTAACGCATACTACCTTTTGGAAGTTAGATGTTGGAAGTTGGAAGTTGGATTGCTCCAACCTTTCACCTCCAATTTCTAATCTCCAATAACGGGCTATTAACCCTCGCTTTCACTGTGTCTTCCCCCTGTGATAGGGGTTAAACAAGCAATATACGTTAACTCGTTGGGTCATTCTTCAATAGGCACGCGGTCGCCCGGCTCTTCTTGCGAAGAGATCAGGCTTCCGCTCATTGTAGATATACGGTTTCAGGGACTATTTCACCGCCCTCACCGGGCTGCTTTTCACCTTTCCCTCACGGTACTTGTTCACTATCGGTCACAAGAAGTATTTAGCCTTGGATCGTAGTCGACCCGACTTCCGACCAGATTTCACGTGTCTGGCCGTACTCAAGAATCAATCTAGGAATGTTTGAGGTCTTTCGCGTACAGGACTATCACCTTCTGTGGTCCGCCTTTCCAGGCGTATTCCGCTAGACAGCTCAATCTAAATTCCCTTTCATCTTACAGGACGAAAACAATTAAATCTTATAACACCATATTCACAACGGCTGTAACCTTTAAAGAACCCCGACGTAATGTCGGGACTCGAACATGAATATGATTTAGGCTGTTCCCCGTTCGCTCGCCACTACTGGGGGAATGAGAATAGCTTGTTAGGTTGTAGGAATTAGGTTGTAGGTTTTTTAAGCCTACTTCCTACCAGCTACAACCTAAAAGCTAATCGTTGTTTTCCTTTCCACATGCTACTGAGATGTTTCACTTCGCATGGTTCCCGCTGCCCATACACCACGTATAGGCGCATCCCGAGTTTATCGGGATAGGTTTCCCCATTCGGACATCCCCGGATCAAAGCTTGTTTGCCAGCTCCCCGAGGCGTATCGCCGGCTCCTGCGTCCTTCGTCGGCTTCTTGTGCCAAGGCATCCACCGTATACCCTTATCGATGTTTTAATTTATTGACTAGCAGATCATAACTGCTAGATTTGCATTTTGCATTAATTTGCCGTTCACCCCGTTAGAAATCCCGTACTTGAAACGAGACAACTAACGGAATGAGTCCCGTGAATCCGCCTAAGGCGGACTAACGGGGTTCACTCATTACATTTACCAAACTGTACTGATCAAGTTTGATAAATGTTATTTAGTTGTTAAAGTTCTATCCATTGTTTTCACAATCCATTCCGCGAACTCTAATACTCGGAGTGAACTCTGAAAGCAATGAAAAACCGCCCATTTAAGGCGGTAACAATGGCAGAAAACACTCTTAGCAGATCAGCATAACCGCCTGGTTTTTATGAGTAATGTATTCTGGTTCGTCATATTTTTCGCTAAAATAAGGGTTTTTGTATTTTTATTCGTTAATGTAATTATACTTCTTTACAAAAACACTGTCAAATATTCTTGTCAAGAGCTATTGTATGATATACTGAAAATGTCCAAAAATTAACAGGTTTGAAACAAAAATGCAACAAGAAGTTTTGGAATACATTCGCAAATGCCAAGCAATGGGCATGAGCGATCAGGCAATCAGCAGCGGTTTAAAAAACGCGGGGTGGAATGAAACAGCAATTTCTCAAGCTTGGGCGGAAATGAAAAAGCCGAACGCCCAAACGATTCCCAACGAATTGTCCCTCTGGGGCAAATACAAAAAAATAATTTTGGGCGCGGCCATCCTGCTCCTTTTGCTTGGCGGCGGCGGTTATTTCGCCTACGCGCAATACTACAGCCATCCGGAAAGAGTCTGGACGGCCGCTACTCAAAACGTCTTGGCGCTCAAAAGCGGTCACATCCGTATTGAAGGAAATTATGTCGACGAGGTCGAGAATAAAGACGAAAACTTCTTGACAGAAAGCATTGAGGTGGCGCTGTCGAGCGAAGGCGATTTCTTGATTGCCCAAAATAATCAGCCGGACTTTGCAATCAAATCAAACGCCAGCATAAAAATGGGAGACATCAATCTCGGGGTTGACGGCGAGAGTCGAAAGCTCGGTGACAACCTTTACTACAAAATAAGTGGAATACCTTTTCTTGGTTCGTTATTTTCCGGTTCATCTGATCAAAAACACGACTGGATAAAAATTGATTTAAGTAAACAAGGAAAAACGGGAGAACAGATAAAACAAATTCAAGACACGTTCGCTCAAGTTCGGCTGTTTAAACTGGAAACACTTCTGGGCACCGAAAAAGTAAATGAGAAAAGCACTTGGCATTACCAAGCATCATTTGACAAAGCGGAATTTCGAAAATATCTGGAAACTGTATTAAAAACAATTGATAGCAAAAACGATGCTACCAAGGATATTCAATCCCTGCTGGAAAAATTGGATTTGAGGAAGGTCGAGGTTTGGATTGGAAAATGGGACAGGCGGATTTATCAAGTTTACCTGGAAACAAACTTTCCATCAGTCCTCAACGCCTCGAAAGCTTCTTCTGAAGCAGCCATCAAAACTTCTCGAGATGCCAGACGAATTGCGGATATAACGCAAGTTAGGGTTGCTCTCGAGCTCTTTTATGACGACAACAATCGCTATCCGAAAGCCATAAACGGTCTCCCGGATCTTGCCGACGGAAAAACGAAATTCTCAACTTACCTTGCCACTATACCCAACGCCCCAAAACCAGCGGATGGATCGTGTGGCGAACAGGAAAACCTCTATTGGTATGAACAGCAAGAAAATGGGAAAAACTACAGTCTCCGGTTCTGTCTAGGTTCCGTCACGCAAGACAACGGCCCGGGTTTGGTCGAAGCGACCAAAGACGGCCTAAAAACCCTTAATTCACCGGCCAATCCAACTCCTGATGCGCAAGATTCACTTTCAAAAATTCCGTTCACCGGCACCTTGACCATCAAAATAAACCTTTCCAATTTCAACCAGCCGGTAACAATCGAGGAGCCGCAGGGCGCGCTGGATTATTCGAAACAGCAAGAGAATACGGGCGAAATTAGCAGCGTACGACAAATAATGACTGCGTTGGAACTTTATTTTGCCGATATAACCATTTATCCCAGTCAACTTGATCAAGTTATGAACGATTATATAGCACCAATACCCAAACCCAAAAACACCACGGGCGAGTGCTCGGGTATCCGCGAGGATTTTAACTATCTGCAATTAGAAGGCGGCCAAGGCTACAGTCTGGAATTCTGTCTTACCGAAGATAGTGGCGGCTTAAAACAAGGCAAACACAAAGCAAACCCGAGTGGCATAGAATAACGAGGCTGTCTATTTCAGCAAATTCAGAAAATTCAAAAATTGTTTTTCGTTGATAGTTTTTACGCCGAGTCTCTCGGCCTCATCGAATTGGCTGCCCGGATTCTCGCCGACCACGAGGTGAACTGAATATTTATTTCTTGAAGATTTGTTACATGGTGGAAGCATGTTCAACTGTGATAATAAGGAAACCTCTATCAATTTTAGTAATGCTTAGAGATCGAAAAAATGGTATTTCCGATCCGGGTCGATGGGGCCTCATTGGAGGTCAACGAAAAAAAGGTGAGAGACTAAAATCAACGGCTGTGCGGGAGATAAAAGAAGAAACGGGCCTGTCCGTGAACGAACGATTTATAAAACCGTTCATAACGATACAGACCCGTGAAAAGAGGTGGCATGTCTTCGTGACCTATGGTAATTGGAGCGCCAAGGATTTGAACCGTGGCGAAGGCCAACAGCTCCGGTTCGTCCCACTACGGAAAGCTTTCCAGTTCCGGCTTGGAGATAGGCAGCGCTACGTGCTGAGTGAGCTTCGGAAATACCTACGCCATCATAAACTTGAGAACTTCCTCAAGCGCTCCCTGTAGATGCCCAACAAAGAGGCCCGCAAATAGGAATTCCAAGTTCCTATATCACACCAGTGCTCGTTTCCCCGCAGAACCATTGCCGTCAATGCGCCCTTCACCGACAGGAAACAACTAACAGCATCCACAAGGTACATTTCCTTATCCGCAGGTAGCTGCTGAAAGTAGTCAAATATACTCGGCGACAAGACCCACCTACCTGCAATCCCGGCACATACTCTCGGGCGACAAGCGCGAGACTCTGCTGCGATAATTCTGGCGACGCTCCAAAATTCTGAGCGATAAGGCTTGGAAAAAGGCACTACAGCGTGTCTAAACGCATGCTTATTGTGCCTTGAAACCCGCTCTGTCAAGACTAGTGCGTCAGCATTTAGGTCGACCGCATAACGAATCATTCTTTTTAATGGTGGCTCAGACTGGGGCGAGTCGTACACCAGTGTATCGCCCCAAGCAACTGCAAAGTACTCTTTCCCGACCCAAGACTGAGCGCAAAGGACTGCTTGTCCTGACCCCGATGGTTTGTGCTGGACGAGATAGTCAAATTTTAACCCACATTTACGACCCGCACGGAAATACTTTTCAATAATACCAAGTTTATATTGTGATACTATGAAAAGCACCTCACGTATTCCAGCACTGCGCAATTCATCGACAATGTAATGCAGTACAGGTTTACGCCCTATCGGCAGCATTTCTTTTGGAATAGCGTGCGTTAGCGGCGCCAATCTTGAGCCGGTACCTGCGGCCGCTATTATTGCTTTACGGATGTAGCTCTTTTTCACCTTATCCTCCTCGATTCTCGGAAAGAAACCGATTGGCTGCAGTTGCGAAGTCCAAATCCAGAAGTGAACCAACATCAATACCAAAACGGCTCCTTAAAGTTGGGTCCATCCAAGACCTTGCTTCCTGAATGAATATAGATGCGAGAACAGCAGAGCGGCCGAGATCAGTTAGGGATTTGACCAAAACGTTATGCACTATCCCAATTAGGTTAAAAAACCTATACTCAACCTCTCTAGGTGACCGAATGTGAAGATCTGTGTAACCAAACTCCTTTATCTTCCCTAACTTATTTCTGATTCGAGGAGGGAAAAAGTCGAAATAATAGAGTCTCAGGGTTTGTGAATTTATTGGCACAACAGCAAGATTCTTGAACGACAAGTCCACGAACGCTGGGGAGTCAGTTAACCTTTCGGACCCTGCGTTCCTTATTAGCGGCAAAAGATAGTTGCGAAATAACTCGGACGACAACATCCTAACGGCGTTTGGACTGTCCAGCCATTGCCGGGCAGTTCCAAAAGGAAAGAAGAGCTGCTCTACGCTCATAGTAGGATGCGGACAGTCAAGCCTTACCTTAAGTCTGTAATTTTTGACCAGTGGACCCAGCCCTAGAGAACGCAAACTTCGAATGTGTCTGAAGTAGTCCAAGGCCAACTGCCGAAGGACGGCGCTGGGGATTTGCCGTTTCAAGCCAAAAGATTTCTTGAGGAAAAAAGCTCTATAACCATTCCGTGGAATAATCTCAAGGACGGAATGAGTGGATTGGCCTTCCCCTGCTTCGTAGCTGCCTTGTGAGCTTGCGCGTTGTTTTTCCAGAAAATTCCTCATGACGGTGATAGGAATTCGGTTTGAGAGCAGAACTACCACATCTTTAAAGGCCATGTTCAACCCGTACATATTAACTCCTCCTGCCAATCATCAAATGTACTGTCCTTAAATGGCTTCAGTCATTAACCGGACACTTCAGCTTGGCAAAGAAACGACCAATTGTCAAGGTGACGGTATCTACGACCGCAAATGCGACAAATACTGTTTAGGACTCATAAGGTTTAATGATAGATGAGGTCTGGTATGATTGTAAAATTTAAGGAATTCGTTGACCTTCTGCTGAACGGCTTTTAGCTCTTTCCTCCTGTAATTTCTCCAACCCAAGCACTCTTTTCTCAAGGTTCGATTGAATGATTCGATGAAGGCTTGTTCGTTTTTCCGGTAAGGCCGGGCTGTTCTGATCCGGTTGGAGTATCGTCTGGCTTGCTGCTCCCATTGTTTCTCGAATTCAGAGCCGCCGTCCCGTTGCAGTAGATCAGTAAAACCAAAGTACTTCATCTGTTCTTTTAAGGCCGCCGCTCCGTCCTTGCCTTCAAGACCAGTACCAATGATTACTTGCGCGTCTCTGCCGAAGATATCAATGGCGGTATATGCAAACAGTTCGCCGAAATCAACAGTATCATTCTGGATAACTTGTCTGGGCGCTTCTGCGGTCGGAACTGGTCCTCGGGCTTGATTTCTCTTGCATTTGGCCCTTAATTGGTACTTCTCTCCCAAGATTGCGTAAATGGTTGATACTGATATCTTAACCTGATAATCGTGCATCATCCAAAACTGAATTTTCTCGCCGCAGCAGTGATGATACTTCTCTCTGATGGCATAGATTCTGGCTTTGATGATTGGGTCGGTCTTTCTTTTCTGGCGCCTACCTTTCTTGGCATGCTTGTACTTATGCAGAAACCTTCTGATGCCGCAGAGTTTAATCCCTGAAATCTAACGATATACTGTGGCTCGGTCTTTGTTAATTTTAATGGCAATCTGGTCGGGTTTGAGCTTACACTTGTACAGCTCCCAAGCCATCTCAACCAAAGATACGGTTTGTAAGGACATATGTTAGGTTTAGGCTTATGAATATTACCTAAATCTTAACATCTGTCGCATATTTAATTGGAATTAAGCGGGGTGAAAGGAACCAGGGTTGCCAAAACCCAAGAACACGACCGGCGAATGTTCCGGCATCCGCGAGGATTTTAACTATCTGCAATTAGAAGGCGGCCAAGGCTACAGTCTGGAATTCTGTCTTACCGAAGATAGTGGCGGCTTAAAACAAGGCAAACACATAGCCACCCCCGCGGGGATAGAAGGGATAAAATAAAAGTCTAAAAAACGCATAACTTCTTTTGTCTACAAAATGGTGTAATTACACCGAAAATTAGACAAAAAAAATAATTGCTTAAAATAACTTTAAAAACTCTTTTTCGTCCAAAATTTTTGCCCCCAGTCTCTGCGCGTCATCATATTTTGTCCCTGGATTCTCGCCGACTACCACGTAGTCGGTGTTTTTGGAAACGGACGAGACAAAGTCCCCGCCGTTTTCCATGATCGCGCGCTTCGCTTCCTCGCGCGACATCGATTTCAAGGTGCCTGTCACGACAATTTTCAGTCCTTTAAGTTTTTGCGATCGGCGATCGGTCCGCCCAAGGCGGAGCGATTGAATTTTTATTCCTTTCTGCAAAAGACGATCCACAAACTTTTGGTTTTGCTTATCCTGAAAAAAATCGTAAATACTTTTCGCCACTATGTCTCCAATGTTTTCAATCGCGTTTAATTGCTCGAGCGAAGCGTCGCGTAATTTGTCAAGACTTCCAAAATGCCCCGCTAGATCAAACGCGGTTTGCTCGCCAACGTGTTTGATGCCCAAAGCGTAAATAAATCGCGACAGGGAAATGTGTTTTGAATTTTGTATCGCGTGAAAAATATTTTCCGCGCTTTTTTCCGCGAACCGCTCCAAGGCGGCGATATCACCGGGTTTCAAATCAAACAGATCGGATGCGTCAGTAATCAATCCCTCCTCCGCGAATTTTTCGATCACCTTCGGACCCAAACCCTCGATGTTAAACGCCGCCTTGGATGTAAAATGTCTGATTCCACGACGGGTTTTGATGAAGCATTGCGGGTTTACGCAAAAATAGTCAACTTCGCCATCGCCTCGTTTGACTGACCCCCCGCAGACCGGGCATGAACTCGGCATGTGAAACGACCTCTCTTTGCCCGTGCGCAATTTGACCAAAACTTCTTCAACTTCGGGAATAACGTCACCGGCTCGTCTGACGATAACCGTATCGCCAATACGAAGGCCAAGCCGCTCAATTTCATCCCAATTGTGCAGCGAAGCGCGGCTGACCGTAACGCCCCCCACTTGGACCGGCCGCAGTTTCGCAACCGGAGTCAATTTTCCCGTGCGCCCAACCTGGACAACAATATCCTCCACAACGGAAGTTGCCTTTTTGCCGGGAAATTTGAAAGCAATCATTGAGCGGGGTGCCTTGCCCACTACCCCGAAACGCTGGCGCACGTTATTTTCATTCACCTGCGCGACAATCCCGTCTACCTCGAACGGTAATTTGTCTCGTAACTCACTCACCTGCTTACGGAATTCAAAAACTTCCTTTAAGCTTTTGACCGCCCGGCTGTTTGGATACACCCTAAAGCCAAGCATTTGGCAGATCAAATGCTCCTCTTCATGAGTTTTTTGCCCTAGATCGGTCATTAACTGATAAGCGTACCAGTCCAGTTTCCTGGTAACCGTGATGTGCGGGTCAAGTTGACGGATTGAGCCCGCCGCCGCGTTGCGGGGGTTGGCAAAAATCGGACCACCCTTTTTTTTCTGCTCGCGATTCAGCTCCAAAAAACTTTTTTTGCTCATCAGGGCCTCGCCGCGAACCTCAATAACTTCGGTCTGACGAAGCGCGCGGGCAACCTTCTCCCGCAAGTGTCGCGGAAACTTCCGCGTGTGCCGCAGCCCCCAATTCAGCCGCAGAGGCACTGCCGGAATGGTGCGAATATTGCCGATAACATCCTCGCCGGTAATCCCGTCTCCGCGCGTCGCGGCAATATGCAAAACCTCCTTCTTGTAGCGCAGGCTGATCGCCAGGCCGTCAAATTTCAATTCGCCAAAATACGACCACTGCAGGTCAGGTTCCAATTTACGCAATCGTCTGTCCCACGCCCCCATCTCTTCCTCGCTGAACGCGTCGTTTAGGGAAAGCATCGGCTGTTCGTGCCGAACTTTCGCAAATTTTTCCAAAGCCTGTCCGCCGACGCGCTGGGTCGGGGAATCAGCCGTTATCAACTCCAGAAATTGCTTTTCAATTTCCCGGAGCTCCACGGTCAGCGAATCATAAATCTCATCCGTTACTCCTGGATCATCGAGAACATGATAACGGTAGCGCAGGTCGTTAATTTCGTTTCGCAACTTTTCCGCTCTTATTTTAGCTGATTTATACTCCATAAACGTAATACTAATATACGAATTCGTGCGAATGATACTAATAAATGCTAATTGCGCTTTTTATAAGTGTTATTCGCAACCATTCGCATCATTAGTATGCATTAGTATATTGGTATCACACTAATAATTATAGCCCAATCACTTGCTTTTTGGTATAATGTATACGAACAGACAGTTGTCCACACCGTCATTCGACGGTGTGGACAGAAACTAAATTCATAATGTTGCCGAAATCAAAAATCCGCCTTTCTCGATACCTCTACTCGCAAACAACTCCTTACCCGCGGGCGCATTCTTGGCTTAAATGGGGAGCGCTTACGGCCGCCATCGTATTGGGGTTTGGCATTTATCTTTTTGCCAGGCCGACGGGTGAAAAATCCTCAAAAATCACCCTTCCCTCCGGCGAACAGGTCAAACAAATTTTAGGCGAACAGGAAATACAATATACCACTTATGAAATTAAAAAAGGAGATACGTTGTTCAACCTTAGTCAGAGGCATGGTATCTCCTGGCAAACTTTAGCGGAAATTAACTCGCTAAAAGAGCCGTATATCCTAAAAATCGGGCAGAAAATACGGGTCCCGGCAGGTAAGTAGCAAGTTGGTCAGTTGTCAGTTATAAAAAGCACTTTTGGCGCTTTTTTAACTTACCTACCTCACCGGCATACAACTGACAACTGACCTACTGGTTCTGCAGGTTGATTTCAATTTTGCGCAACACATCAAGATTTCTGCCCGTAACTTCCAAGGTCGGCACATTAGCCGGAACGCCTTTTGAGGTGCCGGCATTATTAAAAGCGCTGATCTCGCCTCGAACATCCTGTCCCAAAGCTTCTATCTCCACTATGTATCGATCATCCGGCTTATCCAGAGAACAGCTAAGCGAATCCCCGCTCACAACAGTAGCGCCGTCGCAGGACGCGATTGGATTTCCGCTGTCGGACCAGGAATAGACCGTAACCTTAAGCGGTCCGCTCCTACTTGAATAATTGTTCAATAAAACGCGGCCGTAATCAGCGTTTTGGTCGCTGATATCTTCCGCGTTATACAGGCCGACGCGGATGACCTCGCCTTCCTCCACGCCAAAAAGGTAAAGATCGTCATACAAATCCGAGTCAACCTGATAGGTCGCCCCGCTTTGGGGAGTAGACCCTGCGACACTGGTCTGTCCCAGGCCGCGCATGAGCCGGTACAATCCCACCTCTCCCCCCGCGTTGGCCGCGGAGATGGCCGGTTCAGTTTTGAGAATCAACTGGGCAGCATTAATTTCCCGCAAGATGACCGCGGACAATGAAAAACTGATAAAGGTTACTGCCGCCAGCATGATGACGGCGATGATGAGGGTCACGCCTTCTTGGCGATTGGCGATTGGCGATTGGCGATTGGTTATTTTGACCGTGGCTTTGTTCATTATTTTCGAATTGCTAATTGCTATTCGCTATACTACTCCGGATACTGCCTGGTGGCGACAGTGGTTTGAAATGGAATTCGCGTGGTTTGACGCGAGCCGATATTGGCCTGCAGATCAAGATAAATCGTAACCGTGGGTTGCTCCGTCCCTCCTCCGCCCCGGAAGGGATCCCGATCCGGCCAGATGTAAACCTGAAAATTCAGAACCTTGACCTCTCTGCCGCTAAATAGGCTCGTGGGATCAGGGCCAGAAACACGCTTGGTGAGCATTAAATCGTCGCCGTCTTTATAAATCCTTAGTTCAGTCCCGTCCTGATCAATCAAATATAAATCTCCGGTTGAGGGTTGCGGCGCTCGGTGGCCGGGGTAACGGTCATAGTCAATTTCCCCATTCCGGATGCTCTTGGTCAAATCTTCGAGAATAAACCGGCCGTTTTGCTGCAATGATTGCATGGCAGTACTCGTTTGGTTTAAGCGCTGGACCGAGAGATACACGCCGGTAATACTGGTCATCACTACCGCGAAAAGGGAAGTAGCCACGACCGCCTCGACGAGGGTGAACCCATTTT
>Ga0209541_10002077_pt1 | contig 38581 bp, 40 predicted proteins | sample RifCSPlowO2_01_FD_184027 | JGI IMG/M metagenome (GOLD analysis project Ga0209541, IMG submission 184027) | Groundwater microbial communities from Rifle, Colorado - Rifle CSP2_plank lowO2_0.1 (SPAdes) (version 2) | ecosystem: Environmental > Aquatic > Deep subsurface > Groundwater | place...
CACGTGTTGATATTCCGGAATCTGACAGGCGAGACTTTTTCTTGTATGTAGATGAGTTTCAGAATTTTGCAACTGAATCTTTTGCCAGCATTCTTTCAGAGGCGAGAAAATATCATTTAAGTTTAGTTATGGCCCACCAATATATTAAACAAATGGAAGAGCATGTCATGGATGCGGTTTTTGGAAATGTCGGCACGATTGTTTCCTTTAGGGTTGGTGCTGAAGATGCCGAATATTTAGAAAAATGGTTCCAGCCGGATTTTATGATGAACGATATTGTGAATCTTGGTAAACGCAGTATGTATTTGAAATTAATGATTAACGGGGTTTCTTCAAAAGGATTTTCGGCTCAAACCTTGGATAGATTTCCTCCATTAGAAAATTCAAACCGTGAGGCAATAATCGCTGCTTCCCGCGAAGCTTATAGTGTCCCCAAGAGTGTTGTAGAAAAAGAAATAATGGAATGGGCAGCTCCAGTTGTTGACGACATAATGCCACAAAGGAGGGAAGATAGACCCTTCAACCCAGTTCAGGGTAAACCTTATGATCGCCCCCAGACGAGCAGGCCACCGATGCCCAGACGAGAAGACCACCGCTTTGAGCGGGGCCCCGCCGATGGCGGTGGTAGGCCTTATCCTCCTCGCAGAGAGGAGCGACCTTATCAGCCGAGAAGAGAAGAAAACAAGCCTATTGATAATAGACGTAGTCCTGAGTCAACTCGAATGGATCGACCACAACCCAAAGAAGCATCTTTGAGTGCTTTGAGTTCTGCCCCTGTTGATTTCAAGGGCCGTAAAATTCAAGAAAAACCAAGAAACAATAATCGGGAAAAGAAAGAGGTAGATACTGGCGAACTTAAGAAATTACTTGAGGAGTCGTTGAAGAAGAAAGAGTAGAGCTCACTCTTTTCTTATCATTTTGTCAAAATTACCTACCCATAGACAAGTAAGATTTATTAAGATTTAAAATTTTTTCTGTTTCCTTCATGTTTGTTTGTATTTATAATGAATCGTACGCACCATTATAAATACATTAAGATTTAGCTAAATTTACTTTTTTCAACGAGCGAAGCTATCTTGTGGTTTTGATTGTTTGTGGGAGTGGTAAAATTTGATTTTTATTTTCAACTTTGTTATTATCCGAGTAGTTTCACGGAAAGAAAGATAGGACATGACCAAGAATTCATATCAAGTTATGCGAGAGCGGATTATAGAAATGCAGAGAGCTTTTGCTGGTTTGGATAAGAAAAGCAAAGAAAATAAGAATGTTAAACGAGCTATTTTATCTCTTCAACAAACGCGTTATGCCCTCGAAACTTTATGGGTAAGGACTAGTTCCCAGTAACCTAAAGCACTCTCGTGGATAAAAACTGGCACCGCTTCGCAAGAGGCGGTTTTGTTTTTTATGTATACTTGGATTTAAAATGAATCGTACGCACTATTATAAATACATTAAGATTTAATTGAACTTACTATTTTGAATCTTTATTGCCAACTTTGACTAAAAACCCAAGCAACCGGCGACAGAGAGTTTTGTGGGCTAAAGCACCGCACACTCCGAGAAAGGGTGTGTGCCTTTTTAAAATTAGTCCCGACTTTGTCGAGGATCCTCGGTAGCTTTGCTATCGGGACAATATTTTTAAAAGGTACACCCCGCAGTCATGCATGGAGGTTGTGTCAATTATAAAATGAATGGGGCGGAGCGCCCATTTTGTAATTTTAATAAATATGATAGGGTTGCGGTATGCCAAACAAATACTACAAAAAATACATTAGGATACCGCCTTCGGAGAGCATAGATATCAGGAAAATCATGCCCATTGTCCATCATCCGCTTTTTCAGCGGCTTTTGCATATTTCTCAATTGGGAGCCAATCTTGGTGTTTTTCCGGGCGCATCTCATAATCGTTTTGAACACGCTCTTGGTGTGTATGGAAAAACATCAATTTTTTGTAATCGCCTTGTTCGTGAAGGTTTTTTGACCAGTCATCAAGCACATAATATTGCACTTTTTGGTTTGCTTCATGATATCGGTCATGGCCCATTTTCCCATGTCATAGAAGAATTGACACCATTTAGCCACGATGAAAATGGATTTAAAATTATTAATCAATTAGACAAGGAAATAAAAGAATCAGGAGGCGACCCAAAGTTTATTAAATCCTTATTTGGACGCAAAAATAATTTTTATAGAATTGTAATGGATAAAAACCTTGGCATGGATAAACTGGATTATCTTGAACGGGATGTCTATCATACCGGATTTGGACAAAGGCCGGACAATAAAAGCGTGTTTGATTATTTAAGTTTTATTGACGGTTGTTTGGTGATAGACAAAAAATCTCTTGAAGCCGCCAAGCAAATGCAACGCTTGTACATGTATATGTATAAAGAGTTTTATTTGCATAAATCTTCCCAGATAAGCCAGAGATTTTTGGAAAAAATGATCGCAGTTTGGATTAGACTGGATAAAATAAATCCCGGACAGCTTTGGTTGATGAATGATCAGGAACTATTGGCGCATATTTATATGCACGAAAATTCTGTTTTACAGTTTTTGTACCAAGCTTATAAGAATAGAAATTTGCCCAAAACAGGACTTGTCATCAGATTAAAGAATCGTCAATCCAAAGAAAGGATAAGCGGTAAAAAAATTAAAGTAATCGGAGAAGAAAAAAAGTTTTTTGAAAAGTTTATTAAACATTCATCTTTTGGAGAACTTGAAAAATTGGAGAATTCAATCGGTAAAGCTCTCGGAGTGGAGTCGCATAAAATAGTGGTTGTTCCCATGACGACGCCTTGGCGATTTGTGCCTGAAGATATACTTTATCATGATGACGGCAACATATTTTCCCTTAAAAAAACCCACCCAGATTATTTTGAGGCGATGAAATTAGAGGCAGATGACTATGTTGCCGTGAGGGTCTGTATTATTGGAGACAGAAATATTGTGTATAAAAACTCTGGTTTAATTCATAAACTCATAAAAAAGTATCTCGGAGTGCGGTAAGTAATTATCAATACTGTCCATTATGCAAATAGAACCAAAGACTCTATCCTAATACAGGATAGTTTGCTATTTGTTTTTATTTCTGTTAAAATTAAATAAATTGCGCCCGTAGCTCAGTGGTAGAGCATTCGCCTTTTAAGCGATTGGTCGATGGTTCGATCCCATCCGGGCGCACATGCGCCACTCTCTTAATCTTATTCGGAAAATAAAGCAAATGAGAAAAGATGGACTTACATTGACCGAAATAAAAAATAAAACAGGTCTTAGTAAAACAACCATATTTCATCACATAAAATCAATTTCAAAATCAGGTACTCTTAAGAGAAAATTAAAAGTAATATCTCAAACGACACAAAAACGGGTAGCAGAATCTCGTCGAGGTAAAAGTGTTAAAAAATATAAATTTATAAAACCGGAAAAATGGAATTCGGATTTTGTAAACCTCGCATCCCATTTTTTATTTGATGGTGCGATTACCATGTCTTCGTGTCTTTATTACAACAGAAACAATGTCTTGATAGATAATATGATTATTAAGATAAAAAAGATTTTGGGGGTAGATGACTATAAGATATATCGGGATCGTAACAATGTTACTCGTTTGGCGTATCACAATGTTGAATTGGTAGTGTTCATGAGAAACAAAACCACCGAATTGCTTAATTACATTTATTCTGCTCCTAAAATAGAAAAAATTACTTTTTTGCGGTCGTTTTTTGATGACGAAGGCTCTGTAGATTTAAGAGGGGCAGTTCGTAGGGTTAGAGGCTATCAGCACAATAATAAAATACTTTTTCTTGTTCAAAAACTTCTAAAAGATTTTCAAATAGCATCAAAAGTGGATACCAGATTCCATGAGATTATTATTGGCAGGAGAGATAATATTAAAAGATTTGCCAAAGAAATAAATTTTACAAAAGGCGTTAGGGTAAACGGTAAACGTTCAAACAGTGTTTGGAAAAAATCTCTTGAAAAAAAGACAATTTTAACTAATCTTCTTTCTTCCTACATGCAATGCGTAATGTTGACTTTTGTGATTTTTTATAGCACAATATCCTAAATTCGTTCTTTGATTTGGGGAATAAAATGAGCACAAGGCGCAAGGCGTTGTTGGTCGTTTTAATTGCGGTAATGTCTATGTCTGGCAGTATTTATTTGAAAAAGCCGGTTTCCGTTCAGAAAAATACTGAAATGGAAGAATTGGAAAAATTTAGCGAAGAATTAACTGTTCTTAACAAAGAGCTGGACTACAAAATAGTTGAAGCCGATGTCATCATAGAATATTTGAGAAAAATGTACCCGCCTGATACTCCAACAAACGGAGTTAAGAAATCTTATCACGATATTGGCTATGAGGATGCTTGGATTCAGTTTGTAAAAGAAAAAGATGGTTTGGTTCAAGTTGAAACTATTGAGAGTAAGATTGTTATTCTTTTTCGTCCTCAAAAAGAGGCATTAAGCAAATTTAGTGTTGGTCCGATGGCGCCGGTGACTATTAAATGTCTTGATGGTTCTGTGAACTGTGATCTTGACCCTAAACACACGCTTTATGTCAAAAATGGTCAGGTGGAGCTATTACAATGGAAATTTTTGAGAGAAACAAGGAGACTGAAAATAAAGTAGATATCGTGAGGTAAATGCCGTCGTAAAAGACGGCTTTTTAAATTTGTAAAAACCATCCCCAGTGCTATAGTGGGTATATAAGTTTCTCAAAATGGTCACAAAACTCAAACAAGCAAAACATGCCAAATACTCAGTAGAAACCATATATATTGGCGAGTCTATTGACCTGAAAAAGGTTCAGGAGGGGGTTAGGCAATATTCGTTTTTGAACAGAGATGTTCCTTTGGTTGTGAAGCTTCTCAAGGATCAATATGTTGTGCTGACCAAATTTGGAGCTTTAACTTTCTGGAATGTGCCTCATCGTTTGCGCTCACAATTTATAAGAGAAATTCAGCCGTATGTAAAAAGCAAAAGAAGCAGTTATTTATATGATGAAGACACAAAAGTTTTAGTTGGAGGTGGTGTTGAAAAAGTCACCTTTGAAAAGATCTATTCTGAAAATCTTGGAGTTGAGAAAATAAAAATAATTTCCCATGTTTTATCCCAATCGGTCGCCCTTGAAAGATATGAAGATGATATCGGCAAGAGTTTGGCGGAACTTGAGAGTATTGTTGAAAATTTAAAACTTCGCGGCAAGGCGCTTCTTTCAGAAAAGGAATTATTAAAACAAATTGGACGAGTTTTGTCGGTAAAGCAGACAGTCATTTCTCACCTATCCATATTTGATAAACCGGATGAGATTTGGGAATCTCCCGAACTTGAGATATTGTATAATCGTATGGATGCTGAATACGACCTGCGCTCCCGTTTTGATGTGCTGGACAAAAAGGCTAATTATTTATCAGACATATCAAAAATGTTGATGGAGTTTCTGGCTGAAAAAAGAAATGCTTTTTTAGAAACCGTAATTATAGTTTTAATTGTTTTTGAGATTGGTCTTTGGTTTCTACCCCCATCTTCAGAGGTGTTAAAATATTTATACAATTTATTTTAAGCCATGAAACAAGAAAAAACCAAACTTATAAAGGTAGCCGTTTTAATGGGCGGTCCTTCATCTGAGCATGAAGTTTCTTTGGGTACTGGCCAGAATGTGATGGAGAATCTTGATAAAACAAAATATAATTCTGTTGCTGTTAAAATATCCAAAACCGGTAAATGGTTTTTGGGTGGGAAATTGGTCAGTCAATCAGAGGCACTAAAGGGGCATAATGTTGTTTTTAATGCCCTTCATGGAACATTTGGTGAGGATGGTAAGGTTCAGGCGATATTGGAACATGTGGGAATTAAATATACAGGCTCCGGAATTGCCGGCTCGGCGATAGCCATGGACAAATTTCATAGCCGAGAGATTTTTAAATTGGCAGGATTGAATACTCCCCGAACAATGAAACTTAAGAGGGGAGAGAATTATGTGGCGCATCTCAAGTTTTTCGTAAATAAGGTTGTTAAGTTGCCGGTAGTAGTTAAACCATGTTCAAATGGGTCATCGGTCGGAGTGCAAATCGTGGAAGATGTGGCTAAACTTGAAAAAGCGGTGGCTGATGCTTTTAAGATAGATAAACATGTTCTTGTGGAGGAGTTTGTAAAAGGCAGAGAATTGACCTGTGGAGTTTTAGAAGGATTTACAAGTCTGACTTGTAATAATGGCGAAGTGGGGGCTTTGCCGGTGACAGAGATTATTCCTGTTAAAAATCATAAATTTTTTAATTATGATGCCAAATATAAAACAGGACACTCAAATGAAATAACCCCTGCACCTCTTGACGAGGTTCTAACCAAAAAGGCGCAGGACATTGCCATTCGGGCTCATCAGATTTTAGGGTGTAGCGGGTATTCACGAACAGACATGATTTTAAAAAATGGAAATGGAACCATCTATGTGCTGGAAACAAACACTCTTCCGGGGTTAACAAATAATTCTCTTCTTCCAAAATCCGCCCAAGTAGCCGGCTTGACATTCACCCAATTATTAGATAAGATAATAGAAAGTTCCTTGGTTTAAAAAAGGAAAAAATGATTTTAGTGGCATTGCTTCTCCTTGGATTGTTTTTGTCATTTGTGGGCTTTGCCTCAAATTCAAAAGGTTCTTGGTTGTGGTTGTGTTCAGGAGGATTTATTGTGGGCATGAGTTTATCCAGACTGATATCTTTATTTTTCTAATCTGACACCTGTCAGGCTTGCCCCGCTTTTCGTAAGAAAGGTCGGGGTTTTTTATTTGCCTGACTAAGTTTTTGTGATACTATTTATTTATGGACCGAACTAATATTTTCAACGTAAAAGATTTGGTAGGACAGTCTGTAAATCTCTATGGCTGGGTTGCGACAAGGCGTGACCATGGCAAACTTATTTTTATTGATTTGCGAGATAGATCGGGAATTGTTCAGGTTGTTTTTACACCATCAAGCAAGGATTACGCAATCGCTTCAGAACTCCGTTCGGAGTGGGTTTTGCGCATCAATGGTCAAGTCAAAGCCCGTCCTGACAAAATGATTAATGCCGAAATAGAAACCGGTAAAGTTGAGATTGAGCCCGAAGAGATGGAGGTTTTAAATAAATCTGAAACTCCGCCGTTTCCTTTGGATACTGATGGCTATGAGATAGGAGAAGAGTCAAGAATGAGATACAGATATTTGGATTTACGAAGACAGAGAATGGCAAAAAACATGACGGTCAGGCATAAAATGGCTACGTTTATACGCAATTGGTTGAGCGACATGGGGTTTATAGAGGTAGAAACACCAATACTAACAAAATCAACTCCAGAGGGAGCCAGAGATTATGTTGTGCCTTCTCGTCTTTATCCGGGAAGTTTTTTCGCCTTACCTCAATCGCCTCAACAGTACAAACAATTACTAATGGTGGCCGGTATAGAAAAATATTTTCAAATAGCAAGATGTTTCAGGGATGAAGATACAAGAGGAGACCGTCAGCCTGAATTTACACAATTAGATTTAGAGATGAGTTTTGTTGAAAGAGAAGATGTGATGGAACTTAACGAAAAACTTCTTATTGATTTAATTAAAAATATTTATCCGGAAAAAGAGATTCAAGAAATTCCCTTTCCAAGACTGTCTTATAAAGAAGCGATAGAAAAATATAATACAGACCGACCGGATTTAAGAAAAGATAAAGAAAGTCCGAACCTGTTGGCGTTTTGCTGGGTTGTTGATTTTCCATTTTTTGAAAAGACGGATGAAGGGTGGACATTCACCCATAATCCATTTTCAGCTCCGAAGCCTGAGTATGCCGAAGATTTAATTTCTAAGAAAAATATTGCCGATATTCTTACTACTCAATATGACGTTGTGTTGAATGGATGGGAAATTGGGGGCGGAAGCATTAGGAACTACAAACCAGAAGCACTAGAAGCGGTTTTTGAAATAATGGGTTTCAAAAAAGAAAGAATAAAAGAAAATTTTGGCCACATGCTTGAGGCTCTCGGATACGGAGCTCCTCCTCATGGCGGAATTGCTTGGGGGTTTGACCGTTTAGTGGCCATATTGAATAGTGAGCCGAATATCAGAGAAGTGATTTCTTTTCCTAAGACCGGAGATGCAAGAGATTTAATGATGAATAGTCCTTCTGAATTAGAGAAAAAACAATTAAAAGAATTACACCTAAAAATAGAAAAATAGTTATTGATGAAAGGAAAATTATACATCTTAGCAATTTCTTTGGCGGGTTTGGTTGTTGTGAATGTTTTTTTTATTATGGATTCTTCCCAAAAGAACAACCTTGCCAATGCTGAACCGGCATTCAATAGTTATCAGGCATATGTCCTTCCGATTTCAGAACCAAGTTATTTTCCAATTTATGACCCTAAAACCGAAAAACCGATAATTGACGGAAAATCTGGTCTTGTTTATGACACGCGGTCTGGAAGAGTTCTTTTTACCAAGAATCCGAGAATTAAACTTCCTGTTGCTTCTTTGACAAAGATATTGAGTGCGGTTGTTGTGCTGGAGAATCTTGACATGAAAGAGGCGGTAGTAATTCCGAAAGAAGCGCTTAAGGTTGATGATGAAAAACAGAGTTTGTATTTGGGCGAAGAAATAACAGTTCAGAATCTCCTCAAGTTAATGCTTATAGAGTCGTCCAACGATGCTGCCTATGCTCTTGCTTGGTACGCCAACAATAAAGGAATCAATTTTGTGGACAAGATGAATGAGAAAGCTCAACTATTAAGCATGAGTGATTCAAGCTTTCTTGATCCAGCTGGTTTGAACGATGAAGGCTATTCTTCTTCAGAAGATTTGGTAAAATTAATCAAATACGCTCTAAAATACGATTTAATATGGGAAATTTTAACCGAAAAGAGTGTTGTCGTAAAATCTACTGACGGAAAAATTGAACACAAGATAGAAAATACAGATCAACTTCTAGGAGTCATACCAGACATATTTGGTGGTAAGACAGGGTACACCGATGGTGCTCTGGGGTGTATGATATTGGTGGTGGATATTCCTGATAAAAATGATAAACTAATTAGCATAGTTCTTGGTTCACGGTCGCGCTTTGACGATACTAAAAAATTAATTGACTGGGTAAAAGCATCATATCGATGGGATTAGATTCTGAAATTTTTTCGGTTTTAAATGTTGTCAGAATATTCATAATAGCTACTGTGGCTTTTTTTGTTACCCTATTGATTACTCCGGCTTGGACTAAGGTTTTGCATAAATATAAGTTGGGGAAACAAATCCGCACCGATACGGCATTTAAGAGTTTGCATACTGAAGGCGGACCAATTGCCGCAAAACTACATCAAGCTAAGGAGGGAACTCCGACTATGGGTGGTGTAATAATGTGGGTCACAGTCGCTATTTTAACTGTAGGCTTTTGGTTGTTGGCATATTTTTTTGACGGATTTTGGGATACGATGAATTTCTTTAGTCGTGGTCAGACATGGTTACCTTTGGGGGTAATGATATTTGCCGCACTTTTAGGCGCTTTGGATGATTACATGGGAATTTTACGCGTTGGCCCTAAGGGTGGCGGATTGCGCATGAGTCACAGGATGTTGTTATATATTCTGGCTGGTGCTGTCGGGGCGTGGTGGTTTTTCTTTAAGCTTGGTTTTGACAGCATCAACATTCCATTTTTGGGAGATTTTATTATTGGCTGGTGGTATATACCATTTTTCATATTTACGATTGTGGCGACAGCATTTTCTGCAAATGAAACGGACGGATTGGACGGACTTGCGGCCGGAGTTTTTCTGACCATGTTTGGCGCTTATGCTGTGATAGCTTTTGATCAGGGCAGAATGGACTTGGTCGTGTTTATTTCTGCAATAATGGGTTCTTTGGTTGCTTTTCTTTGGTTTAATATTTATCCAGCAAAGTTTTTTATGGGAGATACGGGTTCTATGTCGTTGGGTGTTGTCCTTGGGGTCATTGCAATGCTTACAAACACCCCCCTCCTTCTAATTCCAATCGGCATTATTTTTATTATTGAATCAGGTTCAGTGATGGTTCAGCTCACTTCTAAAAAAATCCGGGGTAAGAAAATGTTCCTATCCACCCCCATTCATCATCATTTTGAAGCATTAGGTTGGCACGAAACTCAGATAACAATGCGATTCTGGATGATTAACGCCATCGGCGCGATAATTGGACTCATCTTATTCCTCGTTGATTCAAAAATTCCACCGTTGTTCAGATAGCTCACACAACCTCTCTCGGAGTGTGCCGTGCTTTAGCAGGCAAAACTCTCTGTCGCCGGTTGTTTAAGTGGTTGGTGGTAATTGGCAAGCGGACTCAAACTCTGAAATCCGAAAAGCGTTAGGTGTATCCAGCCGCACGGCCGTGCGTTATTTAGATGAACTGGAAAAGGAAGGAAAAGTAGAACAAGTCGGCAAAATCGGCCACGCCGTTACATATCGTTTACGGTGAACATATTACACCACTCCGATAACATCCTTACAAACTCAAGTTTGTAGGGATGTTATCAATACGCCAGACGGATGGCGTATTGGGGGGGATGATGTGAACCCATGTCAAGGCGTCGCCTTGACATGACACAAAATTAGTAAATTTTTAAAAAGGCGTCTCCCTCCGTACGCATAGAGATTGTGTGAACTGTTAAAATAAAATTGCTACACATAGTTTCAAAATAGTCTGAAATACATTACAATTTAGTTAGATGAACAGAAAATTGCTCATAACAATTTTGATTTTAACAGTCTTTGGTTTGATTGTTTTGTCATCGGCGGGGATTGTGGATGGTCAGAAAAAATTTGGTTCGTCTTATTATTATTTGAACCACCAGTTATTATATGGAGTGCTGCCAGGTCTTGCTGGGATGTTTATCCTTTCCAGAATAAATTACAGATTTTGGAAAAAAGTATCCTTATTCGTTTTGATTGGTTCGTTAGCACTGATGATAATGATATTTATGCCAGGTTTCGGGCATGGATTGAAAGGAGCAACTCGCTGGATTAATTTTGGTGTTCTTTCTTTTCAGCCATCCGAGATTTTAAAGCTTTCTCTCATAATATATTTGGCGGCCTGGTTTGGAAACAGGGATGAGAGAACTAAGAAATGGTCTTATGGGATTATGCCGTTTTTGATAATTTTGGCTTTTGTGGCTTTGCTTTTATTTCTTCAGCCTGACATTGGAACTCTGATTGTTGTTTCATTTATTTCTTTAGGACTTTATTTTTTGGCCGGTCCGAGCTATAAGCAGTTTGCAGGAATAATATTGGTTTTATTTTTAGCGCTATCGGCCATAATTGTTGTTGAGCCATACCGTTTTGAACGCTTAAAATCATTCTGGGACCCATCTGCTGATCCGAGAGGAAGTTCTTATCAGATAAATCAGTCTTTGATATCAATTGGTTCGGGTGGTTTATTTGGGGTAGGCTACAATAACAGCTCTCAGAAACAAGGAGGATTTTTACCAGAAGTGATAGGTGATTCAATTTTTGCCATTATTGCTGAAGAACTGGGGTTGATTGGTTCAGTGTTTACAGTCGGATTGTTTGCTGTGCTGTGTTTCTTTTTAGTTAATATAGCAAAAAGCGCTTCTGATAAATTTGGAGCATTGTTGGTAATGGGAATAAATCTTTGGATAATGTCTCAAGCGTTTGTTAATATTGCCGCCATATCAGGACTTGTTCCTTTGACTGGAATTCCGTTGCCATTTATAAGCTACGGCGGTACCGCCGTTGCGGTTCTTTTATCCGGAATGGGGATTGTCTTTAATGTTGCCAAAGATTCGTAGCAAAGCCCAGCACTTTATTTCAAGATAGCTCACACAACCTCTATGCATGCTGCGTAGCGCACTTTTCTGAAATACTACTGATTTCATAAAAGCACGCTACCTCCGCCGGTTGCTTGAGTGTTTTATGTAAATTGGCAATAAAAATTCAAACTCATCTGAAATAAAGTGCCGGGCAAGTCCTTTACTTTTTTGGAAAGTTTGTTATTATAGCTTAGGTTCTTTTTGTATTAGGAAAAACGATGCCACAAGAAATGCCTCAGACACTGCCCGAAGGCGTGAATCCGGATTATGTTGTGCTTATTGACGGTGTTTATTATGACCTTTGTGTAGGTGCTGGTTGTAAGACCAACACGGGTGTTCGTACTGATTGTCCGGTTGGTCGACGTAGGTACTGGGTTGATGGTTCTGGGCAGTTGTGCAGGAAATGCCATTATAAGATTTACGCATAGAAATAATGTCGCCCATGAGGCGACTTTTTGTTTGAATCAAAAAACCGCTGTTAAGCGGTTTTTTTCAAAAGGAGAGAAGTTTTGGACTTAAGACGGGAGGCTTTGTTTTTCTTTATGACTCCTGATTTGGTAGCCTTGTCTAATGTCTGGAAAACCCTGGGAAGCATCTTTTTGGCCTCATCTTTCTTGCCAGCGGTCACCAGTTTTCGGAAGTCTTTAACGGAAGCTTTGTAGGTGACAATTTTCTTTATATTTCTTGCTCTCCTTGTTTTGTTTTGGCGCAACGCTTTTTTGGCGCTCTCGGTGATAGGCATATATGTATATTAAAAATTAATTAGTTTAAAGCTTGATTATCTTACTACATTAAAGTATGTTTGGCAATAGTTATTTTGCAAGATAAGGATTCAATAAAATGGTCGTCCTATTCATTGTAGGCGTAATCATTTATGTCTTTGCTTTTAGTGTCAAATCAAGAGCGGGTTATTAGCGGAGGTTTATCGGGGCGTTTCTGATAACCTTTTCTATCCTTAGCATGAACTTCGGTTTTTCTTTGGCTTCTTGGTTTAGTTTAGACTGGCTTAGCGGGAAATAATCCCGCTTTTTTTGTTTGAACCCTTATTGCTAATTATCACCAACCACTAAAGCAACCGGCGGAGGGTGTGTGCCTTTTTAAAATTTAGCAAATATTTTTAAAAGGTACACCCCGCAGTCATGCATAGAGGTTGCGTGAGCTATTAGAATTTGATTTTAAACCGCGGATTCACTTTTTAATTTTTTAATCTGCTCTTTTAATCCTAACGCCGTTTCATAATCCATTTTTCGGATGGCTTTATCCATTAGTCTCTGAAGTTGTTTCATGGCGTTTTGTCTTGAGCCATTTGTAAAGAAAATTATTTCGTTACTTCCTTCGCCATATTTTTGAACTTCTTTTTGGTTGATAGGTAAATCAAAATTGCCGATGGCTTTTATAATTGTCTGCGGAATGATGCCGTTTTTAGTGTTGTGTATTTCTTGCTTCTTTCTGCGCCTCTGGGTTTCTTTAACCGCAAAATCCATAGACTTGGTTATTTTATCGGCATACAAAATAACATGGCCGTTAACATTACGGGCAGCTCGACCCATTGTTTGGATAAGGGTAGTCGCATTTCTCAAAAATCCTTCTTTGTCGGCGTCTAATATCGCTATCAAAGAAACTTCAGGCAAGTCCAGGCCCTCTCTTAAGAGATTTACGCCAACTAAAACATCATAATTACCAAGGCGAAGATCTTTTATTATTTTCAATCTATCAAGAGTTTTTATTTCAGAGTGAAGATAATTGACTTTTATTCCTTGCTCGGCCAAATGTTCCGACAAATCCTCGGCCATGCGCTTGGTAAGGGTTGTGACGATAACCCTCTCACCGTTTTTAGTTCGGGCTTTGATGCTTTCTACTAAGTGGGGGATTTGTCTTTCTGTGGGTCTTATTTCTATTGTAGGATCCAAAAGTCCAGTCGGTCTTATAAGCTGTTCGGCAATACCTTCTTTTCCGGCTTGTTCCATTTCATATTTAGCAGGTGTTGCGGAGGTGTAAATGGTTTTTTGGATTCTTTTCTGGAACTCCGGAAATTTAAGTGGTCGATTATCTATGGCCGAAGGCAGTCTGAAGCCGTATTCCACTAAAGTGGATTTTCTGGAATGGTCACCCGTGAACATTGAACGAAGCTGGGGAACCGTAATATGCGACTCATCAATTATTGTCAGGAACTCTCCTTTAGATGCGAAGAAGTCTAAGAGTGAATGAGGGGGTTCTCCGGCTTTTCTGAAATCAAGATGGCGGGAATAGTTTTCTACTCCATGGCAATATCCGGTTTGGCGCATCATCTCAATGTCCTGAAGGGTTTTTTCCTGAAGTCGGGAAGCCTCTTGGAATTTTTTGTTTTTCTTCAAATGTTTAACATGTTTTTGAAGCTCACTTTTTATATTCTCTACAGCCAGACCTATTTTATTATCAGAAGTCACCCAATATTTTGCGGGAAAGATGATGGTTTCAACCATCTTTTCGTATTTTAAATCTTTTAATTCCAATTCCTCTGGGTCGGAGATAGAGGCCCGCATTATTTTTTCTATTTTATCATTTTTAAATTTTACCTTAACAACTTCTTGGGCGCTTGGTGTGACAATTTCAATTTCGTCTGTAGTTTTTCTAAAGCAACCCCTTTTAAGTTCAATGTCGGGAATATATTGAAGACGCATAAGTCCGCGTACTAATTCTGACGAACTTATCTTTTTATTTTCAAACACCTGTAAGCCAAGATTTTTATAATCCTCTGGTGAGCCGAGGTTATAAATACACGAAACAGAGGCGACAATAATTACATCATCTCGGCTGACTATGGCTTGGGTCGCGGCGTGTCTTAGGCGGTCTATCTCCTGGTTTATTTTAGAATCTTTCTCAATATAGGTATCAGTGTGAGGGAGATATGCTTCCGGTTGGTAGTAATCATAATAACTGACGAAATAATGAACGGCATTTTTGGGAAAAAATTCCTTGAATTCTTTGTATACTTGAGCGGCAAGAGTTTTGTTGTGAGAAATGATGAGGGTGGGTTTTTTATAATGTTCAATAATCTTGGCCATTGTAAAAGTTTTACCCGAGCCGGTAACACCTAAAAGAACCTGATGCTTTTGTCCGGACTTTAAACCGCCAATTAGTTTGGCAATTGCAGTCGGCTGATCTCCGGTTGGCTCAAATTTTGATGATAATTTAAACATTTGACAGGACGTCTATTTATTGATAATATTATTATAATTAGGAAAAAGGGGGAGGAGTTCATGAACTGGAAGAGGTTGTTGGGAAATTCTGTATTGTGCTTTGTGATTTGGGAATGCCTGGACATAGTTTTTTTCGGAGACCCATTCAGGAAACTTTATTTCAACTTATTTTTCTCTCCTCTGGCGGCAATGTTAGTGCTGAAAACGACTACAGGTACATGGACTGGCACGGGGCGTTAAATACGCCCCTTTTTTATTTCTGTTTTCAATGATATTCTTTAATCAATGATCTCGTACTTGGAGGGCAAAATAGAGTATTTGGGTGACAAGTTCGTTATTTTGAACACGGGCGGTATAGGCTATAAGGTTAATATAGTCCCCAAATTACTGAATAGCTTATCAGAAGACAAGCCAGTTGTCAAGTTGTTTATTCACTCTCGATTAAACATGCGAGAGGGAACTTTTGATTTGTACGGATTTGAGGACAGGGAAGGATTGGAACTATTTCACCTTCTTGTTTCGGTCTCAGGAATAGGTCCCAAGAACGCTTTGAACATAATGTCTTCAGTGGAACCAAAACATTTGAAGGCGGCAGTGGTAAACAACGACCCCGATTACCTTAAAAAGATATCCGGATTAGGACCCAAAACAGCGCAGAGACTGATAATGGAATTACAGAATAAGGTTGATTATCTTGAAATCGGCGATATGAAGGGAATGGATCTTGGCCAGGAAGGAGAGGCAACGGAAGCGTTACTAACTCTTGGTTACACTCTTAATCAGGCCAAGGAAGCTCTTAAAGAAGACGCTAAAGGCAAAACACTGGAACAAAGAGTGAGAGAAGCGCTTAAATTATTGGGAAAGAATCGCCGATAAAATGAAAAAATCTTTTCTACAAACCCAGAACTGGTTAGATTTTCAAAAACACATTGGTCGCAAGACATGGAGGTTTGATAATGGAAAAATCAAAGCGAATATCATTCAGCATGACCTACCTTTCGGGAAAAATTACCTTTACATTCCTCACGGCCCGGAAATTTATTTTGGCGAGATTCAGAGCGGCTTAAAAAATGAAGTAGACAACTTTCAGAGATATTTAAAAGATTTAGGTAAAGAAAATAAATCCATTTTTATAAAGATGGAGCCCATGGATGATGTGGTGATGGAAATTGTTTACCGCAAGAACCTGAAAAAATCTAAAAAATCCATCCAGCCTACGAGGACTGTCCTTGTAGATGCATTCCTTCCAGAAGCCGGGCTTCTGGAAGGAATGCATCACAAAACCAGGTATAATATCCGCTTGGCGGAAAAGAAGGAGTTAAAATTTGAAGAAAAGGAGGATGTCAAAGAATTTTGGAAACTGCTGAAAAAGACTGCCAAGAACGATAACTTTTCAACTCATGGTTACGAATATTACGAAAAACTGATAGAATTTTTTTCTAACGATAAAGAACTCAAAACAAAAATTGTATTTGAAATGAACGAAGGAAAGATGCTGGCCGGAGCAATTTTATTAACTTTCGGTGATACGGTTTATTATTTACACGGAGCGATGGACCGCGACTACAAGAGCTGGATGGCTCCATATCTGATGCATTGGGAAATTATGAAATGGGCTAAAGTGCAGGGATATCATTACTATGACTTTTGGGGCATAGATGCTAAGCGTTGGCCGGGAGTGACCAGATTCAAACTCGGCTTCGGTGGCCAGGAGGTGGAGTACCCCGGCTCATTTGACCTACCCGTTTCAAAATTTTGGTATTTGATATACAAAATTGCACAAAAAATATTTTAAAGCATTCGTGTTGGCGCTTGACATTACAGCACTTACTGGTATTATTAGAAAAGTTCTCAATAATTAGGAGGCCGAAATGCGCAAAGCACTGCTTCTCCCTTTGTTTGCCCTGTCTATTTTTATTGCCGGATGCGGATATGATAATGGAACATTTATGACCTCGGCAAAAGTGCCGTCTAAGTTGAAAGTTAATATCGAAAGATTGCAGGCAGAATATGCAAACGAAAACCTGACTGTGTACGCAATGGACTTTCGCAAAGAAGGACGCACCTTAACTTTTGTTTGCCCTTGCCATATTCCCGGTTCGGAGGATGTCTATTTAAATGTCCGAGTAGAGGGCGATTCATTCAAACTAACCGCTCTTCCGGATGCCGAATATATTGTGACGGTTCAGTATTGGACTCCGAATACCGATGGCAACACAGAGGTCAAATTCCTAATTTCTCGGTAAAATGGAATAGTACAACCCCAACGGGGGTTGTTTTTTAATAATTAGCAACAATTAACATTGCTTATCTCTTGATTTTATACCCATATATTGATATGTCAGTATATTATGAAAGTGGTGCCCAGAAAATTAAGCAAAGACGTTAAAACAAAGTATTTGGATGTGCTTTATACCGCCATAACATCTTTAAGGTCACGGGATGAAGTTAAAAAATTTCTTCGGGACTTGCTTACAGAAAGCGAGAGAATTATGATCGGCCGCCGGATTATAATTGCTCAGCGGTTATTGGAAGATAAGTCTTATGTAGAGATTAAACAAGAGTTAGGCGTGGGAGTTGATACAATCATGAGGGTTCATAAATGGCTTGAAGATGAAAATTACGGATACGAAGAGACAATTAAGAAATTAGAAAAAGAATATAAAAACAGAAAGTGGAGCGAAAAAAATCCGGGGACTTCCGGATTTGCCCAGCTTAAGCGAAGATACCCTCTTCACTTTTTTCTTTTTAACTTGTTTGATGAGCTTAATAAGAAATGATTCCGTTTCGCAGGGTTATGTGGTGGTTGTGTTTAGATAATTTAGATTTTCATCCTCATACCCATATATTGATATATGGGTATGAGGATGAAGGATGGAGTATTTATTTTGTTGATGATATAATCTTTTTATGTTTAAAGAAGGCCTGATTGATAAAATCCTACATCACATCAAGAGACTAATACCCAAATCGGTATTTAATTTTTTGGCGCCGTATTATCATGCGGGGTTGGCTCATTTAGGGAGTATCTATTACGGAAATCCCTCAAAGTCCATAAAGGTTATTGGTGTCACGGGAACAAAGGGTAAGTCAACAACGGTTTATTTGATTTCAAAAATTTTTGAGGATGCCGGTATGCCGATTGCAGCAATCGGCTCCCTTGGCTTTAAAATAAAAGACAAGGAATGGCCGAATACATTAAAGATGACCATGCCGGGCAGGTTTAAATTGCAGAAGTTTTTTTATGAAGCCAAAAAGGCGGGGTGTAAGTATGTGGTGCTTGAAGTAACATCTGAAGGTATCAAACAGAAACGGCATTTAGGAATTAATTTTGATTGCGCTGTTTTTACAAATTTACACAAAGAACATCTTGAAAGTCATGGTTCATTTGAAAATTATTATCGTGCTAAACAGGAATTGTTCGCCAGAACTTCAAATATCCACGTTTTGAATGCAGATGATAAAAGTGTGGAATTATTTTCTAAATTTTCTTCAAAACGCACGATTTTTTACGGAATAGAAAGCGGGGATATGAGGGCTCAAAATTTAGAATTAAAATCGGATGGAGCTTCGTTTGATGTATATGGGACAAGGTTTAATATTAACTTTGGAGGCAAATTTAATGTTTTAAATTGTCTTGCGGCATTGTCTGTTTCGGCCATGTATGGAATTGACCTTCCAAGTATAAGGACGGTCCTCGGGGAAATCAAAAGTATTCCCGGAAGAATGGAATTTGTTCAGAAGGAACCATTTAGTGTTGTGGTGGATTATGCTCATACCCCGGAGAGTTTGGAACAAGTTTACCAAACTCTCAAAAATTCCAAATTCCAAATTCCAAATTCCAAATTGATTTGTGTTCTTGGTGCTGCTGGAGGAGGCAGAGACAAATGGAAGAGACCAGAATTCGGCAGGATTGCTGATGAGTATTGCGATGAAATAACTCTTACAGATGAAGATCCATATGACGAAAATCCCCACAGCATTATAAAAGACATTGAAAGGGGATTTCCATCAAAACACAAATCACAAATCACAAATCACAAAAAATACGAAATAATTCTTGATCGCAGAGAGGCAATCAAAACCGCATTGACAAAAGCCAAAGAGGGTGATACTGTAATCATCACAGGAAAGGGTTCGGAAACATCTATGGCAGTATCAGGGGATAAAAAAATCCCTTGGTCGGACCGAGATGTTGTCCGAGAGGCTCTTAAAAAATAAGGAGGACGGTGATGGAAACTTCAATCGTGTTTTGGTTCTTTGGTCTGCTACTTCCTGTTTTTGGTGTATATTGTATTTGTACAGCAAAGAACTCATTTGATAAGTTTTGGGGCGGGATAGCCCTAGTCATTTTCGGCGCCGCAACTTCTGGATTTGCTACATTTACTGGGGCTTCTGTTTGGATGCCAAGCGGACTACCCATGACAAGCATAGAAAACAGTACGAATAAAGTGGCGTTTGTATATATTGCCGGAGAAAATGTGAATGTTGGAGTTGAAAAAGGAGGAGGCAAGAACGAACGGCTCTATCTGTATCAATTTCCAAAATCGGCTTTTGATGGTAAACCAAACCCTGAAGCGAAGAAGCTGACAGTTGTGGAATCAGGCGGGTTCAGGAAATTAGTCTTAGAGTGATTTAATGCGGGCAATGTGCCCGTTTTTTAATTCTTGCCAAGTTAAATAAGTTGGTATATGATTGGCAAAAAAGAGCTTTTTTAAAAAAGGATAATCATCTGACCAACCAGCTAGTGCAGACGATTGAGGCTTTCTTGTGTTTTGACGCCAACTTGCCCGGATTGGAAAGGTGTAAGCCACATTGTGAATCCGCAGAGGGTACACTGTGTATTCATCGCTTCAAACATAAGGTCAGAGTTGAGTACTGCAACACCAAAAGGTTTCAGAGCTGGTCTGGGTTTGGAAAAGGTTGGTCCGATCTCAGTATATTTATTCACTTTCTAGGATGTATTTTTGAGGGTCTTGCCGAAGGTTCAGTGGCTTCAGATTGTATTTTCATGATATTAACAAAAGATCATAATTTTATAGACGATGTGAGAAAAGAATGGAGAGAAAAAAGAGCAGAATCATATCTCCCGCTTGTTTTTTCAGGCAATTTTATATCTTGCGGAGGTTTGGTTGTATTTGTGCAACAAATTGATTGTTTAAGTTATGGATCAAAGCGTGCGGACAATCTTAATTGTGCCTTTGAGAAGGTAAACGACTTTTTTATCCAAAATCAAAGAGTGTGATAATACACTCTTTTTGTTTTAATAAATTATGTTAATATTTAATAAGATATTATGGATGCTTTTGAACCACAACTTGCGGTTAAAAGAACAAAAAAGCTTCCGACGATTAAAGAACCCGGGCTTTTTTGGATGCTTATTATACTAACCCTTGTTCTTTTTGGCCTTGCCGTAAGTTTGTTGGGTAAGACTCATAATATTGGCACTGATTTTCCGACGCCATCGGAAACTGTTTCGGCTGATGTTAAATCGTCAAGAATTTACACAGTATCTTACAAAGGTGGAGTGTTCAGTCCTACTAATTTAAGAATTCACGCCGGAGATACGGTAAGATTTAAAAATGAAGGCATTTTTCCAATAAGAATAGTTTCCGGTCCGGACAGCAGTTTGGCGGGTTTTGATAGTGTGGGAGATATTCCGCAGGGAAGTTATTTTTCTTTTACTTTTGCGGCTAAAGGTATTTTTGATTATCACAACAACAGAGACCTTAAAGAAATAGGAACGATAATAGTTCGATGATGAATCCATTAACAACACAAATTGAATCTCGGCTCGGCGCCGCTTACATATCTTTGTTGGCGATGTTTTTTATCGGCTTGATTTTTATAGCTCTTAAGAATTTTAATTCCGATACTATTGTTTTAGGCGCTCAAAATGCTCAGGTAAAAACTATTTCTAACACGGAGAGATATTTAATAGAGGGCTGGGTAAAAGAAAATCAAATAGAGATTCCGGAAGGAAAGGGGTACAGATATGTAATTCAGAAATACCCGTCTAAGCCGTGGTTCAGGTAAGTATTATGTATTTAGTAATAAGTATTAAGTATCTAGTATAAAATGAGAATTAAATTGGACCTTTATCTAAAAGAGGCAGTATTGTTTGGCGCAACACTTGGAGTCGGCGTTTTTTCAGCTTACCGGAACATTACCTCATCTGTGCCGATAATGATTCCGGAAGTCAGATTTGGCTGGGGTGATGCCATTTTCTTTGCCGTACTAATTTTGTTTTTTATACTTTCTTCAAAATATAAAAAAGTAACCAGTTTTTCTTTTAAATTATTTTTGGTTTTGATTGTTTTTTCCGGAACCAGTGTGGTTGCGGGTTCTGTATTTGGTCAGCCTTGGGATATTTTGGCTACGCTTTTAGTTACTTTTTCGTTTATGTTTGTTAGAAATGTTCTTATCCATAATGTCGGAATAATTTTGGCGGTAGCGGGTGTCGGATCCTTGCTGGGTTTGGCTATTTCTCCCACGACAGCAGTTGTGGTTATGATAATTTTGTCTCTTTACGATATTGTTGCGGTTTATGTCACCAAGCACATGGTTGTAATGGCAAAGACGATGATGGAATCCGGAGCCATATTCGGATTTATTATCCCATCGGAAATAAAAGGATTTTTTTCAAACAAACATCATGCCAGTGTCCAAATCGGAGACAGGTTTATGATATTGGGCTCAGGCGACATTGGTTTGCCGGTTGTATTAGTGAGTTCGGTGGCAGGATATTCCGTTAATAATGCTATAATTGTAGCAATATTTTCTTTGATGGGATTATTTCTTACCCATCTTATTTTTATTAATCAGAAAGAAAGGAAACCCATGGCTGCTTTGCCTCCAATTGCCACGATGTCAATTATTGGATACCTTGTTGCTTTATGGACATAAAGCTAATTTTCAATTTTCAATTTAAAATTTTCAATGAAATTTCAATTTTTAAATTTTCAAACATTTCAAATTCAATTTAAATTTTAAATTTAAGTTTTTAAATTATGCGTATTACTTTCTATGGTGGCGCAAAAACGGTAACAGGAGCAAATTACCTGCTTGATACAGGCGAAATTAAAATTCTTGTGGACTGCGGTTTGAATCAAGGCTCAAGATATTCCGAAGAAATGAATTATGAAAAATTTGCTTATAATCCGGCTGAAATAGACTTTGTATTTTTAACTCACAGTCACACTGACCATGTCGGAAGACTTCCTAAATTGTTCAAGGAGGGTTTTCGGGGACGAGTTATTGCTTCCAAACCGACTATAGATTTGGCCAAGAAAGCTTTGCCTGATAATTTGAATATAATAACCGAAGAAGCGAAAAGAGAAGGCAGGGAGCCAATATTTGAATTAAAAGATTTGGACGGAGTCATGGAGTTGGCCGAAGGTTTTAATTATGAAGTACTCATAGGCCTTGGTGATGGAATCAAGGCCGTTCTGCACGACGCGGGACACATATTAGGTTCTACCATTGTTGAGATACAATGGCAGAACAAATCACAAAATACAAATAACAAATCACAAACAAAAACGGAGAAGATTTATTTCACAGGCGACCTTGGTAATCCGCCGACCCCTTTACTCCAGCCGCCTTATTTCCCCAAAGATGCCGACTATGCTGTTGTAGAATCGGCATATGGTTCAAGAATTCACGAAGATAGAGCAGCCAGAAAAATGATTCTTGAAACCGTGATTAGGGAAACTTTGGCTAAAGGAGGTACCTTGATGATTCCGTCTTTTGCCATGGAAAGAACGCAGGAACTTTTGTATGAATTAAACCAGCTTGTAAACCACAACCAAATACCGCGTGTTCCGATTTATGTTGATTCTCCTTTGGCAACAAACTTAACCGAAGTTTATAAAAAATATTCTGATTATTTTAACAAGACCGCCCATCATGTCATAGAATCGGGAGACGATATATTTAACTTTCCGGGACTGACATTCACAAGAACTTCAGATGAGTCAAAAGCCATAAACAATGTTAGGGGTCCCAAAGTTATTATTGCCGGTTCGGGGATGTCTATGGGCGGAAGAATTCTGCATCATGAGATGAGGTATTTATCCGACCCCAATTCGGCTATTTTGTTTGTGGGTTATCAGGTTCAGGGCTCATTGGGACGCAGGATATTGGACGGAGAAAAAGAGGTAAGAATATTCGGAGAAAAAATTGCCGTAAATTGTCAGATAAGAGCCATCGGCGGTTATTCTGCCCATGCCGATCAAGCCATGCTACTTAAATGGATAGAAAGCGCCGGTTCCGGCGGAAATCTCAAGAAGGTTTTCGTGGTTCAAGGCGAAGAGGACTCCTCAACAATTTTGGCGGAAAAGACCAAAACAGATTTAAAAATTGATGCGGTTGTACCCTCGCAAGGCGAGAGCTTTGAGTTGTAGTTCGCTCCGCTCAAGTTTTTATAGTTCACACAACCTCTATGCATGAGGAGGGAGACGCATTTTTAAAAATTTACTGTGCCTCTTCGGCACATAGGCCGATGAGGCCTATAATTTTGTAAAATGCGTCTCCCTCCTCTGGTTGTTTAGTAAATTGCTTACGATTGGTAATAGAAGTTCAAATTTTCTATGAAGTGGTAAAGTCAACGGCTCATATGTGAGCCGTTGACTTTTATTTGACTTTATTTCAATTGTATAGTATTATAGCGCTTAATCGTCTCAGGATTTCCTTGAGATGAGCTCGTTTACAACCACAGAAGGGAGAGTGTATGCCACTATTTATCGTTACCGGTCTTTTGGGGCTTCTGTTTTTCGTGGGAGCTCTTGTTTTCGGGGACCATGATGTTGGCCACGACCATGATTTTGGTGGTGATCATGACCATGACGGATCGAGTGTCTTCTCGGTTTTCAATGTGTCGTGGTTTCTCATCGGATTTGGCGGTATGGGGTCAGTCATCAGGGCCAATGGCGTAGGGATGCCTGGAAGCACGATGTCCGGTCTCGCGACTGGTATCGTCTGCTGGGGCTTTGCTTTCTACGTCATGCACCTACTTACAAAACAGCAGGGCGATTCAACTGTGACGGTCGCACGCATCATGAATGCGACTGGCACGGTCGTGATGCCTATCCCCGCAAATGGGGTGGGCAAGGTTCAGTGCAGTGTGGCTGGAAGCTTGCAAGAGTTTCTGGCTCGCTCGAAGACATCGGTTTCGTTGTCGGAAGGTTCTCAAGTGAGAATCGTCGGCGATGCCGGTGGCGTGTATCTGGTGGAAGCTCAAACACAAGGAGGCAAGTAACATGGGGTTTCTCGAATCGCTTTCAGCAAACCTCGGGTGGGTTATCGGAACAGTTCTACTGTTCATGGCCATCCTTGGTTCTCTTCGTTACGCGGCAAGTCGGTACAAGAAAGTGCCGCCAAGCCGTGTCGGGATCATCTACGGTCGCAAGCAGGCCTATGAGATTCCGCAATCGGATGGAACCGTAAAGCAGGAGAAGCTCGGCTTCCGCCTGCTCACCGGCGGTGGCGCGCTTGTCTACCCGTTCGTGGAAGACTACGCCGAGCTGGATCTCAGCGCCCGTCTCATTCCCCTTGAAGTGAAGCAGATTCCAACTCAAGGCGGCGTGATGATCGACGCCAGAGGTACGGCTACGGTAGTGATTGGAACAGACACATCAAGTCTTATCACTGCCGCTCGCAACTTCGAAGGCAAGAAGGAACAAGACATCAACCAGATCGCCCGGGAAAACCTGGAAGGCCAACTGCGGTCGATTCTGGGCACACTGACAGTCGAAGACCTGATCGGTGAGCGCAAGAAGCTCAACGAGGCGGTATTGGAGGGTGCAGAGAGTGAGCTTCTGAAGCTCGGTCTGCGCATCTCCATCCTGACCATTCAGGAGATCACTGACCAGGTCAGGTACATCGAATCGCTGGGTAAAAAGCGGACGGCTGAAGTTCAGCGGGATGCTACCATTGGCGAAGCCGAGGCGCAGAGCAAAGCCAAGATCGCGGCAAGCAACGCCACGAAGGAAGCCGAGACTGTCGCCGCGCAGAACGACGTCAAGATTGCTGAGGCCAAGAAACTGCGAGATGTTCAGGTTGCTCAGTTCAAAGCTGAGACCGAACGTGAACAGGCAACTGCCGCTCAGGCAGGTGCCATCGCGGCGGCCGAAGCAGACAAGACGGTCCGTCAGAGGAAAGTTGAAGCTGAATCAGCTGAAACTACTGCACGTATTCAACTTGCTGATCAGGAAACTGCTCGCATCGAGAAGGAACTTCAGTTTCAGGTCATCAAGCCCGCCGAAGCGAAGAAGCAGGCGGCTGTGATTGTGGCGGAAGGTGCCAAACAGACGGGCATCCTCGACGCCGAAACCAAGAAGCAGACGCAGATTATCCAGGCGGAGGCGGCGTACGAAGCGGCAGCCAAAAACGCTGATGCCACTCGAACGACCGCTCAAGCGGATGGTGATGCAACAGCAGTGCGAGGAGAAGGCGAAGCGCGGTCCACTCGTGCTCGGCTTACAGCCGAAGCGGATGGTGAAAAGGCCAAGCGTCTTGCAGATGCTGCTGGTACCGAAGCTCAACTGAAGGCAGTAGCTTCCGGTAAGGAAGCCGAATTGCTTGCAGAAGCAAAGGGTGCTGAAGCCAAATTGCTTGCAGAAGCCAAAGGTAAGAAGGAGTTGGCAGCAGCATTAGCTGCTCTCGACTCCACTGGTCGGTTGTTGCAAGTGCTCGACGCAGCTCCCAAGGTTGCGGAAGCTATTGGCGAAGCTCTCGCCAAGGCACTCGGACCCGACGGCCTTGCCAATGTGTTCGGCCAGATGGCCGCTCCGCTCGGTAGCGTCGATTCGATCCGGATGTACGATTTCGGCGGAAATGGTAAGGGTGGCGACAACGCCGGTCCTCTGGCCAAGTTCGCCAACATCACTCCGGAACTGTTCTTCCAGTTCGTCTCCAAAGCGAAAGCGATGGGGTTCGGAGAACTTCTCGAGAAGATTGGACTGAATTCCGACATTCTTGACGGGATGCTTTCTTCATCTTCTTCGGGAACTGAAGAAGGAAAGAAGTAGTCAGCTTCGTGTTGGAAGAGGCCGGGTATAAAACCCCGGCCTCTATTTCAAAGAAAGGACAAAGAAAGTGAAGTATCCACTCTCGGAAGGTACACCGGACGCGTTAGTTATTCATTGTGCTGACCCACGCTTTCAGGAGGCTTTCAGGGCTTTTCTGAAAAATGAGCTTGGCATAAGTATGCCTATGGTCATTGCGCTACCGGGTGTGACCAGTCACTTCGGGATGCAGATGATGTTTCCGAAGAACTGGTACGCCATGAGGTCACACCTCAAGACCATGACAGATCGTCACGATGTGGCACGAGTGGTTCTCATCAACCACGACGACTGCAAGGGTTATGCTAAGGTTGCCGATAAGCTCGGTGGTCTGGTAAAAGTTCCCGATTGGCAGCGCAAGCACCTCCACGGCCTGGCAGAATTTATCCGAAATGAATATTTGCCACATGCCTCATTCGAGCTTTATCAAGCACACATTGTCGGAGAGACCGATACTCGTGAGGTCAATTTCGAACGAATTCTTTAATTGATTAAGCCAGCATCTGCTGGGCAACCCCGCACTGTGTCGCATCACGCGACCTCCAGTGCGGGGCTTTTTTATTTATTCCCCCACGGCCTCTTTTAAGGTGCAATATTTCCGTGTATTTATAATGAATCGTACGCACCATTATAAATACATCGCAAACTAAACATAGTATTCTAATCCACAACTCCTTGTGAGGTACACATGGTCATACGACCACTGCTCGCCTACGGCGGTTGTAGAGGTTGTGTGAGCTGTTAAAATTAGTTATCATGAAAATATATGGATGACAAAAAAGGCACAATGAATTTACCGGCTTCTAAACTGCCAACAAGCGGAGAGCCGGAGAAAGGCGATTTCAGAGGCTCCCTTCACTGGAGAGTCTTGAGGATAATGTCTGAACTCATTGAAGGCTGGCAATTTTTGGCTGACTTTGACAAGACAGTCACTTTTTTTGGTTCGGCAAGATTTGAAGAAGGTAGCAAATGGTATGAAGAGGCAAGAAAACTCGGGGCTATGTTGGCCAAAGAAGGTCTTGCTGTTGTGACCGGTGGAGGTCCGGGAATTATGGAAGCCGGAAACAAAGGAGCCGTTGAAGGTAATGGTGAGTCCATAGGACTAAACATTAAACTTCCGGTTGAGCAGAGAATCAACCCGTTTGTTAAAAAAAGCACCGCTTTTCATTATTTTTTTGTAAGAAAATTAATGCTTGCCTATGCCGCTCGGGCTTATGTATTTTTTCCGGGAGGACTCGGAACCCTTGATGAGGCTTTTGAGATTTTAACTTTAATTCAAACTAAAAAAATATCTGATAAAATCCCTGTTGTTTTTGTGGGAAAAGAATTTTGGACACCTATACACTCATGGCTTCACGAAGAAATGCTCGGCAAGTTAAAAACCATTGATGAGGCAGACTTACACCTCTATACAATAGTTGATACAGCCGAAGAAGCTTTTGAAATAGTTAAAAACGCGCCTCCCAGAGAGGAATTCTACTATTGATTTTGGATAAGTTTGTGGTACAATCTCTCTAAGTTTAATTATAACTATAATTTATGGCTGATTTTAAAACCAACAACATTATAATACCTGCCGAGTTGCCACTTATTGCCCTAAAAAACACGGTTTTGTTTCCCAAGGTGGTCATTCCGCTTATAGTTCAAAGACCTAAGTCGGTTGCTGCTCTTGAAGACGCTCTGGCCCATGAACGATTGGTGTTTTTTGTTACTCAAAGAAATATTGAAGATAACATCGGACAGAAAGATGTTTTTATGACGGGAACTATCGGCAGAATTGTTTCAGTTTTTAAACTTCCGGACGGATCTTCTAAGATTGATGTTGAGGGATTAGTCAGGGCGAGGATAACTGATTTCATAAACGAAGAACCGTTTTTCAAAGTTAAAGCCCAGCCGTTTAATATGATTTTAAGAAACAACCTTGAAGAAAAGGCTTTTTTGAGACGGGCAATAGAGCAATTCAGAACTATTTCGGAAGCTCGTTCTTTTCCGACAATTTTGCCGGAAATTATTTACATGATGCTTCAGCTCAAAGATACGGAGCAGATTTTAAGCCTAATGACGGTTAATTTAAATTTGGGAATAGAAGACCAGCAAAAAATTCTTGAACTTGAGAGCGCGATAGACGCTTTAAGAGAGATGAATGTTTATCTTGTCCGCGAAATGGAAATGATGGAGGCGGAGAAGACTGTTACCAAAGAGACCAAGAAACAAATAGGCAAAATGCAGAAGGAGCTTTTCCTTAGAGAGCAGTTGAAAAGCATTGAAAAAGAACTTGGCGTTGAAGATGAAAAAGATGATATAGACACCTTGAGATCAAAAATTGTTTCGGCGGGAATGCCGAAAGATGTTCACGAGAAGGCAATGAAAGAATTAAATCGTCTTAGTAAGATGCCACCGTTTAATCCGGAGGTTTCTTATTTGAGAACTTATCTTGATTTGCTTACAGAATTACCTTGGTCAAAGAAAACTAAAGAAACAATAAACTTAAAAGAGGCGGAGAAAATTTTAAACGAAGACCACTATGGTTTAAATAAAGTTAAAGAAAGAATTCTTGAATATCTTGCTGTACAAAAACAAGTCGGTAAGCTTAAAGGTCCAATACTCTGTCTTGTGGGACCTCCCGGCACAGGAAAAACATCAATCGGTCAGTCAATCGCCAGAGCTTTGGGCCGGAAATTTGTCAGAGTTTCTTTGGGTGGGCTGAAAGATGAGGCGGAGATTAGGGGCCACCGCCGAACCTATGTCGGTGCTATGCCCGGTAGAATTATTCAGGGAATTAATAATTCAAAAGTTGTAAATCCCGTGTTTATGTTGGACGAAATAGATAAGATTGGAATGGATTTTCGGGGCGACCCCTCATCAGCTCTATTAGAAGCATTGGATCCTCAACAGAATCATTCTTTTTCTGATCACTATTTGGAAGTACCCTATGATTTATCTGATGTGATGTTTATAACTACTGCTAACATTTTAGATACAATTCCTCCAGCCTTAAGAGACAGACTTGAGATAATTGAATTTCCGGGATATTCAGAAGCGGAGAAATTTCATATTGCCAAAAACTTCTTGTTGCCAAAATTATTTAAAGACCATGGCCTGAAGAAAAAAGCTTTGGTTTTTAACGATTCTGCGGTGGAGGATATTATCAGAAAACATACCCGCGAAGCCGGGGTCAGAGAATTGGAAAGACAGTTGGCTTCTATTATCAGAAAGGTAATCCGAAAACTTATTGAATCTCATTCCAGCAAACAAATTATTATAAGCAAAGTAGACATCCATAAATATTTGGGGCCAATAAAATATTCTCATCAATTGGCGGAAACTAAAGACGAAGTCGGGGTTGTGACCGGTTTAGGATGGACTCCTGTTGGTGGAGAAGTATTTTTCATAGAAGTTTCTAAAATGCCCGGTCGGGGAAAATTAATTTTAACCGGACAACTTGGTTCGGTAATGAAAGAATCCGCTCAGGCCGGTTTAAGTTATGCCAGAACATTTGCGGCAAAAAAGGGAATTAAAGAGGATTTTACCAAAGACGACATTCACATCCACGTTCCTTCTGGTGCAATAAAAAAAGACGGCCCATCTGCCGGAACAGCCATGACCACAGCTTTGGTGTCTTTGTTTTTGGGAAAGCCGGTTCGGAAAGAAGTTGCCATGACTGGAGAGGTAACCTTGCGAGGAAAGGTTCTTGAAATAGGCGGACTTAAAGAAAAGGTTCTTGCTGCTCATCGCGCTGGAATAAAAATCATTATTGCTCCAAGTGACAATAAAAAAGATTTGGAAGATATTCCCAAAGAGGTCAAAAGAGACCTTAAGTTTGTATTTGTCAAAACAATGGATGAGGTCTTGCGCGTTGCTTTAAAGTAGTGTATAGTTAATCTTCTGTCCTTTAAAGGAGGGTAGCTGTAGATGTGCGGTCATCAGTGCGACTGTTTTTGTCATAGGAATAGCGATATTCCTTGTGTTCGGTGTACTTGTCAAAAATGCCATGTGTGCGAGGACCATATTTTCGCAGGGTCTTTAGAGCATCATACAGAACATTGTCACAACATGGCCCAAGCTCGTGTATCTGTGTTGGGTCGGAGACCCCCTCTTGCAGATTTGGTTGCTGTTGCCGCATAGTATGTCCCCCAAGAGGGGGACTTTTTGTTTACAATTTTACTTGATTAAAATTAGATTTATACTAATATTATTCAATGGAACAATTTTTACTATATTTTGACTGGACAATGATAACCAGATTGTTAATGGCCGCTTTGCTTGGCGGACTTGTCGGTTTTGAAAGAGAACGCTCCGGAAAGGTTGCGGGATTAAGAACTCACACCCTTGTTTCGGTCGGCGCGGCGCTATTGTCAATAATATCCATCAAGCTTTTCCAAATTTTTCCTTCTGTGAACGGAGTTGCCGGATTTGATTATCACTTGATAGCAAATGTAGTTGTTGGTATCGGCTTTATAGGAGCGGGAACTATTCTAAGAAGAGATAATAATCGCATTGAAGGCACAACCACAGCCGCAAGTTTGTGGGTTGTTTCGGCGATTGGTTTGGCCAGCGGGTTTGGATTTTATCAGGAAGCGGTGGCAACCGCAGTTGTTGTATATATCGTTTTGGCCGGACTTTGGTTGGTAGAGAAATATTTAACACGGGACATTCGCTATAAAGGAGAGGGAATTTTTGGAGAACTAAAAAACAGTGAACTTAATAAAGATAATTCCTCTGAAAAATAATCGTTTCCTTTCCGCTACCGCTGTTCTTGTGGGAACTATGGTAGGGGTGGGAGTTTTTGGAATCCCCTTTGCTTTTGCCAAAGCTGGTTTTTGGGTTGGTTTTTTGTTTTTGATATTTATCGGTTTTATAACTCTTCTTATGAATCTCATGTATGGCGAGATAGTTTTAAGAACGCATGAAGAACATCAAATAACCGGTTATACTGAAAAATATTTAGGGTTTTGGTTTAAAAGGGCAATCTTCTTTTCTATGGCTCTTGGCCTATATTCCGCCCTGCTTGCATATATAGTTATTGCCGGAGACTTTTTAAATAATATTTTTTCATCTGTTTTTTATGCATCGCCGACTACTTACAGCTTGGTGTTTTTTATTGTTCTTTCTGTCTTGGTTATAACAGGGATTAGAAGAATATCGTGGATTGAGTTGTTTTTAGTCTGCCTGTTTGTGGTTGTGATACTTTTGATTTTTGGGGTTGGTTTCAACAAGATTGACGCGGTTAATTTTTCAGGAATTCAAAAAGAGTTTTGGTTCTTGCCGTATGGCGTCTTACTTTTTGCTTTTGCCGGATTCTCATCTATACCTATTCAGAGGAGCATATTAAACGGACAAGAAAATGACTTGAAAAAATCAATAATGTTAGCTGTTGTTTTGACTGGGGCGTTATATCTTCTTTTTGCTGTTACTGTTGTGGGAATATCGGGAAGCATTACTTCGCCTGATGCAATATCGGGGCTATATGAATTTTTGGGCGGAAAAATAATATTTCTAGGCTCATTATTTGGCATTTTGGCTGTCAGCACTTCTTTTCTAATGCTGGGTTCGGCGTTTTTGGACATGTTTCATTTAGATTATAGTGTCCCAAGAAAATTAGCGTGGCTTTTGGTTCTTGCTCCGCCACTAGTTTTGTTTTTAGGAGGCTTACGTACTTTCATAGACATAATAAGTTTGGCTGGTTCGGTTGCCATTGGTCTTGAAGGAATAGTTCTGACCTTTGTTTATATAAAATCAAAATCAAAAGGGGACAGAGTACCGGAATACAGTCTGGAACTCCCCAAATTTTTCTACTATCTCCTCATCTTCATGTTCGGAGCAGGGATTGTGTATGCATTGTTTATTAAATAAGTCGCTCGGCCTTATTGTATTTTTCAGCCCGTTACGATTGCTCCAGCGGCAATCTCCACTTGTCCTCACCACGGCGGGTTCTTCTGTCGTCTCATACTTCGATTAGATTATCATGCTCATCTGACGGAAAGCCTAAACCTTGAATATGTTTTTTAACCTACTCCTTCAGAACACCAAGCCCGCCTGTTGCGGGTCTGAAAAATACAACAAGGCCTCGCTCTTTTTAATTATGTAAGTTGGCTTATTCGTCATAAGTGAGAAATTTAGGCAAGGTCTTTCGCTAAACCTGCCTCATTCAAGGTGACGCAAAGGTGATGGAGCTCTACACTTGAATTTTTCCAACCATTGACAAAGGGTGTTATTGTTGGTATTTTATCTAAAATTAGTATTTTAAAAATGGAGTTGAGCTATGAAAGCTATTGTTAGAAAACTGTTTTGTTTTTTGGGTTATATGGTTTGTTTATTCTTGTTTTTGTCACCACTCCTAATTTTTGGGTTTATCAGTGGGGAGAGAGCTTTTTTCTTGGCTGGACCACTTCCGATTGCCTGCTATATAGCTTTAATAATTGTTAGAAGTAAGACAGTGTGGGAAAAACTTTGGTATAACTGTGTATTCTTTGTCGGACTAATCGTGGTTCATGTTTTTACTTGGGTTTATGTTATTCCTAAATATGTACCTGACACTTTTGAGTTAATTAAAAATAAACCCGAAGTATTAGAAGAGTCATTTGTAAGCCTAAGTGTCATTTATTTAATTTCAATTACCCTGTTTATTGCTGTTTACCACATTGGCCGTAACTCAAAATCTGAAGAGAAGGTAACCACTTAAGACTAGATAATTTGCCGACTAATGTCGGCTTTTTGTTTGTGAAAAATTGAGAAAGTGAGAAAATCAGGCAAGGCCTTTTGCTCTCCGCTGGTTGTTTAGGTAAATAGATGACTATTAGCAATAGCTAAAAAACAAGCGAAGCTCTGTTCCAAATGGGTATTTATCCACACCCATTGCCTTTTTATTTTAAAGGTGATAGTATACAGATATACACGCCCCAGCTAGCCGTAAGGCCCGCTGGGGTTTAAAATTGCCTTGTTTTTCAGTTTTTCTTTGCTACAATAAAACGAATGGCAATTCTACTCATTGATGGTGAAAACTTTAAAGCTAAATTAAGCGCTGTTTTTAAAGAAACAAAGAGGGCAAGACCAAAATGGCACGAATATAATTTTCAAGGTCTACTTGATAAAGTGTTGGCAGATATAAAAATTGATCGCAAGGTTTTTTATTTTGCAAAAATCAAAGAACATCCGGAGACCCTTAAGAAGTCAAAAGATCTTATTGAGGAACAACGCTTACTTAAAAATCATTTGGAGGAACAGGAGTTTGAGGTTGTTTTGTCCGGGAGGGTTAGGGGACAATTTGAAGATGGATTTTTTGGAAAGAAGATTTTGGTTTTTAAGGAAAAGGGTGTGGATGTTAAAATAGCCGTAGATATGGTTAGTTTGGCTTGTGATAAAAAGACAAATGAAATTATTTTAGGAAGTTCTGATTCAGATCTTCAGCCCGCAATTAATGAGATAAAATCTCGGTCAGTAAGGTGTGTTTATCTTGGTTTTGAAACCGGATATAATAAGGGTTTATCGTATAATGCAGGACGTACTATACTTATTCGCAATTCCGAGGTGTTAAATTTTGATAATGGCTCTTCTGGGTAAACTAGAGAAATTCTTATTTTATTTTCTGTTATTTGCTATTCCGTTTCAGACACGGAAGATTTTGTGGCATCAGAACTGGAATTTTAATGAATGGCAGAGTATAAGCATATATGCAACAGACTTGTTGCTCATGGTTTTGTTTGTTTTCTGGGCCATGTCCGCTTTACGCGGTAGGCAAATTACCAATTTTCAATTTTTAATTTTCAATAAATTACCAATTTTCAATTTTCAATTATTAAAAAAACCAAATTTCTATCTGCTTATTCTCGTTATTGTATCAGCCATTTCTATTAAGAATTCATCAAGCTACATCTTGAGTACATATAATGTTTTAAAACTTACAGAGTTCATCGCTTTTTATTTTTATATTAAAAGTTACGCGGTTTATAAGTTCGGTTTTACCAACTCATTATCGGTCATTATTGCTGGGGGGTTGTTTCAGGCAGTAATTGCAATTTTGCAGTTTTTAAAGCAATCAAGTTTAGGTTTAGGATTATTGGGAGAAAGCGTTATTAGTCCCAACCTGACCGGCATTGCATCTTTTTACAGTATGGCGGGAGAGAAGATAATCCGTGCCTATGGAACGACGCCCCACCCCAATATTCTGGCCGGGTATTTGTTTTTGGCAATTTTTGCCTTTTACTATCTTTGGCTTTATAAAAATATCAGCAGATTCTATTTGTTTGCTTATGCACTGACCCTTTTGGCTTTCTTTTTTACTTTTGCCCGAGTGGCGGTATTTCTGTTGTTTGTAAATTTTTTAATCAGAATTATTTTGGTGCGTCTAAATTTTAGGAAAGAATATTGGAACAAAAAATTAGCTCTATTGTTTTTAACGACTTTTATTGTTGTTTCAACTTTTTCTTTAGTTTATTGGCCTGAAGCGGTTAGTCGGATTAAAATATCTTCCGGGGAAGAAGCTGTTCAGCTAAGGATTTTTTACAACAAAGAATCTTTGAGCTCCTTGAATTGGTTTGGTGTCGGTTCGGGTAATTTTGTAAACTGGCTGATGGTTAAAGACCCCAATCTATCACGCAATCTTTATCAGCCGGTGCATAATATATACTTATTAATTTATTCAGAGATGGGAATTTTGGGTATTACCGCTTTCATTTTGTTTCTTATTTTTTTGATTAAAGACTTTATTGTGAAAACAAAAATGGAGAAACTGTATCACTACTCATTCTTGCTTGTTTTCCTGTCATTTTTATTTGTCGGTCTTTTTGACCATTTTTTGTGGACTCTTCAGCAGGGGAGATTTATTCTTTGGCTTAGCTTATCCATCTTGACTTTTTATTCAAAAGATGATAGAATGCAGGGACAGTCAGATTTGGGATTCAGGTATTAAGGTGAGGAAGGTGAGGGGTTGAAAATGGCAGATAAGAAGCAGGAAAAAAAGAAGGCTGGGGCACAGTCTTCCTCGTCTTCACACAAGGCGGGAATCGCCAGAACCTTGGGGCGGTTGAGTGAGAAAAAGCTCCGTCATGTTTTGAAGCGTAACGGTGCCACGGCTGCGTGGGACCATTCACAGAAGAGCAGTTCGCTCACCTGCCTTCGTAAAATCGCTGGTGAGCGGACTTTTGCGGGCAGTGTCGCTCGCGAGGCTCTCAACGACTAATCCGAAGAAGGGAGAAGGGACAATGGCAACCAAGCGCGAGATGCGTATCAAGCGACACCTGCACAAGCTTCACAAGTACGGCCAGTCCAGCCAGGGTGGCATGAGCTGGGCTCGGAAGCAGGCTGCTCGGCGGGCGAACCGCCGGCGGAAGTCGGAAAAGAGTGGCTACACGAGGTAGCCACCAGACCCGTGGGGGCGACGAGTGTCGCCCCCAATTTTTTAAATGGAGCACTTGCTCTGTTTTTTTTGTTATGTATAAACCAAAAGGGGTGGCCCCAGAGCGGGGACCCCGGTGCTCGGAGAAGGTTCCATCGGCCGGACGAAGTCCGTCGCCGATAATGGAATCTCTGTCGCGTGGAGGCCTAGCAAGACCGAACCCGTCCGGGGTGCGGCGGGAACAGGACCCCGTCCAAGTTGTTCACAACCCAAAATTCTTATAGTAAACTAGGACGATGAACAGAATCGAACTTTTAAGACAAATAAAAGACGAAGTTATAAATCTAAAGGAATCCCCGCTTTACAAAGAAAGAATAAAAAATAAAGTTTTTCCTGTTATCGGTGAAGGGAGCAATAGTGCCAAAATAATGTTTATCGGCGAAGCGCCAGGTAAGAACGAAGCTAAAACCGGAAAACCATTCTGTGGGGCATCTGGGAAAATTCTTGATGAATTACTCGTTTCGGTTGGTATAAGCAGAAAAGATGTTTATATAACAAATATCGTAAAAGACCGACCACCTCTTAACAGGGATCCACTACCTAAAGAAATAGAGATTTACGGGCCGTATCTGGATAGGCAGATAGAAATAATTCAGCCAAAAGTAATAGCCACTCTCGGCCGATTTTCAATGGACTATATTATGAAAAAATTCAATTTTACAGACTACTATACTGGTCTGACCAGTATAAGCCAGATGCATGGTAAGGTGTTTGAGACCGAAACCAATTATGGTAAAATCAGAATTGTGCCGTTATATCATCCTGCTGTCGCCATATATAATAGAAACACTATGGGTGTACTCAAAAAAGACTTTAAGGTTTTAAATAAATTTAAATAGACTACCACCCCGAATATGGAGAATGTAATTCACTTATTTGAATCAAGCTTCCCGACTCTTGTTGAGTATAAATACCTATTTCTTTTTTTAGGCTCAATTTTTGAAGGCTTAAATAGTATGGTGCTTGGAGGTTTTTTGGTCTCTGTTGGAACAGTCAAACTTGTCCCTATTTTCTTGATATTTACCATTGGGTATGTTTTTAATGGGTATTTGTGGTATACGGTTGGTTATTTTGCCGGAGCAAAACCAATAGATAAATGGGCCCGTAATGATAAAAAAGGAAGAAAGGTTGTTGAAAAAGTTGAAGAGTATTTTCATAAATATAGCGGACGAGCAATTATTTTTACAAAATTTACCTTCTCTCTCACAATTGCGACACTTATAATGGCCGGGTCTTTTAAATATGACCTTAAGAAATTCTCTTTGTATAATTTTATCGGTTCAATAGGGTGGGTAATGCTGACTTTGTTTATAGGATACTTCTTCGGCCAAAGTTATAAGTTTTTTATTGAATACCTTCAGGGCCTTTCTTATTTAGTGCTTTTCTTGGGCGGAGCTGTTGCTTTGGTATATGTTTTAAAACTTGTATTGGGCACTGCGTTTGTGAAGTCTCTTTTTTTGACGGAAAAGCTTAGAGAATTGAGCGACAAACTCAAAGATGGAATAGACAAACTCTTGTCGGATAAGGAATAGGTCGCTCCCAGCCCATCTCTAATTTTGATCACCAGTCCTCGTCTTCTAAAATATACTTAGCTCAATAAGGATTTATTAACCAAAATACGTTGTATATCTGCTTCACTCGGACAAACTGTAAGTAAGCTTACATTTGTCCTCACTCACAGCTATAACAGGTAACCCTCGCTTGCCTCCTCGCATATCAGAATATGCTCGGCGCTCGACCTCGTTATTTTGGATAAATCCTTAATTCGCTTTCATATATTTTCTTGACTGCGGAAGTGACAAAATCAGAGACGGGCTGGTCGTTTGGGGTTTTGGCTCAAAAAATGTCAATTTGCAAATATCGTAGAAGTGTGGTATAATAAAAAACATAGCTTACCTCATACCCCTCCACTACCGGAGGAAGGGGACGAGCTTTGGCAAGGAAGAAATCATGTTTGGGGCATTAACATTGTCGTTTTGGGGACAGATTGGGGTTGGTCTGCTCGGGCTTGCGTTCCTCGTTCTCATCTTCGTTCTATTGGTGATGAGGACGAACAGGGTTGAGCACTGCAAGAATCACCACCGCCCAATCATCTGTGTCTGTGAGGTCAACGGCAGAATTGGTATCGTGCTTCGTGGCGACTATGATGAGGCCTCTCGTCGATACTGGAAACAGTATTATGATGGGAAGTATTACGATGCCGGGCATGTCGCCGCTCCAGATGGACGTCGACTGAAGGTTGAACCCTTGTTTAACTTCATGGCATGGTCGCCGGAGTACTACACTATTTGTTGTGGTTGCTACGTCGAGAGAGCGACATTCGACGTGCCAGCCGTATACAAGAATGAACCTAGTCAGATCTCCGAAGCGTACCAGTATTTCCATGGAAAACCGTGGAGTGGCAATCTCATCCACTGGTAGTGCTCAACTCGCCCCACACGGAAGAGCTCCACGCTCTCATCTGTGTGGGGCTCTTTTGTTTTTAAAAAACATTTAAACATGAATTGGGAACTTTATTTCAAGAATAATTTGACCTTTTATTGCCAATTGCAACCTATTCATCTAAGCAACCGGCGGAGGGTGTGTGCCTTTTTAAAATTTAGTAAATATTTTTAAAAGGTACACCCCGCAGTATGCATAGAGGTTGTGTGAGTTGTTCAGGTGTGGGGTTGAGTGACCTGTGGATTGCTAGTTTGGTCTAAATTTGCTATTATTAACCCTACATGATTACAATCAAAAAGACCGCATATTTAGCCATAATTTTAGCACTTTTATTCACGGCTCATTCATCCAACGCCGCCTCAGACGACACCCGCTACTTCATTAAGTCCACCTCCGGTTGGTGGAAGAAGTCCTTCGGTGTCAGGCATAATTTTGATAACGGATTCACTTCCGACTTAACCGATTTTCAACTTCGCCTTGCGAAGGTTTTTGGCGTTGAGGTTGAACCTGTTAAAAAGTTAAATGTTTTGCCTGATTTATCGCAAGCGCCGATAACAAGCGGAAGAGTTCAGGCAAAGAGAATTAAGCCATCAGAACAAATTCCTTGGGGCGTTAAGGCTGTTTATAATGATTCGTTTATTTCAAAATCATCCGGTGGTTTGGGAGTTAATGTTGCAATATTG
>Ga0209541_10002079_pt1 | contig 38572 bp, 39 predicted proteins | sample RifCSPlowO2_01_FD_184027 | JGI IMG/M metagenome (GOLD analysis project Ga0209541, IMG submission 184027) | Groundwater microbial communities from Rifle, Colorado - Rifle CSP2_plank lowO2_0.1 (SPAdes) (version 2) | ecosystem: Environmental > Aquatic > Deep subsurface > Groundwater | place...
GGTTTTCCAGAATTTAGTTTTCAAACAACTGGGACATTTTTTCTTTCTGCGTTTCATGCTAAAATCTTAGCATTCGCAGGTTCATTTTTTAGACTTTACCCAATGGAACGACGGCGGGAACACTCTGTGCAGGGGCTTTTTGTGCTAAACTATGAGATAGTAAAGTTCTTTACCAGAAAACAAACATCTTTTACTGATTGGAGAGCCAATGTTAAAGCGTGAGAGCAAAACCACCGTGTTGATGGTTTACCCTAAGTTCCCGTCTTCGTTTTGGGGTTTCGAGGAGGTGATGAAATTACTTGGTTTGGGGGCCGTGATGCCCCCCACCGGTCTAGCGACGGTCGCGGCCATGTTGCCCGACGAGCGGTTTGAGGTTTTACCAATTGTCGATCTTAATATTGAGCCGCTGCCGGATAACCATCTCAAGCGGGCAGACTTAGTGATGATCTCGGCGATGATCGTCCAGCAAGATTCGTTGCGCGAGATCATTGCTCGAGCCAAGCATTTCGGCAAACCAGTCGCCGCTGGCGGCCCTTATCCGACGGCCTATCGTGATGAGGTTATAGCTATGGGCGCCGATCACTTGGTCCTGGACGAGGCCGAGCAGACACTCGAGCCCTTTGTCCTAGATTGGCTGTCGGGCCGGCCGGCTCGGGTCTACGACGGGCATTCCGTTAACGGCCGCACCGCGATTAGTCTGACTCGAGAGGGCAAGCCAGTGATCACGGCGACGCCGGTACCGCGTTGGGATCTGTTGAAGCTACGACGTTACTCGTCGCTGGCGGTGCAGTTCTCCCGCGGTTGCCCCTTCGACTGTGATTTCTGTGACATCGTTACGCTCTATGGCCATGTGCCTCGGGCTAAGGTGCCGGCTCAACTAATCGCCGAGCTCGAGGCGATTAGGCAAACCGGTTGGCGCGGTTCGATTTTCATTGTCGATGACAACTTCATCGGCAATCGTCAGGCCGTGCGTGAACTATTGCCGATTCTGACCGAGTGGCAACTGAAGCACGGCCGGCCGTTTTCCTTTTTCACCGAGGCAAGCGTTGATTTAGCCAACAACAATCTTCGTGACATTCGGGCCGGGATGGTCCGGGCGGGTTTTGATGATGTCTTCTGCGGTATCGAGTCAACTAATCCGCAGGTGCTTGCCGAGATGAATAAAAGTCAGAACCGAGGCGATCTCGCGGCCAAGGTCAGAGTCCTGCAGGCCAGCGGGCTCGAGGTCATGGCCGGTTTCATTATCGGTAATGACCACGACCAGCCGACAGTTTTTGATGAGCTGTTCCGGTTCATCCAAGACAACGGCATTGTGATACCGATGCCCGGACTCTTGACCGCGCTTCGCGGCACCGGCCTCTATAAACGTCTCGAGGCCGAGGGCCGCTTGCGCACCGAAACCTCTGGCAACCATACTCATCGGTTCCAGCTCAACTTCGAACCGAAACTTGATCGGGAGGTTCTGATCGAGGGCTATGCCCGTTTGCTCGAGCGACTTTTCGCTTCGGGTAACTATTATGCCCGTTGTCGGGCGTTAAGGCAGAGGCGCGGGCCAGGCCACCGAACGCGACGTTTGAATCGCGCGAGTGTCGTCGCGGCGGTACGGATCTGTTATCGCAATTTGATTCAGCGTCCAGATCACGAGTTTGCTAAGTTTATGTTTGAGACCGCGCTTGAGGCGCCTGAGGAATTACCCGAGGCCGTGGCGCAGTCGATGAAGTTGGCTCACTTCCAGAGGATTACCCGGACAGCGGTGGCGGCTCATCGTTATCCCGAGCAGGTCGCAACTTTACTGGGACGTTTCGAGGAGCGAGTGGCTAACTTGCGTGGTGGTGTCAATAAACGTTTGCGCCAACTGGCCAAATTGGAAAAACGACTGATCGCTCAAGCGACAACACTATATCAGTTGCTCGATCGCGATTTCCGGGCGGGAGCCGGGGAGACACTCGCTCATTATCGTAAGCGTTTAGCGGCTTGCGCCAAGACCTATCGCCAAGCCTGGCAAAGTTTGGTGCCCGGCAACTGAGAGATTTGTTTTCTAAATAAGCAAGGCCCAGCCGCTCAAATCGGACTGGGCCTTTTGTTTAACGATTATGATAAGATTAATCTATGAATTATCAGCCGGTCATAGGTTTGGAAATCCACGCCCAACTGAAGACGCGGACCAAGATGTTTTGCCGCTCGGCCAATGATCCGGATGAAAAGCGACCGAATGTAAATATTTGTCCGATTTGTCTCGGTCATCCCGGGACCCTGCCGACGATTAACAAAAAGGCCGTCGAACATGTCTTGCGTCTCGGGCTGGCCATCGGCGGTCAGATCGCCGATTGGACTGAATTTGACCGAAAAAATTATTTTTACCCCGATTTACCAAAGGGTTATCAGATCAGTCAGTATAAACTACCGTTGGTGACCGGCGGCGAATTGCTCGGCACGGCCATCACTCGCGTCCATCTCGAAGAAGATACCGCCCGGTCTATCCATGACGATCAAAATGAAAATGGAGGAAGTTTGATTGATTTTAACCGCGCCGGCGTGCCGCTTATGGAATTGGTCACCGAACCGGTAATCGAGAGCGCTAAACAAGCGGGCGACTTTGCCCGCGAACTCCAACTCCTTCTCCGCTATCTCGATGTCTCGGATGCCAATATGGAGAAAGGAGAGATGCGGGTGGAGGCGAATGTAAGTATCTCAAGGTTCGACCTTAAAGACCCAAGTCCCAAGGTCGAACCTTTAGGAACAGATCCAAGGTCTACCCTTGGAACCAAGGTGGAAATCAAAAATCTCAATTCTTTCCGGAGCGTCGAACGGGCGATTGAGTATGAATTGAAACGGCAGCAGAAGTCGCTCGAAGCTGACGAAGAAGTGATTCAAGAAACGCGCGGTTGGGATGAATTTAGAGAAATAACTTTTAGCCAGCGCGAGAAAGAATCGGCCCATGATTACCGATATTTCCCGGAGCCGGATTTACCACCCTTGCGGATTACTGATATTCCAGAATGGCAAAATCTGGCGGCGACGATTCCGGAATTGCCGTGGCAGAGGCGCACGCGGTATGAGCGGGAGTTCGGTCTAAAAAAAAGCGACATCGCAATCATTATTAGCGACCAGCGTTACTATCTATTTTTTGATGAGGTGGTTAAGTATTTGTCCAAAACTAAATTGGACTTGGCCGGCTTGACGGCCAATTATTTGTTGTCTGATTTATCAAGTCTTTCTGGTTCTTGGCCGACCGCTGATCGTTTCGCGGAGTTGATCGCCATGGTCGGCGCGAATGAGATTTCTTCGCGCGCGGCTAAGGATATTTTGGCGACGGGGCTGAAGACGAGTCCGAAAACGGCGGTGGCCGAACAAGGTTTACTTCAGCAAAGCGACGAGACAGTCTTGTGCGATATCGTCAATCAAGTGATTAGCCGAAATCCTAAAGTCGTCGCTGACTACCAAAATGGGAAGAAGACCTCGCTTCAATTTCTAGTCGGTCAAGGTATGAGATTAAGTCGCAATTCAGCCAACCCGAAGATTTTAGCGCGCTTGCTCGAAGAGATTTTGGGCTAAGTTATCCACAGTTAATCTTTCTTTGGATTGACGGGTAATTGGAAATTGGTAAAATGATATTCAGTAGGGAAACAGTTCCTTTTCTCATTCCAAGGAGGAAGTTATGAGGGAGACAAGTCATCCCCCGTAGCGTAGCTGGTTTTTCCCAGGGCGTTCGTTGGTGTTGTTCACATGGTGGTTTTCTTTGTTGCTAGGAGAGCCCCGGTTTCGACGGAGGATCCAGGCGATTACCTATTTGCACAGGTATCGCTTGGGTCCTTTTTTATTTGGTGTTAGAATATAAGCACGATGCGGAAAATACGAGTGGCGATCAATGGGTTAGGGAGAATCGGGCGGGCGTTTCTTAAATTGGCGGTGAAGCATTCAAAGATTCAACTAGTGGCGGTTAATGATTTGGGCGATATCAATAATCTGGCTTATCTGTTGAAATATGACAGCGCTTATGGCCAGTCGGGGCTCGCAATTGAAGTTCGCGATGGTCGCTTAGTGATTGACGGCCAAGAGATAATGTTTCTGCAGGAAAAAGAGCCAGCCAGACTACCTTGGCATGATTTGGCGATTGATGTGGTGGTGGAAGCCACCGGCCGGTTTGAAAGTTATGAATCATCCAAGGCGCATATTGACGCCGGCGCCCGCAAGGTGGTGGTCTCGGCGCCGATCAAGGGTGAGCCGGCCCCGGGCATTCCCGGGGCCACGGTGTTGATGGGTATTAATGAAGAAAAGCTCGCTACTTGCCAAATTACTTCTAACGCTTCCTGCACCACGAACTCGGCCAGCCCAGTAATCCAAATTTTGCACGAGGTGATTGGAATTGAAAAAGCGATCTTAAACACGGTACATGGCTACACCGCGACGCAAAAGTTGGTGGATGCGCCGGACGCCCGCGATTTCCGCCGCGGCCGGGCCGCGGCGGCCAATATCGTACCGTCTACCACTGGCGCGGCAATCGCGGTAACGCAGGCGATTGAGACGCTTAAAGACAAATTTGACGGTCTGGCCGTACGGGTGCCGGTTTTGGCCGGATCCATTGCCGATATCACTTTCATCGCCCGCCGCGGGACGACGGTGGAGGAGGTGAACCGAGTTTTGAAACAAGCCGCTGGCGAATCGCGTTGGCAGAACATTTTTTCGATTACCGAGGAACCGTTGGTTTCGTCCGATATTATCGGTAGTCCCTACGCTTCAGTCGTCGATTTGGCACTGACCAAAGTCGTCGGCGGCAATCTCGTCAAAGTCATGGCCTGGTACGACAACGAGATGGGGTACGCTCACACGCTTGTCGAGCATGTTATAAAAGCTGGATCCGTGTAAAACTATTCTTAATGCCGAGTTACAATAAATTAGTGAGAGATAAAATACCGGAAATCCTAGATGAGAAGGGAGTTTCTTACGAAAAAAGTATTGCTTCTTCCGAAGAATACAAAGCTGAACTCATAAAAAAACTTGGTGAAGAAATTAAAGAATTTGAAGAAGTCGGAGATCCAGAAGAATTAGCTGATATGATGGAAGTGATCGAAGCACTTAAAAAACTTCCCGAATACGAAATGGTCGAAGAATTGCGAAAGAAGAAACGTGAAAAACGAGGAGGTTTTGATCAGAAAATTATCCTGAAGGGTGAAAATCAGTAGCCCTACTGTCAACACCGAGTGTTGACATTGCGGTTTCGGTTTAATCAATGTCCTCAACTTTTTCCAGAAAGTCTTCTTTTGCTCCGCTCGATTCCACCCATTTTTGATATTCTTGAGGGGAAGTGAATTGATCCATTATAACTTTATTGCTCAGAAGTTTTTTCCAACGATTTTGTTTTATGTAATCTTGGTAGCTTGACCACGGATATTCTGCTTCCCGATCTTTCCACTCTTTTAATTCTCTGCAATTACGATGAATATAAGCGGATGTATATAAGAGTTGTTCGTTATCTTTAATGTGTACTAGGCGGTAAGGTCCTTGAAATAAGTGGCCGTTCATTTCATTTTTGATATTGAAATATTTGGTGTAGCCATTTTGTAGACGTTGCATAAAAGTTGCAATTCCCCCTGTTTTCATTTCCTTAACTATAAGATGAAAGTGATTTGGCATTAAGGTGAAAGCGGTTAATTCCACCCTTCGCCCTTGTACAATTTCCTGTATGTTCGATGTCAACACCGAGTGTTGACGGAGAGATTCTTTAAAGATTTTAACAGCTTGTCCAACATCGGTGAAGATAAACGGAGACTGAAAGTGTGTGATAAGAAATAAAAACCGGTAGCGGTCTTGATCATTATTAAAGATTGGCCGTTTGTGCACCCCACGATTGAGGATATGGTAATACTCGCCTTCGAAGATAGTAGTCGATCTCATTGGCTACATTGTTATTTTTCTAGAATCGAATGTCAACACTCGGTGTTGACAAGATACTAATTTTTTACATATTTTGAATCTGTTATGCTAAAATTAGTCGATGAAAATCTTTCTTGGGGCCGATCATGCCGGGTTTGGGTTGAAGGAAAAGGTCAAAGTTCATTTGCGTGGGTTGGGGTATGAAGTGGCCGACGAAGGCGCATTCAAACTTGACTCGGCCGATGATTACCCTGATTTTGTGGAAATTGTGTCTAAGCAAGTGGCCAGCGATCCGGAAAATCATCGAGGGATCATCTTCGGCGGTTCTGGGCAAGGCGAGGCGATGTGCGCGAATCGTTTTAAACATGTTCGGGCGGCGGTTTGGTATGGTGGTTCGGATGAAATTTTGAAATTATCTCGCGGACACAACAACGCGAACATTTTATCCATTGGCGCGCGATTTGTGGACGAGATAGTGGCTAAGCGGGTGATTAAACTGTGGCTCGACACGGCATTTTCCGGTGAGGATCGTCATATTCGCCGGATCGCCAAACTCGATTATCATCTGCGGCCCGATCTAGAATTTTGAATATGGTCGAAATCATTCCGGCGATTATCGGGCAAAACTTCGCCGAGATAGAAAATAAAATCCATCAGATCGAAAGATCGGCCGATTGGGTGCATCTCGACATTATGGATGGAACCCTGACCGATGAGATCAGCTGGCAGTCGCCAGAAGATCTTAAATTTTTGGATGAAAGAATAAAGATCGAAGCGCATTTGATGATTCGGTCGCCGGAGAAAGTGATTGAGGGTTGGGCCGCCGCCGCAGATCGAATCTTGGTTCATATTGAAGTGGCCGAGCATTTGGCAGAAATTTTAGATTTTTTTACTGGCCGCGCCGCGGTCGGTGGCTTGGCGCTGAATTTGGCCACTCCGATCTCAGCGGTTGAATCATGGCTTGATAAGGTGAAATTGGTTCAACTGATGTCAATCGCCGAGATTGGTGATCAGGGTCATCCGTTCGATCTACTGGTGATTGAGAAAATAAAACACTTACGCGCTTTACATCCTAGTGTTACAATTCAAGTTGACGGCGGGATTAATCTAGAGACGGCTCGCGCCGCGCTCGCCGCCGGGGCAGACAATCTCGTTGTCGGTTCTGCTCTCTGGCAAACCCCCGAACCGCTTAAATCCTTGAAAGAATTTCAAGATGCATTTACACGACGATAAAATTAAATTTTTAGAACAAAAGGCCAATCAAATTCGGCAATCGATTATCGAGATGTTGATTGAGGCCGGTTCAGGTCACACGGCTGGGCCGCTCGGGATGGCCGACATTTTTACGGCGCTCTATTTTCATCTGTTGAAGCATGATCCGAAACGGCCGGATTGGCCGGAGCGTGATCGCCTGGTGCTCTCTAACGGCCATATCTGCCCGGTGCTCTACGCGACCATGGCGCAGGCCGGTTATTTCCCGCTTGACGAGTTGAAAACCTTGCGCAAATTCGGTACGCGCTTGCAGGGGCATCCGCATCGTGACTATCTGCCGGCCTTGGAAACGAGTTCAGGGCCGCTCGGTGCCGGCTTAGCGCAAGCCGTGGGTATGGCGCTCGCCGAGAAGATTGACCACGGTAGGGCCTCAAGCAAGTTCATTTATTGTCTGATGTCTGACGGCGAGCTCGACGCCGGCAATTCTTGGGAGGCCATATTGCTGGCTGGTCGCGAGGGCTTGCATAATCTGATCGCGATTGTTGACCGCAACAACATTCAGATTGACGGTTTTACGGAAGAGATCATGCCGCTTGAGCCATTGGCGGACAAGTGGCGCGCCTTCAACTGGCACGTGATCGAGATTGACGGACATAATTTTGAAGAAATTAATGACGCGGTTGGAGAAGCCAAATCGGTTTTTGCCAAACCCTCGGTGATCATCGCCCACACTATTCCCGGCAAGGGCGTCGGCGCTTTTGAACGACGCTACGAGTGGCACGGCAAACCGCCGAATAAGGAGGAGGGCGCGGTGGCGATCAGCGAGCTCCGCACCCTCTGGGGCCGGATTCAGAGCGAGCACGAGTGAAAAATGCTTAATACAACCCAAAAACTCAATCCCAAACTTTTTGACCTGAACATCGAACAGGTGCCGATTCGGAAGGGTTTTGGCGAAGGATTGGTGCTGGCGGGGGAGCGAGACGAGCGCGTGGTGGGACTCTGCGCCGACTTGACCGAGTCCACCCAAATGCACCTTTTCAAGCAGAAATTTCCGCATCGCTTTATCGAAATCGGTGTGGCCGAGCAAAATTTGGCCACCGTGGCCTCTGGTCTCGCGGCTATGGGCAAGATTCCGTTCCTGACTTCTTATGCGATGTTTTCTCCGGGCCGGAACTGGGAGCAGATCCGCACGACTATTTGTTATAACGATCAGGATGTGAAGATTGTCGGGTCCCATGCCGGCGTGTCAGTCGGCCCGGACGGCGGCACGCATCAGGCGATTGAAGATATTGCCATTACGCGGGTCATTCCCCGGATGACGGTGGTGGTACCGGCTGACGCGATCGAAGCTAAGAAAGCGACCGTGGCCATTGCCGGTCGCCGCGGGGCGACTTATCTCCGTTTAGCTCGGGAGAAAACGCCGGTGGTCACGACCGAGGAGTCACCGTTCGCGATCGGCCAAGCTAATGTCTTGATTGATCCTATCGCGCCGGACGCGCTGATTATTGCCTGCGGCCCTTTGGTTTACAACGCGCTTATGGCCGCAAAAAAATTGTTGAACGAAAAAATCGAAGTGGCGGTGATCAATAATCATACGGTTAAGCCGCTTGACCGTGAGACACTTCTCAAACAAGTTAAGCGTTCCGGGGCGGTAGTTACCGTTGAAGAGCATCAGAAAGCCGGCGGACTCGGCGGCGCGATTGCGGAGCTCTTGGCCGTGGAAATGCCGATCCCGATTGAGTTTGTGGGCGTCAGTGATCAGTTCGGCCAATCTGGCACGCCAGCCGAGCTCGTGGAGCATTACGGGATGGGTATCTCGGCCATTGTCGAAGCGGTGAGGAAAGTTTTAAAAAGAAAATGAATCCCGTTCGGTGGCTAGGTTCTAGACCGCCCGGAAATTTTATGATAGGGTAAAGTCAGAGTTTTTAGGCAAAAGAGGTCTTTGAATAAGGAGACGAGCAATGGCCATTACCAATGGCGATAATGAACTGGATCAGCTTTATGGGGAGTTGGCAAAAAAGAAGGAAGCAATCGGACTTCTGGAACTGAAATTTAAAAGTGCTCAACTGGAAAGGGAAAAGTTACTGGAAGAACTCAAAGAGCTGATTCTGGCAGGAGAACATTCCAGCAATCGGTTTCGGGATTTCACCTTCGTTAAACTCGGCCAAGTCAATGAACCGTTGCTTAATTGGCTCGCCGAGCTTGACGGGAACGTCGCCGCTCATCAGGGGCAACTGGCTCTCGTCGTGATGAGGGAACTTTATCACACGCCGCCGACCGGCGGCGTGATCTTGGGAGGATCCTGGCACTCCGAACCGTCCAAACCCTCACCAGCCCTTCGGCAAACAATCTGTCTCGGGGTGCTCTCCGGCCAGCAGTTGATTCTCGGCTATCAGCCGCCATTTAGATGTGCTTTACCGTTCAGGATGTTCATCAAACGGCGATCGCTTATGTGCTACGACGGTACTGAGATCAAACATTTTGAGCCGGAAATCAGTGTTGGTGAATATGAACTTGAGTTGAATGAACAGTTAGATGAAACATGGAAGTCGTGGCGTGAGCTATTCGGTGCTAGCTCGTCGTCTGTGGTAGAGCCGGAAATCATTATCGGCGATAAAGGAGTCACTATTGGTGATGAAGCCGTAAGACAGTGGATGTTGAAGCACAAACTCCACGACGAAGGCGGCGCGATTCCGAGTCAGTTCAGGCGAATGTGCGGTCAGTTAGGATACCTTCCTGTCGCTCTCAAGTACCAGGAATCCGGTAAGGAGGTTTAAAAGCTCCTGTTTTGTTTCCAGTAACCCGTCTTCAACCGCGGGTTGTTTTTTTATCCGGCATTTTGTCAAACAGTCAAGTTTTTGTTATAGTCAGATTTTATTGTCGTTATGTCCAAAGACAGAAAATACAACCCGCGAGCGATTGAAAAAAGGTGGCAAAAATTTTGGGCGCTTAAAAAACTCTATCAAGTCAACGAACGGGCGCGGAAAAAGAAATATTATTGTCTAGTAGAATTTCCCTATCCTTCCGGCGAGGGACTGCATGTCGGACACATCCGGAGCTATACGGCGATGGATGTCGTGGCCAGGAAAAGGCGCGCGGAAGGGTATGAAGTGCTTTACCCAATGGGCTGGGACGCGTTCGGTCTGCCGACCGAAAATTACGCCATTAAGACCGGCCAGCCGCCGGCTTTGATTACCCGACAGAATATTAATCGTTACCGAAAGCAGCTCCAATCACTCGGTTTTTCTTTTGACTGGTCGCGGGAAATCAACACTTCTGACTCGAATTATTACCGCTGGACCCAATGGATGTTTCTCCAGTTTTTCAAGGCCGGACTGGCGTATAAGGCGAAGATGCCGATTAATTGGTGTCCGTCGTGCAAAATCGGCTTGGCTAACGAAGAAGTCAAGGACGGTCAATGCGAACGGTGTGGCAGTTCGACCGAGACCAGAGATAAAGAGCAATGGATGCTGGCTATTACCAAATACGCTGACCGTTTGGATCGCGATTTGAATTTGGTGGATTATCCCGAGTCAATCAAAACGCAACAACGGAATTGGATCGGCAAATCAACCGGCGCATTGATTAAATTCGGAAATATTGAAATTTTTACCACCCGTCCGGAGACAATTTTTGGAACCACTTTTATCGCCCGCCACGGTTCAGCCGATCGTTTTACCGGCGAGTACGCCATTAATCCGGCCACTCAGGAAAAAATTCCGGTGTGGGAAGCGACTTATGTTATGGATAAGGTGGGCACCAACGCGATTATGGGAGTGCCGGCGCACGACGAACGCGATTTTGCCTTTGCCAAGAAACATAATTTACAAATTAAAAATGTAGTAATACCTAAATTAGTAGATAGTAAAAACCCCCATGTGCCAGGCAAGAAAATTGTTTTTCGTAATGCGGTGATCGCGGTGGTAAGAGATCCTAAAACAGAAAAGTTCTTGTGTTTGAAATGGAAAAAGCAACCATGGACAACATTCGTGATGGGGGGAGTGGAAGAAGGCGAGGATCCAGTCTTGTCGGCGGTAAGGGAAATCAAAGAAGAGACTGGTTATGGAAAAGTTAAACTGGTAAAAATTTTAGGAGAGGCGCAATCAGAATTTTTTGCTGCTCATAAAGATGAGAATCGAATCGCCCATACCTACAGTATTTTTTTTGACCTCGAAAGTGATGAAAAAGAAGAAATATCTAACGAAGAGAAAGATATTCATGAGATTGTTTGGTTACCTCTTACCGAATTAACCTCTGAAAAAATGACCCACAGTGAGATGGCCCTTATCCTAGATGGGATAAAAGATGAGAATCGAACCTACCCTGGCGCTGGTATTCTCACCAATTCCGGACCATTTGATGGAAAAAATAGCGAGGAAACGCGGGATGAAATAATTAAACTGGTGAAGGGGAAAAAACAGACTGTTTACAAACTCCGCGATTGGATTTTTTCCAGGCAACGTTACTGGGGCGAGCCGATCCCGCTAGTTTTTTGTGAAAAAGATGGTTGGGTGGCGGTGCCGGAAAAAGATTTGCCGGTGAAGTTGCCGCCGGTGAAAAAATATCAGCCGACCGAAAGCGGCGAATCGCCGCTCGCCGGCGTCGAATCATGGGTAAAGACAAGGTGCCCTAAATGCGCCGGCCCGGCCCGGCGCGAGACCGACACCATGCCGAACTGGGCCGGCTCGTCTTGGTATTATCTAGCTTACATTATTGGAAAAGCTAAAAGCCATGCCTACCGGCAGGCAGGCTATGACCTAAAAGCTAAAAGCTTATTAAAAAAATGGCTTCCAGTAAATTGGTACAACGGCGGGATGGAGCATACTACGCTTCACCTGCTTTACTCCCGTTTTTGGCACAAGGCGCTTTATGACTTGAGATTAGTTCCCGGTCAAGAACCGTACGCCAAACGCACCTCGCACGGACTCATTTTGGCCGCGGCCGGCGAGAAAATGTCTAAGTCGCGGGGCAATGTGGTTAATCCGGACGATATTGTTCGTCGACTCGGAGCGGACACCCTGCGAATTTATGAGATGTTTATGGGGCCTTTCGGCCAAGCGATTGCCTGGAACGAAGATGGTCTGGTTGGTTCGCGGCGCTTCTTAGAACGCGTCTGGCGTTTGATTGGTGAAAAAGTTAAAGCTAAAAAATTTAAAGTTGACGGGGGTTTGGAATTTTTATTGAACAAAACCACTGAAAAAGTCAGTCGTGATATCGAGCAGATGAAATTCAACACCGCGATCTCGGCGTTGATGATCTTATTAAATAAGTTGGAAGAACAATTATTTATTCCGATTAAGACGGCGAAGGCGTTCTTGAAATTACTTTCGCCTTTCGCGCCGCATCTCGCCGATGAGCTCTGGCGAAATCTCGGTGAAAAGAAATCAATTCACCTCGTCCTCTGGCCGCGCGTTGACAAACAGAAACTCGCTAACGAGTTTGTAACGATAGTGGTGCAAGTCAATGGCCGCCTACGCGATTCGTTGATCTTGCCAATCAACAGCGCCGAGGAGACGGTGTCCAGTGCGGCGAAGTTGAGCGACAAGGTAAAGATCTGGCTCAACAACAAGCCCATTCAGAAGACCATCTTTATCCCCAACCGACTGATAAATTTTGTTGTTGACAATAAAGTTGGGTAATGCTATCTTAAACCAAGATGGATCTTTTATTTCCTTGTTCCTTTTTTGGATTGGAGATAGAGAATGTGTAAAAACAACAAGCAGTTGGAAACAAGAGAACAGAGACGGCGGCGGGAGCGGCGCGGGAAAAACGGAAGAGAGGCCGTGATTAAAGACGCGTTGGCGGATGCCGTTAAGCCTGATTCGGATGTGACACCGCAATTTAGGCCAATCCCGTTATTAAACAAGCAAAGCCAAGACCGTGTTGACGTAGTAAGGCGTGGAGTTAACAGAGGTCATTATGATCATCCCGGAGCCCCCAGTGCTCTTCTTGAGACTCCGAGATTTCTTCAAGATGTACAGCATTCAGCAAATGTCGTTGCTGAAGATTGAGAATGTATTCTCATCTCATTGCATAAACGCCGCTCGGCCAATCATTTGGCTCGAGCGGCTTCTTTTTACTTACTCTGGCCTATCTCCTTGACCGCTACTTGACGGCTTGACGACTATTGGTTAGGATGATAGATATAAAATTATGACTAAAGATACAATTTCTTTCAAACCGAAAGCCGTCACCAAAACCCTCTTATCCTCCTTGCCGGAACGGGCTCAAGACATCTTGAAAAAGCGTTTTGGTTTGGAAACTGGGGAACGATTGACGCTGGATGCGATTGGCAAAAAATACGGTATTACCCGCGAGCGCGTGAGACAGGTCGAAGATTTTTCTCTTCGGGCGATTCGGCGTTCGGGAGAATTTGCCGCGGCCAGTGAGATTTTTTCCGAACTCCGTCAGTCACTCCACGACTACGGCGGCATTGCTCATGAAGGAGAATTTTTGAAGCACCTTGACGCTGACGAAGTTAATCGAAATAATCTCCATTTTTTGCTCGTCCTGGGCGATGAATTTACCAAGTTGAAAGAGGACGACGAATTTCATCATCGCTGGACCGTTGATCAAGCGTTCGCCGAGCGGGTGCATCAATCGCTCCACCGCGTAGCCGAAGGACTCACTGAAAACGATTTACTCTCTGAAGAAGAAATGGTGGAGCGAGTGCTGAACTCAATGGTCGAACGCGGGCGTGACGAGGTGTTGGCCAATAAAGCCCGGCACTGGCTCCTGATTTCTAAACAATTAGGCCTCAATCCGGTCGGCGAGTGGGGTTTGCTCAGCTCGCCTAATGTTCGCGCCCGCGGCGTCCGCGACTACGCCTTTCTGGTTTTGCGCCAGCATGGGTCGCCAATGCATTTTATGGAAGTGGCTCGAACAATTACCGATCTTTTCTGCCGCCGGGCCAATCCGGCGACCTGCCATAATGAATTGATCAAGGATCGACGTTTTGTCTTGGTTGGCCGCGGTATGTACGCTCTCACCGATTGGGGTTACCGGCCCGGCATTGTCCGCGAGGTAATTGAGAATATTCTCAAGGAGCACGGTCCGCTCGCCGAAGAGGAAGTGCTCTCGCGGGTGCTCAAAGAGCGTTATGTCAAAGACAACACCATCCTCGTCAATCTAAAAAATCCGCGCTATTTCAAGCAGGATAAACAGGGCCGCTATCTGGTGAGTTAATTTAAACTATCTTGGTGAAATCATGATATAATGGAGGCGTGGTTTTACAACTAGCTCAATTTCTCAACGAGTCATTTTTTCGGATGATTAAAACCGCGCTGGAAACAGCGCCGTATTGGCTGCCGGTAGTGCTCGTTTACTGGCTGGTCCATTTGTGGCGTTATTACACTCGTTCTAAGTACAATAAAAATACGCCCTGGGTGCTTTTGGAAATTAAGATTCCGCGCGAAATTACTAAATCGCCCAAGGCGATGGAAGTGGTGAATGGGGTTTTTTTTCAGACTTACGACGGCAATCAACTTGATAAAATTTTCCGCGGTTTTGTCCGCGCCTGGTTTTCTTTAGAACTCGTATCGCAGGGCGGCGAAGTCCATTTTTATATCCGGACTCCAAAATTCCACAAAAATCTGGTAGAAGCTCAAATCTATTCGCAATATCCAGAGGTGGAAATTTACGAAGTGGAAGATTATGTCAACAACATTCCATCTTACGGCGCGTCCGGGTCTGACTGGCTCATGTGGGGGACGGAGTTTAAATTAAGCAAAGACGATGCTTATCCGATTAAAACTTATATTGATTACGGACTGGATGATAATCCGAAAGAAGAGCACAAAATTGATCCGCTGACGCCGGTGTTGGAATTCTTGGGTTCAATCGGGCCGTCTGAACAGGTCTGGATTCAGATTTTAGTGATGTCCACGATGAAGCGGTTTAAGAAGCCGGGCGCCTGGTTTAAAAAACAGGATTGGCGGGGTAGTGCCGACGCTTTAATTCATAAATTGATGAAACGGGATAAACTTAAAGAGTTAGGCGACGCAGCCACCTTTGCCGATGCGGTGCTTTCACCCGGAGAACGCGAGGTGGTAACCGCCGTGGAACGGAGCGTGTCTAAAATCGGTTTTGACTGCGGCCTGCGCGGAATTTATTTGGCCAAACAAGGATCCTACGACGCCTCGCGCGTGGTGGGCTTAATCAATTCGGTCAGGCAATACAGCTCTCTGCATCTCAACGGCTTTAGCACCTTCAACCGGACGACCATTGATTATCCGTGGCAGGATTTCCGCGGTCTGCGGATCGAATGGCTGAAGCGGCGGCTGTTTGACGCCTATCGGCGCCGCTCGTGGTTTCATCCGCCGCATAAGCGTCGACCGTTTGTGCTGAACGGCGAGGAACTAGCGACCATTTACCACTTCCCGGGTCAGGTGGCGGCGACGCCGACCTTGAAGAAAATCGAGTCCAAGAAAGGCGAGCCGCCAGTCGATCTGCCGATTTGATGATGAGCCAGAGACGATTGATTCTCTCGTTTTTGATTCTGACCCTGATTTTTTGGGTTTGGTTTTTTAGTCCGCCGGCCTCATTTCCAATCGGGGAAACGATTACCATTAGTCAAGGCCGGACGATTGCGGCGGTGGCTCGTGATCTCGCCGCGCGCCGGATTATCAGGTGGCCTCTGGCCTTCCGGGCGGTTTTGACTCTTCGGCCTGGCCCTGGTTTCGTGGTCGCCGGTGATTATTATTTTGTCAAACCGAGCAATGTCTGGGAGACGGCCGCCCGCCTCGGGCGGGGCGATTACGGTTTAGCGCCGATTAAAGTGACTTTTCCTGAAGGCGCGTCCGTCAGAGAAATGGCGTCTATTCTGGAAGCCGCCTTGCCGGATTTTGATGCGGCCGAGTTTATAACCGCGGCTTTGCCACGCGAGGGCTATCTTTTTCCGGACACTTACTTTTTTCAGTCATCGGTCGGCGAAACCGAAGTAATCAGCCGTCTCTCCGACAATTTTCAGGCAAAAATAAAATCTTTCCAGCCGGCAATCGCGAGGTCCGGGCGGACACTGGGACAGATCATCATCATGGCTTCACTCGTTGAAGAAGAGGCGCGTTTGGACGAGGCGCGGCGAACAATTGCCGGCATTCTCTGGAAACGGCTCGATCAGGGCATGCCGCTTCAGGTGGATGCGGTTTTTCCCTATATTGCCGGCAAAAATACTTTTGAGTTGGACCATCGCGATTTGGCCACAAGCTCGCCCTACAACACCTATCGTTTACGCGGTTTGCCGGTCGGACCGATCACTAATCCAGGTCTTGAGGCGGTCAGCGCCGTCCTGAATCCTATCGAGACCGAATATTGGTACTATCTTTCCGATCGTTACGGCCAAACCCACTACGCGATTAATTTCGACGCTCACCGCTCCAATAAAGCCAAATATCTCCCTTAAATTTATTCAATCAGGGTGAGAAGAAACATCAAAACGATGCCGATGATTACGGCGGCGAGTTGGGCAAGGGATTTTTTCGGGTCAGTGGTCTTGTGGAGTTCTGGCACGAGATCCGAGCCGGCAATGTAGAGAAAGCCGCCGGCGGCGAGGGCCAGGAAACTGGCGGTGAATTTTTCCGCCGCGGCGCCGATCAAGAGCGCCACCGTCACGCCAACGATAGCGAGCGAAGCAGACAAAAGGTTGAAAAGGAGAGCCCGGCCGCGAGAAAAACCGGCGTGAATCAAGATGCCGAAATCGCCGATCTCCTGGGGAATCTCGTGGAGAATGACGGCGAACGTTGTGGCTAGTCCGACCGCCGGTGAGGTCAGGAAGCTGGCGCCAATGATGGCGCCGTCGAGTAAATTATGCAGTCCGTCAGCGATTAGGTTGAGATGGCCGATAGGATGAATCCCCCGATGATGTTCGGGGTTCTCACAGTCATCAACTTCGTGTGAGTGGCGCCAATGCAGAAATTTCTCTAAACTGAAAAAGATGAGAATGCCGGTGAGAATCCAAAGCGCCGCGTTCGTCGTTGTGGCACCGGTAAAAATTTCCGGCAGGATATGAATAAAGACATCGCCGAACAGGGCGCCGGCGGCGAGGGCCACTAGAGAAAACAGAATTCGCCGCAGACGCGTTTCATTGACGGCCAGCGCGATCGCGCCGACGAGCGATATCGCACTGATGGCCGTCACGCTACCGAGAGCGTAAAGCCAGATTGTGATCATGCTTTTATCCTAACTCAAAACGGGTTAAAGTTGAAATATGGTAAGGGGTGTCAAACAAAAAGTCTTCGTCGCCATGTCTGGCGGAGTGGATTCGTCGGTGGCCGCGGTTTTACTGAAAAAACAAGGGTATGACATTACTGGCGTCTTTATCAAAATTGAAGTGACTGATGACTGCGGCTGGCGAGAAGAACGCCGCGACGCCATGCGCGTGGCGGCCAAACTCAAAGTGCCGCTTCTGACTTTTGATTTGTCTCAAGAATACCGGCAGTCGGTGATTGATTATTTGTTTAAAGAGTACCGTGCCGGCCGAACGCCTAACCCGGATGTGATGTGCAATAAAGAAATTAAGTTCGGCGCTTTTTTTAAGCAGGCGCGCCGACTAGGAGCTGATTATATTGCTACCGGCCACTACGCGCGGCGGTCCAAGACGAATTTGCTCGTGGCCAAAGATAAGCAGAAAGATCAAACTTATTTCCTTTGGACCATGACGCCCGAGGTGCTTAGTCACTGCCTCTTCCCGATTGGTCAGTACCAGAAGTCAGCCGTGCGGGTCATGGCGAAGAAGTTTGGTTTGCCGAATGCGACGAAGCCCGACAGTCAGGGTCTCTGTTTCATTGGTCAGATTGATTTCAAAGATTTTCTCCGTCAGTATCTGCCGGCGGCGCCCGGGCCAGTGCTTAGTGAAGCCGGGCGGGTGATTGGTCATCATCACGGCAATCACTTCTATACGATCGGCGAACGGCATGGCTTCACTATTCATCAGTCAACGCCGGCTGAATCGCCTTATTATATTGTGGCTAAAGATTCAAGCCAAAACGCCTTGATCGCGGCCCCGCGCGAGCGCGTGGCCGACTGGTCGGTTAAAGAAGTCGAGTTAACCAATGCTAATTGGATTTCGGTTCGGCCGTCAATGAAGGGGTCTTACCAGGCGCGAGCGCGTTACCGGGCGCCGCTCGACTCGTGCCGTCTAGCTTTCTCGAGCGGGGATAAAATCAAGGTCGTTTTTGATCAATCACTTACTGGCGTCGCGCCCGGCCAATCTTGTGCCATTTACGATCACGGTGTTTGCCTCGGCGGCGGGGTGATTTCTTAATCAGTATTGTGTAGAATTGATTCAATGATATCGTCAGAAGAATTGCGTCAGCGGTTTTTAGATTTTTTTAAGGTCAAGGGGCACAAGATTATGCCTTCGGCCTCACTCGTGCCGACTGACCCATCGGTGCTTCTCACCACCGCCGGGATGCAGCCATTCAAAGTGTATTACCTTGATCCGCAAGCCGCCGAGCGCGAACTCGGTTCGCGCTCGGCGGCATCGATTCAAAAATGTTTCCGCACCTCCGACATTGACGAAGTCGGTGACGAGTCGCACTTGACTTTTTTCGAGATGTTGGGCAACTTCTCTTTTGGCGGATATGGCAAAAAAGAAACCATCGAATACGCGCAAGATTTTATCGTCGGTAAATTAGGATTAAAGATAGATTATGTAACGGTTTTTAATGGTGGTGATGGGATCGAGCCAGATGGAGAATCAGAAAAGATTTGGCGCGATCTGGGTCTTATGGACATTCGTTTTGCCGGTCGGGCAGATAATTTTTGGGGTCCGACGGGCACGGAAGGTCCATGTGGTCCGACCACGGAGATTTATGTGAACGGCGTTGAAATTTGGAATTTGGTTTTTAATGAATATTATTGTCGCGTTGATGGGGCATTAGAAAAATTGGCAACACTCGGTGTTGACACGGGTATGGGACTTGAGCGATTAGTTATGATAGTGCAAGGAAAGAAAAATATTTTTGAAACAGATCTGTTTGAACGATTGATTGAAATTTTACCAGCCGAATTATCGCTCGAGAAAAAAAGAATTCTCGCTGATCACGCGCGAGCGGCCGCTTTTTTGATTGCCGATAGCGTCCAGCCGGATAATAAAGGCACTGGTTATGTTCTGCGGCGGCTTTTACGCCGATTGCTGGCGCGGACCGACCTAGAGCATTTGAAACTGGCGACTGATTGGGTCGTGGATAAATACAGCGAGATTTATCCTGAATTACGCACCGTGGATATTTTTGAAATTATTACTCACGAACAAAGGCAATTCGGAATGGCTCTCGATCTGGGTCTAAAAGAATTGGCTAAGATCGTGAAAATTGATGCTAGTAGCGCTTTCAAACTGTACGAAAGTTTCGGTTTGCCGTTTGAAGTGATTAAAGATCGTGTCCCCAATCTATCACGCGCTGAATTTGAAAAAGAATTCGAACGACATCAGCAAATTTCTCGTGCCGGGCGTGAGCAGAAGTTTGCCGGTGGACTGGCTGATCACGATCCCCAAACGATTAAACTGCACACGGCGCATCACTTGCTCTTGGCCGCTCTGCAAGCGGTGTTGGGGAAGAATGTCAAACAGCGCGGGTCGAATATAAATCAGGAGCGTCTGCGGCTCGATTTTTCTTTCGATCGGAAACTGACGGACGACGAGAAGAAAAAAGTGGCAGATTTGGTGAATCAGAAAATCGCCGAAAATTTAGTGGTGACGAGACGAGAGATGAATAGGACCGAAGCCGAAAAATTGGGCGCCGAAATGGAATTCGGGCAGAAATATAGTGATCAAGTTTCGGTTTATTTTATCGGGGAAGCGGGACGCGCCTTTAGCGCGGAATTCTGCGGCGGGCCGCATGTTGCTCGCACCGGCGAATTAGGGAAGTTTAAAATCATTAAAGATGAAGCCGTGGCCGCCGGCATCCGGCGGATTAAAGCCGTTCTGGAATAAGTTTGGAATAGATTATTCCATCTTCTCACGATCGTGAGGAGTTGGTACAATGTCTTTTTGGTTGACACCCGTGTCCATCTATGCTTTACTCTATTTTGGATTGAACTTTTTTGTTGCGAGACGGATTGAGCCTCAAGGCAAAACTCAAGGTAATAACAAATGTCAAGGGTGTAACAAATGTCAAGGGTGACCCTTGACACCATTGACACCAAGCGGCCCCGATCAATTCGCGGGCCGCTTTTTTCTTTTTCTATGCAAGCATCTTTGGTATAATTCTTAATAATGTGGAAAAACAAGGTTGCCCTGATAATTGATATCCGGAGCGAGAGCGTCGGCGGCGCGCTCGTCGAACCGCAAAACGCCAAGAATCAAAAGGTTTGCTCTCAGGTTTTGAAATTCAGCCGCCGCCAGATTGATTTTCGCGCCGCGCTCAACCGCGATCGCTTCTTTGCCGATTTAATGGCGGCCTTCAAGCTCGTGTTGTCTGATCTTGGCGCGGCGGCTAATCCGCGTCCGGCCGCGGTGGCAGTTTTTCTGTCGGCACCGTTTTATGCCGCCCAAACGCGAACCATTAAACAAACCAGGCCCTCGCCGGTTAAGATAACGCGCCGTCTCATTTCTGATCTCGTCGCCGCCGACATCCAGCAATTCCAGTTGAAGACGCAGCCGCTTTTTCGCGAGATCTTGGGCGACGACCACGAGATCATTGAACATAAAATTATGGCGGTTAAGCTCAACCGCTACGAGACCCATAGCCCCTTCGGGCAAACCGCGCGCGAGATCGAGGTCAGTCATTATTTAAGTCTTAGTTCAAACAAAGTGCTCGAGCGTTTCCGCGAGCTCGTCGTTGCCCGGCTGCCCCATCGCCCGATTATTTTTCATTCTTTTCCTTTTGTCCTGTATGCCGTTTGCCGTGACGCTTTTAATTCCGGCGACATTTTACTTTTTGATCTCGGCGGCGAGGTGACGGAAATTTCATTGATAGCGCATAATATCCTTTGGGAAACGGTCTCGTTCCCGATGGGCAGTAATTTTTTGATCCGATTTTTAGTCGAAGATTTTAAGACTGTGCCGGAGGAGGTGGTATCCGCTCTGAAGATTGGCGAGCGCGGCGGCCACAATAAATTGACCAGTGAGCGAATGACTGAGACCTTGGCGCGTGCCGGTAGTGAATGGCTGAAATCTTTTAAGGCGGCGCTCGCGGCCCTGACTGAAACGCATTTGGGTCCAGATGAACTTTTGGCTGTCGGCGATCAGACGATCACGCCGCTTGTGCTTGAGTGGATTAAGGACGCATCCTATCAGGATTTGCTGGCGGCCCGGAAGGGTTTGCGCGTCTCGTTTCTGTCGGCGGCGCGCCTGCGGGAACATTGCGCCGATCTTAGCTCCGGGCCGGTCAATGATCTTCACCTACTGCTCGAAATGACTTTTTATGATAAGCTGTTAGGATTGAGAGATGAATAAAGAATTAATCCAAGATATCAGACAGCCCAAACGCCGCTTAGCGGAAATTTTGCCAGCCGGCGGTCGAGGTCGGGCGGCGATCTCGGCGTCACCCGTTCGTCGTCCTCGCCGCGGCCGGACGACGGGCTGGTTAATTATTGCTGTTTTAATTATTGTTTTGCCGCTTGTTTATTTTATTTCGCAGTCGTTCGCGAAAGTTGTAGTGACCGTTAGGCCCAAACAAGCAATCTTGACGCTCGACGATACCTTGAAGGTGATAGCCCTGCCAGCCGAGGCCGCCGTTAACCCGGAAGCCGCAGTCGGTTACGAAACAATGACGATTCAAGCCACGGATAGCGTCGCCGTCACGGCGACGGAGAGAGAAACCGCCGCCCTGCGCGCGAACGGCCAGATCCTGGTGGTTAACCGTTACAGTGAGCGGTCGCAAAAGCTCATTGCCAATACGAGATTCGAAGCCACGAATGGCAAAATTTACCGGATCAAAGACGAAATTATGATCCCGGGTTACGAACTCACCGATGGCAAGCTGAAGCCAGGGGAACTCGCCGTCACGATTTATGCCGATAAGCCCGGCGCCGAGTACAATGGTGAGGTCAAGGAGCTGACCATTCCTGGCTTTAAGGGTGAGGCGCGCTACGACAAAATCACTGCTCGCGGTTTAACGGTCATGGCCGGTGGTTTTGTGGGCGAACGATTGACCGCTCCCGCCTCGATTAAAGAAGCCGCCGAGAAAAAATTACGCTCCCGTCTCGAACGATCCTTAGAGGAAGAAGCTCGGGCGGCCCTGCCGGATGGTTTTGTGACTTTTACCGAGACAAGATTCGTTAAATTCCAAAGTCGAGTTAAAGATGAACCGGCCGCCGGCGGTAATTTAATCCTGGAGCTGGACGGCGAACTGACGACGCTCATTTTCTCCCAACGGGAATTGAGCCGCCATCTGGCCGCCGGGCGTTTGACCGATTATGACGGCGCCGAAGTGGCGATCGTCAATTTTGATGAGCTCAAGTTCAGTCTGCTTAATCGCGACACTTTTGATCCAGCGTCGAGCCGCGAGATCAGCATCAATTTTACCGGCGAGGCCCGTCTGATTTGGCAGTTTGAGGTTATGGTTTTAAAACAGGCTCTCGCCGGCGCGAGCAAAAGTGATTACCAGACCGTATTTCTAAAATTTCCGAGCATTGCCGGCGCCGAAGTGGCAATTCAGCCGCCTTGGCTTAAACGTTTTCCAGTTGATCCCGGCAGGATAACGATTAGAGTTGACCAATAATCTAATCTTTGTTACGATCATATTTATCGGCGCAAAGCAGAGATTCAAGGAATGGAGCAGAAAAACAACGAGGTGGTGACGGGTGTGGTGATTGAGGCCTTGCCCAATGTTTTGTTTCGAGTGGTGCGTGATGGAACAAACGAGCCAATCCTTGCCTATTTAGCCGGGAAGATGCGTTTATACCGCATTAAAGTTCTGATCGGTGATCGGGTCGAGCTTTGGCTTGATCCATACGGCGGCAAGGCGAGGATTATCAAACGGTTGTAAGTTAACGAAGTCAATGCATCTCAAGTCGGCAATCAAAAAACGTTGCGCGAATTGTCAGATGGTCAAACGTCGAGGCCATCTTTATATCGTTTGCCGCAGCAAACCCAAGCATAAACAAAAACAGGCCTAACATTTATGCGTATCGCCGGTATCAATCTGCCAGATAATAAGCGGCTGGAAATCGCCTTGACGGCGATTTATGGTATTGGCCGCCGTCGCGCCGCCTTGATTCTCGACGCGGCCAAGGTCGATTTGATCAAGCGCTCGGGCGCTCTCACTTCGGACGAGGAATTAGCCATCCGTAAACTGGTTGAGGGGTACAAAATTGAGGGAGCGCTGAAGCGGGAGATAACCGGCAATATCAAACGTCTGATTGACATCAAGTCTTACCGGGGCAGTCGTCACCAGCGGCATTTGCCGGTCCGCGGCCAAAGAACGCGCACTAACTCTCGAACGCGGCGCGGCAATGTTCGTAAGACCATGGGTTCGGGCCGCAAGAAGCTGGAAAAGAAATAATTAAACATGGGCAAAAAACGAGTTGTAGCGCAATCGGGAACGATGACCGCGGCCGAGCCGGCGGCGGTTCGGCCCGCCATGGCCACTCGGCGCAAGCTGACTTCGGGTCGAATCCAGATTCAGGCGACTTACAATAATACCAAATTGTCCCTTTATGATTTAGCCGGGAACCTTATTATCTGGGTCACGAGCGGGAGCTTGGGCTTTGCTGGCGCCAAAAAAGGGACGACCTTTGCCGCTGGCAAGGTTGGCGAGCGTCTGGCTGATCAAGCGCTTGATTTGGGAATCAAGGAAGTCTCGGTTGTCATCAAGGGTGTGGGCGCCGGTCGGGAGGCCGCCCTGCGCGCTTTTTCCGTCAAGGGTATTAATATCATTTCGATTACGGACGCCACGCCAATTCCGTTTAACGGGCCGAAACCGCGTAAACCCCGGAGGGTGTAAAAGCAATGCGAATTATGATATGAAAATTGGTCCAAAATACAAAATCTGCCGTCGTCTGGGTGAAAGGGTGTTTGCTAAGTGTCAAACCACGAAATTTAGTATTTCCGGCAGTGCTCGAAGACCAGGTCAGGTTCGAAAATCAGCCGCTCCAAAAACCGCCGTCCGACCGGGCGGCGGCCCGCGGCCGGCCAGCCGGCGTAATCTCTCGGAGTACGGCAGTCAACTTCTAGAAAAACAGAAAGCCCGCTACACTTATGGTCTCGGCGAACGGCAATTTGCCAGTCAGGTAAAACGTTATCGCGGGGAGGTCGCTCTCTACCAGTCACTGGAAACGCGAATCGATAATGCGGTTTTTCGGCTCGGTTGGGCGCCGTCGCGGGCCGCCGCCAGACAAGCGGTCACCCACGGTCATATTTTGGTTAACGGCCGACGAGTCAGCACGCCGTCATACTCGGTCAGGCCGGGCGATAAAATCAGTCTTCGGCCGTCCTCTCGAGAACGCCCGCTTTTCCGTGATCTCGACGAGCGGCTGAAAGATTATCAGCCGCCAGCGTGGCTCGCGGCGCCGGCAATCGGCGAGGGTGAAGTGTTGGCTAGTCCGGCCGTTGGCGAGTCAGAATTAAATTTAAACTTCGGCGCCATTATCGGTTTTTACAGCCGGGTTTAAGGATTAATAATTTTTAATAATCAAAAATAATATGGAATTGAACATCATTTTGCCGTCGAAACCCAAGATTATTAGCGAGAATGATAGACAGGGTATCTATGAAATTGAAGGACTCTATCCAGGTTACGGACAAACACTCGGCAATTCTCTGCGCCGAATCATTCTATCGTCAATTGTTGGCACGGCCATCGCCTCCTTGAAAGTTACCGGGGCCGATCATGAATTCTCGACTCTTCCGGGAATCAAAGAAGATGTTCTGGCGATAATTTTGAATTTAAAGAAGATTCATTTTAAGTTGAGCGGCGACGGACCCGATACGGCAACGATTCAGGTTAAGGGCGTAAAAATCGTCACCGGGGCCGATATCAACACCGGTGGTCAGATGGAAGTGATGAACCCAAAACAAGTAATCGCCACTTTAACCGACAAAAACGCCAGTTTGGAATTGGAAATGACGCTGGAGAAGGGCATTGGTTATGTACCGAAAGAAGTGCTTCAGCAAACTCGGCCGCCGGCGATCGGGACGATTATTCTTGATGCCGCTTTTACACCGATTCGCCGCGTTAGTTATGAAGTGGAGAATATGCGAGTTGGCGATCGCACTGATTACAATCGACTGCGTTTAAATATTGAGACCGATGGTAGCGTTGATCCGCGCGAGGCACTGGAGAAATCAATTGAAATTATGATCAATCAACTGCGGGCAATCGTGGGCTTTAAGGAAGAGGTGGTAACTTATGAAGAAATTGGAGAGATCGCTCCCGCGCCGCGAGCGGCAGAAATACCAAAATTAGAAAACGGTCTGGCGTCACCAATCCGGACGACTAAAGATGTTGATTTTTTGAAAACGCGAGTGGAAGATTTGGCCTTGCTGCCGCGAATTATCCGGGTGCTCGCTGACGCCGGCGTCCGAACCATCGGCGGCTTATCCAGAAAGCGTGAATCTGACCTGGCCGAGATCGCCGGCCTTGGCGTTAAAGCCATTGACAATATCAAAAAACTTCTAAAGAAACACGATTTGGAATTGAGAACATGAGGCATCACGATCACCATCGAAAATTCGGCCGAAAACTTGGACCGCGGCGAGCACTGCTCAAATTATTGGCCGGCGCCTTGATTGCTCGGGGTAAGGTAAAAACGACCGAGTCCCGGGCTAAATCCTTGCGCCCGTTGATTGAAAAAATGGTGAGCAAATCTCGCCGGGGAGACTTAGCCGCCAAGCGGCTACTCTTCGCGCGCTTGGGAAACATCAAAGCGATGAGGAAATTGACTTCCGAAATTGGACCGCGTTACCAGAATCGTCCCGGCGGCTACACTCGCATTAGCAAACTGCCGCGCCGAGCCAGTGACGGCAGTCCGATGGCGATCATTGAGTTTGTTTAGCACATGATAACGAATGAAAACAAATAATGACAATTCACTAGTGACGATTGACGCTGCCGGAGAATCCTTAGGCCGGGTGGCGAGCCGCGCCGCCGCAATCTTGAGGGGCAAGGCCTCGGCGTCTTTTGAGCGTTATATTTTGCCGTCGGTCAGAGTTAAGATCATCAATGCGGCGCAGATTAAGATTACTTCGTCCAAACTCGCCGGCAAGATTTACAAAAATTACAGCGGTTATCCCGGTGGTTTAAGCTTTGAGACGCTCGGGGCGAGGTTGGCGCGCCGCGGCGCGGCGCCGGTTTTCCGTCTGGCGATTAAACGGATGCTACCGGCGAATAAATTACGCGATCGGATATTAAAAAATTTGACGGTGGAAAATTAAATTATGGTTACGAAAACTAAAAAAACCGTGAACCGTCGTTATATCGAAGCCGTGGGCCGGCGGAAAACCGCGGTGGCGCGGGTGCGGATTGTGCCGGCCACCAGGGCAGTTTTTTTAGTTAATGATAAATCCTTAGACAAATATTTCCCGCTGGGCGAACTCCGTCAGGCTGCCGCCGCGCCGCTCGATGTCTTAGAAACCAAACCGATTTTACAAATTGGGGTTAAGGTTTCGGGCGGCGGAATTTCAGCGCAGGCCGGCGCGGTGGCGCATGGTCTCGCGCGAGCCCTCGTCAAACAAGAGGTCGCCCGCCGGCCGCTTTTGAAAAAACATCTGTTTTTGCGCCGCGACTCGCGAATGAAAGAACGCCGTAAATTCGGTTTGAAAAAAGCCCGCAAAGCCCCGCAGTGGAGTAAGCGGTAGTAATAATGGCGAGAGTAATAATGGCAAGGGTTCCCCTTGCCATTGACTTTTAAATCTAGGTATGCTAACCTGATAGAGGAAAAGTGAGGTAGGCCAAATCGCGTGATTTTGGCTGGACCTTGAAGAAAGATTAGGAGAAGTAACTATGTTCTTTATGTCAGCCAAAAGTATGTCAGGTACTCCAAAGCCTTATTCACGAAAGGACTACGCGATAGGTTTTGGTATTAACTTGGTCGTTTTCGGTCTTGGGGCATTGATTGCGTTGATGAGCAAATGAACACCGTCAACACCGAGTGTTGACACAGAAGTGCACGACCTTCAGGTACGGCGCTTTTTTCTTTGACTTTTTACGAAAAGAGAGTAGGATGGGGATTCTAAATATGAATATAGAACACGACGAAAATATTGAAAATGAAGAGGAGAAGAATAAGGTCGAGGCCGAAGCGGAAATAGAGGAATTTGTGCCGGAAGATGGCGAGGGCGCGGTGGAAACGGCCGAGCATAAATTGAAGAAACTGCGAGAGGAATTAAAACAGTGTCAAAGCGAAAAGCAGGATTATTTGGCGATGTCGCAGCGGCTCAAGGCCGACTACTTGAATCTGCGTCGAGAGGTTGAAACTAATCGAGCTGAAACTATCAAATTCGCCAACGAATCCTTGCTCCATCAATTGATTGAATTGGCCGACATTTTTGAACTGGCCTTTGCCAATCCTAAAACGTGGGAAGCAGTTGACGAGAATTGGCGGCGCGGAGTAGAATATATTTATACTAAACTGCTGGGCATTTTTAAGCAGTACGGTTTGGAAGAGATTTCAGCTCTCGGCGAAGCGTTCAACCCACTCAAGCATCATGCTCTGGAATTGGTGGAGACGACCGATTTATTAACCGTCAACCGCGTCATCAAGGTCGTGCAAAAAGGTTATAGTTTGCATCATAAAATAATCCGGCCGGCACAAGTCAAGATTGGGTCGGCCGCCAATCAATAAACATGGCAAAAATTCTGGGGATTGATCTCGGAACAACTTATTCAGCGATGGCTTATGTCGAAGGCGGCGCGCCGAAAATAATTGAGTCGAGCGAGGGCGCGCGGACCACGCCTTCGGTCGTGGCTTTTTCCAAGTCCGGCGAGCGTCTGGTCGGTTTGCTCGCCAAACGGCAGGCCATCACCAATCCGACCAACACGATTTTCGGCATCAAGCGCTTGATGGGTCATCGTTTTGACGATCCTCATGTCAAACGCGATAAGGAAATTGTGCCGTTTGTCATCGAACGTTCTGACGACGGCGGGGTCAAGGTCAAATTGAGCGATAAGCACCATCGGCCGGAAGAGATCTCGGCCATGATCTTGCAAAAATTGAAGCGCGACGCCGAAGCCAAACTCGGCGAGAAGATTGAGGAAGCGGTGATCACCGTCCCGGCTTACTTCGATGATTCCCAGCGCAAGGCCACTCGCGACGCCGGCGAGATCGCCGGCTTTAAAGTCAAACGGATTATCAATGAACCGACCGCCGCCGCCCTGGCCTACGGTTTTAATAAAAAGAAAGATGAACAAATTGTCGTTTACGATTTTGGCGGCGGCACCTTTGATGTGTCGGTGTTAGACATCACCGGCGAGGCGGGTGAGCAGAGTATTCAAGTCAAGGCGACTGACGGCGATTCGCACATGGGCGGTGATGATATTGACCAGAAGATTATCCGTTGGATTGGCGCTGAATTTAAAAAAGAATCGGGGATTGATGTGACGAAAGATTCGTTGGCGCTCCAGCGGCTTAAGGAAGCGGCCGAGAAAGCCAAGCACGAATTATCCGAAACGCGGGAGACGGAAATCAACATTCCGTTCATCACTTCAGACGCGAGCGGTCCGCGGCATCTTTTGCTCAAAATGACTCGGGTCAAACTGGAAGAACTGGCGCAGGAGTTTATCGATCGGTCAATTGAAATTATGCGCCGGGCCCTCGAGGCGTCTGGTTATAAACTGGCCGATATTGACGAGGTGATTTTAGTCGGCGGGCAGACGCGGATGCCGGCGATCGTGGAAGCAGTGAAGAAATTTTTCAATCGAGAGCCGAACCGTTCGATTAATCCGGATGAGGTCGTGGCGATCGGCGCGGCGATCCAGGCCGGCATTTTCCAGGGCGATGTCAAAGACGTGCTCTTGCTCGATGTCATTCCGTTGTCGTTCGGCATCGAGACGTTGGGCGGCGTCAATACGAAAATCATTGAGCGGAACACCACGATTCCGGTCTCGAAATCGCAGATTTTTTCGACGGCGGCGGATAATCAAACCTCGGTGGAAATCCATGTGCTCCAGGGCGAGCGGCCGCTGGCGGCGGACGATAAGTCGCTGGGACGTTTTATCTTGGACGGCCTGCCGCCCGCGCCGCGCGGCCTGCCGCAGGTTGAAGTGGCTTTTGACATTGACGCGAGTGGCATTTTAAGCGTCAAGGCGCGCGACAAGGCCACGGGCCGAGAGCAGTCAATTCGGATTGAGGCCCGCTCGAGTCTGAAGCCCGAAGATATTGAAAGGATGAAGAAAGAGGCCGAAATTCACGCCGAAGAAGATCAACGGAAGCGGGAGGAAGTTGAAGCGCGGAACGCCGCCGACCAGTTGATCTATGTGGCGGAGAAGGCGCTCCGCGAGGCCGCGGGCAAGGTCGGCGACGAAGTTAAGCGAGAGGTGGAGGAAAAGATTAGTCGGGTAAAACAGGCGCGCGATAGCGGCGCCGGCCTCGAGGACTTGCGTCGCGCCACCGCCGAACTTTCAAGTTCGATGTCAAAAATTGGCGAGGCGATCAATCGGGCTTCAAAGAGCGAGGGTAGCGAGGGACCAATCCGTGACGCTGAAACTCAATAATCATGTCTAAAGATTATTACCAAATTTTAGGCGTGGCCCGCGGCGCGACCTCGGACGATATTAAAAAAGCGTTTCATAAACTGGCGCACAAGTATCATCCGGATAAAAAAGGCGGCGACGAATCGAAATTTAAAGAAGTGAACGAAGCCTACCAGGTGCTCTCGGACGCGCGTAAACGTCAGGCCTACGATAATTACGGTCAAGCGGGCGGGGATGGTTTTTCCGCTCCAGGCGGACCAGCCGGTTGGGATTTCGGCGGGTTCGACACCGCCGGGCAAGCGTTCCAGTTTGATTTAGGTGATCTGTTTGGTGAATTCTTCGGCGGTTCGCCGAGAGGCGGACGACACCGGCCCCGCCGCGGCCGCGACATTTCGGTCGACATCCAAATTCCCTTTGCGGAAGCGGCCTTCGGCAGTGAACGAACTTTATTGATCACTAAAATCGGCCAATGCGATCATTGCGCCGGGAGTGGCGCCGAGCCCGGTTCTAACAAGCGGCAGTGCGCCACTTGCAACGGCCGCGGCCAGATCCGCGAAACGCGGCGTTCGCTCCTCGGTTCATTCTCGGCCACGCGCGAGTGCGAGGTTTGTAATGGCAGTGGCGAAGTGCCGGAACGTCGTTGCGCCGCTTGCGGCGGCCACGGCGTGTTGCGGAAAAACGAAGAAATTAAAGTGACGATTCCGCCAGGCATCACTGACGGTGAAATGATTCGTTTGGTTGGACGCGGCGAGGCCGCGCCGAAGGGCGTCGCCGGCGATCTGTATGTTAAAGTCCATGTGGAGCGGCACCAAGTGTTCCGGCGCGAAGACGACAATCTGGTTATGGATTTGAATGTTAAACTGTCGGATGCCATCTTGGGCGCCGAGCATGAATTAAAAACACTTGACGGTCAAGTTACGGTGAAGGTCCCGGCCGGGATTTCAAGCGGCGAGATCTTGCGTGTGAAAGGGCGCGGCGTGCCTACCGGCCCCGGCCGGCGCGGCGATCTCCATATTAATATAAAAATCAAAACTCCGGAAAAGTTGTCCAAAAAAGCTCAAAAAATTGTCGAAGACCTCCGCGCCGAGGGACTCTAGACTCATTTTAATTTTTGTGCTAGGTTAAAAGGAGGTCGCCAAACGAAGGCGAAAAACAAAGGTCTTTGGCATTAAAGCCATAAAAAACGAAAGGATGGTGACTAGTGGCGGAAGTATTCAGTGTTGGCGGGTTGGGGGAGAGGTTGGAAAACATTGGGCGACTGGCTCAAAAATTGGGGTTTGTTCGAGTTTGCGCTCCTGATGCGGGCTTGTCGGCAAGTAGCGGTGAAGAGCTCGGCATTTTGTTCCTGTCTTTCCGGCCCGAGGCCCCGAAGATCATTATGGTGATCTCGGGGGCGCACGGCGTGGAAGGCCCGGCCGGGTATGATCTCCAGTTGAACTTGCTGGAGAATCGCGTTCACGAAAAGCTGCCGCCGGATGTCGGTCTCGTGCTGCTGGTGGCGCTTAACCCGTGGGGTTGGGTCAATGGTCGGCGGACGGATGAGAACAATGTGGATCTGAATCGGAACGGCTGGTTGTCCGCGCCGCCAGATCTGCGGCCATTTGATCCCGAGATCAACGCCTTGGTTCACCCCGAGAGTTGTGATGAGAAGTGGTACAGAGAATTGATTGGCTGGTTGACGGATCCGGAAAGGTGCCGGAGTCTGCGCGTCCAAGTGTTCCGCGGCCAGTACGACAATCCACAAGGGATTTTCTACGGTGGTCAGGAGCGGGTCTGGAGTCTGGGAAAGTTAGAGGATTGCTGTGCTTCTCTCGCTAAAACCTGCCGTCATTTGGCTGTCCTCGACATCCACACCGGGCTCGGCGAGTGGGGCGAGATCACCTTGACTTCCTCGGCTGGACCGGGATCGGATGACCGGGCACTGGTGACGCGGATTCGGTCTTGGTTCGGTTTGGGTCCGGTTTTCCCGAATTTGGGCCAAACCGACACCATCAATGCCGTGTCGTCCGATTTCTTGTCTTTCGTGGCGCAACGTCTGCCGGCGGCACAAGTGATACCTCTGGCCGTTGAGATTGGCACGGTGCCGTTTGAGGAAGGATTCCCGGTCTTTGTGGCGGAGAATTTTTGTTACCATCACCATCAGGTTGTGAGCGGTCAAGTGTTTTTAGGAGCTGACTCGGGCTCGGGATGGTATTTTTCGAGAGATCTTCAACCGATGCTTCAAGAAATATTCTATCCGTCAGTAATCGATGGTACGAAAGGGCCATGGTCTTCCGCCATCCGCGCCGGTTTTGGTCCCATCTTCCGCACTGTGGTCCGCGGTTTGGCTGAAGTTTGAATGACGGATAGTCGAGAGAGCAAGAAAGGGGGTGCAAGGTGAATTGGAAGCTTTTGTTCTTTACTGCAATGTTTTACATTGCGCTTTGTTAGACATCCGATGTCTAACATTGTGGCCGCCAGCCCAGGGCTGGCGGCTTTTTATTTATTAGAGAGTCAGCTATAATCCAGATTATGTCTAACGGATCGTGGCAACCAGTGGCAGTGTCAAGCGGCCAGCTGGCAGAATTTGTTAATGAGCATTCTTGTATTCAAGTTGTTGATCAAAATCGCGGCAATCTGGAGGAACTTTTTCTACTCCGTCATCCACAATACCGGTTTGATAAGGATTATCAAGCGCCGCTCCAAGATTTTTTAAAACGCTATGACCATCCTGATTTTGGTCAGTGGTTTTATTTTCCGTGGTCGAATTTGCTGGTTCGCTATTTGCCGGAACCGCTGCACCTCGAATTGCGCACCGGCCGGAATAAAAATCTGATTACCGCCGTCGAGCAGAACCGTTTTTATTATTCCACCGTTGTCATTTTAGGTTTGAGCGTCGGCAGTCACGCCGCGACGGTGATCGCTATGACCGGCGGCGCCAAACATTTCAAATTGGCTGATCCAGATAATCTGTCCGGTGACAATCTAAACCGGATCCGCACGGGTTTTCAAAATGTTGGGATTAAAAAAGCGATTGCCGCCGCCAGACAAATTTTTGAAATCAATCCTTATTCGGAAATCGAACTTTATCTGGAGGGCGTCAACGACACCACCGCCGATCAAATTTTAAACGACGGCGACATTATAATTGAAGAAACAGACAATCCTTATTGGAAATTGCGCGCCCGCGAGCTGGCGCGCGATCAAGGACTGCCGGTGCTTATGGCCACGGATAACGGCGACGGCGCCATCGTGGATGTGGAACGGTACGATTTAAATAAAAACGCGCCGATCCTTAACGGTTTGATTGGTGATTTGACAGCCGAGGGTCTGAAAAATATGCCGTCGGCGGATTTGCCAAAAGTCGCGGCCGAGATCGCCGGCGCCGATCTCGTGGTGCCGCGAATGCTTGAATCGGTCGCCGAGGTTGGAAAAACTTTGTATTCTTGGCCCCAACTCGGCACGGCGGCGAATATGTGTGGGTCGCTCCTGGCTTACCTCACTCGACGGATTATTGTGGGCGATGATACTCTTAAATCAGGCCGTTATACCGTCAGCCCCGAAATGATTTTTTAATTATGATCACCGAAGAAATTATCAACAAAATTCTGGAAATAAGTGTTAATGCGCCATCGGGCAGTAATTCCCAGCCTTGGCGCTTTGAGGTTTCCGGCGGCGGGCTCCGGATCTTGGCTGAGCCGGAAAAAGACCACCCGATTTTAAATTATCGTAACCGCGGCACCTGGATTGCCCACGGCGCCCTGGTTGAGAATATCAAGATTGCCGCGGCCGCGTTTGGCTGGCGGGCCGCGATTAAAATTTTCCCCGATTCCAATCAGCCAAGCTTGACGGCCGAGATAAAATTGGAACCGGCCGCTCCGACTGAAGAGGAATTATTCCGAGTGATGCCGGAGAGAACGACTAATCGCAAGCGGTATGATCTTAAATTATTAACCGCCGAGCAGAAAAAATATTTAGAACAATCGGTCGAGGAGACAAGTGGTGAAATCAAGTTGGTTTTAGTTGAGGAGAGAAAACAGATTGATCGTTTGGCTCAAGCCGCCGCGGCTAATGAAATTGTCACTCTGGAAAATCAGAAACTGCACGATTTGTTTTTTGACGAGGTGGTTTGGACACGGCAAGAAGAGGCGGAAAAGAAACAGGGCTTGTTTGTCGCCACGATGGAACTCAAACCGCCGGAGAAATTCGGTTTGAAATTATTCAGGCGGTGGTCAGTGATGAAACATCTAGCCAAGCTTGGCGCGGCCCATAAAGTTGCCGCGAGCAACAGCAAAAATTATGCCGCGACGCCAATCATTGGTCTCGTGACGATAAAAGATAAAGATAGCGATTTTATCGCCGCCGGCCGCGTGATTGAAAGAATCTGGCTTAAGGCGGCGCGTTTCGGTTTCGGTTTTCATCTGATCACCGGCACGATGTTTTTCTGGCAGGGGATTAATCTGGGCGGCCTGAAAATATTTTCCGACGAACATCGGCAACTAATCAATAATGAATATCAGGCCGTGGCCGAGATTGCCGGTCTTAAGAACAAAGAATGGCTCGTTACCGCTATGTTTCGCGTCGGGCCGGCCAGCGCGCCGAGCGCCCGGTCAATCAAACAGCCGCCAGTTATCAGCTTTAGATAATCAGTGTTAATCAAATGTCCCTGACGTTTATCATTGCCGCTTCACTGCTTCTTAAATTTTCCTTTGATCTGATTGCCGATCTTCTCAATCTGCAATCTTTTGATCGGGGTTTGCCGGAGGAATTTAGGGATACCATTGATGAACCGACTTACCAGAAATCACTGACGTACACGGCCGCGAAAATCAAACTCGGAATTTTTCGCTCGGTCTACGACCTCGCGATTTTATTTGCCGTTTGGTTTTTGGGCGGCTTTAATCTTCTGGACGGCTATCTGCGCGGTTTTAATCTTTCCGAACTGGCGACTGGCCTCTGGTTTATCGGCCTGATTTTTCTGGCTAATTATTTTTTGCTTTGGCCGTTCAAGATATACGGCACTTTTGTTCTGGAAGAAAAATTCGGCTTTAACCGAACCACTCTTAAGACCTTTATCGCCGACACCTTAAAATCTTTGGCGCTGGCGATTTTAATTGGCGGTTCCCTAACCGTTCTGGTGCTGTATTTGTTTCAAACCGCCGGCCCCGTCGCCTGGTTTTATGTTTGGCTCATTGTGTCGGCGGTATTTTTATTTTTGACTTACCTAGTGCCGCGGCTCGTCCTGCCGTTGTTTTACCGCTTTACGCCGCTTGGCGACGGCGAGCTGAAAGAAGCCATCACGTCTCTGGCGCGGACGACCGGTTTTCCGCTCGCGGGCATTTTCGTCATTGACGGGTCGCGCCGCTCGAGCAAGGCCAACGCTTTCTTCACTGGTTTGGGGAGATTGAAAAGAATTGCCCTCTTCGATACCTTGATTGAGCAACAGACGGTGCCCGAGCTGACCGCGGTTCTAGCCCATGAAATCGGTCACTATCAGAGAAAACATGTCTGGCGTCATTTGGCCGCGGCGATTATTCAGTTCGGTCTGACATTTTTTCTCTTTTCCTTCTTGGCAAACGGCGCGGCGTTGTCTTTGGCCTTTGGTCTGGCCCAGCCGTCGCTCTACGCCAATTTGCTTTTCTTTTTCATCGCCTATGCTTTTCTGGATCGGGTATTTAAGATTGCGCACAATGTTTTCTCCCGGGGCTATGAGTATGAGGCCGATGCCTTTGCCGCCCGGTTAACCGGCCGACCGGAGTCTTTGATCTCCGGCCTGAAGCAACTGGCCAAAAACAATTTAGCCCATCTCGCCCCGCACCCATTTTATGTTTTCATTAATTACAGTCATCCGCCGCTCCTCGCCAGATTCGCGGCCTTGCGAAATAATCTATGAGGTCAAAATATTTTTGGTTATCGGCCGCGGTTTTGGTGTTTATTTTATTGTTGACTCGGTCGGGACAGCAAACCAAAACTAACATCTCGGTCGTTATATACGCCCAGGAAATAAGCGCCACTCATAATGGAAGGAGTTGGCCAACCGTAAAAATTTTACGAAAGACAGAAAAGGCTGAACCAGAAACCTTGGCAGAAGTTGGCAAGGTTGGCGAATTTCCTATTGATTATCAATTAAGTCCCGATAAAAAATTTCTCCTAATAAATCTAGAAAGCAAACTGCAGATTCTTGACTTGACCAGCAAAGAATTGAAAGAACTGTTTATACCAAAAAGGGGAGTCCAAAGCGTGTCCTATTCTCCCGACGGAAAGCAATTATTTATTTGGGACCAGAAATATATACCAGGTGATAAAGATAATGATAACTACTATATTCATCGCTTTACGATTTCCAATCGGAAAGATGAAATTATAAAACAAGGAGTAAGCAAGCCGGTATTTTACGGCGAGGCCTGGCGTACAGATGGAAAAGTAATTTTAAATAAGGTGAAGGGCGAAAGTTTTACTCCTTATTACTTTGATTTAGCGGATAATCAAATTGTTAAAACCCCGGGTTTAGGCGACGACGTTCCGGGAGGCGGATTATTAAGTGAAAGCGGCCGGGCCATGGCGATAGTAAAAGATTGGACCGGCGATATCTGCGACGCTTTTACGGGAGTAACGCCGGAGACCTACGATATTATTGAACCGGTATCGGGAAAAATTTTGGGAACCGTTGGCTCGCCAGACAATAGTGTGACGATTCTCGCTTTTTCGCCAGATGACACAGAAGTTTTCTATCAAACCGAGAGACCGTGGGACAACCAAGAAGATTGCGATAGGTCCACTGAAAAATTTTATTTCCAAGCTAAAATAGCTGAAAATCAAGTAATTCCAGTCAGCCAGCCGGCTGAATTTCTTCGGAGCTGGACTAAAAATTATGTGGGCGCTACCGTCAATTACAATTACGAAAATCGTATCTGGTCGGTTTTAATCAACGGACAATCTATCGCCACTTCAAGTGAAAGAGCTCGACTAGTCATCGCTGGGCAGTATTATCAGTAATCCGCGAAATAAAAAAATAAATAAAAAAACGGAGTGGTGAGCCCACTCCGTTTTTGAGTCGGACGTTTTTCCCCCTATTCCCAGTCCAGACACTTCGGATCTATGAACTTGTCCGGAAAGGCCGGTTCTGGTTGGGGATAGGGACTGCCGGCGACCACGCAGCTTTTATCTGGCAATCGTCCGCGCCGAGCCAGACCTGGATCATATGACCCGCTTAACATTTGGAAGTGTAGATGCGGGTCAAAATTGGTATTGCCATAGGCGATAGTGGCGATTGGATCGCCGCGAGTAACGGTATCTCCTACAATCACCGTCGGCAGAACATGGATGCAGGCACTGGTCCATTTTTCGCCGTGTTCCAGAACCACATAGCCACCCCATTTGTCGCTAAGTGATGCGTATACTACTTTTCCATCACTGATTGCATAAACCGAATCACCGGGTGACGCTTGGAAATCAACACCAGTATGACGAAGTGGCGTTTTGCCGTCTAAGCAATAACCCTTTTCCCACCACTCGCCGAAATCGTAGCCGGTGATTCTGCTTCTATCATAAACGCCGGCGAGAGGAAAACGGAGGGTCGGGTCAGTCGTCTTAGAAGTGATCACGAGGTGCGGTCTGTTAATTGGATCTGGATGGTCGGGCCCGGCAAGAATGAAAAAGTTGAAAAGACTGGCTGACTGGCTAATCATCAAGCCGTAGTTGGGCCATTCCCCAGTTTGCCATTTCTGATAAGGTTCGGCTATATCTAGACTAAGCCGGTAATAACCGCGCTCGTCTGTTTCCAATTGCCAGTTGATTGACCCATCAGCTCTCGTCAGCGGCAATTCATCATCACAAAGCGGTCGCCAGTCTTCTGACTCGTTTTGACAACCACGCCACCAGTCAGCGGCCAGAATCTCGATGTCTAAACTCAAAGTAACGATGAAGAAAACTGAACCCTGCAGGGGATACAAATTCAAAACGACGCTTTCAATGTCTTCCGCGTCCGGCAGGTCAGTCAGGGGAAATCTAAAAACAGAATAGTACTGATCATAGGCGTTAGTGTAGGTCCCGGCAAGTAAACGTTCGCAGCCGGAAATTTCACCCAGTCCGTTGAGCGGTGAAAACGGACAAGTCAGTGTCTGCCAGAAATGAGTAGCTTGGTCCGAGGTGAGAGTGCGGATGAGTGGTCCGGCTGGGGTCGCTTCAAGCGACAGCGGCGGGAACTCGTCGCAGGTCCAGATTTTTAGCTCCGGTTCGGTTACGATCGGCTCGGGTTCTGGAGTTGGTGGTGGGGGCAGTGGCGGTGTCGGAGGTGCCGGCGGTGGTGGAAGCCGAGGCGGCACGATTGACGGTGGGGGAATGACTGGCTCGTCTGGTTCTGTTGGTTCAATCGGTTCAGGCGGCGGTTCGGAAACAGTCGTCGGCGTTTCCACAGTCTCGTTTTCGTCCAGCCGCGGCGCAGCCGTCCCCAGGCATGGCCCGATAGCGCCCAAGGAAAAGAAACTAACGAGACAAACACTTATTTTCTTCACGAGGTTTCTCCTTATGCCGTAAGAGCGGAATAGTTGGCACCGCGCGGTGTCAAAGAACTAATCCGTCATTAGCTTAAAACAAAGCCGGGTTTTTAGCAAACATCCCACTGCATCAGGCCACTAACATATTGCACTCCTTGAAACCCAAAGGGCGCGATGAGAATCTTCAATAAATATCGGGGAACTAGAGGGTTTGTGGTGGCGGCCGAGCGTGGTATACGCTTTCGGTATATGATCACCAAAGAAGCAATCCGGCGAACGGAGATCATCGCCTTTTGGTCCAAACATGGTCTTCTTGCTACCCTCGATGCGTTCAAGGTCAAGCGAAGAACTCTTTTTAATTGGAAACACAAACTCAAACAAGGTGGCGGCAGACTAGATGCCCTCAACCCCAAGTCTCGAGCGCCTAAAACTCGTCGCTGT
>Ga0209541_10002080_pt1 | contig 38571 bp, 40 predicted proteins | sample RifCSPlowO2_01_FD_184027 | JGI IMG/M metagenome (GOLD analysis project Ga0209541, IMG submission 184027) | Groundwater microbial communities from Rifle, Colorado - Rifle CSP2_plank lowO2_0.1 (SPAdes) (version 2) | ecosystem: Environmental > Aquatic > Deep subsurface > Groundwater | place...
GGCGAATCGCTTCTTTTTTCTTTTGAATAAATGCTTCGTAGTTTTTGAGTGAATCGCGGGCCTCTTGGACGCGACTGGCAGGATAAAAGTTTTTCGCTATAGCTACGTCCAGGAGGCGCCCAATGAACGCATACATCTCCTGTTCGTTTGTGATCGCGCTCGGCGAGTCTGGTGGCATCCAGCCCCAATCAACAAAGTGCCGCCGCATCGCGATAAGCTGGTCGAGATAAAATTGAGGGAAAAGCTGAGGGAATAATTCTGCGTCGCTCAACGTACGTACCGGAGGTTTTATAGATAGTGGCGGCGTATTAAAAATATTTGTAATCGGCTCAAACGGTTTTAATAAAGTTTCCGCACCAGTTCCTTGACCTTTTTGTATTTCACTCACACCGCCAGTATTATTTTTATTTTGAGTACCGTCACCTTGCACGTTGTCTCGCGGGAGAGAAAGATTTGTACCTGCCCGATCGATGCGCGGCGGAGACGCAATAAGAAAAATTGCGACAAAAAGAAGCGCCGCAAGCGTCAGAGCAAAAAACTGATTGCTTCCTTCGAGCATACGCAGTCATTATACACCGGAAAGTAATGCTTTATCCACAAAAGATGCACAGTTATCGTGATACAATGAATGTGGCGGAAACTGCCCGCCGTACTTTTGAGTTATTTACCATCAAAACGGCTTATAGTGCTGGTCGCGAGTATCTCCATTTCCGGAGCCGGTTTATGGTTGGTAGCAAAAAGTAAAGAGCAACCCCCGCGCACAAAACCGCCCGAATCTATTGCGGCAACAAATGGCCCGACCATGACATCGAGCGCGCCGGCATCATACATATTCAAACAGTCAAAAATTGTCGGCCAAGAGGCTAAAAATGAGAATTCCGTCGCGCTTCCTACCGACGCATTTCTTAGATCGGCCTTCCCTCTTATCGCATCTCAACAGGCCTCCGAGGAAGATATCAAAAAAATCTCCGAAGAAGCAAAATTTAATTTAGATAAAATAGCATCCGAAACAAAGGATATATATAAGGCACAAGATGTAAAAATCCGAAAGGATGCGTCGGTGCGCGTATATCTCAATGAGATAGGAAGAATAACCCAAGAAAATTTCACCGGAAGACCAGCCGGCGCACAGTATGACAGCGAGACTGCACTTCTTGACGATCTCTCAAAGAAAAAAATTGACTTTGAGAGCGCTACGGGCGATTTTCAAATATTTTCAAAGCGCTATGCTGACGCGGCCAATGATTTAAAAAACACGAGTGTCCCCGAAGAGATGACAAGCTTTCATGTGGAACTGGTCAATTCATTTGCAAATACAGGTCTCTCGCTCATGCAACTTGCTCTCATGAACACAGACCCGCTTGTTGCGGTTGCAGGGCTACAAACCTATGGCGAAGAGATTATGCGGAGTATCGCGCTCATCTATGGGATGAGAGATATTTCGCAGAAATATAATATCGTGTTCCTTGCATCGGAACCTGGGTATGAACTCCAGGAATATTTTAAACGGATATAGAATATGAAACGAGTCTCACAAAAAAATTACTGGAAATTTCTTCTGCCAATCATCTTTCTTTTTGTTTTCGGTACGCAAACGGCTTTTGCGGTTGTCCCCGTGTGGGACGTCGGCTTAAGCGGGTCTGCCCCACAGATGAATATGTCTACGCCGAGTCTTACTGGATCTCCAGGCTGGTTTCAGTCAAAAGAGTATTTTCTGACTGGCTTGAGTCTCACAGATATTCTCACTTCGCTTACGAATATTTCGTGGGATGGGATTGCAGATCTGGCAATGCGAGTGGCGATTCAAGCTGTAAAAAACAATGCCCTAAGCTGGGTTAGTAAGGGATGGAGCGGCGGAGCACCTCTTTTTATCGAAGACCCCGCAACATTTTTTGGCCAATTTGCGGATATCGGTGCCGGACAGTTCCTTGACGATCTCAAGAGTCAAATTCTCAATGGCAATATTTTTTGTGGAGAGTTCGCGCTTGATATCTATGATATCATACCGCGAATCGGCATATCGGCTGATGTAGATATCACTGGGATCAAAGGATTTGCGCGCCGCGGGCAGTGCACCGTAAACAACCTTGCGGCTTCGTATAACGACTTTTCGGCTGGCGGATGGGACAATCTGCAAAAGGCGCGTCTTGCGCCAAACAATCCATACGGATTTATGATTCTTGCGCTTGAGCAGGAAGAAGCAAAAACACAGGAGACCACTAACAACAAAATTCTTGAAAGTCTTTGGGGCGACGGATTCCTGCCAGTCCAGGGGGATGCTAACAACGGCTGTGTGAGTTCGGATGGTTCATCGCCCGGGTGCGACCGCTATAAAACGCAAACTCCGGCAAAAACAACTGCAGACCGGACATCGCGCGCTACAAATACGGATATTGACACGATCGTCCAGGCCGACGAGCTTACCGAAATCATTACGGCAATTGCTGAACAATTTGTTCAAGAAGCTATTCAAACTGGCTTATCTAGCTTTAATACGACTAGTCTCTGGTAGCCCCCTAACGATAATCATGATTCTTAGATCTCATAAAAAACTAAAACTTGTCTTAACGATTATCTGTCTTTTGCTTGTATTCGGACTTCAAGCTCGCTCTGCTTTTGCAGGAGTAGCAACTATAGTAGGAGACCGTATTTTCCCGGGTCTCGGTCCTCTTATTGAAGCAACGGCTGGTCGCAGTGCGCCGACAGGAATTTACTGCTGGCCGGATCTTCTCCACTTTTCCCTGACTGGCTGTATTCTCAAGGGGACTGTGTTTATGGGATACCTTGGGCTTAGCTTTTTCGGATGGCTCCTCGGCATTGTGGGACAATTCTTTAATCTCATCATCATGCTTCAAAATCAGGCATTTAAAGATCAGCCATTTGTGGAAACTGGTTGGCTGATCGCGCGCGATGTCTCAAATATCTTTTATATTTTCGTACTCCTCGTTATTTCAATCGGGACCATTCTCCGTATAGATCAATTTAACTGGAAGGGTCTCCTCCCGCGCCTTATTATTTCCGCCCTTCTCATTAATTTCAGTCTTGCGCTGACTGGTGTTATTGTTGATGCCGGTAACGTTCTCGGGAATACGTTTTACTTAAACATCGGCGGGGAAACTGAAATAATCCCAGGGACAGGGATGATGGGGCATGATATTTCCGGTGCCATGGTTCGAGGGCTAAATCCCTACAAAGTATATGAAGTTGGCAACCAACAGGCAGCAGCAAATAGTGGCGATGCTACTTCGATGACAATCGACACGCTCATAAATGTCCTCATATCGATTATTGCAGGCATTATTCTTATTTGTATTGCTATTTTCGTACTTCTTTCAGGAACAGTACTGCTCATCTTTCGGATTACTGCTATTTGGGTTCTTATGGTTCTTGCTCCTTTCGCGTTTCTCTTTGCAACCCTCCCTCAAACCCGCCAATATTTCAGCAAGTGGATAAACACGCTCATGAACCAAGTGTTTTTTTACCCAGCATATATGTTTATGCTCTATCTTGTCGTCGTCATGATTAATAAGGGTGCGGTCGAAAAACTCATGGGCACCCAGCTCAACGCAAGTGTTGCAAGCTGGTATGAGATAGGACAGTCGGTTGTCGTACAAAAAGCAAATATAATGCTGTCGTATGTTTTCCTTGGCATTCTTATGATGATGTCTCTCGTTGTTGCAAAACAAATGGGGGCGTATGGATCAAGTATGGCGCAGGGCTTTGCAAAAGGAACGATGAGAAAAGGCGGGTCATACCTCAATAGAGCCATAGCTCCGATTTCAGAACGCGCATTGAGAGTAACGTCCAACGTGAGAACGCCTGTCATTGGGGCAGTTGTCCGGCCGTTTGCACGAGCGATTAGCTCTCCTCTTGCGGCATCGGTAAGACTTGCACAGAAAGATCGGGAGGCGACTGCAAAAAGTCAAGCGGCACTCGCGAAAGATCTGCCGGCAAAGGCAGCCGCATCGATGTCAAGAACGCTCAACGCACGGGCAAAAGCAGATCTATGGGAAGGCATGAAGGATGAGAAAAAACGCCGTGAATTCACACAAGCAATGGGTGAAAAAGACCAGGTTAACTTTGCAAAAGCAATCCACGCGACAGACCCATCAAAGAAATATGAGCAGCAGGTTGCCGTCGCATCTGGAAATATCGCAACAGCGATGAAAATTCTTGGCCATGATCAAAAAGGAGAGCTCGAAAAACAACGAGAAGCTGATAACTTCTTGAACGGACTCTCTAACAAGGAGAAAAAGGAGTTCCTCAAGCCAGAAGCAGTACGAAAAGACTCTATGATTCAAAACCATATCATCAACAACTTCTCAATAAGCGACGTTGGGAGGACCGTATCAAATGCAGAGGAAGCAAGAGCAATGGGAGAGCTCCTCGAACGCGCGAAGGGAGATGAAAGACTCAAGGCGGTTAATCCAAAACTATACAATAGACTTAATTCTTCTCCTGGCGGAGTAATCATTATCGACCGCCTGAAGAGCGGGCAAGTACTGCGCCCAAGCGACTACGGGCAAGAGCGAAAACGGGAAAAAGACGGGGGAGCCAACGCGCCAAAACAATCACCAATAATTACCCCATCGGAAGGATTCGGTGGCGGGGCGCGAACACAAGAAGAATAGGCAGAGCTGGAACACACGCATAGAGAGTTAGAAGAAAATAAATAATGAGTCGTAATAAGAATAATTACTAAAGCAACCACATGGCGCACGATAAAGAAGAATTACTTAAAAGATATGAAAAACTGCCGCAGGCAGTGAAAGACGCGATGTTTGCAGAAGCAAGCGCGGATAAAATTGAGGAGCTCGGGAGAAAGTATGGTCTTCTTATCGATAAAATCGGGGCGCTTGCGGATGAAGTTGGTTATTTCATGCTCGGGATGACGCATCCAAACGATTTTAAGGGGCAAATTATACGCTCAACCGGTCTTTCGGGAACAAAGGCAAATGAAATAATTGAGGAATTAAATAAAACAATATTCCTGCCGATCCGCGAGCACATGTCGGCGCTTCATAATGTTGAGGAGTCAGGAGTGGAGATGCCGGACGAACAACAACATAAACCAATACCACAGCGGCCGGTTTCATTTGCGCAGGGCGCGAAGAAACCCGATATCGTCCCGCCTATGATCTTCCCGCAAGGCACAGCCCAAACCACGGAAGAAAAACAGCACGTTGAGGAAAAAATTCCGCCTGCGCCTGAATTTATAAAAACATTTGCAAGCCAACAGCAACCCACACCACAAGAAAAGCCAACCACGCAAACCGCTCCTCTAACGCAAACACCACCAACGCCGGCAGCAAACGTACTACCCCAGCAAACAACTCAAGCACCGCCGCCAAAACCCGCCACACAACAAGCATTCAAACCAAATGACCCGTATCATGAGCAAATTTAATTCACCCGCCTAAATTTTTACACAAAAATTTAGGCGGGTAGATGCAGCCCCGCACCTTTATTACAATAAATATTCGATGATGGAAGACCCAAAACTAAACAGTATGTATCCTTGGCAAGACGCTTCGCCAACAAACAGACAGCGCTATTCGCGCGCGCGTCTTGCTTTGCCCTATAAAGGTAATAAAGGTGCGGGATTGTCATATTTACAGCTATATTTTATTCGCTTCGCTCTAAAATTTAGGTAAATATGCAACAATTTCAGGTCCCACAATTTATTGATATCGAAGACAAGGTTTTTGGCCCACTTACGGTTAAACAGTTTTTATATATCCTAGGCGGAACGAGTTGTGTTGTTATTTTGTGGTTCTTGAGACTCCCGAGTTTTCTCTTCTGGCCGCTCGCGGCAATTTTTGGCGGGTTTTTCTTCTCTCTTGCATTCATGAAAGTAAACGGCCAGCCGTTTGTGCTGGTCGTTAACAACGCGGTAAATCATGTTACGCAATCGCGTTTTTATGTCTGGAAGCGTGCTGAGAAAAAAGAGGCAACAAAGGCAATGCTCCCGGGACCAGAACAGCAGTACATCCCAAAACTCACCAAAAGTAAACTTAAAGACCTTGCCTGGTCGCTTGATATTAAAAGTAAGGTCGTGCGCTAATGCCCCCCTCATCAACCGCACGAGCAAAAGCATCCCAAGAGCTGATCCCAATCGAGGAGATCAGAAACGGCATTGTTATTCTCAAAGATAAATCGCTCCGGGTTGTGATTATGGCGTCCAGTCTCAATTTCGCGCTCAAATCAGGAACCGAACAGGACGCGATTATACTTCAATATCAAAATTTCCTGAATTCGCTCGATTTCTCAATTCAGTTTTTTATACAATCCCGGAAACTCAATATCGAGCCGTATCTCGACACGCTTCGCGATCGCGTAAAGCAAGAAACGAATGAGCTCATGAAACTTCAGACCAGTGAATATATTACATTCGTAAAAGAATTTGTTGAGAGTTCAAACATCGTTTCAAAAACATTTTATATTGTGGTCCCGTTTATACCGGGCTTTGTCTCATTCCAGAAGCCGTCGGACATCTCCGGAGTCATCGGGGGACTTTTTGGTGGAAGATCGAAAAAAGAAGAACGTGTATTCGCGGAAGAAAAATTCGAAGAATATCGCCTCCAGCTTTTACAAAGAGCGAATGTTGTCATCGACGGGCTTGCCAGGTGCGGCGTACGCTCGGTGCCGCTTAATACTGAAGAATTGATTGAGCTCTACTACGGCCTTTACAACCAGGAGTCTGTAGGAAAGGGCGGTGCTCCGGAATTTGTCGGCCGGCAAGGAGAACAGGGGAAATAACGCCATGGGATTTCTAGGTAATTTTCTAAAATCAAAGAAAAGTGACGATATTAATATTCTGCCGGTCTTCCCGCAGGAGATTTACCAGTCGGGAGTGCTTGAACTTCAGGATATCATCGCGCCGACGGCGCTCGAAGTAAACGCGAATTTTATCCGGCTCGGCGAAAAACTTGCTCGAACGATCTTTGTTTTTGCCTACCCGCGGTACTTGGCCACAAACTGGTTTGCTGGGGTAATCAATCTCGATAAGATTTTTGATATTTCAATTTTTATCCATCCGGTAGACACGAGCATCGTCATGCGCCAACTTCGAAAAAAAGTAGCGCAAGTCCAATCGCAAATTTTCGGGCGCGAAGAGAAAGGGCTTGTACGCGACCCGATGCTTGATACTGCATACCGAGACCTCGAAGATCTCCGCGATAAGCTCACGCAGGCGCAGGAGAAACTCTTCCAGTTTGCGATTTATATCACGATTTATTCGGACTCGATGGAGGATCTGAACCGCGCGGAAACAGAGATTAAATCGCTCCTTGAAGCCCGCCTTGTCTATACAAAACCAGCACTCTTTCAGCAAAAAGAGGGGATTACGTCGGTCTTCCCGTTTGGGGACGACAAAATTGCAGTACACAGTTTCTTTAACTCGTCGCCCGCATCGTCCGTGTTCCCGTTTGTTTCCTTTGATCTTACCTCAAACAAGGGAATTCTCTACGGCATCAATCGCCATAATAATTCACTTGTCCTCTTCGACCGCTTCAGCATGGAAAATTATAACTCAATTATGTTTGCGAAATCCGGTTCAGGAAAATCATATACAGCGAAGCTCGAAATTTTAAGATCGCTCATGTTTGATACCGACGTCATTGTTATTGATCCGGAACGCGAATATGAGTATCTTGCGGAATCTGTGGGCGGCCGTTATTTCAATATATCGCTCACATCAAAACATCATATTAATCCGTTTGAACTTCCTATCGCGCGCGAAGACGAGTCGCCATCAGACGTATTGAGATCTCATATTATAGGACTTGTCGGCCTCTTCCGGCTCATGCTCGGTGGGCTTTCAGCCGAAGAAGATGCAATCATAGACAGGGCGATTTCGGAAACCTATCAGTCAAAGGACATAACGCCGGAGATGGACTTCGCCAATGCAACCCCACCGACGCTTTCCGATCTTGCGCTCGTGCTTACAAATATGGAGGGAGGGGAAAGTCTCGGCGTGCGGCTCAAGAAATATACGGAAGGGACGTGGTCGGGATTCATTAATCAGCCGACGAATGTAAATATTAACCAGCGGCTTGTTGTTTTCTCTGTCCGCGACATGGAAGAAGAGCTTAGGCCGGTTGCGATGTATCTCATCATCAACTTCGTCTGGGCTGCGGTACGGCGTACGCTCAAAAAACGGCTTCTTGTAGTGGATGAGGCGTGGGTACTTATGAAATCTGCGGACAGCGCTTCATTTCTATACGGCATGGCAAAGCGAGCTCGCAAATATTATCTTGGTGTCGCAACAATTACACAGGATGTCGCAGACTTTATGAGCTCGCCCTACGGAAAACCAATCGTCACAAACTCGTCTATCCAGATGCTTCTCAAACAATCCCCGGCATCAATCAATGCGGTACAGGACATATTTAACCTTACGGACGAAGAAAAGTTTTTACTTCTTGAATCGGATGTGGGAGAAGGAATCTTTTTTGCGGGGCTTAAGCATATCGCGATAAAAATACAGGCTTCCTACACGGAACACCAGATTATTACATCGGACCCCAAGGAACTGCTTGCGGTAAAACAAGGAAAGGCCGCTCTTGCAAAGGAAGGAGAGCAATAATATGTCACCAATAATCGACGAAACTCGATATCGAGAGGCGGCAGAGAAGCAATTTAAAGAGGAAGAAACCCGCTACGCAGAAGCCGCCAAGGAGCGACACACTGAGGAAGAAACCGTAAAAAATGAGGAAGAGGAGCGCGCGGCACTCGCTGAAGAACAAATGGCACTCGAGCAAGCATACGCCGGAGAATTGCATGAAAACAGACTGCGGGATTATATTTCTGTTCGCGCACAAGTTGAAAAGTTTGCGGCACGAGTTGCCATAAAACTCACACGAAAGGTTGAAGAGGGCAGTGCTTTCGGAGTACTCATGTTTGTCATATTTCTTGCAATATTGAAAGATGGATTACTGGATATCGGACTGGATTTTCTTGGCATCGGCCTCATCCCAATCCTAGGACAGATACCGGGGTGGTTTGTCAGCGCAATAATATACATGCTCATAGGAGGAAACTGGGGTAAAAAGATGGGGTTAAAGATGGTCTTTTTTATCTTTGATGCGCTCCCATTGTTTGAAGAACTCCCCTTAACCATAATTTTTGTTTGTTGGTGGTGGTATGACGTTCGAAAGGAAGCAAGAAAGGCAGAGAGGCAATTAGTAGCACTACACGAAAAAACACCACAAGAGCTTATGGCGCTTGATGAAGAGTATGAAGACGAAGAATTGGAGTATGAGGAGAGTTATGCATAGGAAAGGATATTCGTATATATGTGTAATACATTCCGTAACAGTATATAAATCTGATAAAATAACAGTAACCATGGTAATGGCACAAAGAAACACTATAACAACATGGACATGAATCGCGTGCGAGAGAAAAAAGAAATACTATTTGGGGCCACTCTTGCTCTCTTTTTGATTTTCAGTATCACGGGTTTTGCGCAAGATTCCGGATATACCGATGACTCGGAGTATCCGACCCAAGATAACCAAGTGCAAAGTCAGCCTACCCAAGAACAGGTTCTTGATTTTCGCAAAAAGATTCTTGAGGCGTTGGGCCTCCCAACAGATCAGCCGACATCTCTTCTCGAAATACTTCAAGGAAAACGCCTTGGGCTCAAAGTCCCCGAACGTGGGCCGCTTTCTGATATGCAAATTGTGCTCGACAAAAGCTCGATGAAGCCGGGAGAAAAAGTTCGCGCGGTTGTCGCCGCTCAAGGCGTCGAGCTCGCGGGGGCATCGATTGTATGGCAGCAGCATAAACAAACGGTGCTTTCTGGGAAGGGTGAGGTATCCTATGAGTTTACCGTTGGGCCTCTTGGGAGCGATGATTCACTGCGGGTTACCATAACACTCGCTGGCGGCATAGTGAAAACAATAAGCAAAGCTGTCTATCCATCAAAAATTCATCTCGCGTGGTCATCGAGCGGATATACGCCTGCCTGGTACCGCGGAAAAGCGTTGCCCACATCATCATCATTCATTACTTTTGTCGCAATTCCGGATATACGTATCGGCGCATCAAAACTCTCTGCCAATAATCTGATTTTTCAATGGGAGGTCAATGGCGTACGGGTAAGTATGGGAACAGGAAAAAATACATATCAACTTACAACATCTGATTTATTAAAAATTCCATACCGTATTACGGTCAAAGCATCTGGTATCACCGGACAGGTCTCGCACACGGAATCTTTCAATATTGAAACATACGTCCATCAACTTATCTTTTATGAATACAACTCTCTCTACGGAACTGGATTTGCTCGTGCACTTACAAAAACAGACATGCGTAGTGGCGAGAGCATCACAATACAAGTTGAACCGTTTTTCCTTCCGCTCTCCGAGCTCAAATCAACTGAGTTTAGCTGGAAGATAAACAATACCAAAACTGAAAACACCGACCCGCAAAATCGATTATTTCATCTCACCACTGAAGCGGGCGCGCGAGGAACGCAGAATATATCGGTCTCATCAACAAACAATGGCGCCGTGCGTCGTTTTGGTAGCGCACACCTCGATATCGTCATCCCAGAACCAGCAACAGAATAAAAAAATATGACCCTAATAAAAAAGATATATAGCCACATCCTACTCCTCCTTCTTCCTGCTTTTGCCAATGGCGCCTCACTTAACTACCAACTTTCTGCGCCTCTCCCTGGATCCGGCGCAACAGAGGTAAGCACTATTGCACAATATGCGCCATTTCTCTTCCCATTCCTTCTCTCTGTTGCGGCTGGTTCCGCGTTTGTAATGTTCACCTATGGAGCGATTCAATATATGGCATCCGGGGGAAACCCATCAAAGACAGGGGAAGCAAAAAGCATTATGACCGATGCGATTATCGGACTTTTGCTTGCCGTCGGGTCCGTTTTCATACTCCGCACGATTAATCCGGCGCTTGTCGAGCTTAATCTTAATATCCCAAATATCCCCTCAACAAACTAATTATTATGTCGAGGACCACAAAAATAATAATCATAGCTGTAGTCCTTCTCCTTATTGGAGCTCTTGTATATTTCTTTCTTCTCCGTGGGAGAGGAGGCGGGGAAGGGGGTGGCATTATTGACAATCTATTTGGCGGCGGGTCGCTTCCAAGTACAGGCGGGGCCGGCAGTGGCGGAGGTGGAGGTGGCTCTGGAGGTGGAGGTGGCTCTGGAGGAGGGAAAATACCTGTTGGCGGTACTCTGCCGGTAACACAGGAGGAAGAAAAACGGCTCGTTCAGCTGAGTAAAGACCCCGTGATCGGTCCTGCAGTAAAAGAAAAGGAGGGTAAAATTCTTTATTTCAGACGCGGAGTCGGGCATCTTTTTGAAAATGATTTTGATGGAGCAGGAGTGGAGGTGCGCCTTTCTAATCTCACCATCACCGATATATTCAATGCCCAATGGTCTCTCTCTCGTTCGTATGCATTTCTTACCACACTCGACGGAGACTCAATAAAAAACTACTGGCTCCATATAACAAGTACTTCAACAATAGAAAGCGGCGTATTCCAAAATAAAATAGTGAGCGCAGGCTTTTCTCCAGTAGAAGAGAGGTTGGCTTCGCTTATCAATGTAAACGGAACATATTCGCTCTACATTTCAAATCCGGACGGGACAAAAGCAAAAACGGTGCTTTCAACAAAAATTCAGGATTTCGAGGTTTCATGGATAACAAAAGACCTTATCGCGCTCAAAACAAAAGCGTCCGCATTAATTCCATCACTTCTCCAACTCGTTTCAACAACCGGCACCGACATGGGAGTTCTCTCATCCGAGCGTAAGGGATTTGATGTGTTATGGAACAATGACGGATCAGAATATCTCGAACTCGAAGTAGACGACCGCCGCCAACCTCGCTTGTTTACAGAAAACCGGACGACACTCGATAGGGCAATTTTGTCTGGTATATCACTCCCAGAAAAATGTGTCTTTTCCAAAAAAACAAAGGGGATTCTTTTTTGTGCTATTCCTTCTGACCAAAATAAAATGCTAAGCCTTGTTCTCCCTGATGATTGGTGGCAAGGCAAAGTTCAATTTGAAGATGAAATTTGGAAAATTGATCTCACGAAAGAAGGCGTTTCAGAAATCGTACTACAAGGAGGAGGCTTCGATGTCATTAACCCAATTCTCTCCCCGAACGAAAACTATATCTTTTTCATAAATAAAAAAGACTCCACGCTGTGGAGCTATCGGCTTCTGTAGTTACCAGCCTATGCTCTAGAATGATAGTGGGCGGATAACAACGCGCCGTGACGACCCTTCCCCAGTCGATTCGGTTGAGATATCCGGATATTCTTGAAGCGCCAAATGCACGATGCGCCGCTCAAAAGCATTCATCGGCTCGAGCGTTACCTCCTTCTTGAAATAGCGGACGCGCTGTGCGCTCATCCGCGCCTGATCTTTGAGCTCATCGAACCGGCGACGCCGATAATCATTGACATCAATGAGAAATTTAGCTTCCACGCCTTCAATTTTTCGCTCAATAACACGGCGAAGAAGATGGTTGAGGGCAAGCAAATTCTGCCCATCTTCTCCTATGAGAAGTGCGGCATCATTGGTGCGGATTGAATAGATAATACTATCTCCGATAACACCCTCCTCGACACCGGCATCAATATCCATCTGACCTAAAAATTCTTTTATGCATTCAAGTGCCGCTTTTTGTTGTTCGCTCGCTAATGTTTCCATGATCTCTTCCTAAAAATCGCATTATACTTTCGTTGACTATACCAAAAATGCTCGCCGTTGTCCAATAGAGCGTGAGTGCCGCTGGAAATTGTAACCCAAAGATGATGATAACGCCGGGAATGCTGTATTTCATATTTTTTTGGAGGGAAGCGCCGAATGATTCTTTGGCTGGCTGTGCGCTACCTGTATTTTTTGCCGTTAAGGATATTTGAAAAAATTGAGCGGCCCCGGCAAGCACCGCAAGCACCTTACTCGGTTTTGAGAGATCGATAAAATTCAAAAATAGCGGGTCAAGACTTTCTATCGGCGGCATAAAATTGTAGAGATCTCCGACGGTAATCCCGCCCCCGCCCTGGAATACTTTGTAGAGAGCAATGAAGAGCATGAGCTGAATAACCACCGGCAACATAACCCCCGATACAGGCCGTATCTTACGCGCTTTATAAAGCTCGAGTGTCCGGCGCGCCTGTTCATCTTTTTTGTCTTTAAACTGAAGTTTTATCTTTTCAATCTCCGGCTGGATTTCCTGAACATGCCGCTGCATACGCCGCATACGGATTGAGATGGGAAGAAATAAAAGATTGACGAGAATGGTTAGTGTGATAATCGCAACGCCAAAACTCTCGCCCGGCAGAATGCGCGTGAGAAGAGCGAGAATATTTATGAGGGGACGGTAAAAAAAGTTATGAAAGATGAAGGACATGAAGAATATCTTCTCTTAAAGATTCGTATGAGGAATTGCGGGCTTCGGGCTTAATCTCTATTACAAAAGGGCTTTTTTTAATGCGCCCCTTAAGGTCTTTTCGTATAATCTCGCGAACACGCCGACGAAGCAGGTTACGGCGCGTTGCGCGTTTATCGACTTTCCGCGAACAGATAATGACAACACCAAGCTTTCCTGGCCGAATCCCGGAGGTTCGGATACGTACGAGGGACCCATTCATCTGGGAACCAGATGACGGCATATTATATATTATACAACAAGCCTACGGCGCCCTTTTTGTCGGCGGCGACGGATTATATTTCTACCGGACGTAGATCGCTTTCGTTTTAAGAAGCCGTGTGTTTTCTTCCGTTTTTTCTTTTTTGGCTGATAGGTAACAGACATGATACTCCATTAAAATCTTTTAAAAAGACACTATACGACATCCTTTAGTATACACAACTACTACACAGGTTGTAAACAATTAGAACACGTTACGCCCTGTTTTTCAATATTTGATAAAAATATCCACACCCCTATAGTTATGTATATGAACCATGAGGAACTTTGGAGATCGGCATTGGGTGAATTAGAGTTTGAGGTTTCTCGTGCAAATTTTGCAACATGGTTTAAAGATACGACAATCCGGGGGGTTGAGGATGGGGTAGCCGTTGTTGTTGTCCCAAATGCATTTGCAAAGGAATGGCTCGAAAAGAAATTCCACAAGCAGATTATCAAGTCTCTCCGGTCTAATGCCCCAGATGTGCGAAATGCAACCTACATAGTCCAGCCTCCGAGCGATACAGCCCCACAAAACCCAAAGAAAAAGTCGCAACAATCGGAAACCATCGAGGAACAGCTTGAATTTAAAGAGTTCTCGGTTGACAGGGAAACAAACCTCAACCCAAAATACACATTTGAGAGTTTTATTATCGGCTCATTCAATGAATTCGCTCACGCTGCGGCTGTATCACTCTCAAAAAACGCAGGATCGCTCTATAACCCATTTTTTGTCTATGGTGGTGTGGGGTTGGGAAAAACACACCTACTCCATGCTATTGGGAACCAAATTAAATTCGATCATCCAAATTATAAGGTTCTCTATCTGACATCGGAACGTTTCGTAAACGAACTTATTTCAGTTCTCCAAAATAGAGAGCCACTCAACGCATTTAAAGATAAATATAGAAATGTCGATGTTCTTATCATTGATGATATCCAATTTATAGCTGGAAAGGTGAAAAGTGAAGAAGAGTTTTTCCACACATTTAATTCATTGTATGAGCGTGGAAAACAAATTGTCTTTTCTTCTGACAAGCCGCCGGCAGCTATCCAAAACCTCGAAGAACGTCTTCGGTCACGTTTTGAAGCTGGTCTCACTGCGGATATTAGCGAGCCAGAATACGAGGCGCGTCTGGCAATTCTAAAATCAAAAGTTAATGGGAGAGAATTTGCGCCATTATCAGATGTTCTTGAATATACCGCCTCGCGCATTCAAAAAAACATACGAGAACTTGAAGGCGCACTCAATATCATTCTCGCAAAATCAAAACTCAAGGGGCGGCCCCTTACATTTGATGAAGCCAAACAATCTCTCGACCAGATAACCATGCGATTGAAGCGTGTTGTCACAACATCCCAGATTATCAAAGCTGTATCAGAGTTTTATGACCTTGGGGAAAGTGGCCTCTTTGAACGCTCCAGGCGAAGAGAAATAGTGAGACCGCGCCAAATTGCTATGTATCTTTTACGAGAAGATTTCCATGGCTCTTATCCGTTTATCGGACAAAAGCTCGGTGGACGCGACCATACAACCGCACTTCATGCATATGGCAAGATATCGCGTGAGTTAAAACAGAACTTAAAACTTGTGGAAGAAGTGAAACTAATCCGTGGAAAAATTTATGAAAATTAAATGTCCGAAATAATAATCTTTTACAGTCCCATTATTATCCAAAAGAAATCAACATAATCTAAATAATAAAAAACGTTTTTTTCTTACTACCACACCAATTATCATTTTCCACACAACCACACATATACAACTGTAACTATGACTTATCTTTAACAAATATATTATTAAAGAATGAAGTGTGTAATTCTATCGGACAATTTAAAAAAAATACTATCTCTTGTTGAGCGGAGTACAACAAGAGATATAACACTTCCAATATTAAACTCATTTTTAATTTCAGCTGAAAATGGGTTACTAGAAATAACAGGAACAAATCTTGAGTTGGGTATTGAATCATCGATACGTGGGTCAATACAAGAACAAGGAAGTATTGTTATCCCTGCGAAAATATTCTCATCGTATATTTCCACACTCCAGAAGGATGAAAAGGTGAGCCTTGAATCTAAAGAAAATGATGTTGTTGTAAAAACACAATCACAAGAGACTATATTTAAGGGGTTTCCGTTTGGGGATTTCCCTCCATTCCCTCATGTTAAAGAGCTTTATACTATGACATTGGGGCGGTTAGATCTTACTCAGGCTATTACAAAAACACTAGTCGCAATATCACGAAGTACTATTAAGCCGGAGTTATCAAGTATTCTCTTTAAAATCACAAAAGAAATAGTTGTTTTGAGCTCAACAGACAGCTTTCGTCTTTCTGAGGAAAAAATAAAGCCCATTTCTTATTCTGTTGGTGTTTCACAAGAATCATTTCTCCTTCCGCTGCGGACGTGTGAGGAATTAATTAAAGTATGTGAATCAAATAGTGAGAATAATGTTGTCTTTTCTGTTGGTAACGGGGAGGTGTTTATACGAATATCAAACACAAATCTCTATTCCAGGCTCACTGAGGGTAATTTCCCGGAGTACCAGCAGATTATCCCAAGGCAATATTCAACAAGTATGGTGATTGATCGCCAACTACTTGCCGGGCATATCAAGCGCGCGAGCATATTTTCCAATAAACTAAATAGTGTTACCATCACACTTAATCCTGAATCAAAAACATGCGCAGTAGAGAGCAATAACCGCGACGTTGGTGATTATAAAGCTGAGTTTAAGTCGGACAGCAAAGGAAGTCCGGTAACAATTGTATTTAATTTTCATTACCTTCTCGATGGAATTGAGAGCTTCACAGACGAATCTCTTTTTATGGGTTTTAATGGAGACTCAAACCCACTTCTTATTAAATCTCCCAAAAAAGAAAGCTCGCTCTATGTTGTGATGCCAATGAAGGGCGCCGTATGAGTTTCTTGAAGTTAAAGGAGCTTCTTGTGGGGGCATTCCAGAGAATTGATCATACGAGTCATCTAAAGGAAAAGAAAGAAGAAGATATAGTCCTTGGTATTCTTAAAAAACACATCCCGACCATTGATGCCGAAGTAAAACATGGGGCGATTATTGTATATTCACACTCTCCTATTTTGAGCCAAAAAATACGTATCCGCGAGAATATAATTCTTGCGGATATACAGCGTACCAACCCAGAAATTATCATCCAGCGTATTTTGTTTAAGGGCCCGCGATCGTAAATTGGAATATCTGTTGTTGTCTATTCCCGATACTATCATACGCTTTCAGTGCCAGTGTGTGTGTCCCCTCTGAAAGAGCGACAGACTGTTGGGTTATTGTGATGCGTGAGATATTACCGCGTTCTGATTTTACAAATTCATCATCGATGAATATGTCTACCTCGGCAATTGGGTATGTCCCAGTGATTTTTGGGTAAAATACTAAATCCTCCTGTTGAGTAAATGAAAGATCTCCAAGTGTCGCGTCGAGGTTAATTTTTGGCCAGTTTTCTGGCGAGTGTGTCGAGTCTTTACCGATGGTGTCGACTAGGGTTATTTCATCAAGAAGATTCATTTTTTGTGCCCACGCACGCACAGGACCCTCCCAACCCTGGAATTGAGGATCAAGCTCCGGGTGTTCTGGTATTTGGCCATCCGGATTGTCTTTGTCGAGCCAATATAGAATTGAATGGATTTCTCGTGGGACACGCTCTTCTTGTTGCGATGGTGGCGTAAACTCCGTTGCAAGTTTCCCAGATGTTTTATCGATTATGTACGAGCGCGAGCCTTTCCATATGCCGCGTAGGACGGGTTTTTTGACATTCAATTTTGCTGGCTGGGGGAATGGATCGCTTTGGAAGAGTGGGATGGCGCTATCCATAAATTCTCTCCACGTACCAGCTATAATATAGCCAGCAATATTTTTTGTCATTGGTGTGTTATCGTTGTTCCCCGTCCAAACGCCAGCAGTAAGTTTTTGGTTATAACCAATAGCCCATGCATCGCGGTAGTTATTTGTCGTACCAGTTTTCACCGCAACCGACCCATCCTCAAAAAAAAGCGGGGAACGTGCGCCGAACATCGGAGTACGCGCTTTATTATCAGAAAGAACACTATTTATATTGTCAGCTATGATCTCGTCTATAACGCGCCTGGATGTAATATTTTCCTCCTCGAGAATGGTATTATTCTTATCTCGCACTTCAATTATTGCATGATGGTCCGTACGAATGCCGCGATTCGCAAAAACACCATACGCAGATGTAAGTTCTAGTAATTTTACTTCTCCGCCGCCGAGTACAAGTGTTAGGCCATAGCGATTCGGATCTGTAAGGGTACTGATACCAAATTCCTCCGCAGTCTGGATTGAGTTTTTAATGCCAGCGAGATAAAGCACCTTTACTGATGGCACATTGAGAGATTGTGCAAGCGCTTCTCGAAACGAAATAGGTCCACGAAATTTGTTATCAAAATTATTGGGAATATATGGTTTCCCTGACACCGCAAAATTTGTTTCAAGATCAAAGACAACCGTTTCAGGAGTGAATCCTCTCTTAAAAGCCGTCGTGTAGACAATTGGTTTAAATGCAGATCCGGGCTGGCGTGGCGCTAGCGTTACATTAAAGTTTCCGTCATTGGCCGATTCGAAATAGTCGCGTGATCCGACCATTGTTAAAATCCGCCCAGTTTTCGGGTCGATAGCTACAAGCCCCAAGTTTTTTGCATTAAAATTTTTCTCAAGCTCCGGTGCCTTCCGTGCGATAATTTCTTCCGCTTTTTGTTGGAGCTTGACATCGAGAGATGTTATCACTTTAAGCCCGCCGCGCTCGACAATATCCTCGCCGTATTTTTCAGTCAATAATTCACGAACGTACATCACAAAGTGTGGCGCGATGATGCCGCCCCTCTTTTGTGGCGCGAACGACACCTTTTCGTTTTTTGCTTGTTCATATTCGCTGTTCGTGATGAATCCAAGCTCCTGCATGCGCGATAAAACAAGATTTTTTCTGCCGGTGAGCTCTGCTTTATGGTTTCCGTACGGCGAATAGAATGTCGGCGCCTTCGGGAGTGCCGCGATATACGCTGCCTCTGCGAGCGTCAGCTCGTCTGCGTGTTTCCCGAAATATGCCTCGGAAGCCGCTTCAACTCCATAGGCATTTGATCCGTATGGGATTTCGTTTAGGTAGAGATTTAAGATCTGATCCTTTGTGTATACCGTCTCGAGTTTTATTGCGGCGACAACCTCTTTTATCTTTCGCGAGATAGTTCGCTCGTTTGTTAAAAGTGTATTCTTAACAAGTTGTTGGGTGATTGTTGACCCGCCACTCCCGATTTCCTTTCCCCGGAAGAAGTTGAGGAACAAAACACGAATGAGCGATGTGAAACTAAATCCTCCATGGGAATAAAATGAACTGTCTTCGATGGCGACTGTCGCATTTTTTATATTAAGCGTTATTTTTTCAAAAGGGACTGTCGTGCGACGCTCTTCGCCGTGGATTTCCCATAAGAGAACCTCGCCAGTCTGATCGTATATTTTTGTCGATTGGGCGACCTCGCGCTTCTCAAAATTTTCGATACTCGGAACCTCAGTGGAAATAAATATAATAAGCACAAAAATTGCGCTTACGAGAGCAAGCGAGGAGGTGATAATAAAAAAGAGAAGTAATTTCCTTCTCCTTCTTTTCGTCCGGTGTTTCTTCCTCAACACGAACGTATTATACCACAGAAGGCAAGCTTTTTCTGGTGGTTAAAAAAGAATACCCCTACTCCTCGTAGGAGGTATTTCTACACTTACTACATGCTTTCCTCATCGAGTGCGTCCTCATCATCGAGGCCGTCGTCCTCGTCATCTCCCACATCGTCTTCATCATCTTCCACGTCTTCGCCGAAGTTGTAATACTCTAATCGATAGGAGTTCATTTACAAAGTGTATCCAATTAAATACTGCACGACCTTGCGCATAAAAAGAAAATACCCACTCCTCCCGGCAAGAGCAACTAGAAAGTTGTGGATAACCTCTTAGACCCTTCTTTGTGCCATAAGGCACAAAGCAAGCGCATCGAGGGCGTCGTCAGAGGTAATGGGCCCCTGTATCTTAAGGATATTTTTTACCATCCAAGCTACCTGGCGCTTCTCTGCTCTCCCGTTTCCGGTGATACTTGCTTTTACCTCAAGAGGTGTGAACTCGTCAATACCGAGACCGGCTTCCTGGAGCGTAAGGAGTATAGCCCCGCGGGACTCGGATACTTGAAGGGCGGTTTTCCTGTTTTTTGCAAAAAAAAGCTTCTCAATGACCGCATGCTCAGGCCTCTCCCGCCCTATGAGGTCCCGAAGTTCGCGTACAATGTCGCTTATTCGTTCTCTGTGGGGTTTTTTACGCGAAGTTGTAATACACCCGCACCCACGGTAGAGAGCCGTCTGTGGCGATATATCAACAATGCCCCACCCAACACGTTCAATCCCAGGGTCTATACCAAGAACCCTCATGGCTCTTTATTGTTCGCGTATATATCTTGAATGTCGTCGTGGTCGTCGAGCGCGTCCATGAGTTTAAGAAGAGCCTCTTCATCTTGCTGGCTAAGCTCAATAGTTGAGTATGGCTTTGGCTCCCACACATCACCCTTTTTTTCAAATGCCCACAAAACACTCCCTGGGTTTGCCCATTTTCCACCCCGTTCTCCAAGAAGATGTTTTATCTCATTTGATGTGCGGTTATTGTTATCGGTTATGCCCGTTATCACGAGCGCGACGCCGCCAGGGCCGTATACCTCGTATGTAAATTCCTGAAGAGATTCCTCGCCGGCGCTACCGGCGCCTTTTTTGATTGCGCGATCGATATTATCCTGCGGCATGTTCACTGCCCGCGCTTTTTCAATAGCCGTGCGGAGTGCCGCGTTTATCTGCGGGTCTTTGCCTTTTTCTCGCGCAGCAAGTGTTATCACGCGTGCGATTTTTCCAAAAATTTTTGCGCGCAGTACATCGACTGCCGCTTTTTTATGTTTGATTTGCGCCCACTTTGAATGACCGGACATATATTTTTTATATTCCTTCCCTCGTGCGAGCAAGATGCATAATGGCGTTCTTAACTAATTCTGGATTTGCCACGCGTTTTATTGAAAAACTTTGTTCTCCGGCTGTCTGGATTGATACGTCTCCATATCCAAGGAGAGACGCAAATACTCCCTCAACCTCAACAGTAATATCTTGCACGCGTGCTGTAGAGAATTCAGAAACCTGCCGATGAAAAAGCGCCTGATGTTCCACGTCGATAATGCGTTGGTTTGTGATGATCCACATGTCAAGCCAGTAATTGAGGAGCTCGATATAAAAGAAAAGCAGCAATATCATCCAGTAAAGAAGGGAGAAAAAAAGGACTGCACCCGGTGTGCTTTTCGGCAAAAACCGTTCAATGAAAGGCTCTATCGGTATAATCAAAAGCGGGGCCAGAAAAAGAATAGCTGTTGTTGTGGCTTGCACAACAATTCCTATCCAGTGGCGGCGGGCAATATATTCGATTGTTTCGTTTTCTCGTAGCGTAATCATTTGGTTAGCATGAAGGCTATGAATATAAAGAACGAAAGGATTGCGATGGATCCCGCGACCCACTGGATTATTCTGGTCCAGCGGTGAAGGGGGTCTCCCTGGATCGTATACAGCCGCTCGTAAAAGCCAAGGCCTATGATGGCCAGGAGATAGAGCGTAAGAAACGCGACATAGCCGATTACGAAATATAAAGTCATGAAATAAGTTTTTCCTGCGGCGATTGCTTTTGGAGCCGCAGATGCTGGTAAGCGGCATCTGTTGCTATTCGTCCGCGCGGGGTTCGTTCAATAAACCCAAGGCGCAGGAGATACGGCTCGTGAATTTCTTCAATGGTGCTCGGTTCTTCCGAGCTTGCGGCGGCAAGCGTGGTGAGTCCAACGGGCCCGCCCCCGAATTTTGAGATAAGAATATCGAGAATTCTGCGGTCTTCCGCTTCAAGTCCAACCTCGTCGATATCGAGGAGGTCGAGCCCCATCTTTGCGATTTTAAGAGATACAATGCCGTCTCCTTTTACAATCGCGACATCGCGGCAGCGTTTCAATAAATGATTTGCAACGCGCGGCGTGTAGCGCGATCGCTTTGCAATTTCCATGACCGCGGCATTCTCAATGGTGATTCCAAGGATAGACGCGGATCTGCGTATAATCTTTTCCACGTCCTCATTTGTATAAAATTCGAGGCGGTAGATACCGCCAGAAAAGCGCGACCTTAAAGGCGATGAAAGCATCGCGATACGCGTTGTCGCGGCGATGAGCGTAAATGGAGGGAGTTCGAGTTGAATGGTGCGCGCCGCAGGGCCCTTCCCGATGATAATATCAAGCGACCCGGCTTCCATCGCGGGGTAGAGAATCTCCTCGATCATTTTGTTGAGACGGTGCGCCTCATCGATAAAAAGAATATCGCCAGTGGAAAGATTGGTAAGGATGGAAGCGAGATCTCCGACGCGCTCGATTGCCGGGCCCGATGTTACTTTCATCTGCGAACCCATCTCGCGGCTGATCAAATGCGCGAGCGTCGTTTTCCCAAGTCCCGCAGGGCCGTAAAACAAAAGATGCTCGAGCGGGGAGGAGCGTTTTTTTGCGGCGTCGATAAGGATTCGCAGATTCTCTTTGATGCTTTTTTGACCAATATACTCATCCCACCGATTTGGGCGGAGTGTGCTGTCGAGCGCTATATCTTCTTGGTTTTGAGGTTGTTTAGCGGGTATTGACATAAGGCATTTTTTGGGCTAGAATGAGGAACGTTCTTTAAGGTGAAATTTCCGGAGAAGGCCTCCAGACAAATGAGGTAATCCTTATCTGGGCCCTCTTTTAGTCACGGACAATTCGGGTCCCCTCCCTCTATCGTATAAGAGGAGTTTGTGAATGCAAATGGTTTGTACGCTGGAGGGAGCGGGCCGCTCGGTTGTTCCTCGAAGGGGCTCTCAGCTCCCTGCACCCATGCGGGAGCATTTTGTCTGGAGACTTTTTTCGGAAATAATTAGAGCGCGTCAGGAATCCCACTTTTGATAAACTCGGAGTGGGTTTTTGAATGTATTTTTTACTCAATGATACCGACGACACGCTCGAATTCGGCAAATGTGGTGATCCCCGCAATTATTTTGAGTATCGCGTCTTGCGACATCATAAGCATTCCTTTTTTGATTGCCGTCTGCTGGACCTCTGCCTCGGACGGATTTTTCAAAATGAGAAGCTCTATATCATCATCAATAAGAAACGCTTCAAATACGCCCTTTCGTCCTTTGTAGCCCGAGCGGTTGCAGTGGTCACACCCGACTGGTTCAAAAATCTTGATTCCGTCGAGCTTCGGCCGCTCAAAATCTTGAGGGAGAGTAGAGACAGCCTCTTCCATAATTTTTTTCTGGTCGGCCGTTGGGGCAGTTTCTTTTTTGCAGTATTGGCACAGGACGCGCATGAGGCGTTGTGCGATTGCGACATTGATTGCGGGCGCGATGATATTTCCAGTAACGCCCAAGTCGATAAGCCGAGGGATTGTACCAGCGGCGCTATTTGTGTGGAGTGTCGAGAAAACCAGGTGTCCAGTGAGAGAGGCGTGCATCGCGATTTCAGCAGTTTCTCGGTTGCGGATTTCGCCCACGAGGATAATGTCCGGGTCCTGGCGAACAATCGCGGAAAGGCCGTTTTCAAAGGTATAGCCTGCGTCTTTGTTGACCTGGGTCTGCGATATGCCGCTCAAGTGGTACTCGATAGGGTCCTCGATGGTGATTATTTTCATTCCCGGTTCTTCTCGCGCTTTTTTCAAAAACGCATAGAGTGTTGTTGTTTTGCCCGATCCTGTTGGACCGGTTGTAATAATCATTCCGTTTGGGCGTCTCAATTCCCGTTCCATAAGGCGGAACACCTGTGGTTGCATGCCTAGGTCTTCAAATGTGAGCGCGATTGCTTTCGGATGCAAAATACGCATAACCACCGACTCACCGTAAGGACCCGGGAGAATTGAGACTCGAACCTCGACGTCTACCTCGCTTGTGTGGATGGTAAAGCGTCCGTCCTGCGAACGGTCGGTTACATTTAGTTTCAGTTTCGAGACGAGTTTGATGCGGGAGATAAGTGTCTTATGGATCTCGCGCGGAAAGCGGCTAATCTCTTCGAGAATACCGTCGAGGCGTAGGCGCAAATAAATTTCTTCTTCCTGCGCTTCGATGTGTACGTCGGACGCCTCCAGATGATAGGCGCCCGCGAGAATATATTCGAGAACGTCGGTTGTACGCGCGCCGGTTCGCTTTACGATTTTATTTTCAAGAAACCGCCCGAGATCTCTTGCGTTCGAAACGTGGTCTCGGAAGTCTTCAAGATTTCCCGAGGAGATGTCGATGATATTTGTCGTCACGTGCGTCTCCTTCGGGATTTCTACGTAGCGCGACCAGACGTGTTCTAGCCCGTAGAGAGACGACATAAACACTTGAGGCGTATATCCTGATCTCCGGAGTTCTTCAATGGCCTCTTTCACGCTGTCAAGGTTTGGGTTTTTAACAGCGATTTGGAGTTTTTTCCCGGCGGACTGCACGACTGCCATACCAAGCTCACGCGCCCGATCTTCCGGTATCAGCTTTAACATATCGAGATCGATTGAAATACGAGCGAGGTCGAGATAAGGGACGTGGTACTTTTCGGCAAGAAGCCGCGCAAGCTCCTCCGCCTCTTTTTTCTCGACAGCACCAACTTTTTCTAGCCGTTGTTCTTTATCAAATGCCACACGCTTATTTTACCCCGTTACCTCCTTGCCAGAAAGCCGCCCAGCGCTGGGCGGGGCGATTGGTGGCATTGTATGTCCCGTAGTAGCAAGGAAAAGCTCCGAGGTAACGGGGTTTTACCCGAGATGGGCGGCATGCAGCAATTTACGTATTTCTGTTTCTGCTTCAACGAAATTTGCAAAGCGCGGAAGCGGGACATACCCATTTTGCTTGAAAACCCCTCCCAGTTCTTCCGTCAGCGACTGGAGGAGAGCGCCATCGCGAGACCAGATAATACCATCAGTCAGATCATGTTCAGGCGCTTGCCACAGCACAACGACCGCTCGCGGGGCGGCGGCAATGGCGGAATAGGTTTCAATGAGCGATGGGATATGCTCGGGAAGCGTTTTGGTTTTCAAAAAGTCATCTTTTGTGATAAATGACCATAGAATGCCGAACGTATCGTCTTCGCGCGATCGCGCCATGATTCGCCCGAGAAGATTTGCGCTTGAAGGCGCAAGCCTTTCTATTTGCCTCTCCGGGAGCCATATGTGGCGCGCGGCTCCCTTTCGCGGGAAGGACTCAATAAACCGCTCCGCCTCATCTTGCGACGAGAAACCGACCGTGATAATCAGATCCGATGCAGGCAGATATTCCTCAAAATGAAGTGAAGAGGCATCGAATGCGCGTGTGTGGGCGAGAAATATCGTAAGCTTCCCATCTGCTTTTTCATACCGAAGTTCGTCAACTGGCGAGCGCACCGTATCGATAACGATTGCAAATTCCTTCCGCTGGGGAGGAATACCAAACGTATCAAGCCAGAGGGATTCCTTCTCTTCGGGCGCTACAATCTGCGTTTTTTCCGGTGCTATTTTTTGGAGCTGGAGAGCCGCAAGATAATCCTTATCAATGGCGTTTTTAGGAAGGGCGATAAGGACGGAGGTCGCCTCAAGAACAGCGTTTTTCAATTCAACCATAATGGAATTCGTACCACGCGAGGGAGAGCGGCGAGTAGACTTGACTTTTCTCTATTTTAGTAGTATAATTGCACTTGGAAGTGGACCTTGAGTTTCTCGAACAATTTTCCCCCGGACAACGGGGAGAAAGGGTGGTTTTCGATGAAAACGATAGCATTGGCCGTTCTCTTCGTCCTCGTCGCTGTGACGGGGTGCGGCGCGGGGCTCGATGCCCGTGCCATCCAAGGGGGACTCCTCGGCGCCGCGAGCGGCGCCCTCATCGGTGCTGGCGCGGGAGGTGGCAAGGGCGCCCTCATCGGAGCAGGGGCAGGTGCTCTCGGGGGGACGCTCGTGGGCGCCCAGATCGGGCGCTGTGAGGAGAACCCCGATGCATGCCAGCAGGCGAGGATGTACTATCCTAGCCATGGCCGTTACTACGGCGGTGGGCGTCACTACTATCCTCACCATGGCTATCCCGGCCGCGGCTATGGATACGGAGGCGGGCGTCACTACTACCAACGCTACGGTGACTACGGGTACGGCGGTGGATGCAACTACCGCTGCGAGCGGTGGGACGCGCGTTGCCAGTGGGCGCGCGGGCAGTGTGAGGGGGCTCGGCGAGCGCAAGATGAACAGGCGCGGGACGCGTACAACGATGCGCGTGAACGCGCCTACTGCCAGGCTGGCGGTAGGAACTGCCGCCAACCTCACTAGGCGGCGACAAGATCATTCCACCGTGCCGCGGGAGAAGTCGGCACAGAAAGGAGATAGCCCTCGGTCTTTGAGACCGAGGGCATTTTTCGTCTAAAAGATCTAGAATGTTAATTTCACACCAAAAACAAGGCAATATTTGTAAAAATTTTAAAAAGTTAGATTAAAAGCCCTTATTATACAGGGGTTTTTAGTTAAGACTCTGCAAATTTTCAAAAATGTATGGTGTGAAATTAACACAGGGTTCCTGCTCAACGTATTGGTAATACGTTTCGTCGTCCACTCGATCGCCTCGTCTTAAAAATCCACTGCCTCGTACCTAAAAGCGGGTTTCCGGACATACTCTAAGAAAAACATAGAACACAAATACAGACCCTCACACTCTTACGGGTATTATAGTCTATTTTAGATTTATTGGAGAATTTCGCCGAGTGCCCGCCCGATCAAGACTCCAAACAAGTCTATCCGCCTCATTGTGTAGTATATTTGGCGTTCCTCGTATCTTCGTTCTACTTCGTCATGCCTCAAGCCTCGTTCTTCGTGCTGCCATCCCTGTTCTTCATGTCTCCACCGCCGCTCTTCTTGCTGCATGCGTTTTTGTTGAAATCCCCACCTGTCTTGTTGCCGCTCCCTCCGATTTTCCACTTGTTCCTGCGTTGGCCGTTTTGCAAAAAGTCCCCGAGCTTCAGCATCTGGTTTCGGCGCCGCGGCAAAAAGAGACATTGCCAGCGTGCCCGCTAGCACGGCTTTTTTCCAGCGCGGGAGCGCACTCGGATGTTCCTCGACCACCCTTTTTGCTTGTGATATTTCGCGCGAGAGTTCTTTTGGGAATTCGCTGTCGCCGCGTTCCTCGCCGATCATCTCTGCTACCTCAAGAAGGTCTTGTGCTTCCGCCTCAAGTTGTTCTTCCGACTCCTTTACTTCGCCTTGTTCCGGCGACTCTTTCGGTTCCGGAGAATTTTGCGGCACCTCTCCTTTCTCTTCTTCTGGTTGTGGGGCTTCGAAATTCATAGCTGTTATGACTGTTCAAGAAGAGAAGTAATATCTTTTTCCTCCCGCGCCATTATTTCATTCCATGCATTCGCGCCTCCTTTTGCAAGGAGGCTCTCTTTCATTTCCCAGTTTTTTGTCATCCATATAAGATTACCGGGGTCTTCTTTAAGTACAGCGCAAAGATCGCGGAGAAGAAACGGCGGGAGCAGCTGGAGTTTGCCCTGCCAGCGCGCTTTTGCATCTGCCCCCAGATTCGATGCCTCTACAATCTCCTGAATCTTTTTAGCGTCTTCTTCCATGTGTATTTTACTATACTCGATTACGATATATTTTGCAAAATATGGGAAGGGGGCGCCGCGGACCTTTTTTTGATAGGCTGAATATATCAATCGCATGAGGACGCATTTCACCATCAAAACGCATTCAGGCCACGAAACTATGCATCTCGGGCTTTTTCTTGGCAGGGAAATCCGCAACTATCGAGCTGGAGCAGGGTTTTCTCTTACTATTTTGCTTTCGGGTGGTCTCGGCGCAGGAAAAACGGTTTTTGCAAAGGGGGTCGGGAAGGGGCTTGGGGTTAAACCCACAATACATTCGCCCACCTTTCTTCTCATGAAGCGATATCCGCTCGCGCGCTCATGTTTTAAAAATCTCTGGCATATTGATTGTTATCGTATTCATAATGCAAGAGAACTTGTCGCGCTCGGCCTCAAAGACATTCTTCGCGATTCAACAAATGTCGTTGTCATCGAGTGGCCAGAGCGCGTCCGGAAACTTATCCCGCGCGGAGCACTTACTGTCTCTTTTGCGCATACAATAGGCGATACGCGCATTATTCGCTTTCAATCATGAAAAACGAAAAGAAAAAAACACTTGTCATACTCGATGCGCACGCGCTTATACACCGCTCATACCACGCGCTTCCGTCATTTACATCTCCGTCGGGCGAGCCGATGGGCGCGGTGTACGGTGTTTCGGCGGTCCTCCTCAAACTTTTCCGTGAGCTCAAGCCTACGCATATCGCCGCCGCTTTTGATACCGAAGAGCCGACATTTCGGCATGTCGCATACGAAAACTATAAAGCAACGCGGCCGGAGACAAAAAGCGAACTCGTGCCGCAATTTGAAAAAGTAAAAAAACTTTTTCAAATATTCGGCATTCCCGTTCTTGAAACTCCTGGGTTTGAAGCCGATGATATCATTGGTACGCTCGTTGAGCGGTTTAAAAATGAGCGAGACCTATCAATTATTATCGCGTCCGGCGATATGGATACTCTTCAGCTTGTCGAGGGCGAACGCGTGTGCGTGTTTACTCTCCGAAAGGGGATCGAAGATACGATTTTATACGACGAAAAGAAAGTAGAGGAGCGTTTTGGGTTTCCTCCTCGCCTGATCCCGGATTTTAAGGGGCTCAAGGGAGATCCTTCGGATAATATCATCGGCGTGAAGGGGATTGGAGAGAAAACTGCAACAGAGCTCATACGGCACTACGGAGGTATTGAGGAGATGTACGGGAAATTAAAGAGCGAACGGGAACACCCTCCGTGGCTGAAAGAGCGTGTTTTAAAGCTCGTCCTCGACAACGAAGAGGAGGCGCTTTTTTCAAAAGAGCTCGCTCTCATTCGGCGCGATGCGCCGGCGTCGCCCTCAATCAAAGACCTTGAATACAACAGCGTTCCTGTAGACGACATAGCGCGGCTTTTTCGCGCGTATCATTTTCCGAGCCTACTTCATCGGCTTGATGAGTTTCGCGCGCCCGGCGAGAAAGAAAACGCTCACGGCAAGACCCCCACGCTTTTTGCTAAAAACGATCTGCCGGAGCTTGAGAAAAAAACAACACTTGCGCTCTATGAAGATAATAAAAAGATTTTTGTGGGCGACGGAGAAAATACATACGAAATCTCGCCCGCAGCATCAGAAAAACTAGCAGTCGTGCTTCGCTCAAAGAACAATAGTGTCGCCCACAAAGCAAAAGACATTTTTCGTTCTCTTGGTTTTGAGTTCCCCGTTTCTTTTGATACGGCAATCGCCGCGTGGCTTTTAAACCCAGAGCGGAGAGATTTTGATCTCGATGATTGTATCCGGGAAGAATTTCATACCCCTCCTTCATCGCGTCTCGGGGGGCTTCTGCTTCTTAAAAACAGTTATGAAAAGAAATTGTCAAAAGACAGCCGTGGCAGCATTTTTTTGGATTTCGAGATGCCGCTCATACCGATTCTCTCTCGGATGGAGCGGGTGGGGATTCTCCTCGATGCGGGGCGCCTCACGGAACTTGAAAAAAAAGTAGCGCGTGAGTTGGGGGAGCTCGAGAAAGAAATATGGCGCCTTGCGGGCGGGGAATTTGATGTCGGGTCCCCAAAACAACTCTCCGAAATTCTTTTCGGGAAGCTTAAGCTTTCGGTAAAAGGAATTCGTAAGACTGGAACAAAAAATATCTCAACTCAATTCTCGGAGCTTGTAAAACTCCGCGATGCGCATCCTATCATTGATCTTCTGATACGTTATCGCGAGTTATCAAAACTTTCCTCGACATATGCGACGGTACTGCCGGGGCTTATGGGACCCGATGGCCGTATTCATACGACATTCAATCAAACCGGAACCGCGACTGGTAGACTTTCATCGTCAAACCCAAATCTCCAGAATATTCCGATAAAAACCGAGCTTGGCAGGGAAATCCGCCGCGCATTTGTTGCGGAACAGGGGTATGAGCTTGTTTCATTCGACTATTCACAGCTTGAATTGAGAATCGCCGCCGCTCTTTCGTCTGACGAGCGGCTCGTCAAGGCGTTCAAAAACGGCGAAGATGTTCACACGCAAACAGCGTCTATCATGTTTAAGGTTCCCGTTGAAAAAGTAACACCGGAGATGCGAAGACGCGCCAAGACAGTCAATTTCGGGATTCTCTACGGAATGGGGGCTCGAGCGCTTGCGGCGGGAATGAAAGTGTCATACGAAGAAGCCGAGCAATATCTTCGCGAGTATTTGATTGATTTCCCTGGCATTCAGGAGTATCGCGAGCGGGTGGTTGCCGAAGGAAGAAAAAACGGGTATGTCTCGACGCTCTTCGGGCGCCGCCGCTATTTGCCGAATCTTAAGTCCCGCTTTGAGTACGTAAGAGGAGAGGCAGAGCGGATGGCGATCAATGCGCCAATCCAGGGAACGGAGGCGGATCTCATAAAGCGCGCTATGATTGAAATTGCGCGCTCTCTTGACGTATCGGATAACCCCCAAGCTATAAGGCTTCTTTTGCAGGTACATGACGAGCTTCTGTTCGAGATTCGTACCGATGCTGTCAGTGATTCTATCCCTATAATTAGAAAGATTATGGAGCGAGTCCCCGAAATGCCCGTGCCGATTGTCGTGGATGTAAAGCAAGGGCTCAACTGGCAGGACATGAGCATGGTATAATAAAAATGTTCTCATGAAATTCAAAATCCGCCATTCGCTTTTTTTCAGATTTTTTTTGACACTTGTTGCTTTGAGTGTCATACCAATGGCAATCTCTGCGTTTTTCTTTGTAGCCACATATCATGCACGTATATCGGATCGCGTGAGCCAGGCGGTCGCGAGCGAGCTCCTTCAGAATGCAGCAATCCAATTTTTTCTTATTTTCTTTTTTGTTCTGATTATTGCAACCTTTGCCGCGTATCTCATATCGCGCAATATTTCGCGCCCTCTCAGGACGCTTACCGACGCCGCACGCCGTATTGGCGAAGGTGATCTCAATATCAAAATCAATATAACGCGGAAAGACGAAATCGGTACGCTCGGCGAATTTTTCAATGAAATGGTTGGCAACGTCAAAGAAGTTCAGGAGCGCCAAGCGGTTATTTCTCAGCTGAAATCAGAATTTATCAGTATCGCCGCGCACCAACTCCGTACGCCGCTCTCGATTATGAAGTGGTCGCATCATATCCTCCTCGATGGCGACGTCGGAGAAATTCCTCCGAAACAGCGCAAGATGATAGAGAAAGCCGATCTCGCGAATGAGTCCATGATTAAGCTCGTTCACAACCTTCTGGACGCGGCCGGCATTGAAGAAGGAAAATTTGGCTTTAAATTTGAGGAGATGGAGATGACATCTTTTCTCAAAAACCTCTATGAACAAAAGAAGCTTCTTGCGGAAAATAAGCAGGTTGTTCTCGGGCTCGGCTCCGGGGTTTCGGGAACGTGGAATGTCACGGGAGATGCCGAGCGCCTTTCGATGGCGATTGGCAACATCATTGACAACGCAATTCGTTATACTCCGTCGGGCGGCACGGTCGAAGTTGATATGAAGACAGAACCAAATGCGGTTATTGTGAGTGTCAAGGACACGGGGATTGGTATTTCTACAGAAGACAGAGAGCGCTTGTTTACAAAATTCTTCAGGGGGTCAAGCGTGAGGCATCTGGAAACCCTTGGGACGGGTCTCGGCCTTTTCATCGCAAAAAATGTCATCTCGAGCCATAACGGCACGATTTCTGTTAAATCGGAAAAAGGGCAAGGAACAACATTTTTTATCCGTCTGCCGCGCGAACACTCGCTCGCAAAGATACCCGTTGCAAAATCATTCGAATCTTTTGTGCGCGGCATCTAATGGTGGTACACTATACATAATCTATGGTGCAAGACGAAAACTCATCTCTGCCGATTACCTCGATGCTGAAGCACGGGGAAATAAAAATCCTTGTTATCGAAGACGACAAGTTTCTTCGGGAACTCCTCGTCGGGAAGCTTAAAAAGGAGGGGTACGCGACGACAGAGGCTGTTGATGGCGAAGGAGGGCTGGATGCCGCCAAGAAAGACCCCCCGCATCTTATTATGCTTGATCTCGTGCTCCCTGGAGCCGATGGTTTTGAAATCTTACAGAGTCTTAAAAATAACCCTGATTCGTCAAAGATTCCCGTTATCGTGCTCTCGAATTTGGGGTCGCGTGAAGATATCGATCGCGCGCTTTCCCTTGGCGCAAAAGAATTTTTGGTGAAAGCACATCATACCCCGCAGGAAATTGTTGATACGATCAAAAAGGTTCTCGATGCCTCCTATTTTCAAAAATGATCTACCTTGTATACGGTGACGACACAAAGCGCTCGCGAGCGCTTCTTCATGATTTTGAAAATCGTTTTCGAAAAGAAATCCCATCTGCATGGCATCGGATTGATGCTCGAGAAGAGAGAGCAGAAGAGATAATAACGCAAATAGTCGGCGCCCGTTCTCTTTTTTCAGAAAAGACATACCTCCTCTTTCTTTATGCTACCGAACTCCCGGACGCAGCAAAGATAATTCTTGGCGCGGCGTTGAAAGAATGGGCTCGCGACGACTCGGTCATACTTTTCTACGAAGAAGGTGCACCCAAGAGCGATTCTCTTTTTAAAAAACTCGTAAAATCGGCGTCCAAAAAACAGGAGTTCGGAGCGCTATCCGGCACCTTGCTTTCCAAATGGGTTGATGAAGAGCTCAAAAAACAAGGAGTCTCACTTCCTATTGCCACGAAACACTTTTTAATAGAGCGATATGGGGATGATCTTTGGAGGCTTGCGCTTGAGCTTGAGAAGGCGGCTCTTGGGTATCTAGCGGGCGCTAATGAAGAAAAGCTTTCCGAAAAAGAACTTTTTGCGATCGGAGATCTTTGGGGGTCGCGCGAGCGCGAGCGCGCATTTTTGAAATACCAAAGAATGCTTGAGTCGGGTTTTGGGGCGGATCAGGTATTTAGAACGCTTCTCTGGCATGTAAAGACCATGCTTCTGGTCGCGCATAAAGAAACAAGGGGTGTTCATCCCTTTGTCGCAGGAAAAGCAGCTCGTCAATTGAAAAATTTTACGGGGGATGCCTTAGCGCGGGCGTATGAGGCGCTTTTAATGCTTGATGTGAAGGAGAAGTGGGGCAGAGGGTCAATCGAGTTCGGGCTGTATCATTTTTTTCTTACGAACTAAAAAACTCCCCGCCTTGGGCGGGGAGTTTTTATTATCCTCTTTATCCTAATTTTTTGAGCGCGGAAGAGAGTCTGGATTTCATGCGGCTTGCGGTGTTTTTCTTGAGAATGCCGTTTTTTGCCGATTTATCAATAGCTTTTTGTGCTGTTCGGTAGAGCTTCTCGGCCTCTATCTTATTTTTCGCTGCGAGCGCTTTCTCGAGTTTTTTTATGGCGTCCCTAAGAGAGCGCTTTCTTCGAACATTTCGAGTACGCCTGGTATCCGACTGACGAAGCGCCTTTTTTGCTGACGTTGTTCTTGGCATAAAAGAAGTCTAATGGTTTTTTGTTAATAGTCAATAGAGCGGGTAAAAAAGTAAAACCCCCTATAGTTGGGGGTTAACGTGAGATACAAGCTGCTGCCGTGCGGCAATGAAGCATAGCTTGAATAAGATGCTTTTTTGCAAAACCTGGAACCACAAGTATCGCCCGTTCGGCGTAAGCAAGCTCTCTTTTTGCATTTGCGAGTTCGGTTAGCGCCATCGGCTTCTCCAGTTTTTTCTTCTTTGATTTCATCAATGTACCTCCTCTTGCATATTATTCTAGACAAAAACTTTTGTCTAGAGACCTTTCAATATGTCTCTTAACTCCGCCGCGCGCTCAAAGTTGAGCGCGGCTGCTTCCTCGAACATTTCCATCTCGATCTCTTTTTTGAGTTCTGTTCGCGACCGCTTGTCGTTTTTGAGCGCGTCAATAATCGCTTCTTTTGGAGATTTTTTGAAATTAGCAAAGAGCGACTGACGCAGCTCTTTTTTTATCGGAGACGGCGCGATGCCGTGTTTTTTGTTGAATTCTTGCTGATAAGTACGGCGCCGGTCGGTTTCTGCGATCGCGTTTTTCATGGAATCCGTGATTCTATCGGCATAGAAAATGACATGCCCATTGATATTTCGCGCGGCGCGCCCGATTGTCTGGATAAATGTTGTGGTATTCCGCAAAAACCCCTCTTTATCTGCATCCAAAATACAGATGAGTGACACTTCGGGGACATCAATCCCTTCGCGAAGCAGGTTGATGCCGACGAGTGCATCCGATTCTCCGCTCCGCAGGCTTTTTAAAATATCATATCGCTCGATTGTTTTTACTTCCGAATGAATCCACGCTATTTTGAGATTTTTGCCAGCGAGGTATTCGGCGATATCCTCCGCCATCCGTTTTGTGAGTGCGATAATGAGCGAGCGTTCCTTTTTTAAGGCGCGCTTCTCTATTTCTTTCTCTACGTCCTTGGCCTGGTTTTCTGCCGGCCGTATTTCGAGCGTCGGGTCGAGAAGCCCGGTTGGCCGGACAAGCTGTTCTACAATATTCCCGCGGGCGCGCTCATATTCGCTGGGCGTCGCCGACACAAAAACGACTTGTCCCACTTTCTTTTCAAACTCGCTGAACGTAAGCGGTCTATTGTCGAGCGCAGACGGAAGACGGAAGCCGTGTTCTACGAGCGTTGTTTTCCGCGCACGGTCGCCGTGGTACATACCGCGTATTTGCGGGATTGTCATATGCGACTCGTCAATAAACGTGATGAATTCTTCTGGTATATAGTCGATAAGAGTTGAGGGCGGCTCTCCTGGCGCGCGTCCGGAAAGTGGGCGCGAATAATTTTCAATCCCGTTGGTATAGCCGGTTTCGCGAAGCATATTGATGTCGTAGCGTGTGCGGCGCGTAAGGCGTTCCGCCTCAAGAACTTTTTTCTCTTTTTTGAGTTCGCGGACGCGGTCTTTGAGCTCTTGCTCGATTGCAGCAAGCGCGCCGCTCAAATTTTCTTCTGGAGTTACGAAGTGTTTTGCGGGGAATATCGTCACTGCGCGTATGCGGAAAAAATGCGGCTCCGAAAGAGCGCCACCTTCATAGATCTCTTCTATTTCATCCCCCGAAAAATGTACGCGGAGCACGCGGTCGCCGGTTGGGAGTACGACAATATAAGTATCTCCCTTTTTTGACCATATGCCGGGCGAGCGCTCGATATCATTTCGCGCGTACTGCATTGCGGCAAGTTTTTCGGAAAACGTTTTTTGAGAAAGCGCATCTTTTTCGTGAATGGTGAGCGCGAAGCGCAGATATTCCTCCGGGTTGCCAATTCCGTAAATTGCCGATACGGATGCGACTATGATGCAATCACGCCGCGTGAGCGCCGCTTGGGTTGCTGAATGCCGCAATTCATCGATGAACTGGTTTATCTTCGCGTCCTTTTCGATATATGTATCGGTGTTTGGGAGATATGCTTCCGGCTGGTAGTAGTCGTAGTAAGAGACAAAATAGTGGACAGCGCTCTCGGGAAAAAATTCTTTAAATTCTTCGTAGAGCTGTGCGGCAAGAGTTTTATTGTGCGACAAGATGAGTGCTGGTCTTGCGGTTTTTGCAATCACATGCGCCATTGTAAATGTTTTTCCCGATCCGGTTACCCCAAGGAGTGTTTGGTAGCGTTTCTGGGCGTCGAGGCCCCGCGCAAGCTTTTCAATTGCCTGAGGTTGATCGCCCGCTGGGGTATATGGCGCGTAAAGACGGAAGCTCATAGAGAAGGTATACTATAATAACAAAGATGATAGCACATCTCGAGGGCACACTTCTTTTTCGCGGAACGCGCTCCATTATCATCGACGTCCACGGCGTCGGGTATAAAATTGCGGTTTCGCTCGAAACCTTCAAACAAATACCTCAAAAGGGGGGCGTGGTAAGGCTTTTTACCCATCTTCATGTCCGCGAGGATGCGCTCGAGCTCTATGGTTTCTCGACCATGGCGGAGCTCGATTTTTTTGTAATGCTAATTGGGATTTCCGGGATCGGGCCAAAGTCTGCGATTGGCGTCTTATCGGTAGCGCCCGTTGATACGCTCAAGCGCGCAATCGCGTCAGGCGACAGCGCGTATCTTACAAAAATATCCGGAATCGGGAAGCGGATTGCAGAAAAAATGATTGTTGAGCTGAGAGAAAAGCTTGCGGGAGCAACTGGCGGCGCTATAGGCAACGAGAGCGCGGATGCGATTGATGCGCTTGCTTCGCTCGGGTACTCTGTTAAAGAAGCGCGCGAAGCGCTTCAGAAAGTTTCAAAAGACTCCATTTCGCTCGATGCAAAAATCCGTGAGGCGCTTAAAATTTTGGGCGGCTCGCGTTAATCGCGCGTTTCCTGTACCCTACTACCATGATACAAAAAACAATGCCTCGGGGCGTACGGCGTTTTATCAGTCACGAAAAGGCGCGAATTAGGAAAACAATAAATGACCCTACGGAACAAAAGCGACTGATTGAGCTTCTTTACCCCGTACCACGCAGAAAGCCCCGTCTGTAAACCCCGTTACAAGGTTATCTTGGGGTTTACATGCACTCCACAATTCATCCATGTAGCCTTCTTGTAACGGGGTAAAGACATATTGAATGCTCAAAAATCCGGCGGCGCAGTGCCCAAAAGCAACACTCGAAAAGCGTGGTACGGGGTTGACCCCGTAGTGAAAAATCGTATTGCGCTCCGCACAAAAAAAGCCTTTTGCCATATATCTCCAGATATACAGTAGAGCTCATGGGGTTTTGACAGCGAGGTGGCGCGAAAGCAAAATAAATACGATTTTCTACTACGGGGTTTACGAGCGTTTCAAAATTCAGTATCCTTAAAGTAAGGAGTTGCGTAACGATAATAAGTAATCATTGTAATAGATAATATATGGAACAAGAAACAAAAAATGTCCGTATGTCGCTCGAGCCCAATCCGCAAGGGCCGATAAAATATTTTATGTATTTAGTGCTTCTTTCGCTCTTCGTATTTCTCGGCGTGAGCGCAAAAAATGCGCTTGAACGCGGAGGCCGTGATCCGCTTGAGCGAAATACGATTAGCGTAGCGGGCGAAGCAAAACGTTTTACAAAACCAGATGTCGCGATTGCCTCATTTACCGTGCACAAAGAAAACGCGTCGCTTAAAGCGGCGCAAGATGAAGTCTCAACACTGACCAATCGCGTCGTTGAGTATTTGAAACAGGAAGGCGTTGCGGAGAAAGACATTAAATCAACCTCATTTAATATCTACCCGCAAGAGAAGGACGACTCGTACCCGTGTACGTATACGTCCGGTACGAATTACGTGTGTCCTCCGCGCAAAACAATAAAAACTTACGTTGTTGAAAGCACGTATGAAGTAAAAATGCGCAATCTTGATAAAGTCGGGTCGCTTATTACTGGCGTTGCGGGTGCAGGTGTTAATCAAATTGGCTCGCTTCGATTTACGGTGGACGACGCGGTTTTTGAGAAGCTTCAAAAAGAGGCGCGCGATGAGGCAATCTCAAAGGCGCGCGAGGAGGCAAAGAAACTTTCCCGTAGTTTGAGCGTACGGCTTGGAGATCTCGTGAGTTTCAATGAAAACGGCAGCTTTCCTATCTATAATAATTTTGGATATGGCAAGGGTGGCAGTGCAATGCTTGAGGCGGCAGCTCCGCTGCCGGTTGTTACCCCCGGCGAAAGCGAGATTACCGCTAACGTTACGTTGACCTACGAGATTAGGTAGGGTATTATTGTTAATACATGTTCGCTGTTATTCATCCCGATCGTTGGCTTTTCTGGGCCATCACAATTTGTTGTGCGGTAGCGCTTCTTCTTTGGGGTGCCATCACGCGGTTTTCCATTGAACAAGACACTCAAATTTTTGAGATGGCCTGGCAGGTAGAAACCTCATTACATGCGTGGCAAAGCGCCTCAAATATTCCAGCTTTAAAGCCACCAACAAATACCATTATACATAAGGGCAATCTGGTTGAGAATTCTCTGCCAATGTTTTTCCCGGGCATAGATTTTTCCAAAGCCGAAGTTATATCTTCAGCTGAAACCGTGCCATTTCCTGCCATTCATAATGACGGCCATGTGGTTTACAGATCAAGTTCGCTAAATGATGCCATCTCTCTCACGGGAAAAACTTATACTTTCATCGATAATCTAGATAAAAATTATTTAGGAAAACACGGGTGGGACACAGCGGCACTGTATAAAGGCTTCGAACTTATTGCAGAGAATAGTGATAGTATATGTGGCGGAACCTATGGCTATATAAAAATAGTAAATAACACATTAGTGGCGGTTACATTTGATATACAAGGAACATATTGTGGTGGTATGGATGATGATACTTTTGTTCCAAATAACAACGCGCATGATTTTGTATTTGTTAGCGATCCCGTAGACCTATCGGACGTTCCCTCTTTACTTCCAAGGTAATGTAATAATTTTGATGGCGGCCGAATATGGGAACACTTCTAATTCTCCACAATATCCGAAGTTTGCACAATGTAGGCTCCGTTTTTCGAACTGCAGACGGGGCCGGGGTTTCAAAAATATTTCTTACGGGTTATACGCCCTCCCCGGTTGACGAAATGGGCAGGCCTCGGCGCGAGATCGAAAAGACCGCGCTTGGGGCAGAGCATGTAGTTTTGTGGGAGCGCGCGCGGCGCGCCTCCGAGCTCATCGGCCGTTTACAAAAAGAGAATATCCGGGTTGTAGCGCTTGAGCTTACGGACAACGCTATTAACTACCGCGATTACAAACCAAAGGGGCCGACGGCGCTTCTTTTGGGAAACGAAGTGCGCGGGCTTTCGCCC
>Ga0209541_10002082_pt1 | contig 38551 bp, 40 predicted proteins | sample RifCSPlowO2_01_FD_184027 | JGI IMG/M metagenome (GOLD analysis project Ga0209541, IMG submission 184027) | Groundwater microbial communities from Rifle, Colorado - Rifle CSP2_plank lowO2_0.1 (SPAdes) (version 2) | ecosystem: Environmental > Aquatic > Deep subsurface > Groundwater | place...
ATGGGACCCAAATCCAGAAAGACATTGGACTTGGAAACGCTTATAATCTCGCCCATGAGAATCTGGCCTGCTTTTGGCAAATCAAAACCCTCTCTGGATAGGAGGTCTTTCATCGATTTTATCTGAGTTGTGGGGATAATGGCTGCTTCCATTGCTTAAGAAATATACATCATGATTGAAAAAAATGCAAATAAATTTAAAGGGAAGACTTGATTGTGGGTTGATTTTATTGATATAATAAATGTGCAGTTTTTAATCGGATTATCTTTAATTTAACTAGTCACTAATAACTAACTACTAATCACTATTCTGATGACTATTACTTGGTTTGGACATTCATGCTTTAGGATTGAAGCTAAGGAAGGATTGGTTTTAATAGATCCTTTTTCGAAGGAAATCGGTTTGCGTCCGCCAAAAATTAAAGATAATATTGTATTAGTAACTCATCATCATAGTGATCATGATAATGTGGATGGAGTAAATCCCGAAGCATTTATTATTGATGGTCCGGGTGAGTATGAAAAACAGGGAATTTCCGTGCGGGGTATCCAGTCTTTTCATGATAAGTCAGAGGGCAAGGAACGGGGCCTTAATACTATATATATAATAAAAGCTGAGGAAATGACGGTCTGTCATATGGGTGACTTTGGCCAGGACAAACTTACGGATAAACAGGTAGAGGAGATAGGTGATGTGGATATATTTATGGTTCCGGTCGGTGGAACTTATACCGTTGATTACAAGGAGGCAATCGAGGTTATCAATCAGGTTGAGCCCAAAATAGTCATTCCTATGCATTATAAAATTAAAGATTTGAATCTTAATATTGCCGGAAACGAAAAGTTTATTAAGGAGATAGGTCTTGTACCGGAAAAAGTAGATAAATTCAAGATGCAAAAGAAGAATCTGCCGGTAGAAGAAACTAAGTTAGTTGTGTTCGAAGCTTAATACTTAAAGACTAAGGGCTAAAGCTGGACCATATCAGGCTTTAAACTTTAGACTTAAGGCTTAAAAGCGCATGTCCTTTTTAGACGATATTCATAAACAGCCGAAATATGTCAGAGAAATAATGTTTGCATTCTGCGTTGTCATAACGGTTTCTTTAGTTGGGATTATCTGGTTTAGGTCATTCGAGGAAGATCTATTTGTTAAACTTAATCCGGAACCGGAAAAGCAGGAACAGTTTTTTGCTGAAAGGGCGAAGAGAACTCCAGTTGCTTATGCTACTATCACTAAAGCTTTTAATAATCTTCAGGCGACTTTTTATAATGCCCTTGGGTTATTCGGAGACATGAGCTCAACAGAGGTAAGAGTCGAAGAAGAGTATAAAGGGGATACATATAAGTTGCCGTTGTCAGGAGATAGGGAGTGAAATAATTTTCAATTTTCAATTATCAATTATCATTGAATGCATCAATGTTTCAATTATGGATATTGATTCATTGAAAGTTTATTGAGATTGTAGGTTGTAAATTGGAAATTTTTATTTATGCCCGAAGATCCAATCAAAAAAAATCAAATACAGCATAGAGAGATAACTGAGGAGATGCGAAAGTCTTATCTGGAATATGCGATGAGCGTTATTGTTGCGCGTGCGTTACCGGATGTGAGAGACGGATTGAAGCCGGTTCATCGAAGAATACTCTATGCAATGAATGAGATGGGCCTAAGGTCGGGTTCTAAATATCAAAAATCAGCAAAAGTTGTAGGTACAACCATGGGTCAGTATCATCCACACGGAGACAGTGCCATCTATGATTCTCTTGCAAGAATGGCTCAGGATTTTTCTTTGCGTTATCCGCTTGTTGACGGGCAGGGAAACTTCGGATGTTTTACTAAGGATACAAAAGTAAAACTTACTGATGGACGCGATTGTCCATTTGAGGAATTAGTTAAGGAAAATGAGCTTAGTAAGAAAAATTATACGTATACAGTTAATAGTTTAGGACTTATTGCTATTGCAGAAATTAAAAATCCGAGGTTGACCATAGAAAATACGGAAGTTGTAAAAGTAGTCCTCGATAACGGTAGAGAAATTAAATGTACCCCGAATCATCTTTTTATGCTTAGAAACGGCCAGTATAAAGAAGCAAAAGACCTTGCTCCCGGAGAGTCGCTGATGCCTCTATATCAAAGATTGTCTGAAAAAACGGATCAGCTGAATAGGGAGGGGTATGCCTTGATTCATCAGCCAAAGGATGGCGGCTGGGTGCCTGCGCATCATCTAGCCGATAACTATAATCTTACACATTGTAAATATCAAAAAAGCAACGGCAGAGTACGCCATCATATTGACTTCAACAAGTTAAACAATAACCCAGATAATATAATGAGGTTACAGTGGGGTGCACATTGGAAGATTCATCATTCACATGCTTCAGAACAGCATAAAAAACTGGAGTATCGCAATCGAATTGCCGAAGGAAGAAACAACTATTGGGCAGATGAGAAGAATAGAGCCAATAAAGCCAAAGAGATGTCGGCTCGGAATTTTAAAAATTGGCAGGATGAAGAATATAGGGCAAAAATGATAAAATCTTTGAGCGAGATAAATAAGAGATATATTGTCGAGCACCCAGAAAAGAGAGTAGAACTTAGTTTAAGAATGACCCAAACATTAAAACGTCAATGGCAGAGTCCGGATTATCGCATCCTTATGCACCAAAAAATAATTAAGGGGAACAAAAATCATGTTACAAATAGAACCGGCAAAATTAAATTTCTAAATATCTGTAAGGCAGTTATCAATAAATACAGTATCCTGAACGAGGATCATTATGAAAAAATTAGAAAGGAAATATACCCTTACGGTTTATCTACTATGTGGAATACGGGACTGGCCAGATATTTTCAGAATGATCCCAGCCTTATTTATCAGGAGATAAACGGCAACCACAAGGTTTTAAGGGTGGAGAAGCTCAAAAAGAGAGAAGATGTTTATGATCTCACGATAGAAGGAACTCATAATTTTTCTTTAACTGCAGGGATTTTTGTTCATAATTCTATCGACGGAGATTCTCCAGCGGCTATGAGGTATACGGAATGCCGTATGGATAAGGTTGCGGAGGAACTATTGATGGATATTGATAAAGATACTGTAAATTTTCAGGATAATTATGACGGATCAATAAAGGAACCTACGGTTCTCCCGTCTCGAATACCGAATCTATTGATAAATGGTTCAATGGGAATTGCGGTTGGTATGGCTACTAATATCCCGCCGCATAATCTAACGGAAGTATTAAATGCTTCAATGTATCTGATAGACAATGAAGCTGCCGATATAAGCGATCTGACACAGTTTGTTAAGGGTCCTGATTTTCCGACCGGCGGAGTTATATATAACGAAAGGGATATTACAAATGCTTATGCGACCGGAAGAGGGCCGGTAATTATTCGCGGAGTTGCCGATATAGTTGAAGGAAAGAAAGGATTTCAGATAGTAATTACTGAGATTCCCTATCAAGTCAATAAAGCCGAGCTAATAATTAAGATCGCTGATTTAGTTAAAGAAAAGAGAATCGAGGGAATAAAGGATATTCGAGATGAATCCGATAAAGAGGGTTTAAGAATAGCTATCGATTTAAAACAAGATGCGTTTCCGCGTAAGATATTAAATCAACTTTTTAAATATACAGAGCTTCAAAAGGCCTTTCATTTTAATATGCTGGGATTAGTTGACGGAATTCAGCCTCAGATATTAGGTCTTAAAACTCTTTTGGAAAAATTCATTGAGCATCGCCGGGAGATTGTAACCCGCAGGTCTCAGTTTGAACTTAGAAAAGCTAAAGACAGAGCCCATATTTTAGAAGGATTAAAAAAAGCCCTTGATCATATCGATGAGATAATCAAAGTGATAAAGCAATCTGCCTCCCGCGAGGATGCTTTTAATAATTTAATAAAGAAGTTTAAATTTTCCGACAAACAAACCAATGCGATATTGGAGATGAAGCTTCACACATTGGCTGGTCTTGAAAGGAAGAAGATAGATGATGAGCTTAAGGAGAAGAGAGAATTGATTGCTTATCTGGAAGCACTCTTGGCGAGTCCCAAGAGGATACTCGCCGTGATAAAAGATGAGCTTAAAGAGGTTAGGGAAAAATATGGGGATGAGCGTAGGACAAAAGTTATTAAGTCAGCCCTTAAAGAGATTGGTGAAGATGAACTAATGCCGGAAGAAGATTCCTTATTCATGATTACCAGAACCGGATATATAAAAAGGATGCAGCCGGAAGATATCAGATCCCAAAGAAGAGGAGGAAAGGGATTAGTAGGAATGGCCACGAAAGAAGAAGATGTCGTATCGCAGTTTTTTATGGCCAATACCCATGACAGCCTCTTATTCTTTACAAACTCAGGAAAAGTTTTCCAGACAAAAGGTTATGAGGTTCCGGAAACGTCTCGCCAGTCTAAGGGAAAAGCTATAGCTAATTTTTTGCAGATAACTCAAAATGAAATAATAACGGCAGTCGTGCCTATTCCGAAAGATCAGAAAGGAATCTATTTATTTATGGTGACGGACAGCGGAGTTGTAAAGAAAGTTGATACAGATGCTTTTTCTCAGGTCAGAAGAAGTGGAATGGTTGCAATTAAACTCAAAGGGACGGATGAATTGAAATGGGTACTCTCTACGTCAGGAAATGATCAGGTAATGCTGGTAACTTCCGGTGGAAATGCCATAAGATTTAAAGAAAAAGACGTAAGGCCGATGGGGAGGGGAGCTTCAGGTGTATTGGGGGTCAGACTTGATAAGGGCGAGAAGGTAGTTGGTGCAGATGTGATACCATCAGGAGTCGAGAAGGGACTTAAAATTTTAGTGGTTATGGAAAATGGATACGGTAAAAGAACTGACCTCAAATTCTATAAAGTTCAGAAAAGAGGAGGCAGAGGAATAATGACGGCTAAAATAACTTCAAAAACAGGCAAGATAGTGTCGGCGCACGTAACTTCAGATGAGAATAAGGAGATGGTTGCGGTTTCACTTAAAGGTCAGGTTATCAGAACATCGGTTGAAGAGATATCAACTCTCGGAAGGGCCACACAGGGTGTAAGAATTATGCGTCTTGAATCCGGCGATGGACTGGCATCGGTAGTAGTAGTATAATCGGGTAAAATACTAAATTCGAAATTCTAAATCCTAAACAATATTAAATATCTAAGTTCAAATTTAAAAAAGCTTTGAATTTAGGGTTTGTTTAGTGCTTAGATATTGGGATTTATAAATTAGACTGTGGCGATTCTTCAAGACTCCGTAAAATATTTAATGAACCCTCAGGTTATATCAGTATTGTCTAATACTCCTATTCTAATTGCGATTGATATTCTTCTCAACAATAATCATAATGGGATACCCGTTACCGATAAAGAAGGTGTTCTTGTTGGGATTCTTACTAAATATGACCTCATAATAAAAAGAGGGTACATTAGGGATGATACAAAGGTTGGAGAGGTAATGAATAAAGACCCGCTCTTTTTAAGAGACACCGCATCTATTGAGGATGCAATTCAGGCTTTTTCAGAACATCATAAGGTGGATCCGATACCGGTAGTAAGCATGGACAATAAAATAGTAGGGATGATAAGCAGATATGATATGGTCCGTTTATTTAAAGAATATGGATTATCGTTTGATAATTCATCTGTTGGAACTAAAAAAAAGCAGAGTAGCTCATTCGGTGCATTTAATATCACCTTTGTATTAATATTGATGGCTGCAGGGTTATACCTTGGTTATATCTATGGTATCTTCTCAAGACTCACCTCCTTGTTCTAAAGAATTCCTATTTATCGGTGGATACCCCCACACCATAACAAGGATTTTTATCTTTTCAATAGAGATATTCAATACGGTTAAGTACGCGCGATTACAGGGTATGGATTGTGCCAAAAAGCTATCCTCGTTTGGTGTGGGGGATAACTCTTATTTTTTGATTTATGTACCGTGTTATAATTATTAACATGACCCAGTAATACAGCCTCCAGTCGGTTTCTAAATTCTGACGTATTAAGTATTGCTGGGCGAATTATTAATAAGCAATAAATATATAATTACAGCGGGCCAGGTATAAGAATATCTGGAGGCTGATATATCGGGATGATAGAACTCTCAGCTGTTCCAATAATGCCCACAGAAAAACCGATAGGCACGGGTGGTTTTTTAGATCCACAGATGATAGTTGAACAATTTGGCATAAAGGAAGGAATGAATATCGTTGATTTTGGTTCCGGCGCCGGATATTTTACGATTTTTGTTGCTAAGAAGACAGGCCCTGAAGGAAAAGTATTTGCTCTAGATATTCTTGAAAGAGCCCTTGATAGTGTCATGGCCAAGGCAAGAGCAGAAAGTATAGAAAATATTGAAACAATCAGGACTAATCTGGAGATTCCAAAAGGATCAAGTTTGCCCAATAATTCTCAGGATATCGTTCTTCTGGCAAATATTCTTTTTCAATCAAAAATGAAATCCAGTATAGTAAAGGAAGGAGAAAGAATTCTCAAAAAAAATGGAAAACTTATAATAATTGATTGGAAAAAGGGGGCGGGAGGATTCGGTCCTCCTGATGATCTCCGTTCTGAAGTGAGAGAGATCGAGGCTATAGCTAAAGAGGAGAATCTGATTCGAGAGATAGTCTTAAATACGGGACAGTTTCATTTTGGATTAATATTTAAAAAACAACAGGGATGAATCTAAATTTCTTCGGTACAAATAAGATTTTCTATGTATTGGCTGGAATTATTATTTTTCTGATTCTTATATCATTAGTATTTATTTTAGGTAAATCTGGCGGCGGTGGGGTACAGGATGCAAAAATTAATTTTTGGGGGGCTTATGACACAAGACAGGATGTTAGCGAAGTAATTAAGGCATTTGAGGGTGCTAACTCAGGCGTCAAGATTACCTACACGCAGTTCGCTTATGAAGATTATGAAAGGGCATTGGTAGATGCGCTTGCAGCTGGAACGGGGCCGGATGTTTTTATGATTCATCATACTTGGCTTGCCGGACATAAAAATAAACTTTCTCCAATACCGACTACTTCCAGCGTAAAGGACTATAAATTCATGACCCCAACGGATTTTCAGGGTCAGTTTGTGGAAGTTGTAAATAAAGATCTTATTTCAGACGGGAAAATATATGCTATGCCCCTGTATGTAGACACGCTGGCGCTTTTCTATAATAGGGACATGTTTAATACGGCGGGCATTACTCATCCTCCAAAAAGCTGGGATGAATTTAATGAAGATGTTAAATTACTGACTAAATTTGATAATAGTGGCAATATAGTCCAGGCTGGTGCAGCAATGGGAACGGCAAAGAATATAAACAGGTCGACCGATATTTTATCTGCCCTTATGATACAGAATGGAACAAAGATGAATAATACAACAAATACCGCAGCAACATTTACAAGATCAGTAAGTACTGTAAAAGTAGGGGAGAACGCCTTGCAGTATTATACAGACTTTGCTAACCCTCTCAAAGAAGTCTATACATGGAATGACAGCCAGCATTATTCGTTGGATGCTTTTACCGAAGGAGGCGTGGCTATGATGTTTAATTATTCCCATCAAATACCGATAATACAAAAAAGATTCAGCAGGCTTAATTTCGCAGTTGCTCCTATGCCTCAATTCTCTGAGTTAGATGCTAAGACCTATGCTAATTATTGGGCAGTCGGAGTTTCGGCAAAATCAAAATATCAAGAGGCTGCTTGGATGTTCACGAGTTATCTGGGATCAAGAGAGGGCTCATCAATATATCTTTCATCTACGGCTCGGCCTGCCGCCAGAAGAGATGTAATTGATGTCCAAAGGAATGACCCCAAGCTTGGAGTTTTCGCCGTTCAGGCATTAACGGCTAAATCATGGTATCAGATTGATAACAATGCCGTGGATCAAATATTCGCCGATATGATTGATAATGTTAACTTAAAACGACAGAAATTAAGAGCTGCAATGCAGGCGGCCGAGTCGGCTATCAACACATTAACTTCTAGAAGACCATGATAAGAATTTTCAATTTTTCCCGATTTACTGAAACGAATCGAGGATCCTCGACCGCAAAACGGTCGGGACAATTTTCAATTTTCAATAAAAAAACGTTTCTGATATTAATTTTAGTTGTAATAATCTTTATTAGTTTGCTACCGAGCGATGTCGCTTTTGCGCATACCGGAGAACCGGGTTTATGGTTGCCAGGAGACCCGATAGTGCCATGCGGAGGGTATTACGAGACTAATATAGAGGGACCTCCTAACCCAAACAATCGTCAGCCTGCATGTTCTCCTTGTGAATTATTACATCTCGCTAAGCATATAATTGATTTTATATTGGTCGCCGCCGCTCCTGTTCTTGCCACATTGTTTTTTATTTGGGGAGGCGTGCTTATCATGTTAGGCGGGGAAAATCCAAGCATGCTCTCCAGCGGTAAAAAGATTTTTAAAGATACCTTGATAGGACTTATGATAGTAATGCTTGCTTGGCTGATTACTAATACAATCATAAGAACCCTAGTTGATCCAAGTAAACTTGGGGGTGGAAACTGGTGGTCACTTCAATGTGAGGATGGGACAATTACCCCGACTGTTCCATAAAATTGTGGATATGGAGCCGAAGAGTAGTGCTATAATTAAACGATAAGTTTTAATTAAATTAACAAAACACATTATGACAAAAAAAATATTATTTTTTTCGTTTGCGCTACTCCTTGTTTTTAGTAATGCAGTCTTTGCATTAAATAAGCCATCTTCGGACTCAAATATTGAGGAGTTAAGTTATTCCTTCTTCCTTTATTATGACAACGGTCAACTCTACTCCGACAGAGACTATGAAATAAAATTTGATGTTTTAAGTGAAAAATTTACTCCGGAAACTATCAACGAAGGTCAACTGAAGTTTAAAGGTGAAATACTGAATTTCAAGAACGAGATTGTAAAAACGTTTGAATTTGATCCGCAAAAGGGTGATACGTCATTCAAAACTGGCAAGATTACGGTAAAAGGGCCATATATTGCAAATGGGTTACGAGCTAATTTTTATGATAACAATGGAGTTCAGGCATTGAGCGTTTTTGTCAGTGCGGCTTCTATCTGTAATGACGACGGTTCCTGTAGTGCCGTAGCCGGTGAAAATGAGAAAACCTGTCCCAGCGATTGCAAGAAGGCCAGAACACCGATACCGACACCGGCACCCATTGCTGACACTAGCTTTTTAGGAGGAGGTTCTGATATAACACTTATTCTCATTTATGTAGTGGGTGGTGCTGTCGTAGCCGGTGGAGCTTGGTTTGGGTGGAGATGGTGGAAGAAAAGGAAAGAGGGGGCATTTATTCTTACGGTACCGTCACCATCTCCTACGCCTCCAATTCCGCCGTCTTTAGAATCCAATATTAAACAGGACGATTCTTCGAATCAAAATCCTCAGTAAATTCAATGGTTATTAAGATAATTGCACTCGTCGTACTAATGGGAACTCTAGCTGGTTTTAATTTTGTTTGGGCGCAAGGGACGGGGGCAACGATTTTTTTTGATGTGCAACCGAGAACGGTAGATATACAGTCCCCTAGTGTCACGATATTTTTTAAAGTAACGATTGAAAGGGATATTTTTGTTGTAACCTGCGGGTCGAGCGGTGGAAACTTTGAATGGGAAGTTTATGTAAAGGATGAAAGCGCATTACTCAACCCGGCATTTAATACGTTGGTAAGAGAAGGAAGGCAAGATATAGATTTGAGTTTAGCAATAAAAGAATATAAATTTGATTTTGCCGATACACTACCTTTAAGCGAATCTCCCAGAAGAGAGCTTTATGGACGTATTAACTGTGCAGTAGGTAGTGAAGTGACCAGATCTTCTCTTGTCCCTATTACTCAAGTAACTGGAACAACGTCGACACCACCTCCCTCTCGGCCCGGTGAGCCTCAGATAATTCCATGGGGTATCTCTAATCCATTACCATTTTTTAATCTTGGATCTGTAAGTAAGCAACCAACTAATCTTATCGAACTGATTTTGGGTGTTTCAAATTGGCTGTTCAATATCGCCGGTTCGCTTATTGTTATATTAATAATCTATGCAGGCGTAAGATTTATGATTTCAAGAGGAAATCCGGGAGAAATCCAGAAGGCAAGAGGTATTTTGTATTGGGCTTTGGTTGGTTTTGCAGTGGTTGCTATTGGTAAGGGATTCATATATCTATTGGAAGGTGTAATTTCAGGTATTTTCTAATTAGTAATATAATATAAATATGGCTTGTCTTAGTGGTTTTTCAATAATAAACAAGAAGAGGCAGATACTAGCTTTGCTAATTTCTTTGGGCTTAACTTTTTCGATAATAGCATTTTCAACAAATATGGCAGATGCAGAAGGCTGTAGGAGCAGAGGGGGCGGGTTTCTATTTGGTAGTACGGATATATTTTGGGGAGATCCACCGCCCGTCCCGTTCCCCAGTCAGTCTACGGGGATTAATATGTATCCTCCGAGAACATATTCAGATATTAACGCTGGTCCAGGAGATATGGTTAGACTCTCTATCGAAGGAGAACTTCCAGCGTATGAAACAAGTGGAATACCATCGAATGACTGTGGAGGTACAATTGTTGAATTATTAATATATAGAGAGAGCGGGGCGTTTGTGAAAGTTATATCTGGTCCAGTAACATCAACACCTGGAAGCTGGATTATCAATAGCAACTTTGGCTCTTATCAGTGGTATTTCGATTGGCCTCATGACTTATTTGACGGTAGATATAAATTTAAAGTTACAAAAATAGATGGAAGAGATTGGAATTCTTATCTGTCAACAAATGTGCTCATAGTAACCGGAGCCGGTACTGCACCGCTTGATTTGGGCTCCGTTTGGTGCGAGAGAGAAGGTGTTAATTGGATAGGGGTTTGGACAAGAGAAGGGATGACTAATAACTTTAAGGCTCGTTGGAACTGGGTTGGGGCGGGGTTAGTACCTGATGTGACAGCCGATTTATCAATGGCAGTAAGTGGCAATAGTGTAACAATTCAAAGAACTAATAGTAATGACGGCAATAATTGTTTTGGCCTAGGAGCATATAGGGGATCGAGTCCTGATGGTGTGAATGTATCCGGTAACTATGGACCCTGTACAAAGAATTCAGGCAGTACATTTACGGCTGTTATTAATGGGGCTTGTCTGCCGGTGGCAACAAAACCTATTGTAAGCGTTCCGGGCGCATGCTCTAATTTGCCATATACTGCAGCGATTGCTTGGACTGGAACTGCTAATGATGGCTTTTATGTTGATATATCAACTGACCCGACTTTTGGAACTTTTTGGAATAGAAGAGTCTCAGATAGTACTTTTTCAGTAACAGCTCCAACTGGATTTAATGTTTACTTGGGTAGCTCACCTGCTTTGGTACTTAATCCCGGAACAACATATTATACGCGCATATTTAATGGAGTGGGTCATAGCGAAATAAGCTCTTTCAGTGTTAGCACCTGTCCCACACCCACCCCAACACCAACCCCAACACCAACACCAACACCTACACCAACCCCAACACCAACACCTACACCAACCCCAACACCTACACCAACACCTACACCAACACCTACACCAACACCTGTTCCAACTCCTGTTCCAACACCAACTCCGACACCTGTTCCAACTCCTATACCTACACCAACTCCTGTTCCAACGCCAACCCCAACACCTGTTCCGCCTAGGCCACAGGCCGATCCGTTTATCTTTAAGCTTCCCAATTGGTTTCCGAGACAGGCGGATTCCGGAAGTTTGTTTAATACTGTCTTGCGATTTTTATACTTTATCTCGCTACCCATAGTTGTAATCATGATAATTTTGGCAGGTATTATGTTTCTTATCAGCAGGGGAGAACCTAACAAGATTCAGACTGCAAAGAAGATTCTTTTGTATGCCGTGATAGGTTTGGCGGTTATTCTTATCGGAAAAGGATTCGTCGATTTGATAAACAGTATTATTGAACTGGGTGCTACTCCGTAGTGTGGAATCATTCAATATCATGATGAATAAGAGATTAAAACTGCTAATGTTTTTTGCGCCAAGTATCATGTTTTTTCTTTGGAACATTTCTGCATCAGCTAATATATTCTCCGGTAATCTTAACGAAGGTCCCGGAGGCAGAGTAACGGTTCAATTTTTATTCAATATACTACAGGGTATTGCCTGTTGGTCTATCAGATTTGGAATGATATTGGTGGGAATCATGATAGTCATTGCGGGGATAATGTATTTTTTGAGCAGAGGGAATACACAGAAGATGACCGATGCCAAGAAAACTTTAACCTGGGGAGTAGTGGGTGCTATGGTTATATTCGGAGTGTTTACTATTATTTATTCAGTAGCGGTGATTATAGGGGTGGAATACAGTTTCTTCCAGACGCTTTCGTGCGGATAAACTTACAAAAGTTTTTGTTTAATTTTATATTTAGATAATAAATCTATCGACATATCATGAAAGGGATGAAAAGACATAAAATAATACTCGTTTCGTTGATGTTTCTTGGTGTATATTTTTTTATTACATCAATAAATGCTCAAACGAATGTTACATTATTCTCGGTTTCGCCTGAAAGCGGGAGTTCGACAACGCCAGTAACGATAAATGGACAAAACTTATTTCAGTGCGCTCCGACTTCTACCCGCGCCTGTAATGTTCAATTTTATGATTCAGATGTAAGAAGAACTACGGTGAGCGGTAATGAAGTATCTGATACAAGGGTAACTGCAACCGTTCCGGCAGAATTGTGTCCGGGTAAATATACCATCAGAGTGGGGGAGGTGAGTAATTATTCTAATGCGATACCATTTACAGTTTTGCAGGCACCCAGCGCTCAATCCGATCCCGATGCATCTGCTTTTTATTGCCGCTATATATCTTCCATAACTCCCGGAAGTGGTCCCGGAGGAACCAATATTGCTATTAGCGGTCTCAATCTTCATACAACAGTACATTTTTTTAATTCTGACGGGACAAGTGCCGGAACTGCAACTGGTACAGTTGTATCAACTTATGATGTAGATACCGGGGTAACGGGCATTAAGCAGTTCATATCCGATATGACCGTAAAGGTGCCGATGAATCTTCAGTCAAGAGTATATAAAATAAGAGTTGGGACCAATCAGATAGTAACTATTAATACCAGCAGGCCGATTCAGGTACCCGACATCTCGAATGCGGTTGATTTTTCTGTATCGCCGACTTTATCTGATTTTACTATTTTGAATGTTAGGGCGATTAATATCGGAACTGACAGGGCTACGATTACTTGGGATACTAGTGTACCCGCAGATAGTCAGGTTGAGTATTGCACAGGAGTCTTCCATTGCAGGGTTTTCTCAACCCTAGATACGGCACTTAGAACTCAACATTCGGTACAACTTACGGGTCTGACATCCAATAAAGGATATTTTTTCTGGGTTAAATCAGTAAATGGGGCAGGAACTGCAAAATCAGACGGTTATTATGTGTTTAGAACGAGGGCAGTTGCGACTCCTACCCCAACTCCGACTCTGCCTCCTATAGCTCCCCCGGTAATCTCTAATATTCAGGTGACGAATGTAACCAGAAATTCGGCTATTGTAACCTGGGATACCGACAAATTATCGGATAGCAATGTCGGCCGGTGCTTCGCCAGACGTTTTTGCCTATTCTTTTTCTATAGAGACCCAACACTGACCTTGAGCCATAGTATGACTTTATTGGGTCTTAATAGTGGAGCTATATATGATATTAAAGTAAGATCGAGAGATCAATTAAAGTATAAAACAACTTCTGATATGTTGTCCTTTACAACTCTGGCCGGACTACAAATCTTTAATTATCGCGTTACAAATATTACTTCAACAACGGCGACTATAATCTGGGAAACGAATTATCCGTCAGATAGCGAAGTTAAACTTTGCGGTTCACGGTTCTATTGCTGGCGTGGGTTAGTCTTTTCTGATTCAAGTTCTACGCAAAACCATTTAGTCGATGTTGTTGGGCTGAATTCGGATACAGGCTATTATTACAGATTGAGATCAGAGGATTCTCTTGGCGAGGCGGGGCTAAAGGGTAAGCTTTTATATTTTAGAACCTTGCCCTAAGGCTTTTACTGGGCCTATGGCAACTGTGCATAAAATCAATGTTGATTGTTGTTCTATCTCGTGTTTTGTATTAGTATTAAAGGATAAATACCAATAGTGACCATTCTATTTATACCTCTTTAATTAAAGTGATAGGAGTAGAATCGTTACAAAAAGAACTACATGAAAAAATACTTGTATAAGCTCTCGGCACCGTCTTTTATTGGCTTGTTTGCTCTAGCTGGGAATGTTCTAGCCCAGGGTTTGTTTCCGTGGAATAGTCCGGGATTAGAGGGAAGCGATATTACCGATCTTGCTGGTGGAATTGCTGAATTTCTATTTATTCTAGCAGGTATAATCATGGGAATCGTTATAGTCTGGGCCGGTATTGTGTATATGGCTGCAGGGTCAGATGCAACAAGGGTTAACAAGGCAAAGGCGATATTGAAATGGGGGTGTGTTGGAGCAATTGTTATATTTGGCGTAGGAACTATTATTAATACTTTGCAAAATTTTGCCGATGATCCTTCTAGTTTCTTCGACTAGTCATATTGTTAGTGACGGTATTCTATAGTTTAAATTTGTATTTATTTGAGCGGTAAGGCTTATAAAAAATGAAAAAAATATATTCTACTACAACCGTCGTGTTATCTGGCGTATTATTAGGTGGAATTGCTCTGGCTGTACCCCCGATACCTACAGGTAGACCCATCGATCTTACGGGTATACTAACTTTCTCAGAAGGCATAGCGGATTTTTTGTACAACTTAGGCTATATTCTAGCCGGCATTACTATCGTTGCAAGTGGTATAATATATCTTCTTGCCGGCTCTAGTCCTCAAAAAGTAAAAACGGCAAAAGATATACTTATCGCTGGTTTGATTGGTGCTCTGATTTTATTTGGAGCAGGAACGATAATTAATACGGTAAGAGATTTTACTGCCGATCCATCGGTTTTTTTCGACGGGGGGAGTAGTGGAGGTGCTACGTGCCAGGGTGGTGTTAGAGTTGGTCAGTCATGTAGCTCTAACGGCGACTGTCCGAATGACATGATATGCGGAGGGCCTGGTGAGCCACTGTGCTCGTATTCGCTGTGCATGTAGAGTCTGAGATAAAAGCTTAGTTGTTGATATTTAATATTGCAGATTTGATATAATGATAGGATAGGTTATTTATAGTAAATGAGTGCCCGCCTTCGCCCTCTTGGGCTTCGGCGAGGCACTGATAATTATAGCTGTTTGCCCGACCAAGCGTGCTTGGTCAGCTTACAGATAATTATCGCGAAGGGAGGTGCGTGAATGAACAAAATTAAAAATGTAGCGAAAATAGGAGTTATGACAGCAATAGCATTGATGCCGGTTTTAGTTTTAGCACAGGCTTTATCACCTTTACCACTTCCGACATCACCCTATACAGGTGAACCTGTAACTTTGTCAAAAATTCAGGATGTTATTACTAGTGTTGCAAAGTTTTTGATACTAATCAGTATGATTATCGCCGTTATATTCATAGTATGGGGCGGTATGATGTACATGATGGCTGGTGACGATGCCGCAAAAGCAACAGCAGCCAAATCGAGAATTGTCAATGGTATTATCGGAGCGTTGGTTGTCTTGGCAGTTGGTTTAATACTTCAGACCTTAGCCACGGTAGTCAACTGGGAAATATTCTTTAATATCTAGGCTCGTCTCATTTGTTTAGGTTAGTTGTCTAGATCTGGACAAATATATTACAACACCCCGCCTTCTAAGCTCGTAGTTGCACAATGGTTTGTGTGGCAATGGGCACAGAAGGCGGGGTGTTGATTATTGGCTTATCATTTCCGGTATAATTAGGGGGTAGTTTATGATAGAAAATATAGTAGCCCACCTTCGCCCTTCGGGCTTTGGCGAGGCGCTGATAATTATTACCGCTCGTTTCGTCGATTAAAGCTCGACTTACTTGCGGATAATTATCGCGAATGGAGGTGTAGATATGAACAAAATTAAAAATGTAGCGAAAATAGGAGTTATGACAGCAATAGCATTGATGCCGGTTTTAGTTTTAGCACAGACTTTATCACCTTTACCACTTCCGACATCACCCTATACAGGTGAACCTGTAACTTTAACAAAAATTCAGGATGTTATTACGAGTATTGCCAAATTTTTGATAATAATTAGTATGGTTATCGCCGTTATATTCATCGTTTGGGGAGGTATATCCTATATGACAGCGGGAGATGATGCTTCAAGGGCAACAGCAGCTAGATCAAGAATTATTAATGGTATTATCGGAGCGTTGGTTGTCTTGGCAGTCGGTTTAATACTTCAGACCTTAGCCACGGTAGTTGACTGGAATACATTCTTTAATATTTAGCCATTAATCAGTACTGGTTAAACAAAAATCACCCTTCGATAAACTCAGGGTGATTTTTGTTTAAATTTAGGGTATAATATTCTGAGATAATCTTAAGATATGTTGGGGTGGTGAAACCCCGTACTACAACAATCAAATGCTTGGGGCATAAGAGGGTAAATTGATTGTTGAGCGATGGGACAAGTTGGCAGATTTACCCCGCATAGATGGTGCCGCTGTGGCGAAATTGGAAACCGCGCTAGCCTTAGGAGCTAGTGGGAGAAATCCCTTGTCGGTTCGAGTCCGACCAGCGGCACCACTTGTGCGGGGCATGCTAGCTTTAGGAGCTCCTAGTACTATAATAAAGAAGTAAGTCGCCCTACTCTAACGGATTTTTTTCAAGAGGTGAGGGAGGATGTGCTTTATAGCTGGAATTAAATTTTTCTTCTTTGACCGTCCCGTCCTTCAGGGTGATTTTTCTTGTAAAATATGCCTTCATCGCTCCGCTAGGTTTAATATCATATTGGATTGGTCTTTCCACTTCTACTATTCGTCCGTCGTTTGAACCGTAGATCTCGACTGACAATTTACTTCCGATAACTTTTGTTTGGATAAGAATATGGTTGGGTGTATCGTTAATAAATTTAAGATCCACTACGCCAGGATATATAGTTGAGTCAAAACCTTGCGGATTGTAATAGGCGACCGAAAAAGAATGGGGCTTGCGTTCCGTAATGGGGAGGCCAGTGTTTATTGCGGCTCGGAAGACTGTAGTAGAAACCTGGCATAATCCACCGCCGAACTCTTTAATTAGCTTACCGCTTTTTATCACCAACTCGGCCTGATAGCCGGTTGCCTCATCGACGTCACCAAGTATTTTATTGAAAGAAAATTCTTCGCCGGGTTTTATAATAGTGCCGTTAAATCTAGCCATTCCAACCTTTATATTGTGAATTCTGGATGCTGGAGATTTTCCATAATCCGACTCTCCCTTACCAATAAGAGTATTAATGCCTAAATTATTTATTTTTTCGAGGGTTATTTCCGGCTCCACCATCTCTACTACCAGATTGCTGTGCTTCTCGCCGGCCATAAGGGAGGTACTTATAGCCGAGACAGTTTTTGATATATCTAGTCTTTGACCGGTTTCCGCAGGTTTAAATATTTCAGCCTTATCCCCTGAATATTTTAAATTAGCGTTTATGGGCTCTATAGCAAAAAGAGGGGCGAGAGATTCCAGATATTCTGAAATTGCAGATTGATTGATGCGCAAATCCTTTTTGCCTGAGTAAACTCGGGTGTATTCCTCTATCCAGTTATTCTGTTCATCTTGTTTTACAATTATTTCCTCATTATCAGTCGTTAAATAAAAGTCATCTTTTACTATTTTCTGAAGAATTGGCCTAAACTCCTTTACGCTAACAATATTCATATCTTTCTGATTGTTGGTAGATTCAAGGTATGAAGGATATATTAATGTTCCTGAATAAAAACTGCCGCCTATCAAGACGGCATATAATATGGTTCTGGTCAGTTTTGGATTTGGGGAATTCATCCTAGGAACAGGGCATCTTAATGGTTAAAATCCCGTTTTTAATTGAAGCCTTGGAATGGTCGGGATCGATATCGGCTGGAAGGATAATTGAACGGGAAAAAGAACCCCAATATAGTTCACGATGGTAGTAATCGGAAGGGTCTACTTTTTCGGTTGGCAAGCGATGCCCCTTTATTACTACCATGTCTTTGGTTATAGAAATATCAATATCATTGGGATCGGTGCCGGCAACAGTAGATTGGATGATGATACTATCCCCGTCTTTAAAAACATCAATAGTGAGATAGCCCTCACTATCTTCTTTCTTTGCTCCTTTGTGGGATGCCAGCTCTGCTTCTATGTATTGATCGTCTGAATAATTCATAATTGTATTCTATCAGAAATGGTAAAAGAAATAAACGATTAAAGATGGGAGGTAGGTATTGGTATTCTTCGGTCTTTAAGCCGATCAAAAAGAATTGATACAAGAAACGCCATTCCCAGGAGGAGAGATGTTGTATAGAGAAGGGCAACAATCTGTCCCTGTAATCCATATATCACTATGTTGAAGGTAAAATGGAATATCGTAGCTATGAATATACCGACAAACAATATCTTTTTTTTGTGGTTCTGAAAGAACCATGACATTGCAAGAAAGTAGCCCAAAAGTGCCGACGATAAGGCATGGAGTAGGGTCGCGCCTATAAATCTTAATGTCAGAGTATTTATTGTCGTCAGGATGCCATCAGGTGTAGTCTGAAAAACTATAAGGATATTTTCTATTGCGGCAAATCCCAGAGCGGCGGTAATCATATAGATCATGGCATCAACGGGTTCATCAAATGCCGGGTTATTCATGACCATATATCTTACTGCATAGAATTTTATGATTTCTTCTACGAATGCTGACCATAGAAAAAATTCAGGACTGTTCGGTAATAAAATACCGGTGGGAAGACATATATTTTTAAGTATGGAAATCTCGCCACATTTAACGGCGGTTATCTGCAGAAGAACTGCAAATGGAGAAACCACAATCCCCATTAAAAATACCTTAGTAAGAAGAGATTTTGGTTCAGGATGGCAATCTTCCTTAAAGTAAAAAATTAGCCAAACCAAACTGGGTACAAATCCCAAAAAAGCAAGGAGAATACCGTAGGAGAGAGACATTACTTAATTATACAATTCCTTATAGCTAATGCCTAATTTCTAAACTTGAGGCCAGTCTTCTATGATGAGCAGTTTCTTTCCGTCGGCTGGCGGATTTAGGGGTAGCTTAGAGTATATCTCTTCGGTGACGAAAGGCATGAAAGGATGAAGAAGCTTTAGGGAGACCATAAGAACCTCTAATAACATTTTTTGTGCCGAGTTTCTTATCATTGTATCTTCACTTGCAAGTTTCGCCTTAGATTCTTCGAGTATTTTGTCGGCAAGAGTGTGCCAGATGTAGTGGTATATTTTTTCAGCCGAAAGATAGAATTTATACTCGTCCATTTCTTTGGTGATATCGTGTATGAGGACATTCAATTCATCTATAATTTTTTGGTCCCCTGATGTAAGGGGGGAGGTTTGATATTTATTGTTATTGGGTAAGCTCATAAGAACAAATCGTGCAATATTCCAAAGCTTATTGGCAAAATGCTTGTAACCCTTAATTTTATTCTCATAAATTCTACTATCAGCTCCGGTAGCTGTTCCGATAATCAGAGACATTCTGACGGCATCAGTCCCATATTTCTCAATCATTTTGAGCGGGTCAATATTATTGCCTAGCGATTTAGATATTTTTCTGCCTTTTTCATCGCGAACTAAGCCATGAAGATAAACAGTTTTGAATGGGACCTGACCTAGGTGAAATCCGCTCATTAAAATCATTCTCGCAACCCAGAAAAATAAAATGTCATATCCGGTTTCTAGGATTGTGGTCGGATGGTATTTTTTTAAATCATCCGTTTCATCCGGCCAGCCAAGAGTCGAGAATGTCCAAAGTGAAGAGGAAAACCACGTATCTAGTACATCTGGATCCTGCCCCCAGCTTGTATCGGATGGTGGAGTATTACCGCAGAAAACTTCACCGCCTTTGTACCAGATGGGTATTCTATGACCAAACCATATTTGACGGGAGATACACCAGTCACGCAGATTAGCTATCCAGTGAAAATATTTCTTTTCCTCACGCTCTGGCAAAATTTTAATGGCTCCGCTTTCAACCGCAGTCCGCATTATGTCTTTTAAGGTTATCTTATCACCTGATTCAATACCCGGAATTTCTGAATGGGGAATTGTAAATTTCTTATTAACCGCAATGAACCATTGAAGTTTGGGTAAAGGTTCAACAATACCTCCAGTGCGTTGGGCCAGCGAGATATTATGTTTTATATTTTCTTCCTTGGTCAATAGATTATTCTCTTTGAGCCAGTTAACCACTTTTTCTCTGGCTTCCAGGGTCTTTAGACCGGATACAAGAGGTCCTGCAGATTCGGTCATTCTTGCGTATTCATTGATTACTTGTATTTTAGGCAGATTATTCTGCTCGGATATTTCCCAGTCAGTGTGACTGTGAGCGGGAGTCACGCCGAGTGCACCGGTGCCGAATTCCTTTTCTACATTTCTATCGGCTACTATTTTTATATTGAGTTTCGTTCCTGCAAATTCACCCGAATATTCTTTGCCGATATATTTTTTATAGCGGGAGTCCTCAGGATTTACAGCTACGGCCGTATCACCAACTTTTGTTTCCGGTCGCGTTGTTGATATGGAAATAGGGAAGTCTGCCCAGTACTTGAATGTGTACAGCGTGGTATTTCGTTCCTCATATTCAATCTCATCATCAGAAATTACAGTCTGTCCCTTAGGGTCCCAGTTTACGACCCTGTTACCTTGGTAGATTAGGCCAGCTTCATACATACGGACAAAAGCAGTTTGAACTGCATTATTGCGGGAAGCATCCATCGTATAGGCGTAACGGCTCCAATCTACGGATGAGCCCATGGATTTTATTTGGGTAATAATTGTTGATTTATTTTCATCAATAAATACATTGATTCGTTTTAGTAATTCTTCACGGCCCAGATCATTTCTGTTTTTGTTCTCTTTTTTTTGTACATCTTTTTCTACTTTGGCTTGTGTAGCAATAGCTGCCGAATCAGTGCCTGGAATCCAAAGTGTTTTTTTCCCGCGCATCCGATTATATCGGATAAGGATATCTTCAATTACAAGCATTAGGGCGCTTCCCATGTGAAGAATTCCCGTAACATTGGGGGGCGGGAGAACCATTGAAAAAATTTCTGTCGGCTTGCCCTGAGCTTGTCGAAGGGGTAAATTATCGGGATTAAAAAAACCCGACTCTTCCCAGAGCTTATATATTCTTTCCTCGGTTTCTTTGGGGTTGTAGGCTTTTAGAATTTCAGTTGACATGGACACTAAAACTTTAGTAAAGTTTCAGTAATTGTAGCTTAAAAATGGGAGTTTTTCAATGATGGTTCATAAGTGTAATGAGTGTGTTCCGCTGTATAGCAGGAGCATATTGCTTTTGGATAACTGGCACCTGATAGAATTTTGCCGTTTAAGCTTATGGGATAAAGTCAGGCGCGGAGCTTTACTGTTAAGATTTCAGGATAAGGCCATCAATCTTGGCAAGTATACCATGTCGGAGTTCGTTGAGCATAAGGATTTTTTTATGTTTGAATGCCAGCGGTGTTCCGGCATCTCAGTGGACTATATTCATAAAGAAGGATGTCCACACTATACGTGCCATTGTTGCAAGAAAAAAGTCTATTTGGATATAACTTTGGGCGATATGGTTGTCGATTTTTGGAGATTCTGTAAAGAATTAATTAAGTCTGAGTTTTCGTCCAGAGATTAGGATTAATATCTGGTTCGTCCGACTTCTGCAGGGGTCGGTTTTTTTTGGATTAAGAATGAGGTATTTGACATTACTATAGCTGATGATAAGCTATGGGTACTCATTACATTGCATTTTGAAAAGAGGGCGGAAATGGATTCAAGAGAAGCCAATATGTCTTATGATTATCTTGTTCATGAGTCTAGTGGAGAGGGTAATATGTACACACATATGGCGGTTTCCGAGTAAGCTCGGAATATGGCAATATGTATGGCAAAAACAATTAAAGAAGAGCGGCTTAGATGGGTACTTCCTATCCTAGCCAAAACAATTAAATTAGTTGATGCGGCAAGGGTCTGTCCTTACGGTAAGCGTAGTCTTGAGCGCTGGGTATCTGAATACCGTAAGCATGGTGAAGCTGGTCTTGAGCCAAAATCAACTGAACCGAAGCGATATCGTATTGAGACTGCAATCAGGATTAAAGAACGAGTCGTTGAGATCAGAAAGGATACCAAGAAATGTGCCAAAAAGATACATTGGCAGCTAGAAAAAGAAGGTATTCATCTGCACGAAAGAACAGTCGGAAAGATATTGAAGAAGGAAGGGCTTGTGAGAAAATACCGTATTAAAAAGATAAAATACAAGTATATCAGAGCAGAGCGTAAGGCTGGTGAGCTAGTTGAGATAGATGTTAAGTATGTCCCCGGAAAGATAGCTGGCAAACGATATTATCAGTATACGGCCATTGATACAGCTTCCAGGTGGAGGCATATGGAAGTGTATGACGAACAGAATGGCTGGAATTCAAGATTGTTCTTAAAAGCAGTGATGTCACGATTCAAACACCCAATCCAAGCTGTTAAAACTGATAATGGAGCCATCTTTACTAATCGATATACCGGAACTTACAAAAAGTTAGATCTAATACCGAAAGGAGTACATTCTTTTGATCGGTTCTGTAATGAAAACAATATTGTTCACTATCTGATTGATCCGGGTAAGCCGGCTCAGAATGGCACGGTAGAACGGAGCCACAGAGAAGACCAGGAGAAATTCTATGAACAAAATATCTTTAAAGATATTAATGACTTGAAACGAAAGCTAAAAAGATGGAATATGTATTACAATGACCTTGAGCACTGCGGTTTAAACGGCAAAACACCGAATCAATATTTAAGAGAATATATCGATTAATTAATCCGCCATATGTGTGTACCTAAAACAAGAGTGGATTAAGGTTATAGATGGAAAAAGATACCCGGCGACTAAAGATGATTTGCCGAAGAAGCATTCAGAAAGCGGTTGTACGGAATGTAAGCCAGTATTGGATGCTAGTTCTCTGGCTACATATATGATTTCAAGAGAAGATAAGAATGGTACTACGCATAAGCCTCGTTGTGTGGGATTATTTACAATGCCTGGATGGGTCGGACATTCGCGATTTTATATCTTTAGATGTAAAGAATGCCAGGATTCGGTGATTGACTATCCTCATGGATATACGAGTGACGCCATGAGAGATGGACTATTGTTTTTAAGGTGTAATATATGTGGGGAGATTCTCCCATTATATGACAGGGAAGTATATGAAGCAGAGGGATTACCAGCTCCGCTTACATCTCTGGGAGTGGTTAGACGTGTATGGTACTCGATAAAAAGATTAGGAGATAAAGCAGTCCAAGAATAGATATTCTAGAAACTAAGGTTTGCATCCATTTCAACCGACTTCCAGCTTGCCCCGCCTTTTCTTGAAAGGGCGGGGTTATTTTTATAATTGAAGTATCCAGCCATCGCAATCATAGAGGCATTATCACCTGTATATTCCATCCCTGGCTGATGGTAGTTAAAACCATTTGTTTTTGCGAGTTTTTCAAGCTCTGCTCGGAGGTGTTTGTTTGCCGATACTCCGCCGGAGAGAAATATAGACTTAACCTTGTATTCCTTCGCAGCCTTCAGGGTTTTATAAAGAATTACGTCAACTGCCGCTTTCTGAAACTCGTAGCAAATCTCATCTATAATCTTATTATTTATTTTAATGCCAGCGTTCGTTAAGTCTCTGACTTTATAGAGAACTGCTGTCTTTAGACCAGAATAACTGAAATTAAAATCCTTCGATTTAATCATCGGTCTTGGGAATTCGATTTGTAGTACGGACTTATGCTGACCAGAACCCGGGCTTATACTGACTTTTTTATAGTCTGTTAGCTTATATTCTGTATTTTTCAGTGTTGAGTCTGCGATAGTCCGCGAATATTGCTCAGCGTGCTGAGCAATATGAGGTCCTCCGGGGTAGCCCAGCTTCAGGAGGCGGGCAACCTTATCAAATGCTTCGCCGATTGCATCATCAAGTGTTTCCCCGATAAGTTTGTATTTCCCATAATTTCTCATTAGCACTAGCTCTGTGTGTCCTCCCGATACAATTAAATTCAGAACAGGGAAAATATTTTTAGGATTTAGGATTCTGGATTTAGGATTTGCAATTGGCGGTAGCCAGTTGCTGTAGATATGTCCTTCAAGATGGTTCGTGCCAATCAACGGTTTGTCATATTTCCAGGCTATTGCTCTAGCAAAGGCAATGCCGACTAATAGGGCAGGACCAAGTCCTGGACCGCGAGTTACGGCAATTATATCTATATCTTTTTTAAAATCTTTTACCCGAGCTTCTTTGAGGGAAGTTCTAAAAACATGTCTTATATTTTTAACATGTTCTCGAGCGGCCAGATTTGGTACGACTCCGCCGTATTTTGCGTGAAGTTTTATCTGGGACGAGATAGTATTTGATAAAACTCCAACTTGCCTAGATTTTACCTCGATTATCGATATGGCAGTTTCATCACACGATGTTTCAATACCAATAATTTTCATAGTTTAGCCATAGTAGCATTTTGGTTGATTTTTTTCAAAAAAATGCTAAAATTTTAAAAGGTAATGGCCCTGTCGTCTAACCCGGTTAGGACAGCGGATTTTCATTCCGCTAATACGGGTTCAAATCCCGTCGGGGCTGCTAGAGAGGATTTTAACTATCTCAACTATCAAATAAACTTGTAATCAAGTGGATATTTGGGTGTTCCATTAAAAGGATTGCGATGTCTAAAAATATTCAACTCAAATTCTAGGCAATCCAGGCCTTGTCTAGATTTTAAAAGGTTTCCGAGGTGTTCCATTGGAAAAGACCGCAAGACCTTGACATAGGCATATTAATATGCTATTTTGTTGTTACTTTAAAAAGTGAAGAGGAGGCCTTGTGAATTCAGAAACCGAAGTCATGGTAGTTCTTCCGCCTAATGTACTGGATGGTTCTAGGGCGGCCCAAAAGCAACAGCAGCCCTACGAAGCACCGTTCAATCAGGCAATGCTCGGCAATGCTTATGGTGAATTTGGTCTCGGTGAACACGAACGTTATATTGCCGAGAAACTGTATCAACTTTCAGAAAGACTGGGTAAGTCAGACCCTGAAAATCAAGCCCATGGTTGTCTTGGTGGGGAATGGGGCTATGGTCAAGATTTTAAGAATGGCACTTTTGAAATGAGACCCTACTACTGGGGTGATTGTGATTGTGGCTGGGAGAACAAACTAGGTGAGTTCAGCCAAACCATCAAACATAAGTCCGATTGCTTTCAGGAGAAGTGGGGAAAGTGGGATAAAGAATGGCGAGCACAACATTCATCCGCAAGAGATAAGAAGTATTGGCGTAAGACCAGCGAAGCCCATGAAAAAGCCAACGAGCAATTCTGTAGAGAAAATGGCAAACTGGACGGTACGGCTGGCTGTGCTGTTCACTGTGACTGTGGCTATGATGAAGTACTGAATGCTTGGTGTGAAGCCAATAAACTTGGCCCCGAAGGTCATACACTGACTTGTGCAACAGTGTTGCCCAACTTCCGTTATCAGGATATCGATATCCGCTGGTATAAGTACATCGGTCGAGGAATGACCATCAATCGTGAGGTTGCTCACAAGGAACTTGTTGCGATGTTCCGAGCATGTTTCGTCTCTATTGCCAAGAAGTAACATTCTGGTCGCTGCCACTCAAGGGTGGCAGTTTTAATTTATTAAACCTGCTATACTGAAATTATATTTCCACCTTAGAATCATTTCTTCAATCGAGTTCCAAGAAATTCTGCTAAGCGCTGCCGAGTCAAACTCGGCTTCGCAAGAAGTCGAGTGACGAGGCTATCGAGTTAGACTCGATAGCCTCTGCTGTATATTTAATTAACTATTGGCGACGTCAGACGTTGCCAATAGTTACCGAGGGTTTTCCGAAAATTAATTTTTCGGAGGGGCCTCGCCTACGCCAAGGCTACGGCGGAGCTCGGCAAGGGGAATGGAAAACTTGGCCTTGCATTTTATTTGATTTTTGGTATAATATGGCAAATGCGGTTTACCTAACAGGAGGGTCAATGTTCGAAGATTACCATAGACGATTTCTTATTTTTATTAGCGAGGAAACGAAAAAGATGAGTGATAAGGAATTGCTTGCAGCCCTTAAAGACCTACACGGTCAGTGGGATGACTATGGACTATGTTTTGATGTTGAGAGCTATGACAGAGAGCTCAAGGCAGAAAAATCAAGAAGAGGACTTTAGCTCCTATGATTCGCCGGTAACCCCGGCTTTTTAATTACTGAAAACCGTGTTAAATTAAATCTGCCAATATGCACTTCGACTAAGCTGGTTCGACTATGCTCACCACAAGTCAGTGTAAACCATCATTTCCAGCATTATTGACTGAATGCGTATGAATCGGGAATTAACCCTCCTTCACTGCTCTGCGAAGTTCGCTACGCAGCACGAGCGCGTAAAGCTCCAGAGGGCGAAGCAATGTTCACTACCGTGTCCCGCCGAAGCCTTGGCGAAGGGGGATTGGCCCGATATTGTTGATTTGATACTTTTATTTTAATTTGATAATCTAAACATATGACTAAGAATAACAAAGGAACAACCCTAGAAGACTTGGCTAATATGGTGGCCAAAGGTTTTGAAAGTAATGATAAGCGGCTTGATCATGTGGAGGATAGGATGGCGACCAAAATAGATATAGTAAAAATTGAACAAAGACTTGGACAGATTGAATATCATGTTGACGAGGCTCACGATATCCTCAGGCGTTTTGAATAAAACGATATCTCAAATCTTCAAAAAAGAGTTCAAATTCTCGAAAAAGCTGTCAGGGCTTTGGCTGGGCAAGCATCTAAATAAAATCCGGTAACTCTATTAAGATCGGGTTTTTGATAAAATACGTATAAATCCTAGACAACAAAGCTTTCCACAATAAGTCCTTGACTTTAAGTTAATCTTAAGATAAACTTGGTATATTATGAAAACAAACATTTTGGGCCTCAAAGAATTACGAGAAAATATGCAGAAATACGCCTCTCTAGTTGAGCGAGGAGAGTCTTTTATAGTTGTAAAAAAATCAAAGCCGATTTTTAAATTAGTTCCTGCCGAGTCTGAAGAAGAGTGGCAAACCGTAGCTGATTTTACCAAGATAAGTAAAAATGGCATCGATGCTAAAAGAGTTTTGAGGGAACTCCGCAAATTAAATGCCAACTCTTAGAAAGCTTCTAGGGAGATTCGGTAGAGAAGAGAGAGTTATCCTTGAAGCTTTAATCGAAAAAATAATTTCTTTGGATTGGCGTAGTCTGGATATTAAAAAATTACAAGGTTATGCCGATATTTTTAGGTTGCGTAAGGGCAAAATAAGGATTATTTTTTATAAACGTAAACTAGGCATTTCTATTATAAATATTGAGCGTCGGAATGAAAAAACTTACAAACTCTAAATCCTGCCCCCTTCTTCGCTAAAGCTATGGAGTGCGAAGCAAGGTGACTCGTGCTGAGCCTATCAAAGTAATGAAAAACTTTTCTCACAAAAGACACTAGAAAATGGTGTTTTTTATTGGGCTTGTAATTACGATTTAAGTATGTTAAATATTAGACAAGTTCTTTAAGGGAGGGCTTTTATGGCAAAGAAAACTCTTGCCGAACAGATTGCCGAACAAAAAAAGGAAATGGAGGATAAGAATATTAATGGGAAAACAGCCCATATTGCAACCGTATTAGGCAATAAAACTGAGAGCAGAAAAGATGGTTGCGAGACGGTGGTATGGAGGTTCGAGAATAAGAGGTTTTGGATCGAAAATTACAGTATAGAATGCAGCGGTAGCGATGGAACAATGGGTGGATTTCACAGGGAAGTTAAATATAACGGAATAAGAGTTTTTTATATGGCTGGTGGAGGCGAAGAATCATTTATTCCTGGCGAATGGGAAAAAGAGTTCAACGGATTATACCTAAAAGCCCAAAAGAGATACAAGGAGATAGAAGAGGCAAAATCAAAATTAGCAGAGTGGAGAAAAGAAGAACAAGAACGAAAAGAAAGAATAAAGTGGGGATTATGAGTGGCTTAAGCCACTTTTTAATTACCTAAAACCATATTAATCTTGAGATATAAAGAGTTTTTAATAAAATAACCGGAAAATTTCTATTCTGTTATCATTGCAAGAATGGTTACGGCGATGACACAGAAATCAACGGCTCACATGTGTGAGCCGTTTAGGTATGAGCTGAGCTGAGACTATTGGGAGATAATCTTCTTGAATATCTCAGGATTATGCTCTGCTAAGTCCGCCAGTATCTTTCGGTCTAATTCTATATTTGCCTTCTTAAGCTTATCAATCAGTTTGGAGTAGGAGATACCGTTTTCTCTGGCACCTGCATTTATCTTGAGTTGCCATAATCTTCGGAAATCCCTTTTTTTCTTTTTTCTATCGGCAAACTGAAAAGACCAGGCGTGAAGCGTGGCTTCTTTAGCCTGTCTAAGCTTAGACTTTCTGGTCCACATATAGCCCTTAGTGTGCTTAAGGAGTCTTTTTTTGCGGGCGTGTTGAGTTGTACCTCGTTTTACTCTTGTCATGGTTAGGTTCTTAGGTTCTTAGGTTCTAGCCTATCACCTAATTCTCTAGAATCTGATTAATGCCTTAACCTTATCCCGCATCTCTCTGGGGGCCGTAACATTGCCGTGTTTACGCTGGCCACTAACACCACTGTCCTTGGCGTTAAAGTGATTCTGTCCCGGCGGGCGTTTTAATATCTTACCTGTTCCGGTAATCTTAATTCTTTTTAGAAATGATTTATTTGTCTTTGCCATGACGATTTTGTCTGCGAGGAAGTGCGAGTCTTTGAGCAGCCCGAGCAGCTCACAAAACTCGTCACCCCGCACCATCTGGGCTCAAAGCATGTGCTATCACATTACCAGAGCCATGCCTGCCGGCAGGCAGGCGTAAGGCGGCTTCGCCTTAGGACCTTCTAAAACCGTTGCTGTAATTCCAGATGGTGAGGGGTAACTTTTGTTACCGTTTACTTCGTTCGCGAACAAAACTTACTTTTTTGTGTCTTTTCTTACCGTAGTGGTCCATCCATAAGGGGATCGGGTAATAGGATTCATGGGTACATGAGGTTCGGCTATAAGCTTCAAAAAAGTATCTAACTTTTCTCTTCCCATGTGAGCCATAGCCTTTTCTCTGCCTCTTAAGGTGAGCTCTATCTTAACCGGATGGCCTTCCTTTAGAAACTGGTCTATCTGCTCGGATTTGAATTTTAGGTCGTGAACGCCGGTTTTAAATCCTACCCTGACCGTTTTTATGCTCTGGTCCTTCTGTTTTACTGAGCCTTTCTCCTGCTTTTCCTTGCGATACATATATTTACCATAATCCATGATTTTAGCAATAGGAGGCTTCATCTGGGGGCTTACTTCTACTAAATCTAGGTCTCTCTCCTTTGCTAGTCTGAGGGCTTCAAAGGTAGGCATAACTCCGAGCTGTTTTCCCTGGTCATCAATAACCTGAAGTTCGGGGCTGCGTATTTGGTTGTTTACTCTAAGATATGTTGGCATTTACGGTAGGATTAGTGTAGCATAAAATATTTTGAAATAAAAGACCCAGTGCTTCGTTAATTTAGTTTTGTGACTGAAGAATTCCTAAATTTTAGGCGAAACGAACTAAAAAATCTAAAGAATACCGGATAGTATTTTGAAGATTTTTTAGAAAGCTGCAGTCAAAATTTAAGAATTGTAGAGGTGCAAAATTAATTTAATGGAGCACAAGAGTTGCGGTTAGGCTAGGAACAATTATACTTTATACAGGCGGCTATGATATTTATTTTGTCTATAGTGAATACTGATAATAAAACTTGGTTAGAAAATTTAAAGAAGATGCTAAGGCACAAGAGTGTTAAGGGGCTTAGTATCTTGGGAGGAGATATGTTTAAAAGAAGTTCGGAATTTGACAATCATGAGTTAGCTTTGAATATTATTGATTCGGAAGTTAGGCTGGATGCTATTATTGCAATTCACCGCTGTGGTTTAGGAGAGCCATCTTTTGGGGCAACCCGATTCATGTATTATAAGGATAAAGAAGATGCAATTGATGATGCCCTTAGGCTTTCTAGGCTCATGTCATATAAGGCAGCTTTGGCAGGTGTTAATTATGGAGGAGCTAAGGGTGTGATTATGGCAAAAAAAACCCTAGATGAAATGTCTGAAGCTGAGAGGCGGGCTTTATTAAAAAGATATGCGCAAGGAGTTAATCAACTAGAGGGTAGGTTTATTACTGGAACAGATATGGGCTTTTGTCGGGAAGATATCAGGGTTATGCTTAATTACAGCTCTTATTTTGTAGGTAATAACATAGATCCAACTGATTATACGGTGAAAGGATTATTGATAGGTATAGAGGAATGTCTAAGAAGGGTATTTGGCAATAGTGATATCTCAGGGAGGAGCTTTGCGATTCAAGGCATTGGTAAGATAGGATTAGCTTTGCTTAATTTGATATATCCTCTTGCCGATAAGATTTTTGTAGCGGATACTAATCGAGAAAGATTAGAAACTGTAAGGGCAGAATTTCCAGAAGTTAAAATCGTCAGTACTCAAGAGATACATCTGCAAAGAGTTGACGTGTTCTCGCCTTGTGCCATAAACTATACGTTGAATAAAAAAACCGTACCTAATATTTGCTCTCGGATTATCGCTGGCGGGGCTAACAACCAGATTGATTCTCGGGAGACGGGAGAGCTTATCTATAGGAAAGGAATAGTATATGCTCCTGACTATGCCGTTAATGCCGGAGGTTTGATAAGTGTTGTTGATGAATATGAGCATAAGGACAGAAGCAATGAAAGAATTATCAAGCGTATTGGTTGTATAAAAAAAAATATTAATAGAATTCTCGAAGAAAGCGAAAGACAGGGTCGGCCTACGAACTTGATAGCGGATGAAATGGCTGAAGAGATATTCAATAAGCTTATATAGCTATGAACGAGCATTTATACCTACCCAAAAAATATAACAATCCATCACGGTTGCTAAAAGCACTAAGAATTACATCTGAAAGGAGCTGGATAAAGGCGGGGGAGAGGAGGGTGCTGGAACTCTTTCAAGAAATGGCAAAACGAGTGCCAGCCTATAAAGATTTTCTAAAAAAGAATAAAGTAGATTCTTTGAAGATCAGGAGTATGGCTGATTTCCGACAAGTCCAGACTATTGATAAAGATAATTATTTAAAAGAATATCCTCTCGAAAAGTTATGCTGGGACGGACAATTTAAAAATCGAAGATGGGTGATTTCGGCGACTTCTGGTTCGACCGGCAAACCATTCTATTTTCCACGAGAAAGAGCGCAGGATCTTCAGTATGCTGCAATTGCCGAGCTCTATCTTCTTACAAATTTTGACATTCGGCATAGGGCCACTCTGTATATAGATGCCTTTCCGATGGGAGTATGGATAGGAGGCCTATTTACCTATGAAGCAATTAAAACAATTGCGGAGCGCGGTAAGTATCATTTAAGCATAATAACTACAAGTGTAGATAAAAAAGAGATAATTAATGCAATCAAAAAATTTGGCAAGGCATTTGACCAGATTATAGTAGGTTGCTACGGGCCATTTCTCAAAGATGTTATTGATGAGGGATTATTATGCGGTATTGATTGGAAAAAATATAATCTTAAATTTGTGTTTTCCGCGGAAGGATTTAGTGAAGAATTTAGAGATTATATTATCCAAAAAACGGGACTTAAAGATATTTATCGTGGCACGCTAAATCACTACGGTACCGTTGATCAAGGCACGCTTGCCTATGAAACTCCCATCTCAATTCTTATCAGGAGGATCGCAGTTAAGAAAAGTCCCATGCTTTACGAAAATATTTTTCCGAAAAAAAATAAATTGCCAACTTTATGTCAATTTGACCCGGAATTATTTTTCTTTGAACAAGTTAGTGAGAATCTTTTATGTTCTTCTTTCTCGGGTCTACCCTTGGTCCGTTACGATCTAAAAGATTACGGGGGTATCATTGGTTATGAGACAATGATTGATAAGGTAAAAGAATCTGGCATTGATCTTATCAAAGAATTGAAGACGGCCACAATAGAAAATACAGTCTGGCGTTTACCATTTGTTTATGTGTATGAGCGTAGGGATTTATCCATAAGCCTTTTTGCTTTTCAGTTATATCCCGAACCCATTAGGAGAGTTTTATTGAGAAGACAATTTAATGGGAGCCTAACGGGCAAATTTACGATGATAACTAGATATGATCATAGGGCAAATCAATTTTTTGAGCTTAACATTGAATTAAAACCCAATATTCATAAATCAGAGAAGTTAAAGACATTAATAGAAGAGATGGTTATTGAATGTCTTCTTGACGAGAATTCTGAATACAGAAAAACATATGCAGACTATCCTGAAGCATTGCGGCCACATGTAGTGTTCTGGCCACATGAACATTCCGCATATTTCAGGTCCGGAGGTAAGCAGAAATGGGTTAGTAAGGAAAATAAATAAATATAAACCATGAACGATAGAAAATTATGGCAGCCGGTGCCTGTATCTCCAATCGAAGTAATGAATTTAGAGATGAAATACCCGGGCCTTAAGGTTGTTGACCAGTATAAGAATAATCTTGAAGAGCTTTTTTTGCTTAGAAATCCTAAGTACCGCTTTGATAAAAACCATCAGAATGACTTTGAAAAATTTTATGCAGGGCATACAGGGAATGATTCTAATGGAGCGGGAAATTGGTTTTACTATTCATGGCTTAATACTGCCGTTCATTTCCTATCCGATGATATGCATCAGGAACTTCGAACGGGCAGAAATCGCTATTTGATCAGTAAAGATGAGCAGGAAATTTTTTACAATGCTACAATTGCGGTCCTAGGCATGAGTGTCGGTTCGCATATTGCAATAATGATTGCACTTACCGGAGGAGCGCGTCATATAAAAATTGCAGACCCTGATTCGATTTCTGGTGATAATCTGAACCGTATCCGGGGCAGTTCGGTGCAAGTTGGGATAAACAAAGCAATTGTTGTAGCGCGTCAGATATATGAGCTGAATCCTTATGCTGAGGTTGAAGTCTATACTGATGGTGTAAATGAGAATAATGCTGAAAATATTTTGAATGGCACGGATCTTTTGTGTGAAGAAATGGATCATCCGTATTGGAAGCTTAAGATAAGAGAGCTTGCAAAAAAGCGGAAGATACCCGTTATTATGGGAACTGATAACGGTGACGGGGCGATTATTGATATTGAAAGATATGATATCAAACAAAGCTATCCAATGCTCCATGGATTAATCGGTAGTTTGACACCAGAGAAAATTAAGTGCATGAATCCAAAGGATTGGCCCGGGGTGGCTGCGAAAATAGCTGGTGCAAATTTTGCCGTTCCTCGGATGCTTGATTCTGTTGTTGAAGTAGGGAAGACTCTTTATTCATGGCCCCAGCTCGGCACAGCTGCTAATCTATGTGGAACTGTGCTAGCTTATTTAGCCAGACGCATTATTATCAAATCCCCGAATATTAAATCCGGCCGTTATGTAGTGAGCCTTGATTCTATCTTTGAGTCTGATTATAAGCGTAACTGGTTTCCTCGTAAAATCGCTTTCTTCAAATTCATCCGCAAGATGACGAAGCATAAGTTATGAGTTATAAGGAGGATATAAAAAAAATACTGCTGGCAGGTGTACAGGCGCCATCGGGTGACAATTCTCAGCCTTGGATTTTTGAGATTGGAGATAATAGAATTGATATTTTCAATTTACCAAAGAAGGATAATCCAATCCTTAATTTTAAACAAAGGGGATCTTATCTAGCGCATGGAGCATTAATTGAAAACATTGTTATCGGATCTTCTAAATATGGCTACGATCCAAAAATTACATTATTTCCTAAGAGTGGCTTGCCGGATCATGTGGCATCAATTGATCTTACTGAAATAAAACAAAAAAATGATTATCTTTATAGGGCGATATTCCAAAGATGTACAAATAGAAAAAAATATCAGTCTGCTCCTCTGGATAAGGAGCAGAGGAATGATTTATCTTCAGTTGTTAAGGGCATGAAGCTGGAAGAATATATGACCCTTAAATTTGTTGAAGAATCGGGGTCTAAATTGGCGGTGGGAAGGGCGGTTGCCAGTATTGAGCAGGTCATTCTTGAGAATAAGAAGCTTCATGCCTTGCTTTTTCACGATGTTGTCTGGACAGAGAAAGAGGAAAAAAGAATAAAAGAAGGTCTCTATATCGGGACAATGGAATTCTCATTACCACAAAAAGCAGCTTTTTATTTGGCAAGCCATTGGTCCCTAATGAGACTTTTTAAGGTACTGGGACTTCCGAAATTGATTGTTAACGATGATGCCAAACTTTATTCTACGGGGGCGGTTTTGGGAGCTGTGGTCATAGATAATGAGACTGACGTTGATTTTATTAATGCCGGACGAATCATGCAGCGTATTTGGCTGAAATCGACTCAATACGGTCTTGCATTTCAACCTGTAACAGCCTTAGTCTTTGCGGCTCAACGAGTTTTTGCCAGTGAGGCTGATATTTTTTCACCGAACCACAGAAAGATTATTGAGATAAATTATAATATCATGCGTCAATCATTTGGTGTGAAAAACGGCACGATTGCGACGTTCTTCAGGATCGGACATGCAAGTCCGCCGAGTGCCCGTTCTTCGCGGAAAATGCCCACCATAGGACACGACGGTATTTAAGTATATAATTATTAGATTAGCCATGGATAGATTAATTAATTTAGATTTATTATCTGTCGGTATCTCCGTAGCAGCTGCGGGGATACTTGGTTTTGCCGTCTATTTTAATAATCGTAAAAGTATTACGAATAAAACTTTTTTATTATTTTCACTAGTCACTATTTTTTGGGGAATAATTAATTATGCAACCTATAATGTGAGATCTGTCGAGATGGCACTAATCTTGCAACGTTTAGTTATCTTCTTTGCGGTTTGGCAGGCATTTTTCATCTTTCAATTATTTTATGTATTTCCATATGAAAAAATTAAATTTTCTGCAAAGTATAAACTTTTTTTGGTTCCGTTGGTAATTTTTACCGCTATTTTAACGCTTACCCCCCTTGTTTTTAATAGAGTAGTCGAGATATCTTCGGCCGGGAGGATTCTGAGGATTGAAAATGGTCCAGGAATCGCGGTTTTTGGTGTAGTCTCCGTAGGATTAGTTCTATCCAGCGTGGCTTTACTTATTTTTAGGCTTCTTAGGGGCTCAAGTATTGAGAAAAAACAGTTTAAATATATTTTAGTAGGAACGATAATCATGTTCTCCCTTATTATCTGTTTTAATTTTGCTCTACCGGCAATTTTAAATGATGTAAGGTTTATTCCAATGGGCGCGGCCTTTATTCTGCCGTTCATTAGTTTGACTGCATATGCAATATTTAGGCATCATTTGATGAATGTAAAAATAATCATGACAGAAATATTAACTTTTGTACTGGCAACGGTGACTTTAATTGAGATTGTTGTTAGCCAGGATATCGTAACAATAATATTGCGGTCAGGAGTATTTTTACTAGTGCTATCTTTCGGTATCTTGTTAATTAGTGGCGTCAGAAGAGAAGTTGAGCAGAGAGAAAGATTAGAGGCCTTGACCAATCAACTCGAGATGGCCAATAAGAAGCTACAGGAGCTTGATCAGTTAAAGTCGCAATTTCTATCATTTGCATCCCATCAGATTAAGGCACCAATGGCAGTGGTTAAGGGATATGCCGAATTGATCTCCGACGGCTCTCTTGGAGAGGCTTCCGATAAAATCAAAGAAACAGCCGTTAAGATAAAAGACTCTGCCGATAGGATGATAAGTCTAGTTAGTGACTTGCTCAATCTGCGTAAAATAGAGGAAGGGAAGATGGATTACAGGATGGAAAGGATAGATGTTATCGGCTTGGCATCAAATATTATAATAGATCTTAAAACTTTAGCTGATAAAAAAGGGCTTTGGTTGGAGTTGGTTCCTTTGGTTGAGAATGCTTTCATAAGCGCTGATCCACAGAAGCTAAGACAGGTTTTTCAAAATCTTATTGAAAATGCGATAAAATATACGGATACCGGATGGATTAAGGTTACCGTCGAGATTAAAGAGGGCTATGTATTCATTTATGTATCAGATTCCGGCCACGGCATATCAAGGGAACTTTTACCCCATCTTTTTGAAGAATTTAGCAGGGACAGATCTGAGATAAAAGTAGGGGGATTTGGACTGGGGCTTTATATTGCTCGTCAAATAATAGCTGCGCATAAGGGAGATATTTGGGTCGAGTCAGAAGGTGAAGGAAAGGGAAGTACTTTTGGTGTAAAATTTCCACGAGCTTGAGTTCTTAAATATAAAACAACCCCGCCATGGCGGGGTTGTTTTATATTGTGTAGGTTAAAAGTATTTTAATACTCCCTGAAGGATATGGAACGGGCGAAGGACATCAAAACGGCTTATTACGCCGACTACTTTATGCTCACTATCAATAACAGGGATAGGATTAACACGATGGTGCTCCCGAAAAAGCTTAATGACTTCTTCATATGTTGCATCTTGGGTGAGGGTGATAGGTTCTTTATTCATTATGTCGGTGACTTTAAGAGATAATATTTCCTGCTGAAAATGCACCTCTTCTTGTTTAAACTGTGGAAGATTTCTTAAGATTACCTGAAGGGTAGGGAGGTGAACGGCCGATGTTTTATTAATAAGGTCATACTCAGTTACAAGTCCGACTAGGCGATTGTCGTTGTCTGTGACAGGAACACCGTCAAAATTATGTTCTGCAAGTATTTTTGCAACTTCAAGAAGCGTAGTATCCGAATGCACCGTTATTGCTTCTTTGGTCATGATATCTTTAACCAGTACTTTTGATGTAAATTCCGAGTTTGCCATGTTATTTATTAGTGTGATAACCAAGAAGATTTAGGGGTCGGAGGACGTCAAATCTGCTTACGACACCTACCAATTTACCGTCGTTATCTATTATCGGTATTGGGTTTACTTTGTGATGTGCGACGAAAGCCTCAATAATCTGATTGAAGGTTGCATCCTCTTTTAGAAATAGGGGTTCCGGATTCATTATGTCTTTAACGGTCATATCGTTCAGGCTCTTTTCGTCACGCCTCCCTTCGGAATCCTTATTTGCATTGTATATATCATAGATAATTCTTTGCAGAAAAGACATATTGATAGAAGAAGTTTTGGTTATCAGATCATATTCTGTCAATATACCAATTAATTTATTATTTTTATCAATTACCGGAATACCATCAAAATTATGGTCGCTTATCATCTTAGCAGCCTCAATAACAGATGTTTCCGGAAATACGGAAATAACTTTTCTTGTCATCATGTCCCGCACTAAGACTTCTTTTTCCATAAGTATATAAGTTATATTACCTCTTTATTATATCAGGATGTACAAATTCCGTAAATCCACAGTTGATATTTCAGGATTTGTCAGCCTCTCTTTTGTGTTATTATATACACTAGGGTGTCTATATTGATATTTAATATATTCAAGACCATGGCTGTTGGTTGCTGTGCTGTAACTGAATTTATTGATAATCATACGGCGTGTGGCTGTAATAGTGCCGCAATCTGTTCCCTTTGAAGATGGATAAAGACGGAAAATACACAATTTTGTGCATCGATGATGATACGAGTTTTAGGGAAATACTAAAGACCAAACTTGAGGCCTGCGGTTTTTGTTTCAAGGAAGCAGTAAATGGAAAAGAGGGGATAGATATGGTCAAAAAAATAAAACCAGACCTTGTTCTTATGGATGTTCAGATGCCGGAGATGAATGGAATTGAAGCTTTGACCCAGATAAAAGCTAATCCCGATACTATAAATACCAAAGTAGTTTTTTTGACCAATTTCGGCGAGGCAAATGCTTCGGATGCTCCGTTGGATGATAAATTCGCCAGGGATATAGGTGCCTCCGGTCATATCAAAAAGACAGATGACCTGAATAAGATAGTCGAAAGGATTAAGCTAGAGCTTAGTAAGGTATAGTTAAATTATCTATGGTTATTTTTAAACCGAGAACAGTTGAAAAATTAGGATCTATTTTGATTGTTGAAGATAATATATTTATGGCTGAGCTTTTGGCCGAAAAGATTTCTAATGCCGGATATGAAGCAATTAGCGTATATGACGGAAAAGATGCCTTAAATAAGGTTTCTAAGCGGGAGTTCTCTCTAGTTTTGCTGGATCTTCCATTGAGGGGGGGGGTCAGCGGATATGATTTTCTAGAACAAATCAGAAAGTCTTATGACAAAATCAAATTGCCGGTTGTTGTCCTTTTTAATTTGGGAGATCCAAAAACAATAGAGAAGACATTAAAACTTGGAGCTAATTTTTATCTGATCAAGGCGCTTGCAAATACGGAAGAA
>Ga0209541_10002085_pt1 | contig 38530 bp, 58 predicted proteins | sample RifCSPlowO2_01_FD_184027 | JGI IMG/M metagenome (GOLD analysis project Ga0209541, IMG submission 184027) | Groundwater microbial communities from Rifle, Colorado - Rifle CSP2_plank lowO2_0.1 (SPAdes) (version 2) | ecosystem: Environmental > Aquatic > Deep subsurface > Groundwater | place...
CAGGAGGTTCTGTAAGTGATAATGTTAACTATGATCCATGGTGCTCAGATTCAACATGCGCAGCAACAACTGACGAAGCCTCGACAGTCAGTTATTCTTCGACATGGGCATCGACAGTCAAAGCGGCACTGGACTACCTCTTCAACAGGGCTGAGCAGGATACAGATGGCGTGAATATCTACTTGCACAAAGGATGGAATACATTTAAGATGCCTTGGTTTGTGCTGACTGGAACTGCCCAAAATACAGTAGTAAAAGATGCTCTGGCAGGTGACTATTCTGTTACTAATGTGCTGTCAAGTATCAGCGGAAAATATAATTATTTAGCATATTATGACGGAGCAGCATGGCAAACAAATATTCCAGGATCTGCAACTACATTCACAAACTTCCCAACAGCAGCAACAAATGCAGACTATGACTTCCATATTTACATGACAGCATCAGACAGGCTGGTGATTGAATAAAAAAAAAAAAATGAAAAATATTTTTTTATTAATTTTGATTGTTTTATCAGTAATTCCATTAGTTTTAGCAGTGCCAGTAAGCTACAAAGGAGTAATTGATTACACTGGTAATATAGCCACAGGACACGTAATAAAAGCAGTATCTGACAGCAGGACAACAACAAAAACAATAACTGAAAGCAGTTTTGTAGTAAATCATTTAGTTAAAAAAGGAGAGATTGTTAAATTCTATTTTGATGATAATTTATTTACAGAATATACCCAACCCTTGCCAGGAACAGTTGTTGATTTAGGAACATGGAAGATTTCTCCAGCAGGAATAACTTCTGATTTGTACAAGGCAAAAAGTGATTTAACATATGAATTGATACTGAATGGAAACCCTTCAAAAGACAGTGTTATTTCAAATCTTTACTTACCAACAAGTTTAGTTGATTACACCGGCACTTCAATTAGCTGGGCATCAAATCATGGAAGTATTGCAATTAATGGGACCGTAACAAGAGACAACAGCGATCATACTATAACTCTAAATGCGACATTGTCTAAAACAGGCGAAGCAGATGTTATGTCAACATTTACACTTACTGTTAAACAAAAAGTAAATGCCATTAATCAAACAATAATTACTGTTTCTTATAACCAGCCTGAGATTGTTATTGATAATACAAATGGAAATACAGTTACAAATATTGAAATTCCAGAGACAGTAAGTGCTAATGAAATAGTATCATTAAATCTAAAAGCAGTGATGGATGTTGATAATAAAGTCACTGTAGGAATTAATGATCTTAAATTAATAAGAAAAACAAACTCAACTGTAAATTATTCTGCTGAGATTCCAAGTGGTACAGAAATAAAAGGTCCAGCAGATTGGAATGGATTAATCAATTTACCAACTGTAAAAGATAAATCAGAAGTAACCAGCGCCGGAACAACAGAATTAGTTATAGAAATGGGTTATGTTAACGGCCAATTAAATTTTTCAAATGCTGTTAAAGTAATTTTGTCAGGAATGACAGGCAAAAAAGCAGGTTATACACATGGAACAGATGTTACAACCATCTCTTTAGTATGCAATAGTGCTATAGATTCAAATAATATTGTTGGAAATGGCGAATGTTATTATGATGATACAAAAGACTTAATCATCTGGACAAAACATTTTACTAAATTTGCAGCTTATACACCAACACCAGTAACAACTACTACAACACCTCCAACAGGAGACACAGGCGGTGGAGGAGGCGGAGGCGGTTATGTTCCTCGAAAAGTAGTTGAGGAAATAACAGAAGAACTTCCAGAAGAAGAAATTACAGAAGAAGAATTAACAGAAGAACTTCCAGAAGAAGTTATTGCACCTCCAACAGAAACAGCATTAAATAAGATAACAGGAGCAGTAGTTGGAGCTGCCAAGGGATTTATACAAACTATCTGGACTAAAGTTTTAGGAGGAGTAATAATTGCATTCATAGTCATTTATCTATTATACACTGTTATTTTAAGATCAGGAGCTCCATTGCAATTAGTTAAAAGAGATCATAACTGGTATTATAACAGGGCATCACTGCTTCATAGAGAGGCAGACGAGCTGTATAAAAAAGGCAAATATGCAAAATCCCAGAAACTATTCAAAAAAGCGCAGATATACAGGGAAAAAGGAGAGCAAAAGGTGAGATAAAATGTGGTACGAGGAACTTGGCTACGAGGAAAATCCGTTTGAATTAAATCCTTTCAAGATAAATTTCAAGTTGGTAAACAGGAAAAACGAGTCAGAAGAGCTTATCTACAGGATTGAAGCAGGCTCAATGATGTTAATAGAGGGGGAAGAAGGCTCTGGAAAAACAGCCTTGTTAAAGCATGCAGTTGACAATTTTAAAGGAAGAATAATCTATATAGATGGAAATAAATTAAGCAAAAGACTGAATATTGATGAATTACTGATAAAAAAATCAGGCCTTATCCACGGAAGATTATTAAAGAAAAAGCCAAAAGGAATGATTTTATTATTTGATAATGTCCAGCAGTTAACAGTAAGAAACTGCGAGAAAATAAAATTTTATTTTGACCAGGACTATTTAAAATCAGTTGTCTTTACAACAGATGACTATGACAGCGTTAATTTTACAGATTCGCTTAGAGACAGAATCGGAGAGAGGGTTATAAAGCTGAAAAGCCTGAAAGACAGCGATGCAGTCCAGATAATAAAAGACAGGTTCAATGAAGAATTTTTAACAGAAGATATCATAAAAGATATATACAGGCAAAAAAGGGATTTAAAGCAGCTTTTAACTGATTGCTCTTTTATTCTTGAATACATTGTAGATAATGATAAAAAGGAAATAGACCGAAGTGAGATAAAGAAACTATTAAAAGAAAAAGAATACAAAGAAGCAGAGCCGCAGACAAATATATGTTCTGACTGCAATGATGAATTAGAAAAGATAGGAGATTACTGGAGATGCAAAAACTGCGATACCTACTGCAAAACATGCGGAGCTTTAGTTGAAGAAAAAGATATAAAATGCCAGGAATGCGGCATTAATTTTGAAGAAGAGAAGGGAGATGAAGATGAAGAAGATTAAAACATGGTATAGCTCGCTTGGATTTTATTCAAATCCATTCAGCATTAAGCCTGCAGCATTTCATGATGAGTTGTTCGGCTATGAGGATATGCTGAATAAGATAAACAGCAAGATAAGCAACGGCTCAGTAGTATTCCTGACAGGCCAGTATGGCTCTGGAAAAACAACAATATTAAAAAGAATAATAAACAGGTTTAGGAAAAAAATAATAATAATCTACTACTCCTGCAATCAGTCAGAATCTATTGATTTTGACAGGCTGCTTTATTCCAGGACTTTTTTAAGAAGACTTTTCCATATAAGGCAGAAAAAAAATGTTTTATTGCTGGATGAAGTGCAGGATATGAATAAAAAAGATTCTGACAGGCTTTGCGAATATTATAGTCAAGGTTTTTTTAAATCAATGATACTATCTTCAATGAAGGCAAACCAGGTTAGATTTACAGATTGTTTAAAAGAGCTTACCAGGGACAATATATTTAAGATTGGAAAACTAAACAAAAAGCAGGCTGTTGACTTGATAAGAAAAAGAATAGGGAATATTGAATTCTTAAAAGATGGAATCATTGAGAAAATCTATTCTCTTAACTCAAATCCAAGGGCTTTCTTAAAGAACTGCGAAGAGCTTTGTAGATACGCATCTGAAACAGGGGCAAAAGAGGTTACAGACAAGCACATTAAGGATGTACTGAAATAGATTATACAATCTTCCATAACCATTTAAAATAAGCCCTATAACTGTCTGCACTTTCTTTACTTTTGATAAGTATCGCTAGGGGCATAGTTTCAATTACAGGTGTTATTGGAATTATGACAATTTTATTATTATAAATGAAAATTACCATTAAATTCTTGATTATTTTTGGTAGAAATTTAATTTTAATATTTTTATAATCTTTAAGTTCACCTGCTTGTTTTCTTGTAATTTCAGTATCAACAAATAGAATATTAAGCTTAATTCTCTTTTTTTTCATTCTTTTATAAAAATGAGGCATATAATAAGGAAGTGTAAACGCCGCTTTTCCACTAGCTCCTAAAGCACACCATTCTCTTCCTTCTTTTAATATATCCTCAAAAATATGTTTAATGCCTTCTTTACCTTTATAGATCTCTGCCTGTATTTCTTCTCTTTTTTCTTCGTATAACCCCTGAAGCCGAGGAAGAATATCATTAATTATTCTCTCTTTTTCTTTTATTAAATCAAATAATTTTTCTGGATTTACAGGGTGAAATTCTTTCTTATTCTTAACCAATATATGTGTAACTAATCCTTTTTGCTCTAATCTTTCTAGAACATCGTATATTTTTGAAGAAGGAATTCCTGTTGCAGCAATTAATTTAGTGATAGTTGTTGGACCAATATTTAACAACACTTGGTAAACTCTACTTTCCCTTTCAGATAGTCCCAGAGATTGTAATGATTCATGGATATCCATATTACAAAGGAAATTGTTCTAGTTTATAAATTTATCTCCCCTTGGGGAGTAGATATATTTATATTATTTCATGATACTCCCAAAAAGTAGAAAATGATTAAACAATGTGAATTATTTAACGCTGAAGTTGCAAGGGACTATGATTCAATTATGAGTTATTTTGATTATTCATTATCAGCGGATATTTGTAACAGAATCATGCACATTACAGATATAGATAATAATTCAACTCTGCTTGAAATCGGTATTGGAACTGGGAGATTTGCATCTGAATTAGGAAAATTGGGTTATTATGTAATAGGAATAGACAATTCAAAATCAATGCTTGATATTTGTAAAAAAAAATTTCCAGATATTGAAACATACAATGTAGACATAGTTGATTATCAATCTAACAAAAAATATCCTGGAATAGTATGCCATGCAGGTCCTTTAAGATTAAATCATGTGGATGGTTTGAATCTATCTGATGAAGAAAAAAAAAAATTCAAATTAGATTTCGGAAATTTATTTTTTGAAACATACTTAAGTAATAAAGCTATTGTAGAGAAAGCAATATCAAATATATCAAGTTCTATGAAACCTAATGCAATACTTGCATTATATATCCAGTATTATCCCGGAAGAATGAAACAAACTAGAAGTACGCTTGATAATTTTCAATTTGATAATAAGGCATATAAAAAGGTAACAAAGTATTTTGAAAAGAAATTATATAAAACAAGAAAGGTTTATCAAGAAGACTCATTGATTTGGTCTATGCCCCATATTTTAATGCCAATGGAGATGGATGAATTTAAAAAAGTATGTTGCGCCAATCAATTGGAAGAAGTTTGTATTGATCCCTCTAACCATTTCTACTTAATGCGGAAAAAAAAATAAATAAAATCAAACATTAAATTTCTTTACAACCTCTTCCTTAAAATCAACATTAATTATCTTATCAAATAATTCCACTACTAGCCTTACTTGAGGATTATTCATATTTAATTTGTATAATTTAGCATTTCCAATATTTCTTGTATGTATAACTATCTTTAATTTCTCAATATCATTCCACATTCTAAATAATGTGACTCTATTAATGCCTGCTCCTTCTGCAATATCTCCTATAGAATGGTCTAACTCCCTTCCTTCCATTAAATATTCTAAAACCCTTATCTTTGGATTATCTCCTAATAACTCTCTGAATAATGTTTTTTCGTCTTGGAATTTCATATAATTAACAAAATACAATTAATATTTAAATGTTTCTATTTTGTAATATATGTATTACATAAATGTAACATATTTATAAGAATAAGTTTATTTTATATTGCATTATGGCAAAAATTGACATTGTAGAAATGAGAAATATCCAAAAGAAAATGATCAGAATGTTAAAGAATAAAAAGAAATACAAAGGCGCTCATACAGAAACTATTCACTTAAGAAATTGCGTTCCTACGCATTTAAGGGGACAAAAAATAGTTGATGAAGCCATTCTGGATTTGTTCAAAAGAGGAATTCTAATAAATAAAAAATCAACTGGACAAAAGCACTGCAGTTTAGATAATACAAAATTAAAAGAGATAGATGAAATAGAAGGATATTAAATAACATATTTTTAATAATAACAAACATTAAAAACCCGTAAAATTTCTAGGTTTTATGTCAAATAAAGATAAAGAAATTGAGATTAAAATCCCTCTTGATGAAATTAGATTTTATGAATTAAAAGAAAAACTAAAACAAATTGCAAAATTTGAGAAAATCTCAAAGCAAACAGATGAATATTTTACCCCTTCTGATAGAAATTTTATAGAACCAGAATATCCTTTTGAATGGTTAAGCATCAGGAGAAGAGGAGAAAAAGTTATTTTAAATTATAAGCATTTTTATCCAGAGAATTTTCATACATTTACACATTGTGATGAATTTGAAACTGAAATCACTAATCTAAACCAATTAAACAAAATATTTTCTGCTTTAAACTTAAAAAAATTAGTTACAGTTGAAAAAGAAAGAGAAATTTATAAAAATGATGAATTTGAGATTGCATTAGACAAAGTTAAAGAACTTGGTTATTTTATAGAAATTGAAGCAATAAAAGATTTAGGAACAGTAGAAGAGACAAGAGAAAAATTTTTTGAATTTGCTGGAAATCTTGGAATTGATACTTCGAAAACAGACAAAAGAGGCTATCCGTATTTGCTGATGGAAAAGAAAGGATTGATAAAATGATAATAAAAGGACTGCAAAAAACATCTTTGATTGACTATCCACCTTATACTGTTTCTGTTATATTCACAGCCGGATGCAACTTCAGATGCCCGTACTGCCAGAACCCTGATTTAGTCAATAATTCTCCAGATTTAAAGCAGTATTCCCAGGAAGAGATTATAGATTTTCTGAAATCAAGGAAAAAATGGCTTGACGGGATATGCATTACAGGCGGTGAGCCATTGTTATATCCAGAAATAATTGAATTTATAAAAAAAATAAAAGAAATAAGCATGAAAATAAAACTTGATACAAACGGCAGTAATCCTGAACTATTAACTGATATAATAAAAAATAAATTAGTTGATTATATAGCAATGGACATCAAAGGTCCTTTGGAGAGGTATAATGAATTAACCAAATCAAATATAAATACTGAAAATATAAAAAAAAGCATCGAGCTAATTAAAAACTCTAATATTGATTATGAATTCAGGACAACAGTAACTCCTGATCTAGCTGAACAAGATATAAAAAAAATTGGAGAACTGTTGAAAGGAGCTAAAAAGTTTAGTATACAGCAGTTCAGAAATACATTTAAACTTCTTGATGAAAATTATAAAAAAGAGCCTTATCCAGAAGAAAAATTAAAAGAATTTAAAAAAATAATAGAAGATTATATTGAAAATGTCGAGGTAAGATGATAAATGTAATTGGTATTGATTGGAGCGGAACAATAAGTGATGACCGCAAGCCAGTTTATGAAGCAAATATGAGAATTTTAGAGCTATATGGAAAAGAAAGAATAACTTTTGAAGAATGGCTTAAAAAATCAACTATGACTGCAGAACAATTATTCATAAATCATGGAATCATCGAAAGTACAGAAAAATTATTTGATCTTTATAAAAAATATTATACTGAAATAACAGGCCTTATAGAAGAAAATGAACATAAATTTTATACTGAGATTACCAGACCTAATCTCCCAACTATTTACCCTGATGTTAGATACGCATTTAATCATCTAAAAGAAAAGAAAAAAATGATTGCTGTATTAAGCTCGCATCCACAGGAAAATTTAATAGAAGAAGCAGAAGAATATGGGTTAACAGATTATATATCCGTGCTAATTGGAAATTCAAAAGATAAAGTTAAGGGCTTAAAAGAAATTTCCCGAATACTTAATGAAAAATTGGAAAATATCCTTTATGTAGGGGACACTGTTTTTGACATAAGAGATGCAAAAAAGGCAGGATGTCTTTCTGCAGCTGTTTTCGGCTTAAATGGCCAAAGAGGATATCACAGCAGGGAAATGCTGCTAAAAGAAGGTCCTAACTTTCCTTTAACTAGTCTATATGAGTTATGTGATCTAATGATTTAAATGGAACAATTTGTCAGAGTAGGAGTAGGTGTTTTGATTTTTAATAATGGTAAATTCCTCTTACTAAAAAGAAAAGGGTCTCATGGAGAAGGAACATGGGCTCTTCCTGGCGGGCATTTGAATTTTAATGAATCATTAACAAATTGCGCAATAAGAGAACTAAAAGAAGAAAATGGTTTGGAAATTATTCCAGAGAAAGTTATTTCTGTTAGTAATAATATAATGTATAATAAACATTATATCACTATAGGAATTTTAGCTAAATTTAATAAAGGAGAGCCTAAAATCTTAGAGCCAGATAAATGTGAAAGAATGGATTGGTTTGATTTTGATACTCTCCCAAATCCATTATTTATCGCAACAAAAAGTATTTTAGATAATTATAGAAATAATAATATTATTAAATTAGATTAAAAATGGTAAAAAAAATCCAGGAGTTTCAGTTAAACTTTGATAAAGAACACTTTCCAGAGCGCAAGGATATAAGCTATGATGAAAAACTGTTATTTAATTCAGTAGCTCTTGCAGGAGAAGTCGGAGAACTGGCTAATACTATAAAAAAAAAGGCACAGAAAAAAAATTTACGTTTCAGCAGCAGATAATCTTCCTGAAGAGGAATATATAGAAAAAATTAAAGAAGAGATTGTAGATGTTTTTATTTATACAGTTATATTAAGCAATCTGCTTGAAATGGATTTAGAGAAGGAATATTATAAAAAGATGGAAATCAACAAGTTAAAATACAAAAAATGATAGGTAATATTGACTATTGGATTCCTGAAAAATTAAGAGGAAAGAAAATAAAAGAATTAAATATTACTGTTCCTAAAGATTCAATAGCGCTGGTTATAACTGGAATAGGAAGAGATGAAGAAGACAGTGAAACATTACTATGTTTTTTAGATAGAGATGGAAATGAGTGCGGCCAGACAATCTATCCTAACAGCTCAGAATCATTTAATATAGAAGCTACACAATATTTTTTAGATGCAAGATATTTTGATCAAAAGGTGGTGTTAAATGGCAGTCCTAAGCGATAAGGATATAAGACAATATCTAAAAGAAGGAAAGATAGTTTTAGAAGGATTTGACAGTAACAATATAGATTCCTGCTCTGTAGACCTTACATTAAGCAATAAGCTGAGGGTATTCAGATATAATGAAATTCCGTTTATTGATACAAAAGAAAAAATTCCAGACACCCACATGGCTTTGATTAATGTTGAAGAGGGGAAGCCAATAATAGTCCATCCAGGAGAGTTAATCTTGGCTTCAACTAATGAATATCTAAAAATGCCAGATGACCTAGTAGCAACATTGGACGGAAGGTCATCATTAGGAAGACTTGGCATTGTTGTTCACTCAACTGCAAATTCAGTTGACCCTGGCTTTGAAGGAAATCCTACTCTAGAAATTTCAAATATTTCCAAAATACCGATAACATTATGGCCTGGAATGAGGATATGCAGATTAACCTTTACCCAATTATCAAGCCCTGCAGAAGTTCCTTATAACAAAAGAGCAAGCTCAAAATACCATCAGCAAAAAGATCCTGCAGCAAGCAAAATTTCCCAGGATATGGAAAACTATAAAAACAACTAAATTTCTCTGTTTAATATGGCAACAAAAAAAACAAAAAAAAAAAACATTAAAATAAAAAAAACAGTTAAAAAATCAAAGCAAAAAATAGATAAAAATATGACTTTTTCAGAAGTTTTAACAAAATATCCAGAATCAGCTGGAATCATGATGAATTACGGCCTGCATTGCATTGGATGCCAGGTTGCTGCTTTTGAAACAATAGAGCAAGGGGCAAAAGCCCATGGAATATCATCTAAAGATTTAAATAAGATGATAGATGAGTTAAATAATGCAGCAAATGAAAAGAAGATTGAATACAAAAAAGAAACAGTTCCAAAAGAAAAGGCCTTAACTATTAAAGAAATAGAAAAGCCAAAAAAATCATTTTTTAAAAGGTTATTTGGGGGTTAAAAATGCCAAAGCCAACAATACATTACAACAAAGTAAAAGACCCAAAAGTTTTAGAGCAGGCAATGGATGTCTGTCCAGTAGGAGTTTTTGCAAAAGAAAAAGGAAAAGTAGTAGTAAAGAAGCCAAATGCGTGCATTGGCTGCAGAGCATGTGAAGCCCAATGCGAAAACGGAGAGATAACTGTTGAGGATTGATTCTCATTAAAATTAAAATAAATTATAAAAAATGCTGCTGGAAAGATGGAAAATGCAGTAGCTGCTCCTGCGGTGGAGTCTGCAAAGGTTGTGTAGAAGCATGCCCTGTAAATGCATTAAGAAGAGAGAAGCTAGTAGTAGTTGATTTTGATAAATGCATTAGCTGCGGAGCTTGTGTAGATGCTTGCGAGCATAATGCTATTTCCTTAATTAAATAATATCCTAACAAAATAATTTATCTCCTAAAAAACCTCTCTAACTTCTGCATAGAATAAGTATTAATAATATCTTCTTTCTTAGCCCATCCTCTTCTTGCTACTGCTATCCCTAATTTATAAAAATCTAATTGTTCTTTTGAATGCGCATCTGTTCCAATAGATAATTTAACTTTATTATCAACAGCTAACTTGACATTAACATCATTCAAATCAAGTCTGTTTAGAAATGCATTAATCTCAAGAGCAATTCCCCTTTCCTTAGCTTTGTCAAAAATCCTCTGCAAATCAAATTCATAGCCTTTTCTCTTAAACAATAATCTTCCAGTAGGATGCGCAATTATATTCACGTACTTGTTGTCCATAGCAGTCAGTAATCTTTTTGTAATTGCTTGTTTATCCTGCTTAAATCCAGAATGAATTGCAGCAATCACAACATCAATATCTTTTAATATCCTGTCAGGAACATTTATCAAGCCTTCTTTTGTTATATTTGCCTCAATTCCATGAAATATTTTTATTCCTCTTATTCTATTTATTTCTTTTTTCTGATTAATAATTTCCTTTTCATCCATCCCTCCTGCAATTTTATAAAAACCATGGTCTGTTATTGCAATAAATTTATGACCCAATATAGAAGCATATTCAGCCATCTCCTTTATGGTATTGTTGCCGTCACTATAATCTGAATGCATATGCAAATCCCCTTTAATATCATAATGCTTAATAAGATTAGGAAGCTTATTTTGCTTAGCAGATTCTATCTCTCCTGTATCTTCTCTTAGCTCAGGCTCTATATATCTTAATCCTAATCTTTTGTAAACCTCTTCTTCTGTTTTTCCAGCTATTTTCCTGTTTCCTTTAAAAATTCCATATTCGCTTAATTTCAATCCTTTTTCCCTGGCAATATTCCTTAATTTAATATTATGGGATTTATTTCCGGTAAAATATTGCAGCGCAGAGCCATAACTTTCCATTTGAATTAATCTTAAATCAGCATTAATTCCTGATTTCAGTCTTACAGAGCTTTTGTTTAGACCTTTTACTAATATCTTAACAACTTCTTTTCTTTTTGTAAAAAAATCCATTGTCTTTTCAGGATCATTAGAAACAGCTAAGATATCAACATCTCCGATTGTTTCTTTCATCCTTCTTAATGAGCCCCCTATCTCAATTTTTTTAACTTCTCTCAATTGTTTTAACGAATCTCTAATTTCTTTTGCCTCTGGAAAAATCAATCCAAGAAGAAATCTTTTAGTTTTTTTTTTCTTCATCCCAATATTTTCCAATAATTCTCTCTCTCTTTTCTCCCCAAAACCAGCAATTTTTCTTATTTTTCCTGATTTAGCAGCTTTCTCCAGTTCCTTAAGATTTTTAATTTTAAGCTTTTTGTACAATTTTTGTATTGTCTTTGGCCCCATCCCCTGTATTGAGCCAAGTTCCTCAAGATTAACAGGCATTTTCCTCTTTAATTTTTCATAAGCCCTTAAATGTCCTGTTTTAATTAATTCTTCAATTTTTTTTGCAATACTTTCTCCCACTCCTGGAATCTCTTTTAATGACTTTAATCCATTCTCTTCATATATTTCTTTAATATCTCTTGTTAAAGATTCAATAGACTGAGCAGCCTTCCTGTAAGCCCAAGGCTTAAAAGGGATATCTTTCATCTCAAGAATTTCAGCTATTTCATAAAAGATTTGGGCTATTTGCTGGTTGTTCATATATTATTCTTAAATTAAGAAATATAAAAGATTAACTATTAATTTTATGAATTAAATAAGGATTGTCAGTTTACGAAACATTTGGTTTTTTTTTTTTTTTTTTTTTTTAATTTTGATATATAAACTAATTCTTATAATAATCAACCAGTAAAAATACAAACCTTTATATAGTGTAAAACAACCCTTTTTTATAATAAAAATAAGTACTAATAAGAGAGAGCACTTGTCAATAACATTTCGCTTTTTCTAGAAAAGTGCTATTATAAGGAGAAAAATAAAAAATAAAAAAAAATGAATATATTTGAAAATCTAGGCTTAGCTAATCAAACAGTTACAGCCATTAAAAATCTAGGAATAACAACACCAACCGAGATACAAATAAAATCAATTCCCAATATAATAAGCTTAAAAGATGTTATAGGGGAATCAGCAACTGGTTCTGGAAAAACACTTGCTTTTGGTTGCGGTATTGTTGAACAGGTTATGCCTAAACAAGGATTGCAGGCATTGATTCTTACACCAACTAGGGAATTAGCAGAACAGGTAAAAACCTCATTAAAACAAATTTCATATCATAAAAATCTTAATATTATTTCAGTCTATGGGGGGGTTTCTATAAATCCACAAATACATGATTTATCTAATGCAGAAGTAGTTGTAGGAACGCCTGGAAGATTATTAGATCATCTTCAGCGTAGAACAATAGATACATCAAAAATAAAATTGTTGGTTTTAGATGAAGCAGATCGTATGTTTGATATGGGGTTTATAGATGATGTAAAAAAGATAATTCAAGCATGTCCTTCTAAACGGCAAACTCTTTTTTTTTCTGCTACAATTTCATCAAAAATAAAAAATTTAGCTAATGATTATATGATAAAACCAATCCTTGTTTCTGCTACAAAATTAGTTGATCCAAGCAAGCTTAAGCAAGAGTATTATAATGTTGAAAAAAATATGAAATTATCTTTGCTTGTTCATTTATTAAAAAATGAAAGATCTGATCTAGTTATGATTTTCTGCAATTCCAGAAAAAATACTGATTTCGTCAGCAAAAATCTTATAGCCAATGAAATCAAATCAATTTCAATTCATGGTGGTTTATCGCAAAACAAAAGAAATCATACTATCAAATTATTTAATGATCATAAGATAAATGTATTGGTTTGCACTGATGTTGCTTCAAGAGGATTGCATATAGACAATGTATCCCATATCTATAATTATGATATCCCAAAAGATCCTAATGACTATGTTCATCGTATTGGAAGAACTGCCAGAGCAGGAGAACAAGGAAAAGTTATCAATATCTTATGCCAATATGATCATGATAGTTTTTCAAGAGTTTTTCATGAATATCCTGAATTTTCTATTGAAAAATTAGATACTCCTTACCTAAACAAAATAAGATCTGTCTTGGATAATTTCAGAAGACCAAATAGATTTAGAAGACCAAATAATTTTGGAAGAAGGCCTTCTTATAATAGACGCAGAAGATGATTATCTGCTTTTTGTAACACTAACTCTTTTGCAATACATTCTAATACTACATTTACTGCAAAAAGGGCTGTTAGTTAAACATACATTTTTTCCATAAAGAACAAATAACGTATTCAATTCAAACCAGTATTCTTTTGGAACAATCTTCATCAGCTCTTCTTCAGTTTTCTCAGGCATTTTAGTCTTAACCCATCCAAGCCTGTTGGCAATCACATGAACATGAACATCAACAGGAATGCAGTCTGCTATCCCAAATCCAAAAACCCTTGTTATTGTTGCTGTTTTCCTCCCAATACCTTTAATGCTCATTAATTCTTCTAAATCAGAAGGAACCTTTCCATTATATTTTTCCAGTATAACCTTAGAAACATGTTTTAATGTTTTTGCCTTATTCTTATAATAACCAGAGGAATAGATTAACTTCTCTAATTTTTTTAAAGGCAATTTTAATATTCCTTCTGGAGTATCTGCAACTTTAAATAAAGCTTTGCTTACTTTATCTGTATTTTTATCCTGCGTCCTTAAAGACAATAAACATGCTATAAGTGTTTTAAACGGATTTTTCTCTCTAGAGCTTCTCCTTAAAGTAGGATGCTCATAATCCTTTGCCCACTCTTTTAATATATTTAGTACATGAATGTTCTTTCTTACCATTTTTACTTGAATTTTCCTTCAAAAACAATCTCAGAAATTTTCTTTCTGTCAGATGGAATCTCCCTTTCCTGAAGCTCTTTAGCTAAATCTTCTTTCTTGCCAAGCTTTCCTATTGCAGCCATTGCCTCTATATTGTAATCATCTGGTATATTTGATTCTCTTCTTGCCTTTTCATAATCAAACCCTTCCATCCCATGCACAACCAGATTCATTAATGATCCCTGCAATGCAAGATTCTGCCATGCAGCTCCTGTATCAAATGAATGTGTTCTTGAGGGCTCGCCATTAAAATCAAATGTTTTTTTAGAGATTATTAATACAAGCGCTGCTGCATTACTTGCCCAACTTTGATTAAAATCTCCCATCAAATTAAAAAATATATTCCAATATCTCGTATTTTTCTTTGCATACAAAAATCTCCATGACTGGTTATTGTAAGAAGAGGGAGCCCATTTAGCAGCCTCGAACAAAGACATCAGTTCTTCATTTGTTATTTCTTCTCCTGACATTGCTCTGGGAGACCATCTGTTAATGAATATAGGGTCTATTTCATACTCTGATCTTCTTATTTTTTTAATCTCATTTTTTATTACCATCTTTAACCTCTTAATGCATCTTCTATCTCGTATTTATCAAACCCGACTATAATCCTGCCATTAATGTCAATAACAGGAACTCCCATCTGGCCAGATTTTTCTATCATCTCCTGTGCAGATTCCCTGTTTATTGAAACATCTATATCCTCAAATTTAACATTTTTTCCTTTTAAGAAATCTTTTAACCTAAAACACCATGGACATGTTGGTGTTGAATATACTTTTACTCTCATTTTTAACCTCCACTGGCCTTTATAAAATTTTTATTGATTTTATCCCAGTCAATAACATTAAAAAATGCTTCAATATAATCAGCTCTTTTATTCTGGTATTTTAAATAATAAGCGTGCTCCCAGACATCAATGCATAATAACGGCTTTTTTCCCTGGCTTAATGGAGAATCCTGATTATTAGTAGTCATAATCTCTAATTTTCCTTCATCCAAGACAAGCCATGCCCAACCGCTTCCAAATAAAGCTGTTGCAGCCTTGCTGAACTCTTCCTTGAATTTTTCAAAACTTCCGAACTTTTCATTTATTGCTTCTTTAATCTTTCCTTTAATCCCTGCATCCTTTTTTAGAATCGTCCAGAAAAATGAATGATTTACATATCCACCGCCATTATTGCGGACAGCTGTTCTTATTTTTTCAGGTATCTTGTTAAGGTCTTTAAGCAGCTCTTCTGGCTTATTCTTCAAATCATCATAACCTTCCAGAGCAGCATTTAATTTGTCAGTATAGGCTTGATGGTGCTTTGTATGATGAATAATCATTGTCTTTTCATCAATATAAGGCTCTAATGCGCTATACTTGTATGATAATTTTGGTAATTCATATTTTTTTGCCATTTTTCCAACTCCTCCTTATTATCAGGCGGACTGCATTTGTAACAATATTTTCTGCTTATTGATTTAGCTATATAATATTTTCCACATATACTGCATTTTTTCTTTATCTTATGAAATTTTTTCATTTCAATTCCTTCTTAATTTGTTCGAATTCTTTTTTACTTATTTCTCCTTTAGCATATCTTTCTTTTAAGGTATCTAATGGATATCTTTGCCATCCTTGATGCCTTGCATACCTAATCCCAACTATAATTAACCAGATGATTACTGCCCAAAATAAGATCATGAAAATAAATCCAACCCCCATTCCATAAGAGTATGGATAGCCATACATTTCAAACATCATATTATTCCTCCTTAAAAGGTTAGCAAGCCTAGGAGAAAAGAGGTGTTAAAACCTAGGCTGCCAACTCTTAATTATAAATCGTTTTTGAACATATCCAGTTCAATGTCATCCATGTTGTTTAAAGAGTAAATCCTATTGCTCAATGTATCTGTGATATCCTTGCATTTTCCTGTATTAAAATAACATTTTATTCTTTGTTTCATATTATCAACCTCCTATTATTTTAAAAATAAAAATAAAAAAAATTAATTTTAACAACATCCGCTGCTTTTTTTTTTTTCTTTTCTTGGATACATTTTATCCACCTCCGAGTGTTTTTTCTCCGGGCTTCCAGTCAACAGGGCATAACTCTCCTGTCTGCAAAGCCTTTACTACCCTTAATGTTTCGTCAACGCTCCTTCCCACATTAAGGTTTGATATAACCTGATATTGAAGTATGCTGTTAGGATCAATAATGAATGTTCCCCTCAATGCAATTCCTTGTTCTTCCAGCAAAACGCCGAAATTGTTGCTTAGTTTATGGGAATTATCAGCCAATATTGGAAATTTTACCTCTGGCATGTCTTTCTCAAACCAAGCTTTATGGCTATAAGCAGAATCAGTGCTGGCTCCAAGAATAACCGCATTAAGCTTTTCAAAATCTTTTATTTTATTTTGGAATCCCTTGATTTCTGTTGGGCACACAAATGTAAAATCAGCAGGATAAAAAAACAATACAATCCATTTTCCTTTGTAGTCTGATAATGAAATTTTTTTTATTCCCTGCCCATTAGCATAAGCTTCTGCTACAAATTCCGATACTTTTTCACCAATTTTCATTTTTAATACCTCTCTAATAATATAATTTTAATAATTAAAACAAAAATAAAAATAAAAATAAAAATAAAAAAAGAAAATTTAAAATTTAACAGCAATAGCAGTAGCAACCGCTATCTTCTTTTTCTTTGCTTTTTGTCTTTGTTTTCATTCAAATCACTTTAAAATAAAATATAAACTTTAAAAATATAAATATTGCCACAATTATTATAATGAAAAGAGGATAAAGTATCTATAAATTATAGAAAAATTTATAAATAAATCAATATTCTATCATTTTATGATAAAAGAAATATTAAATCTCGACGATAGGGATATGAAGATTGTCTCCTGGCATATGGAAGACCCCTATATTTCCCAGATTGAGGTAGCTAAAAGGCTCAAGTTAAGTCAGCCTTCTGTTAATCTGAGAATAAACAAGTTAAGGGAAAAGGGAATAATAAATATTAATACAGGAATCAATTTTAATAAAACAAACCTATTCCTTGTTAGGGTAGACTTTACAGCAAATAAAGGCGGAGAACTATTAAACAGAATAAAGAACTGCCCTTTTTTTGTTAATGGTTATGTTATGTCTGGAAAGAATAATATTTCATTATACTTATTAAGCGATGATCTAAAAAAGATTGATGAGATAATTAATCTGCATATAAGATCGCAGCAGGATGTCAGCGACATCAGCACCAGTGTTGTTGTTTCTTCTGTAAAAGATGCTATATTAAATCTTAATATTCAGGGAGAATTAAATAAAGAAAAATGCATCAAACTGGGCAATTGCAAACACTGCTGCCCTAATCTAAAAAAAAAAAAGAAATAAAACAAAAAAAAAAAAAAAAAAAAGAAAAATTATTCTCCTGTTTCTTCTTTGACTTCTTCTTTTCCTTTCTCTAATTCATTAACCTGTTCTTTATCTCTGTTTAATAATAATGTCTGAAATTCTCCAATATGAGTCTTCTCTTCTTTAGCAATATCTAAAAGAATCTTTTTTATATTTTTATCTTTAGCCATTGCTGCCAGCTGTTCATATAAGTTTACTGCATCCAATTCTGCTATGATTCCAACTCTTAAAATCTCTTTATCTATGTCTTTTTTATCAACATTTTTCAAATCTATTGGTAGTTGTGATAACATTTTAATACCTCCATTTTGTAAAAATTTGAAATTTCTTTAGATTTATATATTTTGTTATCTAATAATCAATGCCTATCTTTGTTTTGTAATATTTAGGATGCCTCACTGCCTTAATCTCAGTAACATAATCAGCTATTTTAATTAATTTCTTAGGAGCATACCTCTGTCAGATAAACAGTAATTGAGCCTTGAATTTTTATGTTTTTTGTTCTAAGCTGCACTCTCCTCTGTAAAAAGCCCATTCCTCACACTCTTTTCCATCCTTTAAGCAATAGCCTATGTGATTGCCATCTGCATCAGTCCTTATCTCTAAACTGCCCTTTTGCTCTTCGCAATAAACAGAAGCAGGGTTTGCTATTTCTGTATCTTTTTGTTCTATTTCTTTAGCGCAGCCAATAATAAAAATCAATAATAAAACTAAAATTATTTTTTTCATTTTTACCTCTTTATATTTTATTTAAAAACTCTTTAAATGCCAATCTTGTTTTCTCTCCATTTGGCTCCCAGGAAAAAGTTGCAAATTCATTATATGTAAAACCCTGCCCTTTAGGAGATGCTTTGGAATAAGCATCAATCGCAGCATTCACGCATTCTAACTGATGTTCTTTTTGGGATGGTGTTGCCCCTTCAAAATCACTTATCCAGTATTCTGCATTCATCCAAGGCACTCCTGCTTCCTCTGCTTTTGTGGCATAAAACTGGTAAGCATTAAGCCCTTCTTGGTATATTGACATGTCAAACTTATCGCCAATATAAGGGCCGACATCAACTCCTGCAATATCAACATTTTTGAATGTAGCTGTTAAGAATTCACTGGTATGTTTTTCAGGTCCAGTCATTTTGTTTATTAATTTTCCATTAAAGCTTCTTCTTGCAAGCTCATTTGTTGCAGGATAAAAATCAATTAAATATTTATTTATCTGTTCTTTAGTTGCCCCCCATTTTATTTGGTCATTAAAAAATTTATCTGCCTCATTATTTATTGTCAAATACTCTACCTTATATTTTTCCATTAATGGCGCAGATATTTCTACTAAATTTAAAAAAGCAGATTTGAACTGCTGATAGCTATCTCCTATATAAACTCCAGGAACAGGCGGGCCTCCTGCCATGTCCAAAGCAGCCCAGACAGCCATTCCTCTTTTCTTTATTGCAACTATGTCATTCAAAATAGCTCTGTTATTGACTTCATTAAAAACAATCTTTCCATTTTCCCATTTTCCAATTAATAGCACTTGAACAGTATTAAATCCAGCATCCTTCATTTTATCAAGCAATTCATCAGAAATTATTTCTGATGCAGTTTCTGTATTATAGATTATCGGTCCTTCATTTATTGCTTTTATTATTGAGGGATAATTTCTTGTTAAAGAGGCAACTTCTTCCTCAGAGGGCCATGGCAAGAGAGTCTGGCCAGGGCCTCCTTCGCTGCTGACATATTCTGCACTCCAGCCAGGACAGCAATCAGGATGTTTTTGACAAAATTCATTGCATTTATTTTGCATCTCCTGGTTACTGCATTCGCCTTGCTGAGGCATCCATTCTCCTGCTTGCAAACTTTTGCATTCAGGGCTGCCACGCGGGCCTTCAATATATTCTGGTTCTATATCTTTTGATTCTCTTTGTTCAGCACATCCGCTAATAATAAAAACTAAAAGAATTAATATCACCAATTTTTTCATAGTTATCATTTATTTATATTAAAAATATATAAACTTATTTATTATTTTGAAAAACATAAATGCATATAAATCGCTTTCAAATTTTAATAAAGATGGAAATACATGAAATAAAACTAGAAGAATTAGTTGTTAAAGATTTTGTAGATTCATGGGTTGATAGAATCCGCCATGCTATAGGACAAGAATATGCAATAAATGCTCTATCTGGAGGAGTAGATTCATCTGTTGTTACTATGTTGGGTCATGAAGCACTTGGCAATCAATTATTAACAGTTTTTATTGACAATGGTTTAATGAGAGAAGGCGAGCCAGAAAATATTGTTTCTATATTCCAGAGATTAGGAGTGCCTGTAAAACTACAGGATGCGCAAGAACAATTTTTTAATGCTTTAAAAGGATTGACAGATCCAGAAAAAAAAAGAGAAGCAATAACTCAGACATTCTATAAAGATGTTTTTGGTAAATTGGTGAGGGAAAGCAGTGCAAAATATCTTATGCAGGGAACAAATTATACAGACATTAAAGAGACAGTAGCTGGCATTAAAAGGCAGCATAATGTCCTTGAACAGCTTGGAATTGATACACAACAGGAATTTGGCTATAAAGTTATAGAGCCTTTAATCCAAATTAGAAAACCAGCAATAAGAAAGGTTGCAGAATATCTTGGATTGCCAGAAGAAATTTACAATAGAATGCCATTTCCAGGGCCTGCTTTGGCAACCAGGATAATAGGAGAAGTTACACCTGAAAAAGTAAATATTGTAAGAAAAGCAACGAGGATTGTTGAAGGGATTATTGAAGATACATCTTTAAATGCAAATTTAGATTCAAAACCTTTTCAGTATTTAGCAATATTACATGAAGATAGAGTTACTGGAATAGTTGATGGAAAAAGAAACTTTGGATATCAAATAGAAGTAAGATGCTGGGATAGTAAAGATGCTGTAACAGCAAAACCAACAAGACTCCCTTATGACGCTTTATGTAAAATAGCAAATAGAATAACAACAGAAATACCAGAAGTTGTAAGTGTTACATACAGTGTATCTTCTAAACCTCCTTCTACAATAGAAGCTATTTAACCCAAAAAATATTTATATAACTTAATTCAGTTATAGCTTATGAAGCATTCATTAAAAACAGGATTTAGCTTTGGATTAACTTCTGGAATCATTACAACTCTGGGCTTAATGGTGGGGTTGTATTCTGGAACACATTCAAAAATGGTTGTAATTGGAGCCATATTGACAATAGCAATAGCAGATGCTTTTTCAGATGCTTTAGGAATACATGTTTCTGAAGAGTCTGAAAACAAACATACAAAAAAAGAGATATGGCAGTCAACATTCTCAACATTTATATCTAAATTCTTTTTTGCATTAACCTTTATAATTCCAATTTTATTATTTAAGCTTTCAACTGCAATTATCATAAGTATAATCTATGGATTAATTGTATTGGCTATCTTTAGTTATAATATTCATAAAAAAGAAAGATGGAAGGTTGTTTTAGAGCATTTAGTTATTGCAATACTAGTTATAATTATAACTCATTATGTTGGTGAGTTTGTAGGAAAGGTTTTTGTTTAAAAAAAAAAAATAAATTATTTAGCCGTATATTTTCTGTAATCCTGTTATGTCTGGTTGCTCAAGTGTTCTTTTCTTTGTTTCTCCATAACTTGAATAGCCGTACATTGTTACTTCTGAGCATGTTGAGCTATAGATATCATTAAGACCAGCGCTATGTCCAAGTTCATGTGTTGCTATGTTTTGTAAATCCATTAATGTAGGATTTATTGTTGCATCTCCCCAAGTAAATCTTGTGTTATAGAGTTGGTCAAATTCAACTATCTTTTTTCCAACTCTTGTGTACCATATTGATGTTACTGCTATTACATTATTATCTGGATAATCACCAAAAACAATTGCATTCTTATAATCCTGAACGCCATACTTCACAGTATAATCTACTGTATAGGCATCATTAAATAATTCACTTACTGTTGCAGCATCCCATGTTTCTGCAGATGTTTTTATAGCTGAAGTTACAAAACCTTCTGTTAATCCTGAGCTAGTTGGATTAATTATATAACTTACTGGTAACAAAGTCCATTTTACACCAAGAAGTTTGTAACAAGATGGTGCTTTTGCTGCTGGTGGCTGGGTTGGTTTTACATAATGTATAAAGTCTATTCTTTCGAGATCCCATTCTCCAGAGTTTGTCTCTGTTATCACAGGCGATTTTTCTGGGGCTTTTGCGTTTTCTTTTGCCTTATCTGCTGCTGCAGCAATTTATTATGCAGAAAAAGGAAAAAATACACTTGTAGCCTCAATAGATCCTGCCCACTCTCTCTCAGATTGTTTAGGAATAAGTCTAGGTAGCGAACCTACTGAAATAACAAAAAATCTTTTCGGCATAGAGATAGACGCTAAAAAGGCTCTGAAAAGAGATCGTTTTTTAATTAAACAAACACATGATATCTTAAAAAAATTAGGGATACATGATATAGATATATTAGAAACTTTGCCAGGCATAGATGAAGTAATGGCTTATGATATGTTAGTAGAGTTTATAGAAAAAAAAAATTATGATCAGATAGTGCTTGATGCAGCTCCAAGCGGGCATGCGCTCCGTTTTTTATCTATTCCTGGGCATATTGACGATTGGCTTAAGAAAAGTTTTAGAGCAGCAAGACAAATTTATGGTTTGCTTTCAATCGCAAAAAGAACAAGAATTGAGGGTCCTTCGTATAAGCAAGAACATGAAGAAAGGAACAGAATGTCGAGAATATATCAAATACTCACTAATCCAAGATATTCATCTATCTCTCTTGTGATGTTACCAGAAAAAACATGTATAGCAGAAACAGAACGTGATTTAATTACTTTACTTGGCTATGCTCTTCCGGTAAAAGAGATTATTGTTAATAAAATTTTTCCAAAGAGTAATAATCAGTTTTTGAAGAATAAATACTCTATGCAAAAGATAAATATTATCGAAATAAAAAAAAAGTTTAGTCATTTAAAAATAAAAGAAATACCTTATCTTGAATCAGAAGCCATAGGTTTAGAAGAATTGAGAAAAATAAGTAATATGTTATTTTAATATTTAAATTTGTATTCATATACTTTCCTAAAACTTTGTGGCCATACCCATTTCTTTTTTTCTCTGAAAAAGATAAATTTACTTTCTTTCAAACGTTTAAGACTAGTTGCAACAGAACCAGAAGAAATCTTTAACTTTTTAGCTATTTCTCTTGAGTCAAACCATTTGTTTTTATTCTTATTTAAAAAGGTATAAATCTCTTGTTGCCCCATTTTTATTTAATTAGAATAGATAATATTAAAATGTTTTGGAAGAAGTTAATTTAGAAGAAATTGAGTGAGTTTTTAATTAATTCTTTTATTCAAATCCCCATTATCAATAATTCTGGCTTGAACAGCATTGAAAATCCTAAGAATAAAATCAATAATCCTCCGATTAAATACATATACTTGCTGTACCTTCCTGTAAATCCAACATGGCTTAATGTTATTGCAGCAATCAGGAAAATAATAATATCATCCAGCATGTAAAGGAGAATATAAAATAACATATATGCATAATAACTTAATGTTGAAAGATTATTTAATGTTAAGATTCTTGTATATATTGCAGGCAGACCAACACTGCATAGCAATTCAACCATATTCACTGTAAAAGCAAGTATTATCACTCCAATTATTGTTGCAGGAAGTATTGCCTTTGGCGAAACAATTTTATTTATCCTGTCAATTATCTTTTCTTTTTGCTTTGTTGTCGTAACCTCGCAAACAGCAGATTTTCTCTGCTTATAAAACTCTCTTAAATAATATACGCCAGCAACTATAGATAATATTCCAATTATGATCTGTGTTATTCTTATATATCCAATAAAAAGAAATGCATTAAGCCATGCAGCCATAAAAAGATAATAAACAATTCCAGAAACAATGATAAAAGTTCCTCCAATCAGCCACAACTTCTTTCTTGAGCCAGAGCTTATCAATAGAGCAAGCATAAATGCCAAAACCCACATTGCGCATGGATTAAAGCCGTCCATTATTCCTAAAATTAAAGTTAAAGCGGGCAATGATAATCTCTGAAGATTTATCTCTTTTCCAAACCATTTTACAATATCCTGCTTCTGGTTCTGCTTAAGAATTATATCCTCTATTTTCTTGCCTGTTGTTGATTCATCCCTAAATCCTATGATTATTTCTCCATTAATAAATGTCAATGGAACTGAATTTGCCTCTACATTATGCTCTTTTGCAAATTTAATAAAATAATTTAGATTCTCTTTATTATACCTTATTTCATAAAGCTTTAGTTCAACAGGATATTTATTTATTAATTTATTTAAAAAAACAATCTCATCATGGCAGTGAGGGCAGTCTTTGGAGTAGAATAATATTATTTCTGTCTTATCAGAAACATTCTCCTGGGCAAGAGAAATAGGTAAAAGCAATAATATTGTTAGTAGTATTAAATAAAATTTCTTTTTTAGCATATACTAACTGAATTTTAAATTATTATATAAATATTATGAATTAATCTCTTTTGTAACTTCCACCATAAATTCTTATTGCTTTTCCATTAACAATAGCATCAGCAATCTTTTTTCTTGCTTCCTGCAATAACCTTTGAAAAGTAGGCTGGGAAATATTCATTTTCTTGGCCGATTCTATTTGATCTAATCCTTGTAGATCTTTAAGCCTTACTGCTTCAAATTCATCAACTGCTAATATTGTTTCATCTAAATCAATCATTCTTATTCCCTGCGGCTTAAAGTAATGAAAATCTCCTCTAAACCTAACTCTTCTGCATATCCTCGGCCTTACCATTTACTTTAATCTTTTCTTGACTTCTTCTAATTCCTTTTCTAGTTCTTCTTTCTCAGCTTTAAGTATTTTTCGCTCTTCTTCTTTACTTAAAGCAACTGGCTCAAGATATCTCAAGCCAAAGCCACTACCTCTTCCAAAACAAAACTTTCGCCCAGTTCCACAAGGGCCGAATCCTCTTCCAGTTACTTGTCCATATCCTCTCGGACCTGTTCCATCAAATCCCGGCATTTTCATTTTCCCCCATTACGAATATTATGAATATTTATTCGTAATATGAATTATGAATATATATTCATATATAAATGTTTCGGTTTAAATTATTATTGAGTATGAGTATAATAGAAAATTATATAAATGATTAAAATATCTTCTATTATGACTGGTTTTAGAAAATATATTCTATATCTTTGCCAGTTAGTTTCACAGTAACTTTAATTTTAAATAAACACTTGGAGGTGTTAAAATGACTGAAGAAACACAACAGACTGAAGAACAAAAACCACAAGAACAAGAGGAACAGAAAAAAGAAGAAGGGAAGAAAAAAAAAAAAAAAGAAGAGGAAGAGAACCAAGAACAGCAGACAGAAGAGAAAAAAGAAGAACAACCTCAACAATAATTAATTTAGGGGATTAAATTCCCCTCTCTTTCTTATATGTCTTTAACTTTACTGACTTCTTCAATTAATGTTCTGGCAGTAATATCATCTTTCATTAGATTATTGCCGCTGCAGTAAGGGCATCTAATCGCTCCCCTTATTTTCTTTTTTAGAATAAATTTATATCTGCAGTCCTTGCATATAATTTTTATATCTTCATTTTTTGTTTTTTTCTTTTCTTGTTCCAGCACAATCTCAGTTTTTTTGCTATCCTGGCTGCTTTGCTTATAACAATCTATACACACTATCTTTCCATTATTACCATATCTTACATCTTCAAATTTAAATTCTTTTTTGCATAGGCTGCATGCATATTTCATATTTCCACCTTTTTTTATTTTTTTATTTATTGCCAAAATAAAAAAATTTGTTTATAGATACATCTTCTGGCTTGTAATCTCCGCATCTTGGCTTCAATGGCTCTTTGCTTGATTTTTGATTATTTTCATTTGCTTTGCTTTCTCTTTCTTCCTGCGCTTTAATCCCATTGCTTTCTTTTCTTTCTTTTTTTAACTCATTGATATCTTCATTTAATTTGCTGATAATGCTTTTTATACTGCTTAATTCATTAGATAATCTCTTGTTGTTAGTATCAATCATCATTTCAATTTTTTTTTTAAATAAGTAATCTTCTTGTAGCATTTCCATTTTTTACTTCTATTCATGAAAATTCTCTTTTATGAATTCAATCATAATATCATTGCCAGCAAGTCCATAAGCTTCTAATGCCTTTGATATATGCTCTTCTTTTAAGCAGATATCACCAACTGCGTTTAATTTTTCTTTATCTTCAGCCAATTCAAATGCCTTTATAGCGTACCCGTATTCTTTCTCTTCTATGCATTTTTTGCCAAGCTCAATTAATTTCTCCTTATCTTTTATTGTTGAGAATATCTCAAATGCATAATCATATCTGTATTTATTGACGCACTGATCTCCAACCTCAATTAGTTTATGGTTATCTCCTATTGCAATAAATGCCTTTACAGCATGTCCTAATCTGCTGTCATTAAGCATTTTTTTTCCAATCTCTAATAACTTGTCTTTGTTATTTGCCAGCTTATATACCTCAATGCAGTTGTCAAACTGCATTAATCTTTCATAATCTTCAGCTATCTCATTTAATTTTTCCATGTTTTCTGCCAGAATAAAGGATTTTACAGCATCATTCAGATTTCCTTTTTTCCTGTATTCATTGCCTAATGCTGTTAAAATCTTAAATTTCAACTCTGGATTAAACATAGTCAGATTTAGGTTATCTACTCCTTTTTTTAATAGAGATGGCACTATTTTGCTGAATTTGTTGAGATCTTGTTTTGGATTCAATATCACTTCATTGTTTTCTACTATATCCATTACCATTTTTTTAATGATCTTTTCTTTGTTGTCCATAATCACACCTCTATAAAATCTCTATTCCAAGTTCTTTTCCCATTCTCTTTTTCTCAAATCCTTCTCTTTTTTTATCTTTTTTGCCTAGTATCCATGGTGAACTTACACCTGTCATGATAGTCATTACGCATAACTTCCCTTTCATATCTTCGCTTACTCTTGCTCCCCAGATAACATTTGCATCTTGATCCATTTTTTCAGTTACTAATTCTCCTATTCTTGAAACATCATCTAATGTCATGTCTGGGCCGCCTTCAATATGTATTAAAGCCCCTTCTGCGCCAGCATAATCAATGTCCAATAATGGGTTGCTTAAAGCGCCTTTTACAGCTTCATCTACTCTGTTAGTTGTGTCTGAAGCTCCTACACCTATAGCTGCTACTCCTCCTCCTTTCATTATTGCCCTGACATCTGCAAAATCTAGATTGACTAATGAAGGTACTGATATTGTCTCAACTATTCCCCTTATCATTGTTGCGATTAATTCATTTGCAACAGCAAATGCCTGCTGTACAGGCAAGTTTCCTGCGATTCTTGCTAGTCTGTTATTATCAATAACAATTACAGTATCGCAAACATCTCTTAATTGTGAAAGGCCGAATTCAGCCCTGTCAATCCTTGCCCTTTCTATTTTAAATGGCATTGTTACTGTTCCAATAACAATGCTTCCTATATCTTTTGCAATATTAGCTATAAAAGGGGCTGCTCCTGTTCCTGTTCCTCCTCCCATTCCAGCGCATACAAAAACCATATCAGAGCCTTTAAGGCATTCCTTGATTTCATTTACTGCTTCCTGGGCTGCTTCAGCTCCCTTTGCTGGGAATCCTCCGCATCCTAATCCCCTTGTTACATTTTTTCCAATAAGAAATTTTAAATCAGCTTCAGTTATATCAATATGCTGTTGATCTGTATTGCATGCTATTATTTCTGCTCCCTTAATTCCTTTTTTATAAAGCCAGTTTACCATATTATTGCCAGCTCCTCCTACGCCTATTACCTTCATTCTAGCCTGGCCAACTTCTAATCCATTATCATTTCTTTTGTTCTCAACTGTATTTTTAAAAATAAATTCCATATTCTCAACCTCTTTTTTGTTTGTTTTGTTTATATTGAAAAGTATCATATCTACTAATATACATCCACTTTTCACTCCCTTTTTGTCTTGCTTTTGCAAGCAAGAGCATGATTTATATGTGATACTAGTATATAAATCTTACGTTTTGTATACATATTAGTATACTAAAATAGACATCTATTTTTATCTTCTAATCTTAAAAGAGCCAATCAAAGCTCCAATTAATCCACAAAAGAACACAGATGCATCTAAATTTCCAATTATTAATCCAATTATTAATCCTGCTGCAACTCCGATTAATGCTCCAAGTATCGCATAACTTCTTTTTGGTTCTGGACGAGGCACCATGATATTAATAGCCCCGGGCAGACTTTCGAATTATTATTTTCGAACTGCCGTCGACGGATGTTTTCGATAATCTCCAAAATCCGTAATGACTGGTCTGGAACTTTTGCCTAAAAGCAAAAGCAATTGACCACTACACCACGGGGCTGTAACTGAAATGTTTTTGTATAAACTTATAAAAGTTATTATTTTATAAATATTATAATATTCCTGATTTCCATGGATTTAAAAAAAACCTACAACAATATAATTGACAAGATATTTGATTTTCTAAGCAGGAAAACAAGAGTTATCTTTTTATTAATTTTTTTTATTATCCTAACACTAATCTCATATAAATTTGTTATAGGATTCTTCTTGGTTTTTTTATTGTTAGCATTAAATACTATCTTAGAACTATACAGATTATTTATTCCGATGATTCCAATCGATTTGGAATTACTAACCCTTGGAACAATTCTATTGACAGTAACATATAGCTTTAATATCGCTTTAATTTTTATTTTATTTGGATTAATTTCAATGACAATTTCCAGAGGACATTTTCATCCAAGCTTTCTTATCAAATTGTTATCCTTGATTGTAATATCTTTAATTATTTCCAATATATCTTATTCACTATTAAAAGCAATGTTGGCAGTAGCAATAGGAATAATAATCCAATTAGTTGGTTATATATTGATTGGAGGAGATCCAGTGAGAAATACTATATCAAGAATAACCAATATTTTTTTTAATTATTTTTTGTTGAATTTATTCAATGGCTTTATTGCTTAAAATTCTTTGTTTAAGCCAAGTGTAAAATTGTACCATGAAATTCCAATATTTCTTAATCTGCCTTCTTCTATAACTGCTATATAATCGTGCTTATAGCCTATGCCTATTCCGGGGATAACCCCTAATATTTTTTTTTCCAAAAGAATCACAGCATTTCCCTCAAATATCCATAATGCAGACATATCATTTGTTAAATATTTTCTTGGTACATACATCTTGACAGAGGCATTTATATCATATTCTTTTTTATCAGGCGTCTGGTATGCCAATAAAATATTAAATACATCGTATTTTTCATTTCTAAAATTAATGCCATTCCCTGATTTAAGTCCTGCCCCTATATTCATTTTTAATCCATTTGAGAAATCTTTGCTTATTCCTCCAATTAAAAAAAAAGTATTAATGCCATTGCTTCCATCTGACGAATAACTAATGCCTATGAAAGGTTTGTTATATGAAATCTGATAATCAAAGTTCAATAATTTTTTTTCTGTTATTTTTTTTTCTTTTTTTAATGCTTCCCTGTACCGGCCGTTTAATGTTGTATGATCATAGGATAGTATTATTTGATCAGCTAATCCCTTTTTTTTTATTTTTTTATTTTTTTGTACTTTTAATGCTAAAGAGCCGCCTTTGACTATTTCATTAAAAAGAAAATTTGTAGATAATTCATACACTCTTGCACGATTATCATCCTTTACTTCTGTTTTGTCCTGAACTTTTTGCTCTAAACTTTCAGCTTTAGAAAAAACAGGAGTACACAAATTCCCTAGTATTAATGCTCCGATTATAGCTTTTCTAAAATAATTAAATCTCATGACTACTAATATACAAATTACTATATTTATAATTGTTCATTGCTTTTTTTTTATTTTTATTCAAATAATCAGAAAAAGTTATTAATAAATAAAAAGAATGATAATCTAATGCGGAAAAAAATTAATTGTTAAATAAATAACTAATATTCCTAAAATAAAAAATATAAACTGCGAAATTAACTTTTTTGTTGAAGTTTCTTTATGCAGCTCAGGCAATAAATCTGCAACAGCAATATAGATAAATCCCCCAGCAGCAATAGCTATTAAAAATGGGATAATTCCTTCAACAGCAGAAGCTGCCAAATAAGTCAATAAAGATCCTATTAAAGCTGTTAATGCAGAAAGAAAGTTATACATCAATGCTTTTTTTCTTGTAAATCCAGAATGAATCAATATTCCAAAATCACCTATCTCCTGGGGAATCTCATGCACTGCAATCGCAATCGTTGTTACAATTCCGAGCTCCAAATTTGTTAGATAAGCAGCGCATATTATCACCCCGTCAGCAAAATTATGAACAGCATCACCGATCAGATTAAGATATCCCATTGCTTTTGTTGTTTTAAATTCGCATTCTTTATCATGGCAGTGGTGCCAGTGGATAAATCTTTCAATAACAAAAAAAAAAACAATTCCTATCAATATAAATAAATAGCCTGATTCAAATTCTATTTCATGCATTAAATCCAAAAAAACAGCTCCAAGCAAGGTTCCTGCTGCAAAACCAACTAAGATTAAAATTATCCTGTTTAGGAATTCTTTTTTAAAAGACAGTGTAAATATTCCGATTAGAGATATTAAGCTAATTACAAGGACGCTTATTATTATGTAGATTAATTCATGGACCATTTTTAATATACTCCCCAATAATCTCCTTTCTTAATAAAATGATGTCTTTTATTATAACTTCTGCTTCTTTAACAGGTATGTCTTTTCCATAATAATTTATCTGATTTCTTATCTTTCTAAACGTATTAAATTCGATAGAGAAAGATTTATTATTGCATACTTCATTAAGAAAAGCGCAGAAGCATTCGTGATTGTATACCTTAAACCCTTTTTTTATTGCAAGAGCTTCCAGAATTTCCCTTAACGATTCATAGATAATGCTTATTTTTGTTGATGATGTAGTCTCATCTAAAGCAAGCCTATTATTAGATTCAAATTTTTTCTTGCTGGACTTAATAAGAGAATTTATTAGGCTATTATCTAGTTTAATATCCTTTACAAACTTTTTATCTCTGCATTCTTGCCAATCCATTACTTAATCTCTCCTTGAATTAAATACCCGTTTATTATATTTATTTTGAGTTCTTTAGGCACATCATTCAATGATTTAAATATAAATAATTGTATTTTCCTGCTTAACATCTTTTCATATTTATCCAAATTAATACCCTTGCTGATGTTTGTTAATATCGCAAGGTCAATATCAGAATCCTTATTTGCTTCCAGCTTTGCCATAGATCCAAATAATATAATATTGGACTCGTGTAATTCAGAATTTAAGTAATCAATCAGGCTCTTAAATCTTTGTTTCCAATAGCTCCTGGATAAATCTTTCATGACATCGCTTTCCCTGTTTGTTCTGAATAAAAGATAACCTCTTTCTTCTTTTTTTTTTAACAGCCCTTCTGATTCAAAATTTTTTAATAATTTAGAGGCTGTTGGAGCTGTTATTTTCATAATTCTGGAGTATTCCCTAACTCCGATCTCGCTGTAGCAGTCCTCTATAAACGGCTTTAATTCGTTAAATATTTTTAACATGTGTAAATAATATTTAACAGATTATATAAATCTTTCTGTTGTTTAAAGTAATATATTAACACCTTAATAATAGTAACAAAAACAAAAGGTTTATATATTAATTATCTTCACTAAATGATAGTATAATTTATACATAAAACATATAAAAATGGCAAGAATATTTACCATAACAAAGAAGATATCAAAGCACGGTAAACAGGCAGTTATAGTTATTCCCAGCTTTCTGCAGGAAGAGCTTAAGCCAAAAACAATTGTAGAAGTAAAAATTAATGTTATCAAAGAGGCTGAAAATGAGCAATAAAAGATTACAAGAAAAAGCAATTGGAATTTATGATAAAATAAGGCATGATCTTTACTTATGCAGGCCAGACATGGATGTTTCAGGGAATAAATATAATTCCCATCTGCTTTTAGGATTATTAACGCAGCTGAATAATGGAACACAGATTGTCTATGGTCCTTATGGGGGAGGCAAAACATCATCTTCTATGTATTTGAATTCGATATTCTACGGACTTCCTTTAAAAGTGATTAGAAGCGCTGTAGTGAGGGGAAATCCAGGAATAACCCAGGAGAAGTCTATAGCCAGGCCTGATTACGGGGAATTAAATAAGGGAGAAGAAGAAGTAAGATGGCAGAAATTCTGCTTAATCCCTCCAAAAATATGGGATGAGCTGCCAAGAACTCCTGAAGGAGTCCAGTCAATAACATTGGCTGGAATAGAAGAAGGAAGCTGGGCATATTTAAACCAGCATATCTTTGAGGGAAGAAGGCCTTTTTACGCAACAGCAAATTTTGCTGACAGGGGAAGCTACAGCATTATTCCAGCATTAATGGACAGGTTTGACATAGCCACAGTGGTAGGATTTCCAGGGCTATTAAATTCCAGAGCAATAAGCAGGAGATATAACAAAGAGCAGGAATTAATATTAGAGGATGAAAATTTAAGCAATGAAGCAGAAAAAATCTTGCTGGGCAGGTCATCTTACTTAGATATTCATAAAAATTTGCAGGAAGTTCGCAGACAATTTTTAAAAAATCTGAGCGAGAAAGGAATTCCAGCATTAACAGATCAGGAAAAAGCAGAAATCAATACACAGATAAACCAGATTGCAGTAAGCAGCCAGGCTGAAGCATATTGCACATTATTAACAGCAGAGTTAAACATTCCTTCAAGAGGGGAATATCTGAGAAGCTTTGCTTCGCAATGCCCAGAGAGCAGAAGGCTGGACCAGGTATTAGTCAGATATGGGCAATCATTAGCATGGCTGCAGAAAAGAGATCATGTTACATTAGAGGATGTTTTAAAAATAGCGCCTTATGCGTTATGGCACAGGGTGGACTGGAAAGACGAGGTCAGGGGAAAATTTGCAGATTACCCTGGAAATGACCTTGACTTAATGATAGCAAAAGCAATGCTTGGCGATGGCAGCAAAGGATATTCAGGATTAAAACAAAGGCTGCAGGAAAATGCTCCAAAAATGGAAGAATTTAGAAAATTAGTAGCAGACGAAAAAAAAGATGAAGCTGAACAGCTTTTAAGAGCTATTACAATAAATGACAAAACACACCCTTACTTTTGGGATATGAAACAAGAGCTGGATGATATGTAAAATGACAAACACAAGATTAAAGGAATTTGTGAATGCAATGTCCCTTGAAGGATTGGCTATGCCTATAATAAATAAAGGTTCAGGAGATACCTCTAATGGAGATATAAAAGGAAGATATGAATTAATGCCTCAAGCAAATACATATGCTTTAGGAGTTGAAGCAGTAAGGACTTCAGCAACCTTAAATCCACAGCATAATGGAATATATAGACCTCTTACTTTTAAAGAAACCATTGAAGCAAGAGTCAATGATTATGAAACATTAACTAATCCAGATGGAAGCGAAAGAACGCCTGAAGACAGACTAAAATTGTTCAATACATGGCTTGATTCCTCAACAGGAATTGCTTTTAAGAAAGGATCAACCTTATTTAAGATTATTAATGAATGCAGCGAATTAATCACTATTGACAGCGCTTTTAATGAAGCATACTTGCCTGTTGATTATTCCAAACTGCAAGGCAACGAATTAGACTCAAGCAAAGGAACTTATAATAAAGGATTAACAAAAGAGCAGGTTATTGAGCATGAATCATGGATTGCTGCATTACAAGGAGATAAATCTCTGTTAAAGAATTATGCAGATATTGTCTTTAATATTAAAAAAGAAAACGAGTTAATGGGCTTTTATGTAACAAAAAATACAAAAGAAGACCAATTGCGGGCGCTCTGTGTTAACGACCTTGCTTACTACTCAAGTGCTTCTGGCGACTACGACCTCTACGGCGGTGCCTGTTTCCTGCGAAAAGTAGCCCAGTAAAGCGGGAAGGCGCTGGAAAAAAATTAAGGTATGTAAAATGATATCAGAACAAATATGGAATGGAAAAATAGAAGAGGTTCGCGCTAGATTTTTCTATCCCAGCGTTCCAAAGCCAATTTTAACAAAAGAAACTCCAAACGGAAGCGCAGATATAGTATCAAACCAGATTCAAATCAATCCTGATTATATAGAAATGCTAAGCAAAAAAGGAATCCCAGAGCCAGATTCTTTAGATGAGGTTTTATCGCATGAATTTGCGCATATAACAAGATTCCCTGCAAATACTCAAAGGAAAATGCATCTATACAGATTAGCCAGATCAGCTCTTAATACTAAGAATTTATCTGAAGCAGCAGTTTACGCATTTAATGAAGCTCAGGCAAATATATATGTTGGAGTTGACATGGGGAACAAAGCAACGCCAAAGGTTGAAAAGATTATAGCAATAGGATCGCAAGGATTAAACAAGGTGCTTGAAGGATTATACCAGGCATCATTCCAAGAAGATTTAGGCATAAAGCTAAACAGAAAAGAAAAGAAATTAGTGAAAAACCTGGCAGAACTGGACTTTACAAATCAAGGCAGTGAAGATAAAAATCTAAGAAGATTTATTGAGCTGGCAGAAGAGTATTTAAAATATTATAAGCCGAAAACAAGCTCTGGGTTTTTGGGAATGTTCAGCCAGGAGCAGATTGATGAAGGATTGTCAGCATTAGCCCAGGAATGCATGGATTCAGGATATACTCCGGATCAATTTGAGCAATTGGCATTGGAGCTTGCCCAGGAAGGAAAGATTCCGCCTGCTGCTGGAAAAGAAAAAGGCATTTTAAGAGATTCAAGGGATATTTATTTAAAGTTAGCAAGAACATACTCAATTCCAATAATCAGAAAAAGCATTAGAAAGAACGGCTCATCAATTCCTGAAAAGCAGGAGCCATATTCAATTGGAGATTCTTTGCAGGAATTAGATCCATTTAGCTCTTCTGGAATACTGCCTGGAATAACTAAAAAATGGACCAGCAAGGAAGGGGAAATTTTAAGAGGAGAAGCAATTCCAAATTCAATTATCATCCAGGATAACAGCCCAAGCATGCCAGATCCTAATTCTGTTATTTCAATACCTGTTTTGGGATCAAGCGTTATAGCAAGGGCATATTTGCTTAACAACAGGACAGTAACTATTTACTCATTTGGAAGTTCTGATTATGTCTACGGCCCGTCAAATGATGAAGCTGAAATCAATAGGGTATTAAGGCTGCACAGCGGAAAAAAAGGAGGCACAACATTTAATCCAGAAAAGTTAGAGGCTCTGCTGAAAGACAGAAAAGATTATTTTGATATAAGCGTAGTTTCAGACATGGAAATTAAAAATCTGGACGTTTTTACCAAATCAGTTAAAAACATTCCTGGATTGCACAGGGTTCACTTGTTTTATACAAATCCAGCTAAAATTATTTATGTTAATTCAATAATTGAATCTACTAAGGAAATGAATAATATAGGTTATGCAAAGCTGTTTTTCAAAGAAGATATTAAAACAATAACAATGGGGGAATTGAAAAAATCCTTAAAATGACAAACACAAGATTAAAGGAATTTGTGAATGCAATGTCCCTTGAAGGATTGGCTATGCCTATAATAAATAAAGGTTCAGGAGATACCTCTAATGGAGATATAAAAGGAAGATATGAATTAATGCCTCAAGCAGATACATATGCTTTAGGAGTTGAAGCAGTAAGAAACACAGCAACAAATAATCCATTCATTCAAGATAATGGAAGCAAAATATACAGGCCATTAACATTCAAGGAGAATATTGAAGCAAGAGTCAATGATTATGAAACATTAACTAATCCAGATGGAAGCGAAAGAACGCCTGAAGAAAGAATAAGATTCTTCAATACATGGCTTAATTCCTCAACAGGAATTGCTTTTAAGAAAGGATCAACTTTATTCAAGATTATTAATGAATGCAATGAATTAATAACTATTGACAGCGCTTTTAACAATGATTACTTGCCAATAAGCTATTCTCAACTGCAAGGCAACGAATTAGACTCAGGCAAAGGAACTTATAATATATTATTAACTAAAGATGCTGTAACTAATCATCCTGCTTGGATAGCTGCTTTAGAAAATGATAGATCACTATTAAGAAACTATGCAGATATTGTTTTTAAATTAAAACAAGGACATTTAATGAGATTTTGGGTAAGAAGCAATACAGATACCGATGAATTGCGGGCGCTCTATGTTAACAGCCTTGCTGGCAGCTCAAGTGCTGGTGGCGACGACGACCTCTACGTCGATGCCTGTTTCCTGCGAAAAGTAGCCCAGAAGTGAGAGCGAAGCGCTGGAAAAATTTTTATATTAGCTATCTTTTAGTATATTTTGGCCTTGAATTGCTAAATAAAGCAATAAAAGTGCCTGGGCTACACGTCCTTTCATTAAGGCTTAGGCTATAAAATTCAGCCACAACAGAAATGAAGTGGCGGTGAAGTAAGAATGAAAGGGCTACAATTGCGGGCGCTCTATGTTAACAGCCTTGCTGGCGACTCAAATGCTAATGGCAGCGGCAGCCTCCGACGATGCCTGTTTCCTGCGAATAGCTAAGGCATACAAGGCTTTATTATGGATTTATACAATGAGATTTGTTCTTATGAAAATCTTGAACTTGCTTTTACAAAGGCAAGAAAAAGAAAATCAAATCAATATTATGTTATTGAATTTGAAAAAGAATTAAAAAATAATTTATTGCAGCTGCAAACAGAACTGCTTATCCATTCTTATCAGCCTAAATCGTTAAAAACATTTATCATCAGAGATCCTAAAACAAGGAAGATTTCAAAATCTGCATTTAGGGATAGGATTGTGCATCATGCGTTATATAATATTATTGAGCCGCTATTTGACAAAACATTTATCTATGATTCCTATGCAAACAGAAAAGGAAAAGGGGCTTTAAAAGCAGTAAAAAGATTTGATTACTTTAAGAAAAAGGCTTCAAAGAACAATTCAAGAAACTGCTTTGTTCTAAAAGCAGATATAAAACATTATTTTGATAATGTTGATCATAATATATTGATTAATCTAATCCAAAAAAGAGTTAAAGATGAAAGAGTCATCTGGTTAATAAAAAAAATACTTAAAAATCATAAAACAATAAATAATAAAGGAATGCCATTAGGAAACTTAACAAGCCAGTTCTTTGCAAATATTTATCTTGATGAGATTGACCAATTTATTAAGCACAAATTAAAAGCTAAACATTATATAAGATATGTTGACGATTTTGTTATTCTGCATAATGATAAAATTTTATTAGAGTATTACAAAGAGATGATAAACAAATTCTTAAAACACAATCTCGAATTAGAACTGCATCCTGAGAAATCAAAAATCCTGCTGTTAAAACAAGGAACATCTTTCTTAGGGTTTCGAATATTTTATCACTATAAACTGCTTATAAAAAGAAATCTAAGGAAATTTAAGAATAAACTAAAAGAATTATGCCAACAATATTATTCAAAATTAATTGAATATGATTCTATTTACGATTTTCTAGAAGGGTGGTTTGCATATTCTAAACAAGCCAATACTCGCAATTTCAGAAATAAGATACTAAAAGATATAGAAAAAGAATTCATAGGAGAAATATCAACTAAAGAAATTAATAGATATCAAAGATTAATAACTTCTTAGCATCTCCTCTTCAACAAAATGCAGCTTTCCAGGGATTATCAGGCACTGTGGAAATTTATTAAACTTTTGTTTTTCTAATTTTTCAAGAGAATTATATCCAATCAATTCATCTTCGCTTCCTAATGCGCAGCAGGCAACTGCTTTTGTATTTTTATTAATTTTATTATTTATTAAATATTTAATAGCTTCATTAATTGCCATAAACTTATTGTTTTTAGGGTCTAAATCAAGTAAGAATAAAGTATGCAGATTTAATTTTAAATTATTTTTTAATACTTCAATTGGCGTCTTAATATTTTCATTATCAAACGGGATTGATGTTATCTTTCCAAATTTGTATAATTCCAATCCGGTTATACCGACAGCATTGATTACAGAAGCATTGTTTATTATTTTATATCTAATTCCCAGTTTCTTGCATTCTAATATTAAATGTATGTGTGTTGTTGCAGAAAAAACATCTCCAATTATTAATAATGCTATATCCTTGTTTTTGTTTTTTTTTAATATTCCAGCAAATTCATTTTCAACTATGTTTCTATCTGCCAATATTATTTTTTTATTATAGAGTTTCTCTAATTCATTAATAGAAACCTGCATTTTGGAAGTATAATCCTCTAAATAGACTAAATCGCATTTCTTAACAGTTTCCAAGCCATTAATAGTTATGTCTTTCTTATTATTCAGTCCAATTCCGATTAAGTATAACATATATACTATAGAATATAAGTTGCTTTAAAAAACTTATCAAAAACATAACAAAAATGGGCCTGCGGGGATTTGAACCCCAGACCTCTGGCTTTCTTCGTTGAATAAAATGATTAAAGCGTCGTCATATAAGACCAGCGCTCTAAACCAAGCTGAGCTACAGGCCCAAGTGCGATACTAATATTTTGTGTTTTCTATATAAAACTTGCGTTAATATATATGTTTTGATAAAACTAGTAGTAGAAATGCGGTAGCTGGGATTTTCATGTCATTTGACAAATTGAA
>Ga0209541_10002086_pt1 | contig 38525 bp, 50 predicted proteins | sample RifCSPlowO2_01_FD_184027 | JGI IMG/M metagenome (GOLD analysis project Ga0209541, IMG submission 184027) | Groundwater microbial communities from Rifle, Colorado - Rifle CSP2_plank lowO2_0.1 (SPAdes) (version 2) | ecosystem: Environmental > Aquatic > Deep subsurface > Groundwater | place...
CTAAAGCCCACTGGTTTAAGATGGATGAGATGAAATCTTTTGTTTTGATCAAACTTTTTTGAAAAGTTTGAGAGACAACCCTCTGTCTGCTCGCTGTAAATATCGCAGAGGCTCGACTTTATGACGGTAACGCTTCAGATTGCTGAAGTATTACACAAAACAATAAACTTTAAAAACTTCTGCCTATTCTTCCAACATATTAAATGAGGTGAGAAGTATGACGGAAAACAAAAACATTCTGATTAATCAATCGGTGGCTATTTTGTGTGATGGAAATAATATTGAGCGCAGTATCCATGAGCTTTCTAAATCAACCAATACCATGATTAATTTTAATACCATTATTCCCAAGCTCTTGCATGGGAGGGGATTAAATCGGCTTATTTACTTTCGAGAAGGGCAGAATATTTCTTCCAAATTAGCCGAGCGCCTGCATGAGCAGTATTATGGCTCAGTGGTTCCCTGCCATAAGTCAGCCGATATTCCACTCTCGATCAAAGCCACCCAGCTGGCTTCCAAAGTGGATACCATTATTATCATGTCCGGTGATTCTGATTATGTGGAATTAGTGACGCACTTAAAGTCAGAAGGAGTGCGAGTAGAAATCGCTGCGGTCAAGGAGACGACGGCAAAGATATTAATTGAGGAAGCAGATTATTTTCATCCCATTACCCAGGAGGATTGGTTTGTGTATAATCCGGGGCCTGCTCAAGGGCGTAATAAGGAAATCAAGCGAAAGTAATACTTTTTCAGATCTTATCTATTTTAGCGGCAAGAATGAAATCGCTTTCGGTGAGGCCGTCTATTTTATGGGTCCAGAGGGTTATTTTTACTTTTCCCCAGGCTAGATAGATATCGGGATGATGGGCTTCTTTTTCTGCGATGAGAGCGGCTTTGTTAGTAAAAGCCAGAGCTTGCTTGAAGTCTTTGAAGGTAAATTCTTTTTCGATGTGGTGCTGATTGATGAGTTTCCACCCTAACTTGAGCTGGCCCAGAAGTAACTTCAGCCGATCGCCTTTCAAGGCTGGAACTCCACCCATACAGGGAATACAGTGTTTAGAGGCTAATTGTTGCTTCATAAGTGCTTAAAAAAGGGCTGTTTATTTAAAGGTTGCTTCTTTGAAGCTGTGTATTACCATAACTGAGAAGCGGCACAATCCAAAAAGTGAGTGATGGCAGGTCGTTCACCTCTTGACCAAGCCATCACCCACATAACAGATTGTGCCTGAGAAGCAGAACTTTTAAATAGATAATGGGAAATAAGCATTCCATGCCCCAATACAAGTTTTACCGCCAAACGGAAAAATTGGATGAAGTGATTATCGCGAAACATGATGAATTAAAAGACTGGCGCCCGGACCCTAAAGCTTACTTTCTCATCCGCGTCAATCCTGCCAAGAAGATTATTGAAGCGGCTTTGGTTACTTATGATCATACCATCCGGAAAAAGATTGTAGGAAAGTATGCGGTAGAGATATATAACACGATTATTCGCCATAAACTGCTAACCAAACCAGAACATGCTGCCTATCTTGGCAAAGAATTATATAAAGCGGAACTGGCGCTGAAATATGGAGCTGTCTACCGACAGGATTTTCCTTTGATTATAAAAGAACTTAAGGAAGCAGTGAAACTGGGAAAGCAGAGCTGACTATCATCATATTTAGTACCATAGTTTTTATAAATTCAGCAGGCTCTTTCTTTTTCATGCCTAAAATACAGCTTCTGTCCGAGGATTTAATCAATAAAATTGCCGCAGGGGAAGTCATTGAGCGGCCGGCATCAGTGGTCAAAGAGCTGATGGAAAATTCTTTAGATGCGAAAGCGACGAGCATCATCATTGAAATTGAAAACTATGGAAAAGATTTGATCAGCGTACGGGATAATGGGGAGGGAATGGATGAGACGGATGCCCGAAATTCCATGGTACGGCATGCCACCAGTAAGATTAAGGACGTCCAGGACTTGTTTTCCATCCATACGCTGGGCTTTCGCGGGGAAGCATTAGCCAGCATTGCCGCGGTGTCAACGATGAGCATCACTACCAAGCAGCAGGGCAGGATGGAAGGATTTCAGATAACGATGGAGGCAGGAAGAATTATTCAGGAGGGTATCATTGGCGCGGAAGAAGGAACCACCATCCAGATTAAGAACTTATTCTTTAATACCCCGGCACGCAAGAAGTTTCTCAAGACTGATTCAGTTGAATTGAGGCATATCATTGATGTCATCCAGCGGTATGCTCTTATTAACCATCAAGTTTCCTTCCGGCTTCTGCACCAAGGAAATGAATTGATCAACTCTCCTTCGATGGCGGATCTGCGCAGTAAAGTGGCCAGCATTTATGGGATAAAAGCAGCGAAGGAAATGCTCGGCGTGCAGTATGATCATGAGGGCATACGTATTTATGGTTTAGTAGGTAAGCCCTCCCAGTCACGGAACGATAAAAGCCAGCAGGCTATTTTCGTGAATAAAAGATGGATTAAAAATGAGGACATCAGCACAGCGGTCTACGATGCTTATCATTCTTTATTATTTGTGAATACTCATCCCTTGTTAGTGTTGGGATTAGAATTAGATCCGGCCAGGATTGATGTGAATGTCCATCCTACTAAGTCTGAAATCAAAATTGAGCAAAAAGAAGCAGTGGTGAATGCGGTCTTTACTGCGATTAAGGAAGCCTTGCAGAGCCATAACCTCACTCCGACGGTAGAGATGGAAGAGCAACTCACCTTTGGAACTCCCAGACGGACCCTGCCAAAAACAGGGATAAAATATGCCTTTGACTCCAGCGCACAAGCGGTGTTTACCGTGAATGAGAGCAGTTCTGGAAGTGAATATGCATCGGCTGAAGAAGTTTCTATTGCACCAGAGCAGGGCTTTCCGGAGGATATTCCAGCCACGGTTGCATTTCCAGCATTGAAGATTCTGGGCCAAGTCCATAAGACTTTTTTTGTGGCAGAAACTGCGGGCGGAGTCTTTTTTATTGACCAGCATGCCGCCCATGAGCGGGTGTTATATGAACAATTCCTGGAGCAGTATATGACTCAAAGGATTGAGGTGCAGCAGTTATTGCAGGGAGAAGTGCTGGAATGTACCCCCACGGAAAGAATGCTTATTATAGAGCACAAAATGGCGTTAGAACAGCTTGGTTTTAGAGTGGAAGATTTTGGCCAGAATACCTTTGTGGTGAAGAGCGTGCCGCTGATTCTGGGACGGCAGCAGCCTCAAGCGATGGTCTATGAAATCATAGCCCTGCTGCGGGAAGGAAAACAAAAGCTTCAGGATAGGAAAGAAGAGATCATTACCCGTATGGCCTGCCGGGCAGCGGTGATGGCGGGGGATACTCTTACCAATATTCAAATGGAAGATATCGTGCGTGATTTAGCCACAAAGAAAGACCCTTATACCTGCCCCCATGGAAGGCCTACCATGATTAAGACCCAGGCTGAGGAACTGGAGAAGAAGTTTAAAAGGAAGTAATTAGGAAAAGTTATCTTTTACATACTGTTCTAAAGTGCTTGATTTGTCATCCTGAAGCAACTCCTTGACAATGTTGAGGAGCATTTGCGGATCCAGGGGCTTATATAACACACCAGCTGCACCTAATTCCAGAGCACGCTGGCACAGCTCTGGTGTAGCTCTTCCGGTGAGTAATACTCTGGGAGGGTAGGAATAAGACTGAATGGCAGCAAGAAATTCTATTCCTTCCACCTCAGGCATATTATTATCAGTCAAAATAAGGTTATATCTTTGCGGAGATTCTTGAAAAAGTTCTAGTGCCACCCGCCCATTTTCAGCGAGAGTAATCTCCCCGTAGCGCTTGAGTAAATCCTGGTAAGTTTTCCGAAGGGCATTATCATCATCAACACAGAGTATCCTCTTTAGGCTGCTATCTGTCAGCCGCACTCCTACTGATGGTCTACCAACGGCCTGATATTTCATGCTTGTATCCTATTTGCTACTATCTAATAGTTTTTATTTATAAATATATAGTATAAAATTACAGTTCTGGGGCACCAACATTTAAATACCAACCCTTTCTTCTCAATCAAGAAAAATAATGATAGAATTAATTGGTGTTATTGCGTTAATTGTGATGAGCCTGCTGTTTGTGGTGAAAGGGGCTGATTTCTTGGTGGATGGAGCGGTAGACACGGCCAAGTGGCTGAAAGTATCGCCAATTTTAATCGGTCTGACTATCGTGGCTATCGGTACATCATTACCGGAACTGGTGATCAGCTTGTTTGCGGCTATTGGTGGAAGCCCGGATCTTTCTTTTGGAAATATAATTGGAAGCAATAGCTTTAATCTGGCGGTAATTATTGGCATTTCGGCCTTGATTTTTCCTCTCACGATTACCTTAACTACTCTAACCTATCAAGTTCCTTTCCTGGTAATCTCTTCCCTGCTTATTGTTATTTTGGGAAATGATTTGTATATCTTTCAGAGAAATGCATTTACCCTGGGAAGATTTGATGGGTTGATTCTTCTGGGGGCGTTTGCAATTTTTTCGTATTACATTTTTTTATCGGCACGTAAGGATATGAGAGCAAATCGCGCCAAGAATATTCGGGGTCAAAACTCATTCTGGAAGAATCTGGCTTTTATTGTAGGTGGATTTGCCGGATTGATTCTGGGAGCAAAAGTGTTCACCTATGCCGCGGTAAAATTAGCGACCATCGCCGGCCTGAGTGAAGCCTTTATTGGATTGACGATTGCGGCTGTTGGAACATCCCTGCCGGAATTAGTAACTTCGGTGGTGGCAGTGTGTAAAAAACAATCCGGTATTGCAGTAGGAGACATTATCGGGAGCAATATCTTTAATGTTCTGTTTGTACTTGGAATTACTGGTCTCATTCATCCGCTGACCATTTCCAATTCGCTTATTGCCATTGATGGAATGGTCTTAGTATTTATCAGCCTGCTCTTCCTGTACTTTGCGGCCCGCTACCAAAACATATCCCGCTGGGAGGGCGGAATTCTATTGACATCATACCTGATATATTTTGCCTTTTTGATGTATAGGTTATAACGAGAATTACAAAAATGCACTACAAAAATTTTACTTTAGATCCCTTTCAGGAAGAAGCGATCAATGCCATTGATAAGAATTACTCAGTTGTCGTATCAGCACCTACGGGCTCGGGAAAGACTTTGATTGCTGATTTTATCATTGAGAAGCATAAGGATGACCCGGTGCGTATTATTTATACCGCGCCCATTAAAGCGCTCTCGAATCAGAAGTACAAGGATTTCTCTAAGGAATATGGTGCGGATAAGATTGGGTTAATGACCGGGGATATGGTGATAAATCCCAACGCCAAAATATTGATCATGACTACGGAGATATACCGTAACATGGCCATCAGCAAGGATGATGACTTAAAGGATATTGCCTATGTTATTTTTGATGAAATTCATTATATCAATGATGTGGAACGAGGCTATGTCTGGGAGGAATCGGTTATTTACAGCAATGAAAAGGTGCGATTTTTATGTTTGTCGGCCACGATTCCCAATGCCCAGGAATTCAGCAACTGGATCCAGGCTATCAAAAAGCACCCGGTCAAGACCATCACCTCGACTAAAAGAAGTGTGCCCTTAGAGCATTGGTTTTATGATTATGAATTAGGAATTGCAACGCTTGAAAAAATCAAGGAAGCCAAAGAAGTGCCTAGTTATCGGAAAGTGATGGGGGGCAGGAAAAAGGAACGGGAAAGAGTTCCCCTGCCCAATCATATTGAGCTGATTAAGGAGCTGGGAAAGGATAAATTACCCTGCTTGTTTTTTCATTTTTCACGGCATGCCTGCCAGCAGAAAGCGCAGGAATTGGCGCGCAGGAATTTTTTCCCCCGTAATTCCAAAATCGTGGAGATAATGGCACGAAAGCTTAGTGAAGCGCCTTCGGAAGTTCATAAACTGGCCTCGCTGCGAATCTTAAAAGAAACGCTTCCGCAAGGCATTGGATTTCATCATGCCGGGCTGCTTCCGGTGGTGAAAGAGTTAGTTGAGGATTTGTTTACCCAGGGATTGATTAATGTCCTGTATGTTACGGAAACCTTTGCGGTTGGCATTAACATGCCGACGAAAACGGTGTGCTTTGACAGCCTGCGCAAGTTTGATGGGTTTAACTTTAGGAACCTGAACAGTAAAGAGTATTTTCAGATTGCGGGGCGAGCGGGACGGAGGGGGATTGATAAGATTGGATATGTCGTTAGTATGATTTACCGCCCTTCGTTTAATTATCATGAGGTGAAGCATATTACTTCCAAAGATGTTGATCCTATCAAATCGCAATTTAAGCTTTCCGTTAATACCGTGCTCAATTTAATTGAACAAAATACACCAGAGGAGATTGAATACATACTGCGCCTGAGCTTTTTTTCCTATCAGAAATTTGGAACAAAATACGATCAAGTTCCTACCGGGGTGTTGTTATCTCGCTATACCAGCATTGTTCGCAAGCTGGAGAAATACCAGTATGTGGCGGAGGGGAAATTAACTTCTAAAGGCCATTTTGCGGCGAAGATATTTGCTGATGAAATAGCCATAGGGGAAATCTTTGCCACTGATTTTGTGGAGAACCTGGATGAATATCAAATTTTGCTGTTGATTGGATCGCTGGTGTATGAGGGAAGGGAGAATGATCAATTCAAGAAAGTTCCTGCGAATGAACAGCTAAGTATGGTGAAAAAGAAAATTTCCAAGAATGATTATTTGGGTATGGAAAAGAAGTTTCTGATGATTCCTCAGATTAATTCTTTAATTTTACCCCTCTATGAGGGAAAGAGCTTTTTTGATTTACTGGAGATGAGCACTTGGCTTGAGGGTGATTTAATTCGCTTTCTGGCGCAGATCTTAGATCGAATCGGGCAAATCAAGAAAGCGAGCAATGATTACCGGCTGGTGCAGAAGATGAATAACTGCAAGGGATATGTGGAGAAGACGCTGGAAGGGATTTATGTGGTGTGAGAATATCTTGATTATTTTTCTATTTCTTTTTTTTATTTTCTATTAGAATATTTTTAGATGACAACTCTAAGAGATTATCTTGGGCATTTTTTGAAGTGATAATGCTTTCTCCTAATTGTTTCTCAATGTCTTTTCTGGTATTGCCAGCTACTGTTCCACCTTTGATGGCAATATGCTTGCTTTCAGGAAAGGTTTTAGGATTTTCTTTTTTGGAGAGCTCGGTGGTGGTAGCTTCTGCCAGCAGATTAAGAACTAACTCTAGATTGGTCATATTATCACGTAAATTTTCTTTTTTTAAGTTCTTGAGCTGTTTGTACTCTGAAACCGTTTTACCCGACCAAGCTTTGGTAATTTCGTTGGTGAGTATAGCATAATCTGATACTTTATCTATCCCTGCTCTATTCCATTCATCCGTTAATTCTTTTCTTACTTCGATTGTTTTCAATCGCTGGTTAATCCATTCTTTGGAGTATCCTTTTTGGAGATAGGTTTTCATGGCCCGGTCAAAAGCAAGTTCGGGGTCATAGGTTTCATTTATTCTCTCATTGCCTACCATTGCCAGCCAAAGCTTAAAATGTTCTGCTTTTTTAGAGGGGATGGATTGGACTAACCGTAGAATTTGCTCGGTGTCACCAACATCGGTTATCCTCATTTTGCCATCGGGGGCAATCATTTTCAACCCGTTACAATTTGTAACGGTTTCATTTCCTTCTTCTTTTAGCCTCATTTTGAGGACCCTCCAATAGGTTTGGGGGTTTTCGCTCTCGGTAAGTACGGCAATCACATCAATTATCGAAAAGTACCATTTTTGGTCTGCTTCAACCCATTCTACTCTAACTTTTTTGTTTTCAAACAATTTGATAGCATGGGGTGGATTCATGATTTTTGAACTAAAGAATGCTAAGTTTATAAATCTTAGGCGGGGTTGTCTAGTGGGGAGTGGCTTTGGTGAGCTTAAGTTAACCTTACCTCCGGGGTAATTTGCGATTAATAGTTATGTGGGTGTGGGCTTTGCTACAGTGCCCAATACCCCATTTTTGGTGGCACGAACGTATAAGGGACATTTCTACGACGAAAACGAACAAGGGGAAGTTCCGTTACTTCTTACTCTTATCTTCTAAACTTTTCTTCTTTTTCTGAAGTACAGAAAGATAATTTTCTCCAGTTATTACTGGACGACCTAATTCTTTTTCAGCTTCTATCCTAGCATTTCCTGCGACGTTTCCACCTCTTTTGGCAACATTTTTACTTTTATCAAAAGTTTCTGGTTTTTCATTTTGTGAAAGTTCGGTGGTCATACGTTCACCAAGCATTGTAAAAATGAGCTCTAAATCATTCATGTGATCTCTTAAATTGGTTTTTGATTGTTTTGGCAGATTTTTGAATTCTTTGTACTCACTTGGGGTCATTCCGAATGTAGCTTTAGAAATCTCTGCGGTGAGGATTCCAAAATCTCTTTTTTCTTTAATACCTCTTTCTTTCCATTCATCCGTCAGATTTTGCCTTATAGCGATACCCCTTAATCGCTTATCAATCCAATCTTGAGGATAACCCTTTGCAGAGTAAATTTCTTTCATTCTTTCCTGTGCAAGTTCAGGATTCTCTATTTCATCAATTCGCTCTTTCCCAACTTCAGCCAGCCATCTCTTGAATGGTTCAGCATTTTTGCTTGGAATTGATTGGATAAGCCTAAAAACGTCTTTTGTATTACCTGCAAGAACTTGTCTATTTTTGCCTGTTTCAGTCAGCATTTCTACCTGGAGACAAGTTGTCCCTAGGTAACCTCCAAGCTCTTCATCTCTTTTACGCAGTTTTTTTAAATAATCAGTAGGATTAACACTATCTGTTAAAACTTGAACTATATCAACCAAAGAATAATACCATTCATCTTTAAACCAATTTCTTCGTATTTTCTTACTTTGGAATACAACTAATGCTTTGTTTGAATCTATCATTTTTCAGAAGCACCCCCAATTAACTTTTTTTTAAATAATTTGATGGAATGGTGTAGATTCATGATTTTTGAACTAAAGAATTACAAGTTTATAAATCTTAGGCGGGGTTGACTAGTGGGTAGTGGCTTTGGTGAGCTTACCTAAAGATAGATTTCCGGTGGAATTTGCGGTTAACAGTTATGTGAGTATGGGCTGTGCTACAGTCCTCAATACCCCCTAATTTTGGGATTACAGCCAAATTGGGGATAAGAAGAGTTAAGTCTAATTTGTTCGTTGCCTTTAGTCGCTAACCTCTCACGAGAATCACTTCTTTTACGTGCCGCTTTTGATACTGTTAAAATTAATATAGAGGGAGAGAAAGTGACTGTTGTTTTATAAATAGCTAAATATTTAAATGTAATCCTATTTTAGAGAGAGTTATGGACAAAAAGAAAGAGTGGTATAAAAAACCATGGGCAATAATTTTGTTTGTCATAATTTTATTCTGGATGTTAAATAACATTTTTTCTGACTACGAATCTCCAGAATATTCTTCTGATTATGATTTAGTACAACAAAAAACACCCTACGATGAATATAATGTTCTGGTTGAATTAGCTATGCAAAATATAAATCAATTCGCACAGATCGATTGTAAAAATCAAGCTAATTTTAACAAAGCTTCTTTAGGAAATGTATTCCATGTCCATTCAAAATGGATTCCCTCAACAAAAGAAGGTACATTTGATTCATTAGTTGAAGGAGTAAAAAATAATGGTTGTACTAATTTATATCCAAACTTTGTTACTTACATAGTATTTGATGGCGAGGTAATAAGAAGATTCGAATCAGGTTGTTATTCTGGGGCAGAACCATTGAAACCAACAGAAGGATATGGTCATGCAGGTGTATTTTATTATAAAGAAGATATCACCGTTAATAAAACTGGAAAATATATTGTCCAAAAAGAAGTGTTTGATTGTAAGACAAAAGAATTATTATCAAAAAAAGCAGTCATGGTAGATATGGGAAATATAAACGATAATTATTATAACAAAGTTGTTTTTGCAGCACCAATAAGTATTAATTAATTTCTTCGCATTTCAATCAGAGTTAAATATTCTCAAAGAAATTTCTAAGTTTGTCTCTTAATTTTGGCCTCCCAATTCTGGTTTTCACTTCTCCACTCCCAACAATAACACCATTAGTGTCTGGAGTTTGTACAGTAATAATATTTGTCTTCTTACGTAATTGCCATTTTTTATCAAGATATAAAAATAAGAAGAATAAAATAATTGTAAAAATCATCTTAATTAATGTTTCTATCTTCTGATTTCCTTCCGAGAAAAACAAAGAAAATATATCAATAACTAATAACACTAAAGAAACAAGAAAACTTGTAAATAATAACCTATAAACTCCAATTTTAAATCTCCTTTTTTTGGCATAGTTCTTTGCAGCAACCTCATGAGCATTGCGATCAAAAGATTTGTTTTGCATAACTTTCTCAAAAGACCAATAAATTATAAACTTAACTACTTTCTCTCCCCTTTTCTAACGAACTAACTAAAACTAAGCGGCACTCTTGACGTACGGCAACGAACAAACTCTGCGTTGCTCGACTGCGGTCTGCGCTACTCGGGGGGACTACGCTCCCTCATTATTTGATATTGTTTCACCTTACGGCGAAAAGACGAGAATTACTTTCGCTCGCTAAAGTCCCCCAGACTTAACATACATTATGTCGAATATTTGAGTTGCTTGATGTTTACTCTGCTTCTGTTTCTCGATAACAAACTGAATGCAGAACTTCTATACTTTAAAACGGGGCTTGGCTTCGTTACAACATCTCCTTCGGGAAGTAACTAATTTTGTATTCTTCAAATATAATCATAGATTCATACAACCGAATAACATCCGAAAATCTACTTTTTAATTCCAGCAACACTTCTTTAAACTCTTCTACACTATTAACATGAATATCTAACATCAAATTATATAACCCAACAGTATTTGTTACATAATAAATTTTCTTATACTGCTTACAAAAGTGGATAAACTCCTTCTTCCTACTCTCAGTGATATTTCTTATTTGAATAAGAAGTAAATGCCATTGATACCCCAGCATATTGACGTTTATTTTAGGCTTAAATCCCGCTATTATCTCTAATTTTATTAATCTCTTTAAATGATAGTTTACAACATGAGGAGATATTTTTGTCAAGTTAGAAATCTCCATAATTGATAGACGAGCATTTTGAGTGATAACTCCCAATATTTTTTTATCAGTTTCATCAAAAGTAACGCTTTTTACTTTTTCTGTTTGTTTTACACTATGAATATCTCTCGTTTCCGCCAAGAATTTATAACTAATATGTTCAGCACTGATAAGAGTAGTAAAATTATATTCATGCAAGTGATCTCCACACAGATTTATGATTTCATTCAATAACTTATCAAATGCACTTATAGAATCGGCATAAATAAGCACTACTACATCCCATCTCCCCGTGCCACTTACAAGCCATCCAACATAACTCAATGAGTTAATTTTATCCAGTAACTCTTTTTCCTGATTTTTATCTATTTTTTCAAGCTGAAGAAATATATAGAATGAATTTAAGCCCAACGAGCCAACGTTAATGATGGTATAAAAATTAGAGATTATTCCCCGCTGTACAATTTTTTGAATCCGATAATTTGTAACTTGTTTACTAATTCGTAATTTCTTTGCTATTTCGGAATCGGTTTGCCTAGAATTTTTATCTAACTCTACAAGTATTTTTTTGTCCCGCTCATCCAATAATGTGCTTTTCTTAGGCATTATTTGTAATAATCATAACTTATATATAAACATTATCATTTTGTCAAAAATAAAAGTGATTAATCTTAAATATGTAACAATTCACGAAAAGTACATGGGCTTAGAAGATAAAATAAAATCTATTGGAAATAGTGTCTCTAGTTATAGCTGGAGAGGACTGGAATTTGCCGTTGATATGTATAATCAGGCATACGACCGATATCCTCAAACGACTAAATTCTTATCCACTGCGGTAGGGACAGTTGGTGGAGATTATATTGCTAAAAAAATCGTTGAGGGGGAAGATATCACTTTAAGAGATATAGCTTTCACAACCTTTGCTGCAATGTACCAATCTTATTTTTATCCAAAATTGATAGATTGTACTGAGAAAATTGCTGATGTCGGATTTATTAAACGAGCCTATCAAAAGTTAGGCATATCAAAAGAATGGGCAAAAACATTCATTATTGGCGGGTTATTTTTTATACCAAATATGTTATACTGGGGATTACTCTCTGTAAAAAATCAGGCAGAGATTACATTAAAATCTGCTGCCCAAGCGGCAAAATCAATCGGCATCGGGAGCGTACCTTACTTAGGTGTAGATTATCTTGTAACAAACAAACTGAAAAAAAGATATTGTCTTCCTGTTTGGTCTGCCGCAGAAGTAGTTTATAACTCATTTTTAGCTAGTGTTGCTTACTTAACAAAATAAAATTAATAACGAACGATGATCACTACGCCAAGCCCCTTTTCTGTAGCAACTCAAATACTTCTGCGCTCCTCGAACTGCGGTTCTGCGGTGCTCGACCGAGGCACATTCGCCGCACGTTCTGATAAGTCATTCTAGGCGGCTCACTTAAAGCCTCGGCGACATAACATCGTTAGTTTCAATAAGCGGGCGGGCTAAAATATAGTATTTTTCCACGAAAAATAAGAATTAATAACATAGAGGCAGACTACTTATGCCTCTCTCCATTTTTACAATATACACCATACGCTTTGGGTCTGGAACGTATGCAACCAAGAGGGTCAAGTCTAATCTCTTTTACTTCTGTCCTTTCTTTTGGATCGTAAAGAACTCCGTTATAATGGTCTCTTAAGAATTCCATCACTTTTTTTTGTTTTAAAGTATCATAATCATTTTTTCCATCATACCCCCTAAAAATTGCTTTAGCTACGAAATTTGGTTCTAATTCAAGTAAACCTTCCTTATCTTCATCCATTCCATCTATATAATCAATCAGAAGTCCTGTTTGTGCGTGAAATTTATCGATCCAATAATAAGTTCTCCTTTCTGTGGTTTGATTTAGTTCAAATCCTAATTTTGACAAGAGTTTAGTTAAGCCTGAAGATGTGGTTCGATCTAGTCTAAATCCTAAATCCCCCAAAACTTTAGTTAAGTCTGACGGTTTACTTCTGAATCTTAATATTAAATCGTATAGCATACGGTCCATTTTATTCTCCTTATATTGATATGAAGCCCATCTTTATAAATCTTTTGCTTATTTACTGCTCCTTAGTAAATACAATAAGTCTGCCCTAAACTACGCTCGCCCGCTTACTCGAGATTTTTCGGCTTCGCCGAACGTTGCACTAAAATCTCGTCCTCATTTCATTCGGAGAAACTAACATCGTTATGTCTAATTTTTCCTCTGCTTGATATTTAGAACAGTCTTACAACTCATTTAAGATATAACTTTCCCTTTGATTTCCTTTTCCAACTGAGAAATGAAATCATCAACTTTCACATCAAAGGTAACCTCTCCCGTCCGAGTTCGCACCGCCAAAACTTTCTTCTCTATCTCTTTATCGCCGATGGTGACAATGTAATTGACCTGTTCGAGCTGGGCATCACGGATTTTCTTGCCGATGGTTTCAGCAGCATCATTGAGCTCTACCCGAATATCTTTTTGCTTCAATTTATTATACACTTGCTTTGCAAATTCGTTGCTTCTATCCGTTACGGTGAGAATCTTAACTTGCACAGGACTGAGCCACAGTGGGAATTTGCCGGCAAAGTGTTCGATAAGGATGCTCAGGAAGCGTTCTAAGGAACCGGAGATGGCCCGGTGAATCATGACCGGCTGTTCTTTCTCGCCTTTCTCATTCATGTAGTGTAATTCAAAACGGTTAGGTAAATTAAAATCTAATTGAATCGTTGCTAATTGCCATTCGCGCTGCAGCGAGTCTTTGAAAATAAAATCTAATTTAGGGCCGTAAAAAGCGGCTTCTCCAGGCATTTTTTTGTAGGGTAATTTATTTTCTTTGGCGGCTGCTTCCAAGGATGATTCGGCGATAGCCCATACTTCCTGTGTTCCTAGGTATTTAGAGTGATCTTCCCCTCGAATGGAGAGGGAGACCCAATAATCTTTATCCATGCCCAGCGTTTTGTAAAACTGCAAGACAATGCCGACAATGGTTCTCACTTCTTCTTTGATCTGAGACACCCGGCAGAAGATATGACCATCATCTTGAGTGATGGAACGAACCCTGCTCAGGCCAACTAATTGTCCCGGCTTTTCATCGCGATAGACGGTGGTTGGTTCAAAGTAGCGAATGGGCATATTGCGGTAGCTGTAGGAAAAAGCATTAAAAATCTGAATGTGATGGGGGCAGTTCATGGGCTTTAAGACGAAACTTTCGTATTTGCCTTTGACGTGGAATAATTCATCGCCGAATTTTTCCCAGTGCCCGCTTTTCTTGTAGAGTAGATCTTTAGCGATATGGGGGATGGCAACGCGTTGATAGCCAACGTTCTTATGCAAATCCCAGAGAAAATTGACAATTTCTGTTCGGATGGTCATGCCCTTGGGGGCGAGTAAGGGTAAACCGGGACCTACTAATTCGGAGACGACGAATAAGCCTTGCTCTTTGCCGATTTTCAGATGGGAGCGGTTCTCTGCTTCCACTATTTTTTTCTGGTAGGCTTCAAGCTCTACAGGGGTGGAAAAGGCAACGCAGTAGACTCTGGTTAATTGTTGATTCTTTTCATTGTTCTTCCAATAAGCGCTGCCGGCGGAGAGGATTTTGATAGCAGCTAGTTCTTTGGTTGATTTGACGAAGGGATCTTTGAAGAGGGAAGTGAGAGTGAGGTCACCGAGGGTGTAGATACTCGCATTCTTGCCCAGATCTTGAGCGATTTCCTGCTGGTAGGAATCGAGTAATTCTTTTTTTCCCTGGGGAGCGAAGGGAATATTTTGCTTGACGAGTTCGGTGATACGTTTTTCTAAGCGAATACTATAATCAGGTTTCCAAGAGAAATGAGCAATATCAACATAGGCTTGGTCATGATGAAAGCCGATACTTCCGATGAAAGCTTCACGAAACTGTTCTTTGACGGCTTTGGCGATGAGCGCTGCGGCGGAGAGACGGATTTTTTCTTCTTTGGTGAGCTGCTTTTTGGTGTCAAATTCAAAGGGTTGGTCCTTACTTTCTTTTTTGAGATTGGTGGCTTCTTCACTGGAGAATTCCCTACTTAATTCTGAGAGAGGATGGCCTTTGCAGGAGATGGTGAAGGATTTATACCAGCCAAAAGGAGCTCTGGTGACCTGATATTTTTTTCCTTGGAGAATCTTTTCGGTATCCTTCATAATTTTTTCGGCGACTGCCGGGGAAGAAAGCTGAGAGCTTAAATGGGCATAGGGATAGAGAACAATGGTTTTGGTCTTGACCTGATTGGCGATATCTTCGATTTCTTTCACATACCGTTGTACTACGGCATCCGGCTTTTCTTCATCACGTTTTTCAACAGCGCTATAGACTACTAAACATTCCGTGATACGCTGCTTGCCTTCGGCGATGCCTTCCTCAGCCTGCTTCATGGCTTTCTTTTTAGCTTCAAATTCGATGAAGTCGGCGTGGATGGCTAGGATTTTCATGGGAATATACTGAAATTTTCTTTATATTTAAAAAGGCTTCTCTGTTAAGAGAGCATTTAGTTACTACTTTTTAGTTATATTTAATGAAAAGATTTATAAATAAGAGCTGATTTTAAGATTAAAAATGACCCAGAGGTATTAAAAAATGACTGAACCACAATTAATTGTCTTGCGTGAAGGAGTATTTCGACCAGCTGCCTTGGTAGAAGCAGAATACTTTAAAGGATATGACTTTAATCTTGCTCGACATGTAAAACCCCGTGGTGAGGTGATTTCACCGGAAGAATTAGTTCAGGTTCAATCTGCCTATCTTAGTGAAAGAGTCTTTCATCCGAATGTACCTATAACCACTAATTTAATTCCAATTGAAGCTAGGAATAAAGACGGATTTATGGCTCGCTCACTGGTAGAACGGGTTATTGGGGATGGATCAGCTATGGCAAAAGCAGCAGGTGTTCCTTATTTTAGTATTGCCAGCTTTGTTGAATTTCGTGATCTGCGAGAAGTAGAAGAACGAAAAGCAAAATTGTTAGAAAGAAAAGAAAAATCAGGATATATATTTGGACATGACATACTTGGACGTGACCTCAGAGAGTCTTTGATTGATGACAAGTTATTTACAAATAAAATTTATGATGAAAATAGAGCAGAAGAATGGGTTCTTCATCCTACGGTGAATCTGTACGTGCGAAAACAATAAATTTTTCTTTTTTATTCTATTATAACCTGTAATCTATTTTTATCTATGGGTTCTAGAATAATTTCTTGTCCTTTCTTGAGTGAGAGGAACTGAGCCAGGTTTTTGGGTATGCGGACATCAAGTCCATTTCCTACTTCTGCCACTTTACTTCGAGCACGCAAGCCCCACAATCCTCGTCGTTTCACTTCTGTCTCGATCATATCTGACGCTGCTGACTCAAATAGAGTTTCACCACAATGATTGCACACCAGAGCTTTAAAATTACCTAGGTTCTGCCCTAAAAAGAGGTAGGGGACTTTTTTCTGTTGATATTTTCCCATGTTACAGGCAGTGCAGTTCATATGATTCACCTTATTTCTTTTTCCAGTTTTTGGGCCGTCCAAGATGGACAGTTATTATTTTAAAACGGGCATCTGGTACCCGTTCATAGACGACAGTAAAGTGCCGATATATCGTTATGAAATGATTCCCTTCAGGAACACGAGGACCTCGACCTACGGCTTCGGCAATTTCTATACGGGAAATACCATCATCCATGGCCTCATCTTGTGCATGTTTGGTCATGATGAGGTCTTCTTTTGTTACCATACTTCCCTCCGTTTATACTTGTAAACACTTGTTATATTTAAAGTTTTTGCTTCTGAAACCATGGAACAGTTAGTTCGTGGCATGCATGGCTTTTATGCTTACTTAATTGATGAAGCTGCTACCATGGCACAATACGCTGAGGCTCCCTATTTTGGATTGATAGTGCATCAGCGCCAATTTGAACATAAACTCATAATTCACCCCACTGTTAACTTGTACATTTAAAAAGATTAATTTTGATTTTTTTTAATTTATTTCTTTTTTAAGAAAATGACTCTCTAAGCAAGAGACATATCAGAGACTAACGGTACTTTTCTACCAAAATATTTATAAATAAATGGTACTTTTCTACCAGTATGACCGCGCAAAAAATACATCTGGAAAAAATTAAGGAGCACCTGCAGGAATTAAAAGATGCCATAGCCATAGGAATAGAACAGCGCAGCGCTACCATCGGATTTCATACCTCAGCTTGTGCGATTGATTTGATAGAACTGTATCTCCACAAAACGGGAAAGATACCAATTGGCATGCAGGTAAAGCATGAATGGTTCAAACGACCTAAACCGGGACAAAAGATACTTCCGTTGGCTGAGCGAAACTTGAAATCTGATTTTCCCCATAAACTAGCCATTATTGAGCTGTTGTATTCGCTGGAAGAGAAGCGAAATAAGCTTATTTATGGGCACTCTACTCCTCCAGAGATAAAGCAGACCTTGGAAACATTTGAGAAGCTCCAGCATATTCTAACAGAAATGCTTACGGCGGCAGGTGAGAACTTTGAAAACGCAAACGACTAATGCTATTGCGTATTGTTGTAACCTGCTTAGTTTTGTCTTTCAAAATCCGGAAGCAGGAAAGAAAATCAAAGCAATCTATCTTTTTGGATCGGCAGTACGTGGTCAACTTCATGCCAAGAGCGATATAGACTTATTTGTAGAAGCGGCCAAAGCCGATGAGGCGAGGGTACAGCAGTTGGTGAATTCAGGAATCGCCAAATTTACTGTTTCTTCAGATTACCGAAAATGGAAATTGCTTAGGTTTGCCCACCATTTTTCCATTCAAGTTGGACAGTTACAAGAATGGGATTTGCAACTGAGTATCGAGAGTGAGGGGATTATGTTATATGGCAAAGGAACTACGACGAGCAATGAACATAGAGTTCTCTTTAGTATTGTTTTACCTAAGAAAAAAAATGAATATATCAAAGTGCGGCGCCTCTTGTTTGGGCGTGATGAGGATTTTTATCAAGGTACGGGCTTACTTCAGGATATGAGAGGACAGAAATTAAGTTCTACGGTTTTTATTGTGCCAAAAGAAGAGCAAACCAAAATGATGGAAGTACTTTCCAAAAATAAGATAGATTTTTCGATGAAAGAAGTTATCCTACTTGAAGAATAGGAAAAAACGTATTCAAAAACAAAAACCTTCTTAAAGCTATACTCTCTTCTGGGGGTATATGACTGTCAAGAGAAAAGAAAGCGTGCTGGTCTTCAGCGCGCATTCGGATGATTTTGTGATCGGGGCGGGAGGTACTATTGCACAGTATGCCAAGGAGGGACGAAAGGTTACTGCTATTGTCTTTTCCTATGGTGAACAGTCCCATCCCTGGCTGCAGGAAGCTATCGTACAGAAGATGCGGGCAAAGGAAACCTTAGAGGCGAGTATGCTGCTGGGATGTGAAACTATTTTTTTTGACCTGCGCGAATTTCATTTCCAGGAAGATTATAGAATGAAGAAAGTGGAGAAAGATTTGCTGGCCATTATCAACAAAGAAAGGCCGACCAAGATCTTTACCCATAGCCATGAAGATCCGCATCCTGACCATCATGCAGTGCATGAAATTACCAGGAGTTTACTAGAACGGATGAAATACAAGCCGGAGGTGTATATCTATTCAGTCTGGAACCCGGTCTCTTTCAAAACGTTATATCCTACTTTATATGTTAATATCAGCCGCCATTTTGGGTTAAAATTGAAAGCAATGAAAACTTTCCGAAGCCAGCGTATTCATGTGGCGTATCCTTTCTTTCTGCTACTGCTAAGAGCGGTCATCAGCGGTATTAAAATCAGAACTACCTTTGCGGAGAAGTTTTTTCGAATACGATGAGACCAAAATTATTGCTGGCAGCGGACACCTATTATCCTAAAGTTGATGGGACGCTGAAGTTCATGGAGGAATTCCTGAAACGTACCAAAAATGATTTTGAGATCTCCTTGCTGGTGCCATTTTTAGGAGAACGGCGGGGAGAGAAAGTAACTTATCTGGAGCCGTCAGGTATTTTTTCGGTATCGGGCTATCCCAGCCTGAAACTTTCGTTTTCTAATTTCCATAAAATACGAACGGCAATATGGCAGGCGGACATTGTCTTTGTGCAGGGGCCAGCACTGATCAGTTATCTTAGTATTTATTACGCCCATAAATTTCATAAAAAGACTATTTTTTACACCCATACCATCGCCTGGGAATTATTTGAAAAATTTTTTCCTCCTCTCCTTAATACCCTTTTCCTGAACCTGATTAAGAAGCTTTCTATCGCCGCATACAATCGCTGCAATGAGATTTTTGTCCCTTACTATGACCTTAAGAAGGCGCTGGCTAAAGCTGGAGTGAGGACGGAGCTGACAGTGGCACGCCTGGGAGTGGATATTGAGGTATTTAGCCCGAGCAAGGATAAACGGCTGAGCAAGGAAAGATTAGGAATCAATCATGGGAAGATGGTCATTGGATATGTAGGAAGGGTTTCTAAGGAAAAAAATACTCACTTATTGCTTCAGGCATTCCGGCGATTGCCCCACCAGGAGAATCTGCATCTGCTGATAGTCGGTGATGGGCCGGAAAGCCAAACTAGGGAATTTAAGGAAACTGCTAATTGTACGGTAACTGGTTTTGTGGGTAATGTTCAAGACTATCTGAAAGCGATGGATATTTTTGTGATGCCTAGTTTGACTGAAACTACGTCGCTGGCGACACTGGAAGCGATGGCGTCCGGCTTAGCGGTAGTGGTAACCAAAGTGGGATTTATTCAAAATTATGTGGTCAAGGGATACAATGGGTTATTCTTCCCGCGCAATAGTTCTGCCTTATTGGCGATTAAAATGGAACAGCTGATCAAAGAAAGAGGATTACGTGAACAGCTGGGGCAGAATGCCCGCAAGACCATTGCTTATTCCTTTTCTTGGGAACGATCGATCAACAAAATCAAGCGCCTGTTGCTTCGGTAGTGGGTAAAGTAGAAAAAGTATATGCTGTATTAACATAACCTTTAAAAATAGATGCTCAGAAAAAGAGTTTTACAATGGAAGATGACACACTTGAGGAAGAATTAAACGAGCCGGTGATAGAAGAAGATGAAGCCGATGACGATGCCTTTGCGAAAGGATATAAAGATGAAGATGAAGTCCTGGAATGCGCGGAGTGCGGCGGGGCAGTTAAAGAAGGAAAGAAAGTAATCCGTGCCATTGCTGAAGAGGATTATACTTTCTGCTGCAAGGAATGCGCCGATGACTTTCAGGAGAGTTTGGAATAAGGTATTTTTTATACTTTTTTTATGAGGGGTATTAGTGTGAGTAGATTAAAGTTGGTTAAACTCTCACCAGAGGGGAGATAGGGTCACTCTGGTAAAGGGTGGAATTCATACTTATTCCGTGAGTTCCCTTCCCAGAACTATCTTATACGCTTCTAAAAAGGCTTTCCCCTGTACATTCGCAGGAAACATGGTAACTCTCTTTTTTGTATACTGAATATCAACATCGTACTCTATTCCTAGCAAAGCCATACACCTCATTACATTGTCTTGAATTGTTTGCTTTACAAATTCTGGCTCTGCACCATCAGCATCGATTAGAAACTCTAAATTCCCAGCGCGATGGCTATACAAAGCTTTAAGTTCAAACCCTATCAGTGGAATAGTGCCCATCACCTCCATCAGATAATTTTCATAGGATCTTTTGAGTGCTAAATAAAAAGAGTGTACCTCTGATCCCTGGACTTTCTCCGGTTGTTCTTGTCCATTTCCGCCCAAAGCTTTTCGGCTAATATTGTACACGCTGCCGCGGGAAACACCAGTACGCCGGGCGGTATCGAGAACACTTTTGGTTTCCTGCAAGGTCTGCTCTACTTTCCGAATGAGATCTAATGAGAGTATACGAGCCATATTTTATCCATTTCAAGCACTGATTTATCTACTTTTCCACCACAAGGTTTTTAAAACAGGTTTCATCTGGGGAAGTTATGGCAACACCATTTACTCTTCGTGTGGAAGATGTAGTGTACACAACAATAGAGAGAGAAGGAATACCAAGACCACAACGACCAGACGACCGAGATCTTGTAGAAAAGTTACTTAAAAGAGTTGATATTGAACGTACGACTATAGATGGACAAGTTGCGTTCTCCTGGCATCCGGAAGGCTATTTTCTTCTTAATCCCACGGAAAGAAGTGGAATTGTAAATATTACTCGCTCAAGTGATGGTTATAACGCAAGTCATTTTGACCTGAAGAAAGCAACCCCTTTGTTTTGTGAAGTTGATAGCCTCAGTGAAGGGATTCATGATTTTAGGGAAAAATATAGAATTTTATTTTCCCACACTCCCCCAGAAAAACTCTAATGAAACTTCACTTCTGCAACGCTTTCTCAATCTTCGGCATCGTCCAGCAATTCAATAGGTCTTTTGTCTCCAGCCATCCTCGCCGTGCAGAAAGGATGCCCAGAGATGAGGTCATTAAACCATCAGTGCTATGGGCATCGGTACTCAAAGCAAACTGGCAACCGACATCTTTGGCGGCTTTGATCTTTTCCCCGCTTAAATCCATGCGCTGGGGAGAACTGTTTATCTCTAAGAACACATTCCGCCGCCGGGCCGTTTCATACACTTTTTCTAAATTCAACTGCAAGGGCTCACGAACATTCAGCAATCTATCAGTAGGATGGCCTAAGATATTGACAGGATAATTCTCCAGCGCAGAACATACCCGTTTGGTCATCTCTACTTCCGGCATTTTAATGGCGACGTGCACGGAAGCAATGACAACATCTAATTCTTTCAAAAATTTGGTGGAGAGAGGAAGAGTTCCGTCTTTCAGAATATCAATTTCTACTCCAGAAAAAACACGAATACCAACTTTCTTGCGTACTTTTTCGATTTCTGCTAAGTAGCTTTTAAGGCGTTTCTCATTCAGAGGATTAGTAATGCCAATATGCCCGTAATGGTCATTGAAGGAGATAAATTTAAACTTAAGTTCTTCTGCTTTTTGGGCCATCTCCAGCAGGCTGGCAGTCCCGTCACTCCAGGTGGAATGATTATGGAAAACGCCGTCCATATCTTTGACCGTTACTAAATTTGGCAGGCTATTGGTGCGTGCGGCGTCAATCTCTCCCATATTTTCCCGTAGTTCTGGCTCAATATACCGCAGCCCTAATTTTTTGTAAATCTCTTCTTCAGTCTTTCCAGCTACCCATTTCTTTCCTTTAAGCGTGGAGAGGGCATACTCATTTAAGGTAAGCCCTTTACTTAAGGCTAATTTGCGTAATTCAACATTGTGTTCTTTGCTGCCAATAAAATAGTTCCTGGCCGAGCCAAATTCTTTTTTATGCACCACTCTCAAATCAATCTGCATGCCGTTATGCAAACGAATAGAACTTTTAGTGATCCCCTTCGACAGAATTTCTTTGGCATCCTTCATGGTAGTAAAAATATCCATTACTTTCTGTGGCTCTTCAGAAATGACCAGGAAGTCTAAGTCTCCTACGGTTTCCTTTCCTCGGGCAAAGGAGCCGGCAACTTCGATCATTTCTACGAAGGGCAGTGGGGAGAATTTCACTTTCATCATCTTAACAATGGGAACTGCTTGCGCATAGAGGAATCGCTTGGGCCTGGTTTTGATAAGCTCAATGCCTCTAAGAAAATCTTCTTCAGTCTTCACTCCAAAGCCCTCCAAGGTTTGGACTTGGTGCTTTTGGCAGGCTTTCTCTAAATCGGCAACAGTTTTGATGCCCAGCTTTTTATAGAGAAGTTTGATTTTCTTCGGCCCTAAGCCAGGAATTTCATTAAGATGCTCTATATCAACGGCCACTTCTTTTTTGAGCTTTTCATAATACTGCAATTTCCCGGTTTTAATAATTTCTTCAATCTTTTCCGCAATATTCTTTCCTACACCGGGAATTTCCTCTAATTCACCTCTCTGGCAGATTTCTTCAATATCTTCGGTCAGATTTTCAATCTCTAAGGCTGCTTTGCGATACGCTTGAGGCTTAAACTGCACTTCCTGCAGTTCCAGAATGTCTGCGATATTGTTCAGGATACGCACGATTTCGAGATTTTTCATAAAATACCTCTTTTAAGCATACTAAAGCAAAAAGGGTTTTTATAGGTTGCTGTTGTGAGGGATGATAGGTTACCACTACATCTCATTATTGGAGCACCAATAAGCATTTAAATGGTAAATTTTGTCCTTCGTTGCATGAACAAATCAACCCTGCTCAGAGCCGCTAGTTTTGCCGCAGCACTGTACACCGTTAGGCCGGCATTCGCTGCTGATGTACGTTATCCCCTTACTACAACCTCAGATAGTGGCACCGTCACTGATTCCCAACGGGCAATTGATGCCCGTACTTTGGCACGTTTTGTGATTACGAAAGAAAGAGTATTGAAATATGACCCAGATAGAGGTGATGATTCCTTTCAGAGTGTGCGTGCTGTCCTGTTAACTGGGCAATGGGTTTATACCATTACTGTGGAGAACTACGATGAAAAAGCCGAATCCCATAGGTCTGACTCTCTGATCATTGAGATGCGGCGAAAAGGGAAAAAAGCTGATGAACCCATTACTCTTAAAGATATTGGGTTGGATGGACATTGCAACAGCGGTTTCATCCCGAGCCAATTTAGTGGGAAGGGAGGCGGTGAGATTGTTCATCCTGCTTCTGATGCCAGCAAGGCAATAGAATACGAAGCGTTGGTGCAGAGGATGTACACTGGCACTCTAGATACGCTGCTGAGACTTTATGAGAGAAGGTAGGAAAATTCTAAGTACCAACCACATACTTCCCATTTTCCATAACTTTCGTCTCTCCAATAAACACCCTCTCTACTTTGCAAAAAATATCAACGTGGTATTTCTGATGCACCTGCTTTTTGAATTTCTTGCGGTACATGGCATGTTTTAATCCCAAGGAGAAATGCATGCCGGCAAAGCGTTCAAAGGCCGTGGGCTCGTTGATGCGCTTCTCAAACCCTATGCCGCGATTGAGCCCAAAGCCAATTTCCCTGATTTGCACTTTATTCCCTTCCTCTTCTTTTTTGATCAATTGGAGGATTTTTTCAAACTCATCGGGACCAGTATGACTGATGAGGCATCCATCTTGAATGGTTACGGTAAATGGCTCGCAGAAATGAGTCTTATGCTCTAAAGTGGGAAAGCCAAATACGACGACCGAGCCGTTGATTTTATCTAATTCCTTGGCTTCGGTAAAAATTTCACCGATGGGAAAACCAGTTGAGGCCGTGGGATTCCCGGAAAAATCGGCGGTATTTTTGATTGGTTTTTCAAACTCAGAGGTTACCGTTAATCGTAAGTTCTCTCCAGATTCTATGGTGAGTGTGTTATTATGAATTAATAATTCTTCTATGCTGTTGCAGGCCTGGACATAATAGGGCGTATCATAGTTCAAAGAATCAATATAATTCCCGATTTGATCTTCGGCATTAAATGAAAGCCGGGCATGTTCAATCACTTGGTGCCCCTGGCGAAATAAATCTGCCCGCAAGCGGTACTTGGTCATGCGAAAAGAACCGCTTTGCACTAGAATCACTAAGGAGTTTGCTGGGAGTTGTGCAAAGGCATCAAGGATGTAACGCTCGGGAACATTATCAAAATCGATAGATTGATGAGGATATGGTTTAATGGCTTCTTGATAGGCAGCTGCGAGCAAGGAAGATAACTTGCACTGCGTGTCATAGACTAACAAAATGTGTTTTGGGGGTTGGACCTGGTAATTCTTTTCCAGAATGTTCTTAAGTTTCTCATGCAGCTGCTCTTTTTGGTTCATGAAGTGTCTAAAAGGCTATTCCATTAAAAGTTTATCGGAGTGGTTACTCCTTAATTTACAACTGCACTTCCTTGCCTTCCTTATCTACTATCTTAATGACTGCCACCGGACAGCTGCGGGCAGCTTCTTTATGTTCTTCCAGATGGAGCTCATCAAATTCTAACTCCCAATGGTCATCATCAACTTTATTCCCCCCTACTAAATCCGCCTTATCATCCTTTTGATTCATTTTCCAGAACTGGTCGGCAAAAATAGCGCAGGAACCAACACCGATGCAGTTGGTGCGGTCATAGATGATTTTGTACTTGGCCATGGGTTTGGAAAATCAGGGGTAGATTTAAAGGTTGTGGATGTCAGGCTAAAGAAGAGAATCAAATCGCCGTAAGCAGCGAAGTGTCAGAAACAAATGAAAACGTTTTTAAAAGAAGCACCTTTTATGACTTTAACTAGCGGGGTAGGGTAGCTAGGAGTGCCCGATGGGCTCATAAAACTCGCTGAGGCTCGTAATCTTGAGCGAGCTCAAGAAACCCATAGGTCGGAGGTTCAAATGCACCTTTTACAAAGCTGCACCAAACGGCGGGCGTAAAGCCCACCAAGACGAAACAGCTGGGTGCTTGAAAGTCCTCCCCCCGCTATTTTATATATTCAATCATGTAAAGATTTATAAATTAAGGAAAGAGGGTATTTTTGTAAACGAGGTGATTACTTTGTCTGAATGTGAACATTCATATTTTTTATTGGAAAAGGATAAGGAACGTAATGCTTATGTATTTTACTGTCGTAAATGCTTAGATTTAAAAGCAAAGAGTAATAGTTACACATTAAGTTAGAGGGAAGGCCATGGCTCTAGATAAAACTCAATACCAAAAGGGAATGGACTTAGTCTATAAAAGATACCGTAATAAAGGTCTTACTAAAGAACAACTCCTTTTTCTCAAGGATTTTTTGGATGATATGGGTAATGAATTCTCCTTGATAGAAATGAGAGAAGGTAGGAAAGAACGTCAGAATCCTGATAAGCATATAGAATCTCAAATAAAAATGGTCAAAGCTCTAAAAATGAATAATCCTCTCTGGGATGTTTAAAATGACTAACCATAAATTGTTTTACTCGGAAAAGAATGAGGTTTATTTTTATGTAACTGAGGGTAAATTTTCTCTATGCAAGGTCTGTCTAAAGGAAATTGATAAAAATTTAGTTTATCATACGGTTTGGACTAAAAAAAATGCTGAAATCAGAACCTATCATGTTCGTTGTTTTGAAAAAATACACAATAGGGGCTATATTGACGAGTTTAAAACCTGTGTTGTTATAGATACTATTCCTGAAGATTCTCTACCCGTTTTTGAAAGAAGACCAGCTTTAACCAATAAAAATGATTTAAGTACTTTCAATGTTTCTGAAATTACAAAAAATTCAGAAGCCCAAATTATCGATCGAACTAAAATTTCAAAAGATCCTAACCAGTCAAAAACAATTGACTTTGAAAGAAATGTTTTAACATACAGGAAAAGAGAAGAAGAATTAGGAGATTCTATATTTATTACATATGATAAATTAAGAGATAAATTTCAAATAACTAAAGAACACTTAAAAGAGGAAGATAATAAAGATTTATCTGTAAAAGAAAAAATTGAAAAAGATGCACAAAAGATAAATCAAAAAAATGAAAAAAATCCAGAGAGAAAAAGATTATATGCCGATAACATATCTCCTGAAGCAAATAGAGAGCTTTTTTTTGAGAATCTTAAAAAATTGGAGATACTATTACCCGGACAGGAACTGATTATGCAACTTAACTTAGAATCTTCAATGAAAATGATTGAAGACAAAGGGGAATAAGAACTACTTTTACTATCAACCAAAAGAATCCATTATCTAGTTTGCTTTATCTAAAATCTTTTAAAATCAACCTTTATTTCAAAAAATAATGTCAAATATCCTGCTCTTAGGCCCTCCGGCTGCGGGAAAGGGAACCCAGGCCAAAAAGCTGTCATCGTGGTATCATTGGCCGCATATTTCAACTGGGGATATTTTCCGGCAGGCATACCAGCAGCAAACTGCTTTAGGAGTGGAAGCTCATGATACTTATTGGGGCAAGGGGCTGTTAGTGCCGGATGAGGTCACCAATAAACTGGCTTTTGAACGATTGAATCAGGATGATTGCCTTCAGGGATTTATTCTGGATGGCTATCCGCGAACTATTGGGCAGGGGTTAGCATTGGAGCAGTACTTAGATGCATCCCAACGGGCACTGGACCGGGTGCTTTATTTTTTCTGTCCCGATGAGATACTGATGACTCGCGCAACATCGCGACGCACTTGTCAAAGCTGCGGGGAAATTTATGGAGGTGATAGTGTTCCTCAACAGCCAGGAGTGTGCCATTGTTCCAGCCAATTATATCAGCGGGCAGATGATCGGGAAGAGGTGGTTCGAGAACGATTGCTGGAATATCAACGCAAGACTGCACCCTTGCTCAATTTTTACCAGACTAAGGGAATAGTTTCTCCCATAGATGCTTCTTCTTCCATAGAATTGGTATTTACGGCAGCCAAAGGCATCGTTGAGAAACTGTAAGCGGATACAAATATTTTTCTATCCCCAAATCCAGCCCATCATTTGGTCAATGGACCAATTGCCAGAACCGAGTATGAATACGGCAATTAAGGCGCCAAGAAGCACTAAGTCCCATTCCCAGCCAGCTTCGTTGCCTTTAGTGAAAGGAACTTTCCACTTGAATTTCTTCAGCAAGGTAGCAATGAGCATGCTAATAATTAACAATCCGGAGGCGATGCGGGAACCTATACCCAGAAGGATGGCTATGCCACCAACGAATTCGGTTGCTCCTAATATAAAGGCCCAGAATATTCCTGGCTTGAACCCGATGCCAGCTAAGAAATCGCCAGTACCCTTAAGGCTTTTGAGTTTGGGCAGTCCATGAACGATAAAAGTTGCGCCTAATACGATACGTAAGGCAACTGGCGCCCACAAAGGATCAATAGGGAAGGTCATAATTCTTATAAATGAGAGCAGATATTTAAAGGTTGCTCTTGCATTTTTGTCTCACTTTCTGGCATTAGGTTTAAATGGGCTCAAAACATATTGATTGCACTATGTATGGAATGTCTCAGGGATATGCAAGCAGTGCTAGGCAGGCCTATAGCCCTTTGGAAAGGTTAGCTCAATCTTATAGCAGCGGGCAGGTGGCGTATTCGATGCATAATTCTGCTCCGTATAACGATGGGATGTTTATTCCATCACCAAAAGCATTTTCGTATAGTTCTTCTGCGCACATTTCTGCCTACAAGTTCAATCCTTCGCAGTATCAATTTTTAACCACTCAAGCTGAATATCACTTTCAGCCGGACACGTTCCTGAAACCGGGGCGAGAAGGGATGTTTGTGGGAAAAGCAGAGGAAATCCGGCCGTATATTGAGCAGGCCTTTGAACTGATGTTTCAGGAAGCCTTTCCGGCGGATATTAAAATCAGTGTCTGCAATGGTGAACAATTTCGCGCGATTGCGCCGCATCCGGGAACAATCGGCTTGTCCATCAACCGGCGACGAGAGGGTTTACTGTCAGAAATTTTTGTGCTCAATGATTCCTTAGCACGAGTAATGTTAACCATCGGGCATGAATTAGGGCATGTGTTAACGGAAACTCTTGATCATGGTCCGGATGAGGAAGCGAAGGCCTATGCCTTTTCACTGGCCTGGATGAAGGTCATTCAAGAGCAGGATATTGCAGGCCTTGGAGATTCTTTCGTCACAGAAAATCCGGCACATAATGGACTGCATGATGTGGGATTTGCCTTTGTGCATCATTTATTGAAGCAAGGCAGGAAGGCGCGGGAGATTTATAGGGGATTGATTGAGAGAATATTTAGCGTGAATCAGCCTGGTGAGAATTTGCCGCTTCCTTAAGCAACCTATACACAAATTGATTATAGGGTTTATATCTTTCTTTCATTTCTTCTGAGTCATTGCCTAATTGAAAAATTTCATTCAAGGCGATGGCAATAGCAGGACTGCGGCTTCCTCCTAAAGTACAATGAACAAGCAATTCTAGGCAACCTCTCTGTGATTTTTCAAAGTCATGAAGCAATTGCGTGGCAAGCTCAGGGGTAAAGAGAGCATGACCTTGCTGCAATCTTCTTATATCGTAGGTAGGATCATTTTCTAGGTAGTAATCTGGATCTTGATCATCAATGAGATATTCTAGTATTTGATAATGGGGTGATGGCTGCAAGGGAATATCAGAGGTGTTGCTTGAGCCGGAATAGGAATCATAAATACGAATGGCAAGGGTAGAAACCTGGGGCTGATACTGCGAAGCTTGTACATAGCCCATACAATGGATGATCATGGTAAATTTATCTTATTGAAATAGTGTGTACATTGGGATCAAAATATTATGTAATGGGTCTATAATATGCTCTTATTTCTGGTCGCATCTGCGCTGCAAGAGAGGCTATTTCATCTAAATTCCAAGGAGAGTGACGAAGGTTCTGCATTAAATTATGCCCTTGATGAGGAAAAATTTCATTGAGTTGTGGATTTCGAGCAATATACGCTGAATTAAATTTTCTGTCTTCACACTTAAGATAATGCTCAAAAAAAGAGAGAAATTGATAGGTAAACCGGGTCTTTCTGGCTAAAGATGCAATTCTATTCTTATCTTCAAGATATTTAATTCCACATCCATCACCCGTGCCTGTTAAGTATTTTGGATACTCTTTTCTAAATTTCTCAAATACTCCCCGTTGGTTTTCGTGTAAAGTAACATACTCAATTGCAATATCAGGGATGGGTTTAAGAATAGAAATAAGTTCTGGCCTCATCTTTTCTTCATGATAAAGAAGTTGCACTACTTCAACCAGAGTTAGGTCGCCAGAGGGTTCATTTCCAGGGAAGGTAATAATTTGTGCCATTTTTAGTTTATGCTTACCTATTGACCGAAAATGAGCCTACTTTATAAAATTAACTATTTAGTAGTGAATTTTTTATTTATTCTACTTCAATTCCTAGAAAATTCTTAAGTTCCTAAAAATTCACTGGCGGTAACAATTTTCACCTTGGCAAATTCTTTCAGCTTCAATAAATGCTGATCAGCGCTAATGAGGTAATCAGCGTTCCCAACCACCGCTGTTTCTAACATAGCATCATCATCAGGATCTTCCAGAATCACTTTTACTTTGCCAGAAATCTTTACCATAGTTGCAATCTCAAGAACTATTGAGATAAAGGCTGCTTTTTGCTCTTCTGTAAAACCAAATTTAGGATAATCCATTACTCTTTTTAGTTCTTCAATCTGATTGGGAGAAGTTACCAAAGCTAACTCACCATGCACACATTTCTCAAAAACAACTCTAGGCTTTCCCTTCCACCCCAGAGCAGAGATAAGAATATTGGTATCTAAGAAGACTTTCGTCTTGCCCATTTCACCGCCTCATCAACATCCTCTGGAGTAACTTTCTGCTTCTGGAACTTTTTTTCAATTTCTTTAGATAATTTTTGGAATTCTGCTTTTACATTGGGCAGTTCTACTTTCTTAAATAATATTCCGCCCTTTATGGGAAAAGGAACAAATCTATCTCCGGGAGTAAAACCCTCATCCATCCTAATACCCTGGGGAACTACTAATTGTCCTTTGGGGCTCATTTTTACCAGATCGGTGTCCATTTTATTCTACCTCCAGTTGTACGTTAAACAGTTAAACTGTTAAACTATTTAAAACTTTCTATAACAAGTGCAAAGAGCCCTTATTTTTTATAGAAAAACATAAATATTCTTTCTTTTTACTGAAATCATGATCAAAAAACTCTCCTATATCTTCGGTTCCAAAACCAAAGCTCAGGAGATTATGCTCCTTATTAATAATGCCAAGAAGGTAGTTCGTCATGGTTTTTATGAGTCAGAACTGCCTCGCGTTCAAAAATTCTGCCATGAGCAGCATTTGTATGTGGTTCGCTCTAAATTTAAAGTGCTGTTTGCCGATGATGAGCTGTATTCCAATAAGGGGATTCGTATTAAAGAAAGCGATCCTCGACTGGGGATGTATTTGGTGTATATTTCTGCGAACGAGGAACAAGCCTGGCTGGCCAGTTATTATGAGATGATGAACAACCATCGCGACTTGGGAAAAATTCTAGGCTATCCAACTTGCTGTGTGGATTTTTTTTGCCAGAATTTTAGTAGTAAAAATCCTAATTTGCAAGGGAAAGCGACTAATATGTTTACTAATATAACGCAACGGGATAAGGATGCGGTGCTGCTTTCTCATTTTCCCTGTTCATCGGATTGCCAGCAGAGTATGGTTTTGGGAAAGAAATATTTGGATACTCTGATAAAGATAGATAAAAGCAGAGCGGTGGAGTTGATGGAAGCATTGAAAGTTTAAATGTCTATACCGCTTAAGAATTGCCTCTTGGTACTACCCCAAACTTCCGGTTAGTATATTTCCTTTCCCGGTAGTATTGCGCTCCAGCCAGGGAGTTGAAGAGGGAGTATGATTTATCGGTTCAATGGTTTCCACTCGCACCGAAGAGCTGGTGAGTAAATTAGGAGATAGGTTGCATCCTACCAGCAGTAGAAGTATAAGAAAGACTACCGCTACTATCCGTCCATCTACCATATAAGTTATAATATCGTTAGAATTTATAACCTTTTTGCTTGGATTATTTAAGAATAAGCCCCACTGGACAATGGTCAGATCCTTTGACCTGTGGTAAAATAAACGCTTTCTCTAATTGGGAGCGTAATTCAGTGGACAGGCAGAAATAATCGATGCGCCAGCCGATATTCTTGGCCCGGGCATTAAACATGTAACTCCACCAAGTGTACTGCCCTGGCTCTTTATTAAATTCACGAAAAGAATCAAGAAAGCCGTGCTCGAGGATTTTGGAAAAGCCCTGCCTTTCTTCATCGGTAAAGCCGGCATTCTGGCGATTGTTTTGGGGGTGGGCTAAATCTATCTCCTGATGGGCGACATTTAAATCGCCGCAGAAGATAACTGGCTTTTTCTGCTGCAATTCTTTGAGATATCCTAAAAATTTGCGGTCCCATTGCTGGCGGTGTGCTAACCGGGTTAGTTCGCGCTGGGCATTGGGGGTGTAGACATTGACCAAGTAAAAAGAAGGGAATTCTAAGGTGCTGATTCGCCCTTCTTTTTCTGTATCTAAGCTGGGGGCATGATCGACGCTTAAGGGTCGATGTTTGGAAAATACTGCGGTTCCTGAGTAGCCTTTCTTTTGGGCCGAATTCCAGATATGATAGGGAAATTCGGGAAGGCTGAGATTGACGTCTTCTTTGGTAGCTTTAATTTCCTGCAGGCAGAAAATATCGGGATTTTCTTTTTTGATGAATTCCAGGAATCCTTTGCCAAGGACTGAACGAAAGCCATTGACGTTCCAGGAAAGGAGTTTCATCAAGAGGAAAAGAGTTACCTGGTTTTTAAGTGTTTCTGGTCCTTTCAGAAAATGAGTAAAAAAATAAGTAATATTTATATAATAGTGTACTATTTTAGTTCCAATTGGAATTATTTCATACCATGTTAATCCACAACTTTTGGGAAGCGGTACTAGGAAGCAAAGTTAAAATCAAAATACTTCGAGTTCTATCAAAGTATCCTACTAAGAAATTTACTATCAGAGAATTGGCTCGGCTCATGCATTGCGCTCATACACCTGTTTTGAAGTCTCTTTCTGATTTGCAGGGCATGAACCTCATTGGTATAGAAAAGCATGGAACTGCCAATATGATTCATTTTAATACTCAAAGCCATTTGGCAGCACCCATACAAAAAATCTTTGCCACTGAAACTGACCTTAAAAGTGAATTGAAACAGAAAATTTCTAAAATAGTTCCGAAAGCAAAGATGGTAGCTTTATTTGGCAGTATGGTGCAGGGAAATGAAAATATGAATAGTGATATTGATGTGCTGATTATAACTAATGACAAAAATAAAATGAAAAGGGCTTTAGAAGAAGCCAGGAAAAATCTAAGCGAAGAATTTGGCAATCTTATTTCTCCTTTAGTATTGACGGAAAAAGAATTTAAAACGAGTAAAAATAGGCCTTTTGCTCAAGATTTAAAATATAACTATGAGATCATAGCTGGTGAAGACTTCATTAAGAGATGGTGGATAGATGATAAAAACAAGAAATGTTAGTAAAGAGTTGTATAAAAATTATGTTCTTAAGGCTAAAGAACATTTTCAAGCCATGAATATTGAATTTGAGAGAGGAAATTATAATTCTTCTGCCTTGTGCGCTATTCATTGCTGTATTTCAGGAGCAGATGCTGTAACTATTTTCTTCAAAGGTGTGCGCCATGCTGGTGATAGGCATGAGGATGTGGTGCAGCTTTTGGAGAGTCTAGAAATAGAGAGGGAAGTCCTAAAACATAAAGTACGCCAGCTTTTAAATGTATTAAATGCTAAAAACAGCGTTGAATATGAAGAAAAGCTTACTTCCCAGAATGGCGCACTCGAAATGATAAAACAAACTGAGCGATTCTTTGATTGGGTGAAAGATATACTTCCTGCAAATTAATTCAATGAACCTTAAACTTTCTTATTCTTAAAGGTGGTCTTATACGGATCATGGCGGCTTTTGATCCAATCGGGTACGTCTTCTTCTACATCTAATTCATCAAAGGGACAGCGCTTACAGCGGCAGAAATAGATGCCGTCCACTTCTGTGATATCAATATCCAAGGAACTGCACATAGGACATTTGGTTGGGCGATTCATGAACTGGGGAAAAATAGAGGTATTTTTTAAAATTTTTGGGTAATTATTCTTTTGCAACAATAGAGCGAAAGGTTTATAAATAGTTAACACTTATATCTTAAAAAATAAGATTTTAATGTTAAAAATGAGTGGAATATCAAAGAATGAATTGAAACTGGTGTCAGACATTGAGTTCAGGAAAAAGTACTATTTTTCTCGCCAAGAGATACGCCATCATTTTTTGAACCAAAAGCAAATGACCAATACTATTTACACTATGCGCAAGAAGGGACGAATTATCCGACTTAGTAAAACTAAATATTTCCTTGTTCCAATAAAGGCCAGACAAGGAAAGTGGACGGATTACCCTTTGATTATTAGCGATGAAATGTTCAATGGACAAGATTATTTTGTGGGGGGATGGTATGCTGCTCATTACTGGAAACTGACCGACCAGATTCCCATGCAAGTTGATGTATTCACAACCAAACGACAAGGTAAAATAAACTTGCTTAATTCTCGTTTTGTATTTCATCGTACTACATCCCAACGGATTAAAACGAAATCAGTTGTTCGCAAAATAGGAAAGCACCCATTCAAAATCTTATCTAAACGAGAGGCGATAAAATGGATCAAATCAAGAAAATAACTGAGGAAAGAATTTTTGAAATAATTGCCAATACCGGGTTTAAATTTGATTTATTGCTTAAAGACTATTATGTTACTGTACTGTTGTATCTTTTGAAGGATGTAACTGGAATTTACTTCAAAGGAGGAACTGCCTTGCAGAAAATTTTACTAAAATATTCTCGAATTAGCGAAGATATTGATTACACCCTCACCAGACCTCTGGCCAAAGTTAGACCGGAGATTGAAGAAAAAGTTCATGCTAGCGCTATTTTCAAAGAAATTTCCTCGGATAAAAATGTAGATGGTTTTGTTCGATTGGTCGTTCATTATAAAGGACTGAGAGGTGAAAAAGGAGAAGTCTTTATTGATCTTAATGAACGGGGAAAATTGTTGCTCCCTCCTGAAAATAATCTTATCCCCCATTTTTACACCGGAGAAATACCTTCATTTTCAGTTCCTACATTAAATTTGAAAGAAATGGTTGCTGAAAAAATGGCAGCAACGATCGGGAGAAATAGACCTAGAGATCATTTTGATATGTATCAAATTATTACTCAAAAAATTCCTCTTGATCTTACTTTAGTGAAGAGAAAATGTGAATTAGGAAAGTGTGAATATGATATCACCAAAATGTTTAATCGGGCTAAAACGTTAAAGAACCGTTGGGATCAAGACTTAGCTCCCTTGCTGGTTATGGAGATCACTTTCCAAGAGGTCATGACGACACTAGCTCAGCATTTCAAGTTAAAACAAGAGAAAGATAAAAAGAAAAAAATGTGAAAATGCCAGAAGAAAAAAATAAATATCCAATACGGCATATTGTTAACTGGTACTATGGCAACTATTGTGCCCGAAAATGCTTTGATAATGATGATCTTCTGAGCGATCACTGGCAGAAGTTACAACTAATCGTTGAGAAAAATGAATTATTGCAAATCACTCACCGTGACTTCCTTGATTTATTTAACGACCATTTTAAAATATGTACTTTAGAAGATAGCTTTAAGCGAAAAATGGTGAGCTGGAAGCTCATGACTCAGCTTCAGCGAACGCCAGAATATGATAGTGAGCAAATTATGGTAGAAAACGGCCTACTCAGGACTAAGACCGGTCCACTGCCCAGGCCAAATCCAGGCTGTCAAACGTGCCGAAGGCTGGGTATCCCAGAATGAAATCTAAGATTATGAATGCAACTCATTCTTTTGTGAGTATGAAGGGGGTAGTTTTATAAAAAAACCAATACATTTAAAAAGATTACTATTAAGTAATAATAATGGGGAATTACCACCAAAATAAACCTCTTAATTGGTTTTTAGGAGTAAGTTTTAAGGAAGAATTGCTCTCTGAATATCTTATCCAGCATGGATATCGCTACACCGGTTCCATAGGGGTTCCCGTCTCGCTACAATTTAGAAAATATGTTGATAATGATCTTTGTGGAGTTAGAGAAGATTATGATGGGTACGCAGATGAAATAAGAAAAGATTATCGAAAACTCCTTCCTCATCTCTTTGAAGTTATTAAAAAAGCTGCTGAAAAATTTGTAATTTTCAGTAAATCGCTCAAAAAAGAAGAATTAGCTCAAGGTTCAAATCAGGAATTACATAAGAAATTTCAACAATTTTGTGAGTTGTATGAACAGGTGGCAGGACCAGGGTTGCCGGTTGGTTTTATTGGAGAAATGGTAATGGTTCCTGTCCTTCAAGAAAAAATAACACCATTTCTACAAGAAAAAGGAATTTCATTCTCAGAATTTACCAACATAATTTCTTTTCCATCTAAAATAACTCTGGTTGCACAAGAGAGGAGAGATATTTTAACCATCGCAAGCCAGATAGGTAATTTCAACCAGTACAGGAAATTTTTTGAAGAACACACCCCACAAGAAAGCATTATTTTTTTACAGGAACATGATAAAAAAAATACTCCAAGACATAGAAGAACATTCAAAGAAATATATCTGGATTTTAAAAATGCTATTGGCAGGAGATAATTATACTGCAGAAAAAGTTATCGAACGACTACAAGTAATGATATGCAATAATCCACAGCAGAAACTAACAGAAATGGCAATAAAAATGGAGAATCAATTAGATAATCTACACCAGTTATGTAATGAATTCCCGCTGGAAATTCAAAATGATATTGTCTTATTTCAGGAAGTACTTTATTTTCGTGAGGTACGGTTGATGTGGATTAATGAAGGGTGCCACTACAGCGCTTTGCTTTTAGAAGAAATTGCACAGAGATTAGATCTTACCTATGAAGAAGTAATTTATCTTTTACCGGATGAAATAGAGAATGGCTTAAACAACCAGTTTAAGGTTCCACAGGAAGAAATTCAAAAAAGATTAGATAAGTATGCTATGATACTGGAAAATAATCAAATTACTTTGTATACGGGTGATGAGGTTGAGAAGCACCGCGTTAAATCCAACGTAAAAAATTTTAATGATGTACAAGGATATCCAGCTTCGCAAGGTAAAGTACAAGGCATAGTAAGATTGGTGAAAGATAGGTCAGAGTTACATAAAGTGCAAAAAGGTGATATTTTAGTAACAAAGTTAACTACCCCTGATTTTGTAGTAGCTATGGAAAAAGCGGCAGCAATTGTGACTGATTTAGGAGGAATTACCTCCCATGCCGCAATTGTTTCTCGAGAATTGGGCGTGCCTTGTATTGTGGGAACGGAAGTGGCAACACAAGTGTTTAAAGATGGAGATAAAGTAGATGTTGATGCATTTACAGGAATTGTACGAAAAATAATTGGAGAGGATTAGATTATGGCGCATGAACAATATATTATCGTACCATCTGGATTTAAACCCATTCATTCGTTTGATATGTTTGGGGTGCTGGTGGATTCATGGAAACTTGGAGAAGAACAAGTACGACTATTTAAAGAAGTGATACAGCGAGAAGAATTAGATCAAAATGTAGCTGATAAGGTTATTGCTAATTACCGCGCCTTAAATAGAGGTGAAGAGTGGACTACTGGATCTCAAAAGAGAGCAATTATTGACGCTATTAAAATTCCCCTGGAGCGACATGCTGATTTGCAGCCAGATTATCTTAGTACCCTCTACCAAGAGGGAATTGATGTTTTGCGGGAAATCTATGAAGCAAGAGAACAAGCACTGATTTTTTCTACCAAAAAGCAAGAGTGGGTTACACAGCATCTTGCCCCATTGATAGGGAATGTTACAATACCATTGTATGAAGGGAATAAGATTGATCCAATGGAATTTTTGAAAGTAGGGGAAGAAGAAAATAGTCTAGGAAGACGCATTGTAACTCATACTGCCGATGAATTGCCCGAGATGCAGGCAGCAGTTAAAAGTGAATTGTTTTCAGGGAAGAGAGGAAAAACAATTTTTGTAAATCGAAACAATACTATTTCAAGAGAGCAAATAGTAAATGAAGGTATTGATTATTATGTTAATAGTTTGCGTGAAGTTGGATATACACAGCTGACACAGAAGTAAATTGAGAATTAAATCTCATTCATCTGGCTCTTCCATTTCCATCTCCGGACAGCTATAGCATCTTCCTTTAGGAGTCAAATAGGAACGGCAACAGCTGATATTAAACTGCTTTGATTTTACAGGCTCAATGTCGATATCTTCATCATCTTCCATGGGAGTTAGGTTGGGTTAGGTATAGTTAAACTTTAGTTTGGACTTGGTGTAATTGGAAAAATAATTCTTTGAATTTTGGGAAATCTTTACGCTGGCACTGTGCTCCGGAAGCTTGTTTATGCCCGCCACCAGTCATGCCGGGAATTTGCAGCGAGATGGTTTTCAATATTTTTGATAAATCTATTTTGCCATCCTGGCGGCGCAGGCTAAAGTTGAGAATATTCTTATCTTTATGATTGGATGAATAGACTACGTAAGTGGTGGAATGGTCTTTGAAGGAGAGTTTGCTGCTGAAGATAGAATTAATTTTGTATTTTGATTCTAAGGAGATGAATATAATATCCTGATGATGCTCGGCGTGTTGAGACCAATTATACATCCAATGGTTAATCTCCTTTTCTACCGCTTTAAATTGCTCGAGCCCTTGGAGTGCTTGGTGGTAGGATGAGGAGGAAAAGTAAATTTCCATGGCTTCCTTACCTGCTTTCTCATTGGTAATTAAGGCGTAGGAAAGATAGGTGCCGACCCTGGCGAGAAGGGAATCAAAAGGATTTTTGGTCACGGGAAGTTGGAGGGATTGCAAGGTACT
>Ga0209541_10002092_pt1 | contig 38452 bp, 33 predicted proteins | sample RifCSPlowO2_01_FD_184027 | JGI IMG/M metagenome (GOLD analysis project Ga0209541, IMG submission 184027) | Groundwater microbial communities from Rifle, Colorado - Rifle CSP2_plank lowO2_0.1 (SPAdes) (version 2) | ecosystem: Environmental > Aquatic > Deep subsurface > Groundwater | place...
AGCGTTGATTCCGGTAGGGTCGCACACGCGGCAGCCGCAAGCGCCGCCGACAACGCCAGCGAGCGGCCCACGCGCCCGGCCAGGCGGCCCAGCCGTTGCCTGAATGGCGTGCGCGGCTTTGCTCCTGGTTTCATTTGTTTGCCCCCTATTTCATCAACCTGATCAGGCTGAACCACTCGCGCTTGTTTTTGTCGAGTTCCAGTTCCTTGATCATGTGCAGGGCGAAGAGCTCGGGCTTGAGCACGCCTTTCTCGGTGAGGATGCCTTTCACGTACCTTGCCTCGGTCAAGTCGAAGGCCGGGTTCAGGACCTGCACGCGCCCGGGTTTATCGGGCCAGACCTCGCGCGGGTTCCGCATCTCGATTTTTTCTTCGACGCCAAAGTACGTGATGGGGTCGAACTTTTTCGTCGAACAGGCCACGAAGTGGGGCTTGCCTTCACGGGCCGCAATCAGGGACAATGCCTTGGTGCCCACCTTGTTCACCACGCTCCCGTCTTCGAGCACGGCATCGGCCCCGGACAAGAAGAAGTCGGCTTCCTTCATGTAGGTGGCGGCGGCGCCGTCAACCATGAGGGTCACGGGCACGCCGTGCTTCGCGAGGTTGGCCGCGGTGATTCTGCCTTGGAAGAGCGGCCTCGTCTCCGTGCAGTAAACCCTTTTCAGTTTGCCGGCCTTCCAGGCCTTCAACAAAACGGCTTCCACGGTGTGCGAGTGGCAGTGCGTGAAAACAACCGCGTTGTCGAAGAAGACCTTCAACCCGTTTTCGGCCACGTCCTTCAAGGCCTGCACGCGTTCCCCTTCATAGCCGTCCAAGGCCTTCAACAGGAGCCGCTTCAAGGCCGGAACCGTGGGAGACCCGGTGTTGGCCTGCTGCAAGAAGATGCGGAGGCTGGTGCGCAGCTCGGGTTCCGTGGGCCGCGTCCTCAACAGGGTTACCGCGTTCCCCTTCAATTCCCGGCGAAAGGCTTCCAGGGAGCGGGCCCTGCTGTCCCGGACGCTCCAGCGCAGGGCCTTCATGGCCCACTTGCGGACCTGGCTGGCGCCCTGGATTTTAAGGCACTTAATGTCCCGTACAATGGATTTAAACCGGTTGCCTGGCATAACCCTCTTACCCTATTACGCCTGCTTGCTTATTATTTTTAAGCCTGAATCAGCCGGTTTGAGGGGTTTTAGGGGCTTCTTGTGGGGGCACCCTTTAAAAGCCTTTCAGACGGGAGTAATATATTGCCCAAATCGCCCGAAAGCCGGGCAACGGGTGCAACTTAGGGGGTCAAGATTGTGATACTGGACAAGGACACTTCGCTGGTGAACAAGGCCGTTAAACGCATCGAGGCTGAGAAGAAAATGGACAAATTGAAGGACAAAATCGACGCGGTCAAGGGCAAGCCCAAGGCCAAGACCAATTACAAGGAAGAGGACCTCATCGAGTTGCTGGAAAAAGCCCAGGCCCGCATTAGAGTGGTGGGCTGCGGGGGAGGCGGCTGCAACACGATTAACCGCATGAGCGAAGTCGGCATCATTGGCGCGGAAACCTACGCCATTAACACGGACGCCCAGGACCTGTTGAAGGTGGCCGCTGACCGGAAAGTCCTCATCGGCCGCAAGCTGACCAGAGGTCTGGGCTCGGGCTCCGACCCAACGGTTGGAGAAGCCGCGGCGCGGGAATCGCTGGACGAACTCATCGAGACCTTCGCGGACTCCGACCTCATCTTCATAACGTGTGGAATGGGCGGCGGCACGGGAACCGGGGCTGCACCCATCATCGCGGAAATCGCGTCCGAAGTCAAGGCGCTCACAATTGGAGTCGTCACCCTGCCGTTCACGGTGGAAGGCAGGACTCGCATGGAGCACGCCCTCCAGGGACTGGCCAGGCTCCGCAAGAACGCGGACACGGTCATCGTCATTCCCAACGACAAGATACTCGAGATTGCGCCGGACCTGCCGTTGAACACCGCGTTCAAGGTCGCGGACGAGGTGCTGACCAACGCCGTCAAGGGCATCACCGAAATGGTCACCAAGCCAGGCCTCATCAACCTCGACTTCGCGGACCTGCGCACCATCCTCCACAACGGGGGAGCGGCCATGATTGGCTTGGGCGAGTCCAGGAGCGAGAAGGCCTCGGATTCAAGGGCTTTGGAAGCCGTTGAAAACGCGTTGACCTCACCCCTGTTGGACGTCGACATTTCCGGCGCCAACCGGGCCCTGGTCAACGTGGTGGGCGGAACCGACATGACCCTGCGCGAGGCCGAAATGATCGTGGAAGCGGTCTCGGCCAAAATCAACCCCAACGCGCACATCATCTGGGGCGCCATGATCGACGAAAACATTCCCAGGAACCAGATCCAGGCCATGGTCGTCATCGCCGGGGGAAGGTTTCCCTACCTGGACAACGTCGAGGAATTCGACGCCGAGAAAGGCGAGTTGAAGGTCCCCAAGGGACCGCTTGACCTGGGCATTGAGTTCACCGGGTAGCCGCACGAAAGCGGCGGCTGCGCGCTATACGTGCCCCATCTTGCCCCAAAGGGGTTCGATGGGGCGGTAATATTTGTCGGAAGAGGCTGAATCAGCATGTTTGGAATGTCGTTGCAGGAGTTCTTGGAGGCCTCGAAGAGGATTCTCATGGTCTCCAAGAAGCCCGACGCCAAGGAGTACGCGACCATGGTGAAGGTCACGGGCATTGGCATCATCCTCATCGGCATCATTGGCTTCCTCATCAGCCTGGTCTTCCTGTTCCTGGGCTTGAAGGCGTAGGCACGTAGGCACGCTTTTATAATTGTTATTACTTTAATCCAATAGCGTTTCGTTGAAGGAAAGGGTTTTTCCATGATTTTCACGGTGCGGACCACGGTCGGACAGGAGTCCCTCGTAGTCGACATTCTCGCCAACAAGATTAGGAAAGAGGACCTGAACATTTACTCGTTTTGCGTGATTCCCGGCTTGAAGGGTTATATCCTGGTCGAGGCCGACAACGAGATGACGGTGAGGCGAGGCATCGCCAACACGCCCCACATCAAGGGCCGGGGCATCGTCGGCGGGGAAGTCAAGATTGACGAGCTATCCAGCCTCTTGGAGGCCAAGCCCCTCATGAAGTCCATCAAGGCCGGCCAGAAGGTCGAACTCATCACCGGGCCCTTCAAGGGCGAAAAGGCAAGGGTTATTAGGGTGAACGACACTAAGGAAGAGGTCACGGTTGAATTGCTCGAAGCCGCGGTCAAGATCCCGGTTACCATCAAGGCCGAGCACATCCGGATTTTGAAGGAGTGAATGAAACCCAATGCCCGAACTCAGCGTCATGGTGGACGGCGGAAAAGCAAGCGCCGGCGCGCCCCTCGGCCCGGCATTGGGTCCCATGGGCGTGAACATCGGCGAAGTCGTTTCCGCGATCAACGAGAAGACGAAGGCCTTTGTCGGCATGAAGGTGCCGGTCAAGGTTTTGGTGGACGCGAAGACCAAGTCCTTCGACATCGAAGTGGGCAGCCCGCCCACGAGCGCACTCATCAAGAAAGAGCTGGGCATCGAGCGCGGCGCCGCCAACCCCAAGACGGAAGTCGTGGGCAACGCGACCCTCGACCAGGTCAAGAAGGTCGCGGAAATGAAGATGGGCAAGATGAACTCCTATAGCCTGCGCAGCGCGGCCCGCGAAGTCATCGGCGTCTGCGATTCCATGGGCGTCCAAGTGGAGGGCCTGCGCGGCAAGGACATGCAGAAACGCTTTGACGCGGGAGAGTTCTCGGACGTCTTCGGCGCCCCCGCCGAAAAAAAGGAGTACGCCGTCGAAGAAGCGCCCAAGAAAGCCCCGGAAGAACCCAAGGCTTTGCCCAAGCACGAGCCCCCCAAGGCCGTTGCCGCTCCCAAGGAGGAGCCAAAACACGAGCCCAAGCACATTGAACCCAAGGCCGAGCCGGTCATGGAGAAACCCGCGGTGCCCCACCCTTCGGGCGCGTCCAAGGTGCAGGAACCCGTGCCTGTGCACGTAACTCCCAAGGCCGCCGAGACACCCAAGGCCGCCGAGGCCCCTAAGGTCGAGGTCCCCAAAGCTCCGGCCCGGCCGTTGAGCGCCATCCAGGAAATGCAGCGCGGCACAGCCAAGCCCAAGCCCTCGGCCAGTACTGCCATGACCCATATCATGGCCGAGGATAGGAACACGCTCATCATCCGGCCCAAGAAAAAGAAGTGAAGCGCTTTTTTTGGGCTCGCTTTTTTTATATAACCTGCTCCCCTAATTAGTGCGTGGAATGAATGTCGGTACCCAGTCGCTTGAACCGTGTCGGCCGCCTTGAAGTGGACCGGAGAGGCCGGGTTCGGACGGTGTCCTCTTTTGTGCGAACCAAGGAAGGCAGAGTCAAAAAACGCTGGCGCGCTCCTTCGCAGGAAGAGCTCGAGGCGGCATTGGAGCGCTTCACTCGCTTGGCTCTGAACGGCAACACCCGGGCTTCCATGGCCGCCGTGAACCAAATCAACCGAGTCCTTTATAGCAAGGAATCCCATGGAATCCAAGCCCATGCCTTGCTCAAGTTGGGTTTGCTGGCCTCCCACGGCAACCGTTTTGCCATCCGGGCCGTGGCCAACGCGTTATTGCACGAGAACTTCAGCATCCGCGCCTATGCCCAAAGCTATTTGTCGGACACAGTTAGCCCCCAGAACCGGAAACTCGTTTTGGATGCGGTTGAACAGGCAAAAAACCGGTTAAAAAAGGGAAGCACCGAGCGGGAGGCCCTGCTGGTTTTTCATCGGGCCTTGGAAATCCGCCAGGAGCCTACTGGACGGGCTCGCCAGCTTCCGTTGTTTGAGCAATAGCCGCCGGGAATAGCTTTAAAAACCTTGCCGCAGCCAATTAGTGCGTTTACGTGCTATTTTTCGCCTCCGGGTGGTTAGCACCGTTTCACCAATCCAGCCCTTCGGGACTGATATTGGGAGGTCGTTCAACGTGGAAGAAAGGGAAATACTGGAAGCCGTCAAGCTGATGCGCGAGTCCTCGCCTCCGAGGAAGTTCACGCAGTCCGTCGAGTTCGGCATCAACTTCAAGGGAGTTGACTTCAAGAAGGCCACGAACCGCGTCAGCGTGGACGTGACCCTGCCGTTTGGGACGGGTCAGGCCGCGCAGGCAAAAGTCCTCGTGTTCGTCAAGGACCGGAACTTCGCCGAACAATTGAAGGAAAAAGGCATTCCCTTCCTGTTGGAGGCGGACCTCGAAAAGCTCGGCAAGAAGGAAGGCGAGAAACTCGCCAACGACTATGATGGTTTTCTCGCCGAGGGAGCGGTCATGCTGGTGGTCGCGAAATGCCTGGGCCAGACTCTGGCCCCCAAGCGGAAGATGCCCAAGCCCATGCAGCCCAGCGTCGCCGAGTACGAGAAGTTCGTGGCCGGCATGGCGTCCAGCGTGAAGGTGTCCAACAACAAGGGCAAGTTCATGCCCGTGGTCCAACTACTCATCGGCAGCGAGAAAAGCGAGGACCAGCAACTCGTCGCCAATGCCTTGGCAGTCTACAACGCGGTGCTGCCCGTGCTCGAAAAGAAGAAGCACAACATCAAGAACGCGTTCGTGAAGCTGACCATGGGGCCCTGCGTCAAGATTGGCGCGTTCTACCGCAAGCTTGACAAGGAAAAGCTGGCCCGGAAGGCGGCGGCCGAAACCAAGAAGGCATCGGAACCCGTCGAGGCGAAAGCCAAGGCCGCCAAAAAGTCGAAAGCCAAGAAAGCAGCCAAAGCCGCTGCGCCAGCAACCGCTGCTGAACCCGCCGAGGGAGGCGACGCGCAATGAAGTCCCACACCCTCAAGTGGAAGAAGCAGCAGCTGGCCGAGATCAAGGATTTGCTGAACAGTTACCCGGTCATCGCCGTGGCCGACCTGGAAAGGTTCCCGGCCAACCTCTTCGCGCAGTTGCGGAAGAAACTCTACCCCAATGCCGTGGTCAGGGTGTCCAAGGCGAGGGTGGTGCAGAAGGCCATCGAGGAATCCAGGCTCAAGGGAGCGGGCCTCACCGAGAACGTCAAGGGCAGCGTGGGCATCATTTTCAGCAAGATGAACCCCTTTGAATTGTATGGGTTTATCAAGAAGAACAAGGGCGCTGCCTTTGCCAAGGAAGGCCAACTGGCCCCTGAAGACATCACGGTGCCGGCGGGGGACACGGGCCTGCCGCCTGGCCCGGCCCTGTCCGACCTCAAGGCAGCCGGCTTGAACGTCCGGCCGATGGGTGCAACCATTCACGTCGTCGAAGACAAGGTGGTCACGAAGAAGGGCCAGCCCATCACCAAGCCCGTTGCATCCACGCTTTCCAAGCTCAACATCAAGCCCATCAAAATCGCGATGCGGGTTTCAGCTGCCCTGGAGAAGGGCCTGATTTACAAGGCCGACGTCCTTGACATCGACTTGGACCAGGTGTTCAACGACTTCGTCGTCGCCCACACCCAGGCCTTCAACTTGGCGTTCAACATCGCGTACTTGACGGTGCAGACCACGCCCCTGCTTATCGGCAAGGCGGCGAGGGAAGCCAGGGCATTGGCCCTGGAGGCCGGCATTTTCACGGCCGAGACCACGCCCCTGTTGCTGGCCAAGGCCAGCGCCCAGGCAGGCGCGTTGAAGGGCCTGGTCAAGGGACCAGCGGCGGCGGCCGAGGCCTCGAAGGCCGAGGCACCGGAGAAGAAGGAGTGAAGGGAGTAAGGCTTACAAAAAAATCTTGCGAGGTGAAAAAATGGAGTACGTCTACACTGCAATGCTCTTGCATTCCGTAAAGCAGCCAGTCGACGAAGCGCACGTAACCAAGGTGCTGGAAGCAGCCGGAGTCAAGGCTGATTCAGCGCAGGTGAAGGCGCTGGTCGCGTCCCTCAAGGACGTGAACATCGACGACGCAATCAAGCAGGCAGCCTTCGCGCCAGCCGCAGCCGCCGCACCAGCAGCCGCAGCAGGCCACGCCGGCGAAGCCAAGAAGGAAGAGAAGAAGGAAGATGCCGGCAAATCGGAAGCGGAAGCAGCGGAAGGACTCGCAGGATTGTTCGGCTGAGGCCAATGGCCGAAGGGCCAGGGCCGAAACCAGCAATCCGTTTCCCTCTTTTTTCGGGGCATGCCCCTGTTTATCCACGTTTAAGGCGTTGCCAGCCACCGGGAAAACTATTTAAATCCCGGCCCCTTAATTATATGAATTCGATTGGGTGAATGGTTGGCTTTCAATAAGCAGGTGGCACTGGTTTTCCTGTTCCTGTTCAGCCTTGGCCAGCTTGCCTGGGCCGTGGAAGCCGTGCCCGCGTCCCAGGGCGAGGTGCGCAGCGGGGCCATGAAGATTTTTGCCGTCACGGGCGACGGCGAGGGGCTTTCAGCCGACCTCTACCTGGAACTGGTTCCCGGCACCGGAAAGGTCTGGACTTCCGTCAACCCCCTGGTGGGCACGACCACGCAGAGCGCTGAAAAGGCCGCGGTCCAGGCCGCAAAAAAGTATTCTCCTGAATGGGAGAAGTTCGACTACAAGTTCTCGATTGGTTCAACCGCTGCCGTGGTCGAGGGGCCCTCGGCGGGAGCGGCCATGGCTTACATGGTGGCGGCCCTGCTGCAGGGAAAAACCGTTCCCCGAGACGTGAGCATCACGGGCACGATTTCCGAGGACGGAATCGTGGGCACGGTGGGAGGGGTCTTCGAAAAGGCCAGGGCAGCGAAGGACGGGGGCATGAAGCTGTTCATGATTCCCTCGGGGGAAGCCCGCCGCATCGAGAAACTCGAGTCGGGCGTCGAATCCATCAACCTCATTCAGTACGCGAAGGACAAGTGGGGGCTCTACGTGGTCGAGGCCTCCACCCTGGACGACGTCCTGAAGTACGCATACACGGATGTATCGCAGATTGACATCAAGGAGTTGGCGGAAAAGGAGCCCCCCGAATTCGTCCCAAAGCCGACCACGCCGGCAGAGGAACTGCTGCCCATGAAGGAGATTACCCGGAAGCACTTGAAGGAAACCAAGCAGCTCATGAAGGAGGCGCGGAACGCGCTTTCCTCGACCCTGATTGAAGACGTTTCCATCATCGGCCGGATGGTGGCTAGCCTCAACAACGCGGAAAAGAACCTCAAAACGGCCGATATCCTCCTGGACCAGGGCTACCTGTACAGCAGCGCGAACTTCGCATTCCTGGCAAGGGTCAACGCCATGCTCATCAAGGACATCGCGGAAAACCCCTCGCTGTTGTCCGACGATTCCACGGTTTTCGACCTGAAAGTGGATTTGCTCAAGCAGGAACTCGTGGACTTGAAGAAGCAATTGTCCGAGTTCATGCCCGTTGACCGCCTGGAGTGGATGGTTTCCGCGCAGCAGCGGCTGGGCTGGGCCGAGACCACCTTGAACGAGTTGTCCCGCGGCCAGACCATCGTGGTCTCGGCGGGGGGCTCGGCCGACAAGAAGGAAGCCGTCATCGACGCCCTCTACAAGTTCGAGTCCGCAAGGGCCTGGCTGCTGGTGGCCCGGGAATTCTTCGAGGCGGCCAAGGTCTCCCAGAAGAAGGTGAAGCCCTTGCCTGACTTCGTGGAACGCGTGCAGGACCTGCTGGTGAAGGCGGAAAACGGGTTGACGGTTTTCAAGGGCGAGGACATCGAGGACATTGAGCGGCGGATTGCCTCGGCGCGGGAGGAACTCAAGCGTGGCTGGAGCCTCTCGGCCCTGTTCAACGCGGCCTCGGCGCAGGCCTTGATCGAGGGCAAGCGCCTGGCCAAGGAAGACGATGCCGTCAAGCTCGAGGCCAGCCTCCGCAAGAAACTGGCCGACTTGGGCTCGGCCATTGCCAACTCCAAGTACCGGCATGTCTGGGCCAACCTCTACCTCGACCACGCCCGCTATTACCTGGAGGAAGCCGTTTACTACAAGGAATTGAACCACAAAAGCGATGCCCTTTCCTCCCTGAAGAACGGGTTGAGCCTGGCCATGTTGGCGGAGAGCCTCTTCAAGACCGTGGAAGAGGTCAGCGAGTTCTATGAAAAGAACGCCGCCAAGCCCTACACGGGCTCGGAGTCGGCCGTCGACGAGGTCGTGAAAACCGATCAGACCAAGTGGTACCTCATGTTTTTCCTCCTGCCCACCGTGTTGTTCATCGTGCTGCTGGTGTTGCTGCTCAAGATACTGAAAGCCCGGAAGTCGGACGTCAAGTACTCGGTGTACGAGGAAATAAAGGGGGTCAAGCAAAAGCAGCGGGAAATCGAGGAAAGGCTTTCAAGGGGCAGGCTCTCCCAGGACGAGTACCTCTCCGAGTCAGGCCGGTTGTCCGAGCAACTGCGGAGGCTGCTCCGCATGCGGGAAGCCAAGACCGAGGAGTCCTTTGCCTCGGACAAGCTGCGCGCCGACCTCTTGTTGTTTGACATGAAGTCCAGGGACCTGCGGCGGAGCCTCAAGCAGCGCAGCATCTCCCCCGAGGACTTCCGGAAACTCACCAACGAATACAATGCCAAGGTCAAGCAGTTGTACGAGGCCCTGGCCGAAGAGGAGTCCATTGACCAGGTTGTGGCAGCCGACCAGGCAAGGCAGGCAGTAGGGAGAGTTGAAAGCGATTGGTCGGAAGTCCAGCGCTCGGTGCGGAAGCAGGTCAAGCCACTCCCCAAAAAGAAGCCAGAGCCGAAAAAATAACGCGTGACCTATTGTACCAGCAGCGCCAGGGCTTCATCGACGTGCGCTACTTCCACTACCTTCATTCCCTCGAAATGTTCCTTGGCGTAGTCATCGAGTTTCAGGGCCTTTTGCGTCATGCGGAACCGCTTGATGAGGTAGGGCCCCTGCCTTCCCTCGCCGGCCGGTTCCTCGACCAGGTAGTTGACGGTGCCCTGTCCCTTGGGTACCAGGAAGAGTTTGCCGCCGAGTTCGCCGAAGGCCACCATTTTCTCGAGCACGCCGCCGATGGGGCCGATCCGGCCGGTCTTGTCCATGGTTCCCGTGATGGCGGCATCGGTCCGCACTTTCCGGCCTTCCACGGCCGCGATGGTGGCCACGGTGAAGGCCGCGCCTGCGGAGGGACCGCCCACCAGCTTGGCCTTGGATTCTTCGACCGTGAAAATGATGTCCACGTTCTTCAAGCTCTTTCCCGTGACCCCTTCGGCTACCTGGGCAGCGGTCTCAAACGAGTACTGCGTGTCCGGTTCCACAAAGGGGTTGGTGTTGATTAACACGCGGCCCTTTCCCGGCACCAACTCGACGACTCCCTTGGACACCTCTCCGCCGCCCTGGCTGGTTACCGCCACGATGTTGATGCTGGCGGTCTGCCCGCTGGACTGGATGGCTGGCAGGCCCGGACTCCCCAAACCGTTTTCGCCCGACAAGAGGCCCAAGAACGTGGGGCCGGAGAAGGCGCCCAACCCGAAAATCAGGGCCGCAATCAGGATGACGAGCAAGGAGCGTTGTTTTTCTTCCATGAAGCTGCACCGACGTAATTGTAGGGGGGGCCAAAGAAATAAAAAGAAGAGGGAAAAAGGAGGGGGTGCGCGCCACTATATGAATAGGGGCGCGAGCACCAGGGTAAGGGTTCCCAAGAGCTTGATTAACACGTGCAGGCTCGGGCCTGCCGTGTCCTTGAAGGGATCCCCCACCGTGTCCCCGGTTACGGCGGCCTTGTGGGCTTCGCTTCCCTTGCCGCCAAAGGCACCGGTTTCAATGTATTTCTTGGCGTTGTCCCAGGCGCCTCCACCCGTGTTGAGCAGCAAGGCCATGAGGATTCCGCTCATGGTTCCCACCATCAGGAAAGCCGCCGCGGCCTCGGCTTTGAGGACATAGCCTACGGCCAGGGTCATGAAAACCACGAGAAGCCCTGGCAACACCATTTCCTTCAAGGCGGCCGTGGTGCAGATGTCCACGCATTTCGCGTAGTCGGGCTTGGCTTTTCCCTTCATGAGGCCGGGGATTTCCCTGAACTGCCTCCGGACTTCCTCGATGACGCTGCCCGCGGTCTTTCCAACGGCCTTGATGGCGTAGCTGCTGAACAGGAACACCAGCATGGCGCCCAGCAACCCGCCCACGAACACGTCCACTTTGGCGAGATTCACCGTCATGGGGTGCCCCACCAGTTTCGTGACTTCATCCATGTAGGCCGTGAACAACAGGAACGCCGCGAGGCCGGCCGAGCCCACCGCGTAGCCCTTCGTCAGGGCCTTGGTGGTGTTGCCGACCGCGTCCAGCCGGTCCGTGATCTTCCGGACTTTTTCCGGGCTCTTGCTCATCTCCACGATTCCCCCGGCGTTGTCCGTGATGGGGCCGAAAGTGTCCATGGCCAAGACGAAGGCAGCCGTTGAAAGCATGCCCATGGTCGCGATGGCCGTTCCGTATAAGCCGCCGTTCGCATACCCGGACAGCTCGCCAATCATGAACGAGCCCATGAGGGCCGCGCTCAAGACGATGACCGGTGCCGCCACGCATTCGAGTCCCACCCCAAATCCCGCGATGATGTTGGTCGCGTGCCCGGTCTTCGAGGCCTCCGCAATCGACTTAACGGGCCCATACTTTTGGTCCGTGTAGTAGATGGTGATGTAGACGAAGGCAATGCTGGCCAGGATGCCTACGAGGCCGGCGTAGAAGAACAGGATGTTGCCCAACAGCCACTGGGTGGCGATGTAGAAGGCAATGGCGGCCAGCACCGAGGTAATCAGATAGCCGCGGTTCAAGGCGTTCATGGGGTCCTCGTCTTCCCTGGCCTTCACGGCCATGATCCCGATAATGGAGGCGATCAAGCCGAAGGCCCTTGCCACTAGGGGGAACACGATGCCGTTCACGCCGAACACGGGAAACAAGGCCACTCCAAGGATCATGGCCCCGATGTTTTCGGCGGCCGTGCTTTCAAACAAGTCGGCCCCCCTTCCCGCGCAGTCGCCGACGTTGTCTCCGACGAGGTCCGCGATGACGGCGGGGTTCCTGGGGTCGTCTTCCGGGATGCCGGCTTCGACTTTTCCGACCAGGTCCGCGCCGACGTCAGCCGCTTTCGTGTAAATGCCGCCGCCGAGTTGCGCGAACAAGGCCACGAAGCTGGCCCCAAATCCAAAGCCCACGATCAGGAAAGGCACTTCCGTGAGGGGCGCGGAGAGCCCGTAGAAGTAATAGAGTGCGCTCACGCCCAGCAAGGACAAGGCCACGATGATGATGCCGGACACCGCTCCGCCGCGCAAGGCAATGGTCAACGCCTCGTTGAGGCTGCGCTGCGCGCCGGAGGCCGCGCGGATGTTGGCGCGGATGGAAATCCACATGCCGATGTAACCCGACAGCGCGGAGCAAAAGGCCCCGAACACGAAGGCAACCGCGGTCTTGAGGCCGAAGTCGACCTTGCCGGTCAAGGCATAGGCGCCCATGATCAGGACCGCAAGCACCACGCAGATGACCGCGATGGTCTTGTACTGCCTTTTGAGGAAGGCGTTCGCGCCCTCCATGATGGCGTTGCTGATTTCCCGCATTTTCGGGGTCCCCGTGTCCTTCTTCAGGACGTAATTGGCGAGATACCCCGCGAACCCGACGGATAGCACGCTGATTGCGAACACGAGCAAAATCAATTCCAATCCAACCCCTCCAAAATAGCTTTAACGACCCAAATCGGGCCATTCATTCCAAAATTGACTTGGGAAAGGTATTTATACCTTGTGCCTGGCCTACGCGGAGAGCTCTTCCGCGCCTTCCTCGTCGCTGACCTCGTCGGGTTTCTCCCCGCCGCCCAAGACCCCACCGGCCGAAAGCACGCCCTTGAGCTTCAACCCCACCACGCTGCTCTTCTGCTTGTTCAGGGCCACGCCGATGAGCTGGTCGGCCAGCTTGATGACTGCATCATTGTGCGTGATGCTGATGACCTGGCTTTTCCGGGCCACCTGCTGGATCATCAGGCCCACACGCACCGAGTTCTCCTTGTCCAGGGCCGCGTCAATCTCGTCAAAGATATAGAAGGGCGAGGGCTGGTATTGCTGGATGGCGAACAGGAACGCCAACGCCGTCAACGACTTTTCCCCGCCCGACATCTCGTCCAGGCTCTTCATCTTGTCTTCCTTGTACTTGGCCTGGATCAGGAGGCCGCCTGCCAAGGGGTTCACGGCATCGGACAAGCCCAGCCTTCCCTCCTTCTGGAAGACGCTCTTGTAGAGTTCGCCGAAGAAATAGCTGACCTTGTTGAAGCACTCCATGAACACGTTGAGTTTCTTGACCTCGATCTTGTCAATCATTTCCAGCACGGCCTTCCGCTCCCCTTCGAGCACGGCCGCCTTGCCACGCACGTCCTCGACTTCCTTCTTGTAGTCTTCATAGCTCTGGATGGCCTTCATGTTGACCGCCCCGATTTTGTCGAGTTCGGCCTCGATTTTCGGCAGGCGGCTCCGCAGGGCGGGCAGCTCGGCTTCCTTCAGCAATTCGATGGACGCGAAGGGCTTGAATTCCTCTTCCAGGTCGACGATTCGGACCTCGTTCCGCGACTGCTCGAGATTGAACTCGTTGAGTTCCCGTTCCAGCCCGGAAATCCTTCCCTCTAGTTCGCCTTTCTCGCCGGCCACCGCGTGCACCCGCGCGGACACCCGCTGCTTTTCCTGCTCCATCAACCCGGTTTCCTGCCGGGACTTCTCCATTTCCAGCCGCTTCTCCGCCAGTTCCCCTTCAATGCCTTGGAGGGCGCGCTCGTTCTCCATCCGCTGCTCGCCGAACCCCTTTACCTGGCCTTCCAGGGCCTTGGCCTCGCCGCCCAGCCGCTCCCTGGCCTCCCTGGCATTGTTCAACTCGCTTTCCAGCTTGAGCAACCGCTCCTGCCGCTCCGCGTGCTCGGCGTTGGCTTCGTTGAATTTCTCCATCAACTGGTTGAACGCCAGGTTCTCCGCGGATTCCTGCATGTTCTCCAGGCCCTTCACGGCCAGCGAGCACTCGCGTTCCACGCGCTCGAGCTCGTGCTGCTGCTCTTTTTCCCTGGCCTTGAGGCCCGGCAAGTCCACCTTCTTCAATTCCGCGGTCAACTCCAGCACGCGCTTGCGGTTGTCCTCCAGCTTCTTCTTCAGCTCGTCCACGTCCTCGAGCTGGGCGCGCAACTTGATTATCTCGTTGAGGGTGTGCCGCAACTCGTCCTTCTCGCGCGCGATTTCCACGCGCAAGGCGTGCTTTTCCTGGATGCGGGCCTCGAACTCGTCCTTCTCGCGCTCCTTTTTCGCGCGCAACTTGTCCTTCCGCTCCCCGGTCAACTCGTTCTCGCAGACCGGGCAAGAGGTTTTCGCCTTCTGCAGGGCCGCCATCTCCTCGTGGAGGCCCTCGATGCGGTTCTTCGAGTAACTGATGTCCTCCAAGGCCTTCTCCAGCTCGGCTTCCTTCTTCAACAAGGCCTGCTCGTGGTCCTTGCGTTTCTCGAGTTCCCGGAGCCGCTTCAACAGCTCGCCCTTCTCCTCCAGCTTCTTGTGCAACGCCGCGTTCTCCTTTTCCACGGCCTCAATGGAGTGCTCCCGCGAGGCCAGGAGGTTCTCGGCCCACGCGATTTCGCCGTGCGTGCCCATCAAGGCCTCCTTGTGCTCCAAGGCCCTCGCCTTCAACCCCTCGATCTGGCCTTCCTTGGCCTTCAACGCCCCGCTCTTGGCGGAAACCGTCTTGGACTTGGCTTCAATCAGGCCCTGCAATTGCTTGAGCGACTCGCTGAGTCCCTGAAGCTTGTCCCGCGCGGTGTGCAGTTCCCGCTCCCGCTCGCCCGCGGTCTTGGCCAGGTTCTTGGCCTGGTCCACCCGTTGCTGGAGGGCCAGGGAATCCTGTTGCAGGCGCTGGTTCAAACCCGCCAGTCGCTCGCGGAGGACGCGGGCTTCCGCCTTTTTTTCCTCGATTTCGCGGCCGATGCCGGAATAGGTCTTCTGGCTGGCCTCCAAGAGTTTCCGGGTCAGTTCCTCCAATTTTTCCCCTGCCTTGCGGCCCTCCTCGGCCAACCCCTCTTTTTCCCTGGCCAGGCGGTCAATCTGCTTCTGCAGGCTCTCCCGCTTTTTTTCCGCGCTCGCCAACTCGGCCTTGACCTTCTTTATCTCCAGCGCCAAAATCGTGGCCTTCGACTGCTTCAACTCGGTGTTGAGTTGCTCGAACTTCAGGGCCAGCGCCCGCTCTTTTTCCAGTTCCCCCAGGTACAGCTCGCGTTCCTTCAAGACGATGCCGACCTCGCGCACCTTCTGCTCGACCTTCTCCAGCTTCTTGAGCGCTTCCTCCTTTTTTTCCTCGAACTCCTGGAGGCCCGCGACCCGGTCAATGATTTGTCGCCGCTCCTTGGGGTTCATCTCGATGATTTTGGTTATGTCTCCCTGGACAACGATGTTGTGGCCGCTGGCCCGTAGGCCCAGCTCCTCGAGGTAGGCCGTGACCTCATCCAGGCTCTTCTTCTTCCCGTTCAGCTTGACCGCGCCGCGCCCCTTCTTGTCAATCAGCCGCTTGACCTCGATTTCCTGGCCGTTCTCATTCAGCACCAGCTCGGCCTTCGCATAGTCCTCGTCCGCGTCATGGTTCACCAGGTCGGTCAACCGCGAGGCCCGCAGCATCTTGAGGCTCGTGGCGCCCAAGGCGAACAGGATGGAGTCCAGGATGTTGCTGTTGTGCACGAACACATTGTCGGCCACGAAGTTGTGGTGCTCGTCGATGCACAGGTCGTACACCCATTCTTCCGCCGATTCCAAGGCTTCAATGGACACGATTTCGTCCCACAGAACATCCGATTCCGCCAGCAGCCGGAGGCCGGCCAGCTTCTCCGGGGACGCGACCGCCAAGGGAGCGAACTCCCTTTCGATGACCTCCTGCAGGCCGTGCCGGCTGACCTCGCACAGGTTCCTCGCATAGGCTTGGAGCTTCGGATAGCGGTCGGTTTTGCGCATGGGGTGCGAACCCAGCACCTGGCAGGTTTCTCGGATAACGCCTTGCAACCCCGGAATGAGGTCCACATTGGAATGGATCCGTCGCGGCTCGGCAACCGCGCTTTCCAGCGTTCGTCGCTTCGCCTCGTGCACGAGCCGGATTTTCTCGTTGAATTTCCGGAGGTTTTCCTGGCCGAATACGCTCACACTCCAATAGATGCCGCTCCGGCCCGTGTTGGTCGCATGCTTGGTGCGCTGCTTGAGGCGCCCCGGAATGTCCAGCATCAGCAGGAGGCGTTGCACGCTTAAAGCCAGCTCCCGGCTCGCGCTGGTCAGCTCAACGGTGTTGCCAGTCACGTAACCGTCGCCGCAATACAAGCCGTTCAGGAACTCCGCCAGCTCTTCAGGCGACGCGTGCCTGATGAAAAATTCGTTCAACCGCTTGTGCTTCGTGCGTTTGCCCCTGCATAACCCGAACTTGTCCAGGAACAGGCTGGCGGGGTTCGAGAACAGGATGGCGTCCCAGGCGTTCGGCTTGTATTTTTTCACGAATGGTTCGATGCCCAGGGTCTGCCGGCACAGGCTCGCATAGTCTTCCACGATTTCTGGCGTGCCGTTGGTGAACCACACCTGGTTGTTCGTCGAGTTCCGGCCTTCCGCGAACAAGTACCCCAGCAGCCGCGCGAATTTCTTGGAGTTATGCCAGGGAATGACCACTTCCTTCGCGCCGGTCTTGCCCTTTGCCATCGGAACCAGGCAGGCTATTTCTTTTGCTTCGTGGCCTGCGGCCTTCAGCAACCTGAACAAGTATGCCAGCTTCATGGCCTGGCCGTCCAGCAACGACTTCAAGGCCAGGTAAGGGATGCCGGTGCGCGCCGCCCCCGCTTTCTGCGTCAGGCCGTTTTCCTTCAGCCACTTGCGCGCAATCTCGCGGTACTCTCCGTAATTCGGCGCATACAGGTTGTCTTCCTCGGCGACCGCTTCAATCAGCTCCCGGAAAAAACCGTCCGGCGTTTCCTTGACGAGGCGCCGCGGCACCGCGATGCGCGTGCCGGCCTTCAGTTCGCCGGCCTGCAATGCCTTGAGCTTTCCGTCCTGCAGCGAGTAGACCGGGTGGTAGGCCGTGGCCGTGACGCTGCGCCCGCTTTTCGTCGTGAGTTTCAGGAGCGTGGCGGGGCTCGTGCGCTTGATGAACGAGCGCACGGGCATGGGCTCCATTTTCAGCGAGCACGTGTTAAGGCATGCGACCTCGACGTTTTCCGGGTTGGCGAGGGTGAAGCACCCGTCCTCCATTTTCTCTGGCTGCTGCGACTTCGCGAGCGCCGCTTCAACCAACTCGTCGATGCGTTTGGCGGAGCCGTCCGACAGGTAGACTTTCGTGTCCCCCACCACGCACTTGCCGCTGGCATTGCTGCCCGCAATGCAGGTGAAGCCCTCGTGAAAGGGGATGTTGGCCTTGCGGAAGCTCTTGAAGTTCTTCAAACGGAGGCGCGCGATGCGAATCATTTCCAACCCAGTCCCCTTGCCTAAACAGAATTCAATGGATTAACGCTGAAGGGATTAATAAACCCTTTTCCAAGGCCTTTCAGCCGCGCACAGGGGCTTGCAAACGGTGCGAGCCGCTTATAGGGTTGTGTCCACTTCCCTCACGCAGTCCGTGGCTGGCCCTTTGTAAGTGGCTCGGCGGATGAGTTTCCAGGCGCTTTTCCTGCGTGGGACCGGTTTTTCAGGCATCTATTTTTCCCGCCCCACCAGCCAGTACTTGACGAGCACAATGTTGGCGTAGGCGGTTCCCAGGGCGAGGAAGAAGGCGAGGGCGAGGAAGCTGGCGGTTTCTTCTTCGACGAAGTCGGAGGCCAGGCTGCCGGCGTTGGACAAAAGCGAGGTAACCAGCGACAACACGATGCCGAGCAGGAGGAGGGCGGGGATTTTTCCGCGGGTAAAGCGCCAGCTCCGCTTCAGGGCTTCCCTGAGTTTCACGCCTTCAAAGGGCATGGCGATGGGCGTGAACGACAGCTTGAGGTAAGCGTAGTAGCCGAGCACCAGCCAGGCCAGCAACAGGATTGCGCCGATTTCGGCGAGCGGTTTCAGGGCCAGGGCCAGGACGAGGGTGAACGCCAGGAACACCACGCCGAGCGCGAACAGGAAAACCGTGAGGCCCAGGATTTGCTTGAAGTCCTTCAAGGCAGCGGCCATGGCTTTCAGGGTTCCCAGGGGCTTTTCTTTCCGGAACAGGTAGCTGTAGGAGAACACCAGCCAGTTGCCTGCGGCCAGGGAGAAAAAGGCAAGCAGCACGGCCACCGAGATTTCGTTGGGGAACCGAACCAGCAACAGGAAAGGCAATTCCAGGAGGCTGCCCCGCGGCATGCCTGCGCCGGGCCCCAACTCGAACAACAACGAGAACAGGGGCTCCCAGGCCAGCAGGAAGAGCCCGGTCTGGAACAAGGCCGCCACCAGGGCCGGCAACACCGCGGTCGGCCGCTTCACCAACTCGAAAACTCCGGCCATCAGGCTGACAATCAAACCCATTACCCCGCAATCATTAGGCGAAAGGGCTATTTAAGGGTTTCTTTAGCGGAGCCCGTGACTTGCTTTATAGGCGGCCACGATTTCGGTTTGGGGCCTGCGCTGGTCCCTGGGCTTGAGGCCGTTCGCAAACAATTCGGCGAGGAGCGCGCGTTTATGCTCGGGCGACAGCCCGTGGAGGAGGCTCTGCTGGGCCCTCCGCCTTTCCGCCGAATCCCTGGCGGCGCGGGCTTCGTTGTCCTCCAACTTGCGTACTCGCCGGCCTTCCATGCCCTGGTTCTTGCGCTGCTTCCAGGGGGCGTGGCCCCAGGGTTTGCCAGGCAGTTTGTATGCCATGAAAAAACCGTGTCTCAACTTGTATTTAAGGCTTCACTTGACGAATTCCACGTTGTCCATGCCCTGGAATTCCTTGTCGCCGGTGAGGAACTTGAGGCCTAACCGCTTGGCGACCACGTAGCCGATGGCATCCGGGACGGAAAACGCGCGGCGCATGACGCGGAGGCTCATGGCTTCTAAGACATCGGCAACCGTGACATCGACGAGACAGGAAGCATAGTCCGTTGTTTGTTCGTCAGCTCGCTCCTTGCCCTGGCGTTTTAACGAATAATTCAATTCAGCGAGATTGAAAAGGGTGGTCGAACCACCGGCTTTCGAACGCTCCTTATAGGCCGGGTTTCCCTTGAGTATCTCGCAAATGGCGTTCGTGTCATAGAAATACCGGCCTTCACTCATCCCATCCCTCTTCATCCACTTCTTTGAGTATTTCCTCGGTTGATTTGGAGAATTTCATGGTGCCGAAGCTTTCAATCCACGGGTTTCTCTTCTTGAAGATCATCACCCGTACGGTCTCGCCCTCCTTGAGCCCCTCCTTTTCCACGGCCTTCTTCGGCAGGACCATTCCAATGGAACTCCCCCACTTTTTGAGCTTGACTTCTGCTTCCAGCACCATAGACGCTCTAGAATAAAAGCCTGCTTGGCCGTTTGACGGTAATCGAAAGCCCGCGCATGTATTACGTCTATTGACGAAAAATTATTATTTTGGTTGGTTTGGGCAAAACCCGTGTTTTCCTGGCCGGCTTTACCGCAACGGTTTTAAACCCTTGCCAGGACAATGGAGTCAATTGAAGCTGTTTTTAGCGGCTTTTTCGTGGTTTGCATGAACGTTCCCAAGGAAGTCAAGGACTATTGTCCCAAGTGCAATGCGCACACCCCGCACAAGCTCAAACTCTTCAAGGCTGGCACGGCGCGGGCCATGGCCTGGGGCGTGCGGCAGAACGTCCGCAAGCACAAGAAAGGCTATGGCGGAAAAGCCGAGTTCACGGCGATCGTCAAAAAACAAACCAAGAAGCCGGCCTTCGTCGCCGAATGCTCGGCGTGCGGCCGCAAGCACTACCGCGTCATCCCCAAGCGGATGAAGAAAGTCGAACTCCAAGCGGCCTAAAGGCCGCGCGTCCTCGAAGAGGGCAGGTCGCTTAACAGCCGTCCGTCTCCTTTTTAACCAGTTAACTCTTTCTGCCTTAACATGACTGCGCGCAACGCCGTCCTGTTAATCATCAAGCAGAACCAGGGCATGGAATACCATGCCCTGCTCAACAAAATCGCGGCCAACTATTCCACGCTGAACTCCGCGCGCGCAGCCTTGTCCCGCACCCTCAAAGACCTCCGCGCCTTCGGCTTGGTCACCAAGCAGGGCAGCAATCTCTTCATCACCGACAAGGCGTCCACGGAAATCAGTTCCGAGATGAAGTCCAAGCTCCTCATCCGCTTGAACCAGTTGGTGCGCGCCAAGAACCCGCACCTGGGCATCAACCCCATCGTCGAACTGCTGCACGCCCTCATCGAGCGCTCGAAGACGGATGCCGACCTGTTGAAGGCAGCCAAGGGCTCCACGGAGTTCACGGTCTCGGAACTCGCCCGCATCAACCAGCGCATCCTCACCCAGGTCGAGCAGCTCAGCAAGGTCTCCAAAGTGTTTTCCGAGCAAATCAATGCCTTAAAGGCCTTTGACTTCAACGATTCCAGGCGGATGGACCTCAACCCGGTGACGTTGGGCCTGCTGGTCGAGGCCGCCAACAAGTTGAACGCGGAAAAAATAACCGTTGAATCGGATGACGCCCTGCTCCTGGAACAACTGTCCACCGTCACGGCCTCAAAGCCGAAGGCCAACAACCTCCTCGTGGAACTCAAGGAAATGCCGGGCCTCGTGTCCCTGCTTTCCACCCACGCAAGGGAGGGGAAGAAGCTCTGGCTCAGCTTCTACTTTCCCGGGATCAAGGCCTTGCTGGACGTCAACGGCCTGGAATTCATCGGCCCCTTTTCGAAGCTGAACGGCCTGCTGGGGGAATGAAATGGCCCGCATCCTCTTCACGGTCTGCGGCCTCGGCCTCGGCCACGCGACCCGGAGCTCGGTGCTCATCCGAAGCCTCTTCAAGCGCCACCAGGTCTTCATCGCCAGCTACGGTTCGGGGTATGAATACCTCGGCCGCGAGTTCAGGGAGGAAATGGCCCGCAATGGGGCCAAACTCCACTGGTTTGAACTGGTCTTCAAGGGCAGCCAATACCTCAAGGCCCGCACGTTCTTCCAGAGCCTGCCCCTCCTGCCGAGGGTTGCTGCCACCAACTTCCAGAAAATGGTGCAGCTGGTGCGCGACTTCAAGCCCGACCTCATCATCTCGGACTTCGACGTCAACGGCCTCTACGTCGGGCACTTGTTCCGCATCCCGGTCATCACGATTTCCAACATGCACCTCATGAACTACGTGAAACCCCACCTAAAATTCAACCAGATGGTGGAATACTATTTGACGGAAAAACCGGTGCTCAACGCCTTCATCGCCTCCAAGTACTTCATCATCCCCTCGCTCATCAAGCCCGAGCCCAGGGAGAAAAACGTCCACTTCTTCCACCCCATCGTCCGCGAGAGCCTGCTGGCCGCTGTCCCCCCTGTCGAAGGAAAGCACGTGCTCGTGTACGGCTCGGATGAGCAGATTGACCCCGTGCTTAAACTCCTGCCCCTCTTCCCGGACAAGAAATTCATCGTCTACGGAAAAAACGTTGCACGCAAGGACCGCAACCTGCAGTTCAAGGTGTTCTCCGAAAAAGGATTCGCCAAAGACCTGCTGTCCGCGCAGGCCGTGCTATGCCACGGGGGGACCTCGATTCTCTACGAAATCGTGGTCTTCAAGAAACCCGTCTACGTCTTCACCAAACCCGACTTCTTCGAACGCTATTTCAACGGCCTGCTCGCCCAAAACCTGGGCTTCGGCGAATTGTACGAGCATGCCTCCAGGGAAAACCTCTCGCTCTTCTTCCGCAACCTCGACTTTTACCGGCAGGCCCTGGACGCGGCCAACATCCAGCCCGACAACAAGGCCATCCTCAAAAAAATAAACGAAATCATCGAAGCAGAGGAAAAGCGGAGAAAGCCAGCCTTCGACTTGCCGGAGACCCTGGCCGACATCAAGCGAAGGCTGGTGGCCAACTACGCGGTGCTCGCCCGGTCCAGGCACCTCTCACAATTAAAAACCCTATTAGGGCACAGTAAATGAATTGCTTGAGGGTTTTGCTTGAAGATAGCCATTATTGGGGCGGGAAAGGTCGGTTCCACGGCCGCCTTCCTGATGGCATTCAAGAACCTGGGAGACATCATTCTCGTTGACCTGGTGGAGGGCCTGCCGCAAGGGCATGCCCTGGACTTGATGGAGGCCTCGCCCCTGCTGGGTTTCGAGCACTCCGTTCTCGGCTGCAATGACTTCCGATGCATGGCCGGCGCGGAAATCGCCGTCATTACAGCCGGTGTGCCGAGGAAGCCCGGCATGTCGAGGCTGGACCTGCTGAACACCAACAAGCGGATCGTCGAAGAAGTATGCAGGCACATCAAAAAATCCGCTGCCAAGAACTGCATCGTCATCGTGGTGACCAACCCCTTGGACGTCCTGTGCATGGTGGCAAAAAAGGCGCTGGGCTTTCCAAGGCAGAGGCTCATCGGCATGTCCGGATTGCTGGACTCCTCCCGGATGAGTTACTTTATCGGCAAAGAGCTGGGCATTCCCGCCAAACACGTTTACTCGACGGTGTTGGGCAGCCACGGCGACAACATGGTGCCCTTGACCCGGCATACAAGGGTTGGAGGGAAACCCGTTGAAAAACTCTTGTCCAAGCGGAAGCTGGCTGAAATCATTGAACACACCCAGCAGGCCGGAGCCGAAATCGTGGCTCACCTAAAAACGGGCTCGGCTTTTTTCGCTCCCGCGGCAGCCATCACGGAAATGGTGGAAGCCATCGTGAAAAACAAAAAGAAAACCCTCCCCTGTTCGGCCTACCTCGAAGGAGAATACGGTTTGCACGGCGTGTTTGTCGGGGTTCCCTGCGTTTTAGGCAAAAAAGGCCTTGAAAAAATCACCGAATTAAAGTTATCCAGCGAAGAGCTGGCCTTGCTCCGCAAGTCAGCAGAGGAAACCCGGAAAGCCGTCAAGGAAACAGGCATCTGATTGGCACCGGAAACGGGTTCACAGTTCCTTCAACGCCTTTTCAACCCGGTCCATGGCCTCGTGGATGACGGAAACGGGCGTGGCATAGCACAAGCGCACGTGGTTCTTGCTGCCGCAGGCCTCGCCTGGCACCACCGTGACCAGGGCCTGGTCCACCAGGTAATTGGCCAGTTCAAGCCCTGAACGCACTTTTCCGCCGAAGCAGCCGCGCACGTCGGGGAAGGCGTAGAAAGCCCCTTCGGGGTTCACGACCTTGAAGCCAGGGAGCTTCTTGAGCCTGGCCACCAAGGCGTTCCGTCGTTCCTCGAAGACGCGCACCATTTCCTTGACCGAGTCCTGGGGCCCGCGCAGGGCTTCGAGGCCGGCCTTTTGAGCCAGGCTGTCCGGGTGACTGGTTGAATGGCCTTGCACGTACGCCATCCGCTTGATGACTTCTTTGGGGGCATGGGCATAGCCCAGCCTCCAGCCGGTCATGGCATAGGTCTTCGAGAACGCGTTCACGGTAATCGTGTGCGCGCGCACCTCGGCGCCGAACGAGGCAGGCGAGAAATGCTTTTTCCCGTCGAACACGAAGGGCTCGTACACTTCGTCGGAGACCAGCCAGAAATTTCTTTCGACCGCGAGCGCCGCCACCCGCTTCAAGTCCTTTTCGTCCATCACGGCTCCGGTTGGATTGGAGGGGCTGGAGAGAATCACCATCTTGGTGCGCGGTGTCAACGCCTCCTCCATGTCCTCCGCGCGCAACTTGAATCGCTCGTCGGTTTGCACGAGGACTGGGGTGGCGGAGGCCAGCTTGATTTGCTCGAGGTGCGAAACCCAGTAAGGCAGGCCCAGCACGCATTCGTCGCCTTCCTGGAGCAGGGCCTGAGTGGCGTTGAAGAGGGCCTGCTTGCCGCCGACCGTGGCCATGACTTCTTCCCAGGAAGCCGGGATGTCATTCGCCTTTCCCAGTTTTTCCGCAATCGCCTGCCGCAATTCCTTGATGCCCTCGGCCGGCGTGTAATACGTGAAGTTCTCGTCGAGCGCCTTCTTGGCCGCGGCCTTCACGTTTTCAGGAGTGGGAAAATCGGTTTCGCCGACGTCGAAGCGGAGCACGGGTTTGCCTTGCGCCTTCAAGTCCCTGGCTTTCTTGATTACTTCGAAGATGGGGTTGGCTTCCGCTTTTGACACGCGTTCCGCGAAGGGTTCCGTCATTTCCTTTCACTCCCTGGTTTCCAGGACTTCCGCCTGGTTCCAACCGCAGGCCAGGCCCCATAGCCTGGGCAGGAAGCCAAAGGGGCAGCCCGAAAAGTATTCCACGGAATACACTTTGTTGAGGTAGGGCTTGGACTCGATGCCGTTCACGCCCCGCAGTCTTTCGTCTTCGAAGTTCAGCACCACGTACTTCACGCCCAGTTCCTGCAGGGAGCGTTCAGAGCCGGTTCCCTGGGATTGCAGGAAGCCCAGGCCCTCTTGGAAGCGGCTGCCTGTCTTGGCGGCCTCGAAGTGGAGGGAAGTCAGCAGCCGGTCGTCGAGGCCCGTGGCAAACGCAATCCATTGGCTGAGGCTGGGCTCGGCCAAAATGAGGCCCTGGTTTTGCCGGGCCCGGAATTCCAGGAACTCGATGGCGGGAAAGTCGTGTTGCTGCATCTTGGGGTAGACCAGTTGAAAGGAAACGATGACCGCGGAAAGGAAGAGGAAGGCCGTCAAGATGTAGGCGAAGGCCCTGAACTTCTGCTCGCCCCGCACCAGGGAGAGCAGCACTGCGCCCGAATAGAACAGGAACTTCACGTGCTCCCAGGGGCGGAGGAAGGTGCTGGCGGCGTAGGAGGCCACGCCCAGGGTTGAAAGCGTGAACCAGTAGAACCAGAACCGCGTCCAGCCCGCGATGGCGCGCTTGGCCTGGCACGCGTAGAGGAGGGGCACCGCGAAGGCCAGGGAGGCCAGGGCCATGACCGGCAAAGCCTCGCGTAGGTTGAATTGGATGAAGGCCATGCCAGCGGAAATGCTTTGCCCGGCGACCAGCTTCCAGTCCACGGAGAAAAGGTATACGCCGAGGAAGGCCAGGGCGGCCACGGCGAAGTGGCGCATGCTGCGCCAGTGCCGGTAGTAGGCGGCGGTAAAGGACGCCACCACGACGAGGGCCGCCAACTGGTTCCAGAGGATGGCCGAGGCAATCACGAGGGGGGCTAGTGCCTTTCGGTCGTGCCGGTAGAGGAGGAAGCCGGCGGGCAGGAGGAAGAGGACGATGTTTTCGGGGCTGTCGTAGGCGGCCGCGAGGAGGGGCGCGCCCCATGCAATCAGGAGCGAGGCCAGTAAGGCCATTCTCGGGCCAGCCAGGGCGCGCACGAAGGCGAACACGCTCAAAACCGTGAGCGTGGAAAACAAGGGCAACAGCACCGCGCCCACCCACACCAGGTCAAAGCCGGTGGCCATCTGGATGCCGGCCAACAGCAGGCGGTACAGGGGGGGATAGAATTCGGCTCGGTTCAGGGAACCCGAGTAAATGGTTTCCCAGGCCCGCGTCAAATGAAAGGGAGCATCATAGCTCAAGGGCACGCCGTAGAACAGCACGGGCGCAAACCGGAGCACGGCCCCCATCAACAAGACCATCAAGAGCTCACGGGCATACTTCATGTCCAACCCAAAGCCGGAAGGGGTTAAATGGTTAACGGCAGCGGACTTCAGAGATATTTCGCAAATTCCTCTTCCGTGACTTTGGCGAGTTGCAATGCCCGCCGGAGGGTTCTCCTTTTGAGTTCGCGATGCAGGGGGATGACCGTGCCGATTCTGCCTTGAGGCGTCTCCTTTTTGAGCACGACGTGGTCACCGCTCTGTCGCGCGACGCCAAAGCCAAACTTGTTGCACAAAATCTTCAGGCACTCGAAGCCAGAAACAGGTTTAAGTCTTGGCAACCGCGGCCACCTCGAACTTCGTCAGCACGGAGTGAGCTTTCCCCTTTTCGGGAAATTCCTCCAGATAGAGTTCGGTGGCCAGCTTCAGGTTCTTGACTGCTTCCGCAATCGTGTGCCCTTGGCTGGCCGTGCCAACCTCGGGACACTCGGCAACAAACAGGTCGTCTTCCTTTACCACAACAGCCGTAAAGGCTCTAGTCTTTTGCCGCATGTATTTACCTATGCCTCTCAAACTATTTAATTGTTTCCAGCCAAAGGCAGGAAAAAGCGCGGAGAGTGGGATTTGAACCCACGCGCCCTTGCGGGCTCTCGCTCTCGAGGCGAGTGCGTTTACCAGATTCCGCCATCTCCGCGGCTGACGAGGCGTCAGCCGGCACCGCATACGTCGTCCCGCCTGCGGCGGGACATAAATATGCCGCCAACCACGCTTCCTGCCCCTTCGCTCTTGCTCCGGGGAAAAGGCCAGCTTTCACCGGCCGTCGCCGTCAATACTGTAAATCGAACTTCTTTTTCAACTTTGTCAATTGGTAGAGGGCGTCCAAATCGGCTTGGAAGAGGAGGCCGGACAGCTTTTTGCCCCTGGAAATGCCGACCACGGGCACGCCCTTGGAGGCGAAGAAGCCCATGAGCTTCTCGGCCGGGGTTCCGGCTTCGAAGACCGGCAGCCGCTTTGCCAGTTGGCCAACGGTCAAGGCGCCCAGGCGCTTGGATTTCTCCACGGCCAGCAAGTCATCGGTCGAGAGGTAGCCAATGCCCGTGCCGCCTTTCACGAGGAGCAGGCCCGTGTTTTTTTCGGCCATGGCCTTGAGCGCGTCCTCGAACCGCATGCCCTCGTCCACGGCGGAAAACTTTTTCGACACGATTTTCCCGTAGTCCGCGCCGCGAATGGTTTCCTTCATGGCCGTGAGGTCGCGTTCATAGGTGGCGCCAAAGTAGAGGAACACCGCGATGACGACCAGCATGAGGCTGCCGCCCAGCAAGCCCAGCAACGCCATCAGGAAAGCAAAGCCCAGGCTAATCTTGGAGGCAAGCGCGGTGGCCTTGGCGTGGCCCATGACCATGGAGAGGAGCGCGCGCAACACCCTTCCCCCGTCCATGGGCAGCGCGGGCACGAAGAGATTGAACGCGCCCAGCATCAGGTTCACCCACAGCAAGGCGAAGAGGGGATAGGCCAGCATGGCTTCCTCGACCAGGGCGTAATCGGCTTGGCCGGAGAACAACGCGTGCGGCCACGGCAGGCCGGGCACCACTGCTACCAGGAAGAGGATGAGGAACACGACCAGGAAATTGAACAACGGCCCGGCGATGGCCACCAGGAACTCGTCCAACGGCTTTTCAGGCATTTCCTCGGCCATGGAGATGCCGCCAATCGGCAGCAACACGATTTTTTCCACGCGCACGTGCTTGGACAAGGCGACCAGGGAGTGGAACAACTCGTGGACGAACACGCTGACGAAGAGGAAGACCAGCATGACCATGCTGGGCACGAAACTCGCGGCGTCAAAGACCAGCAGGAACACGGCGAGCGCTGCAAACAGCCACACGAAGGTGGGGTGCAGTTCGACGCCAATGCCGAAAACGCTTCCCAGTTTCAGGCCAGCCATACCATGGCTGGGGTGGCAGCGCTTTTTAATTCCATTGCCTTAAAGGCAGCCGATAACCGCGACGGCGACGGCTTTCGCTTCCACGGCATCCCGGGCCTGCCGCACCTGGAACCGGCCGTCCGGGTAGAGGCAAACCGGTTTGCCTTGCACCCGCACCAGAACCAACCGGGGGGTTTCGGCTTCCACTTCCAGGCCATTGGCGCGCAGCCGCTGGCAGGTTGTCTGCCAGTCCAGGGAAAGCCTTTGCCTGGGCACCACGTCGAATGCCAGGCGGTTCTTGCAGGGCCGCATCCCGAATTCACTCCATTCCACGCCAAAACACCCGGACGATATGTTTTTAAGCGGTTAAATCCTATTAAATGACTTGATTAGATGGGTTTACTATGGCTGTTGGGTTGACTAACTTGGATTTTGGGGCCATGACTTCGCAGGTCATTGGGTACGCGCAGAACTCCATCATTGCCTTAATCGTTTTAGTCGCTTTTTTCCTGGTCAGCAAAATCGTGGGCAAGTACACGACCATCCTCATCCGCCGGATTTCGCGGGCCATCAAGCTCGAGGAAACCATTGCCGGGCACGGCCTCGGAGACGCCCTGCTGGGCTTCAGGCTCACGGAAATAATCACGATCCTCGTTGAACTCTACATCGCGTTGCTGTTCTTCGGCACGGCCACCGACCTGGTTGGATTGGCTTACTTCAGCAACATCGTGGCCTCCATCATGAACTACGTGCCGAACCTCATCGAGGGCATTGCCGTGCTGGTCGGCACCCTGTTCCTCGGGGACTTCATTTCCGAGAAGATCCGGAGGCGCGGCATCTTCGCCTTCAAGGACCAGGTCGCGAGCTTCGTGGAGATATTCGTCATTTACGTGGGCATCATCATTGCCTTGCCCATCATCCTGCCGGCAGCCGAGACCACGATTTTGTTGGACATCCTGCGCCTCGCCATGATCACCATCGTCATCGCGGTCGGCTTGGGCGTGGGACTGGCAATTGGCTTGGGCTTCAAGGCCCCCATCGAGCGCGCCGCGCTCGCCAACCAGGACATGTTCGATGCCTTGGTCGGAGCCGTCAACCTCAAGAAGCGGAAGGGCAAGAGCTGGAAGAACCTGCTGGACTAAGCCAGCTGAAGGCGCCTGGGTCGTTTCTACTCCTTTATTTCGACGTCGTCGATGATGCCGTCTCCATCCAGGTCCAGGCCCTCCACTATGCGGGCGTGCAGGCGCTCGTCGAATTTGTTGGGTTTCGCCATTTCATGGGTTTGCTTGATTAACCCGATGATGGCGGCCCGCGTGCCCGCATTGCGTTTGCCGGCGATGACGAGGATGGCGCGGTTGGGATAGGAGGGGTGCCTGATTTTCTCGATGAAGCCGGTCGCGTCCTCGGCATACTCCTTGTCGCTGGCCTTGGATTTCACGAGCCACTGGCCGCCGCTGGAGGCAAACCGGATGCTCAAATGCTCGTTGAGTTCCTCGGCCAACCGGTTCGTGATGGGGCCGCCGAGGAGGATCAGGTTCGAGTTCTCTTTCTCGACCGAGGGAATCTGCGTGTCCAAGTAGATGAGGGGATAGTTTATTTCGTTGCAGAGCGAGCCCAGGAAGGCCGCGAGTTCAACGGCCAGGTGGCCGTCGCGCGCCCGCGCCTTCAACTCCCCATGCGGGTCAGGGCTGCCGACCACGATTTTGGCGTCGAACCGCCCGCCCTCGGTGATGAAGGGCTCCAGGAATTCCTTGAGCGCGGGTTCGAGTTGCTTGGCCGTGCCAGGCGAGGACGTGAACTCCGCTTTTCTCGCGTTCTCGGCCGAGGCCACGAGGGAAAACGAGTCATAGTTGCAGCGGAAGAATTTCGCGAGCGCGCCCTGCTTTTCCTCGGTGCGTGACACCTCAATCAAGCCGCTGGCTTTCAGCTGCTTGACATAGTAGTAAACGGTTTGCTCGTTGAGGCCCAGTTTTTTCGCGATTTCCGCGGGATAGGATTCCTGCCTGCGCAGGAGTTTCACGATTTGCCAGGCCGACTCGTTCAGCAGGGGCTTCAAGGCTTCCACGGAGTCCACGCGCTTGGTGGGCACGCGCTTCTCGCCATCCAACAACAGGAAATCCGCCACGCATTCACCATTACAAGTTTTGTTATACTACTATTATGGGTTAGTTAGTATTAGTGTAGTTAGTCTTTAAAAGCCTTGGGGTTTCCGTTATGCCCAGGCTTATACTGGCTGTAATGGGCTTTCAACGGGGTATTTAAACTCTAATGCCCCAGAATAGTTCCATTGCTTCTTATTTTGCGGTGCAACCCCCATGTGTGGAATCATTGGCTATAAAGGCGGAGACCAGGCTGTATCCATCGTCTTGGAAGGCCTTAAAACCCTCGAATACCGTGGATATGATTCCTGGGGCATCGCTTTTCTCGATGGAACGGGCCTCCAAGTAAAGAAAAACGTGGGCAAGATAGGCAATTTCAAGGGGTTTAAGGCGTTGCCTGAGGCAAACCTGGCCCTGGGCCACACGAGATGGGCCACCCACGGGGGGGTAACCCAGTCCAATGCCCACCCCCACTTGTCCAACAATAAGCGCATTGCCGTGGCCCACAACGGCATCGTGGAAAACTACCAGGCCCTGCGCAAGCGCCTGCAGGCCGCGGGTTACACGTTCCACTCCCAGACCGACACCGAGACCATCCCCCTGCTCGTCGAAGACTTCCTGAAAAAAGGCGACGACTTCCCCACCGCGGTGCGGCACACCTGCCTGCTGCTCGAAGGCCGGTATTCCTTTATCGTCCTCGACGCGGATTCCGGGCAGCTCATCGGCGCCCGAAATGGTTCCCCGCTCCTGGCCGGCCTCGGCAAAGACGAATTCTTCCTCGCTTCCGACATCCCGGCTTTCCTCCCCCACACCAACCAGGTCGTGTTCCTCGACGACCAGCAGCTTGTCCTCATCGATTCCGCGCTCCGGTTATTTGACCTTCGCTCCGGAAAGCAGCTGCCCGTGAAGCCGCAGAAGATTTCCTGGACGCCCGAACAGGCAGAGAAGGGAAAGTTCCCGCACTTCATGCTCAAGGAAATCCTCGAGCAGCGCGAATCCGTTTCTCGTGCCCTGGTGCAGGACGACGAGCAGCTCGAAAAAATCGCGCAACTAATCACCCGTGCCAAGCAAACGGTGCTGGTCGGCTGCGGCACCGCCGGAAAGATGTGCCTCGCGGGAACCTACCTGTTCGCGAAGATCGCGGGCAGGCAGACGCACTTTTGCGTGGGCTCGGAATTCCCGAACTTCGCCCCCTTCGTCGGGCCTGACACGTTGGTGATTGCCGTCTCCCAAAGCGGGGAGACGGCGGACACCCTCGAGGCCCTTTCCATCGCCAAGAAACGCGGCGCGAAAGTGGTCTCCCTCCTCAACGTGTACGGAAGCACCATGATGCGCCAGTCCGATTACAACCTGCTCATCAACGCCGGCCCTGAGAAGGCCGTGGCCTCCACCAAGGCTGCCACCGGCCAATTGGCCGTGCTGGCCCTGCTGGCCTATGCCACGGCCGGACGCCTGGCCGAGGGCCGGAAAGCCCTTCAAATAGCAAGCGCCGCCCTGGCCCGGACGCTGGATGATGCGCAGTGCAAGCGGCTCAAGGCCCTTGCGCAGAAAATAAAGGCCAAGGAAAACTTGTACATCATCGGCCGCGGCCTGCACTATCCCATCGCCCTCGAATCCGCCATCAAGCTGCAGGAGGTTTCCTACATCCATGCCGAAGGCTTTGCCGGCGGGGAATTGAAGCATGGCCCCATAGCCCTCATCGAGAAGAGAACCCCCTGCATCGTCCTGGCTGCCTGCGATGAGACCCAGGCAGAAGTCCTGAGCAACGCCATGGAGGTCAAGTCGCGAGGGGCTTACATCATCGGCCTGGCACCCCAGGACAACGAGGTCTTCGACCTCCACCTCCCCGTGCCCGACCTTGGCATCGCTTCCGCTATCGCGGAACTCGTGCCCGTGCAATTGCTTGCCTACTATCTCGCGGTGTTGCGTGGGAATGACCCGGACAAGCCGCGCAACCTCGCGAAAAGCGTGACGGTGAAATGATGTCCTCCTTGAACGACAACGGGAACGGGAAAATCTTCGGCACCGACGGCATCCGGGGAAAAGCGAACGTCTACCCCATGACGCCGGAAATCGCGTTGCGCGTGGGCAAAGCCGTTGCAACCGTCCTCCAGCGCGCGGACAAGAAACGGCAAGGCAAGCCCAAAATCGTCATCGGCAAGGACACGCGCTTGTCCGGCTACATGCTTGAGACCGCGTTGACTTCCGGCATCGTCTCCCAGGGCGCGCACGTCTTCCTGGTGGGCCCGATGCCAACGCCCGCCATCGCGCACCTGACCAAGTCCATGAACGCGGACGCGGGCATCGTGATTTCGGCTTCCCACAACCCCGCGCACGACAACGGCATCAAGGTGTTCGACCACGCCGGCTACAAGCTGGGCGAGGACCTCGAAGACCGGATCGAACAGCTCGTCAACTCCAACGGCTTTGACTCGGGAGAGGTCACGGGCAACGACATCGGCAAGGCCTTCCGCATCGATGACGCCCGGGGCCGCTACATCGAGTTCTGCAAGTCCTCGATTGACAATCTCAGCCTGCAGGGCCTCAAAGTGGTCCTGGACTGCGCCAATGGCGCGGCCTACCACATCGCGCCCTACATTTTTTCCGAGCTCGGCGCCCAAGTGGTTTCCCTGAACACCGAGCCAGATGGCCTGAACATCAACCTCAACTGCGGTGCCCTGCACCCGGAGCAGATGCAACGGGAAGTCCGCAGGCAGAAAGCCGACTTGGGCATTGCCCTGGACGGGGACGCCGACCGCATCATCGTCTGCGACGAAAAGGGAAAACTGGTGGACGGCGATCATTTACTCGCGCTCATGGCCCTGGACTTGAAGGCCAAGGGCAAGCTGGCCCGCGACACCGTGGTCTCAACCGTCATGGCCAACCTGGGCTTCCACGAGGCCATGAGGCAGGCAGGCCTCCAGGTCAAGGTCACGCAAGTGGGAGACAAGTACGTCATTGACGAGATGCGCAGGGGCGGTTTCGTGCTTGGCGGCGAGCAATCCGGGCACCTCGTGTTCCACGAGTACTCGACCACCGGGGACGGCATCATCACGGGCCTCCAGTTGCTGCGGCTCCTGTGCGAAAAGCGGCAGCCCCTCTCCCGGCTGGCACGGTGCATGAAAGCCTATCCCCAGGTGCTGGTCAACCTCAAGGTCAGGGAAAAACGGCCCTTCGAGGCCATGGAGGGCGTGCAGGAAAGAATCCATTATGTAGAGGGCAAGCTGGGCTCCGAGGGCCGCGTACTGGTCCGCTACTCGGGCACCGAGAACCTGGCGCGCGTCATGATTGAAGGCAAGCACCAAACCGAAATAAGTAAGCTTGCGCAGTCCATTGCATCGGAAATCCGGAAGGTGATTGGTGCATGAACCCAAAAGTTTTGAAGGAAGGGGGCCTCGACTACTACTTCGAAGACTTTTCCGCCTGCCCCCTCCAGGAGTTGAAGAAATTCAGGCACCCCTGGGAAATGGTGGAAGGCAAGAATTCCCTGGTCAACCCTGGCGCTTCCCGCATCGAGGGCGAAGTCCACCCAACTGTCGTCATCAAGGGCAACGTCGTCATCGGCAAGGGCACGGTAGTCGAGCCCTTCACCGTCATCGAGGGGCCGTGCATCATCGGCGAGAACGTCACCATCCGCCCCCACGTCTGGATTCGGCCCGTGACCGTCATCGGCAACGGCTGCGTCATCGGCAAGGGCGTCGAGATGAAGAACGCCCTCCTCTTCAACGGCGCGAAAATCGGCACCAACTGCTTCGTCGGCGACAGCGTCCTTGGACAAGGGACGCGTATCGGTTCCGGCACCATCCTTGGCAACCGGCGCTTTGACCAGCAGGTCGTGCAGGTGAAAATCAGGGGCGAGAAACTTTCCACGGGTTCGGACAAGTTCGGCTGCATTCTCGGCGACTACGCCCGGCTCGGTGCGAACGTCGTTACCTCTCCCGGTACCCTGGTCGGGGCGCACACCTGGGTCACGGCGCAAAGCATCCAGGGCTTCCTGCCCGCGGACAAGCTCGTCAAAGGCGTTACCCAAGCCCAGGTAGTGGACAAGGCCAGGGTCGAACTCAAGGCCAGGGACGCCAAGGGAAAGGCCTAAACCGCTTTCCCGGTAACTGCGTCGATGCCGACCTTGCGGGTGCGCTGGCCTTCCTTCAACGTGGCCTGCCAGATGGGCCAGTGGAGTTCCTCGATTTTGTGCACCAGAATGTTTTTCCATAGCTTGCCCAGGACCTCGGGGATTTCCTTCCGGCCGTAGATTTCGCGTTCCTTGGCCAGGGCCTCCGCGCGCACGAACGGCAGGTTCCGGATGGACTGCAGGAGGTCGTGCCTTTCATGGGGCGGCAAGTCAAACTCCTTCAACAGCCAGTAATGGAGTTCGTTGTTCTTCTTGGTCTTGCCCAGCAACCGTTTGAAGTGCAGCTTGTCGAGGACGGGGCGGACTTTTTTCTCGTCCAACAGCGTGTGCTTCACGATTTCCTGTAAGGACATCTCCTTGCGGCCCAGCAGGCGCACGAACTGGATTTCGTCCTCGCCCAACTCGTACACTTCCTTCAAGCCCTTGCTTTCCACGAACCGGTCCTTCAAGAAGTGGATGAATTCCCCGCTCATGGAATTAACGAAGCATTCCCGGGCAATGAATTCCTTGCGCTGGTTGTAGACATCGTATTTGACGCGCCAAATCGTGACATACTTCAATTGCAGGTCCTCGATGACTTCCTCGCTGCCCAGCAAGCCCAGGACTTTCCTGTGCCGCAGGCCATCCACCACGCGCTGCGCCGCCTGCTGGTTCACGCGGGCAGGCAAGGCCAGCAACTCGGTCTGCCCGCCGAAGCCCGCTTCCACGGCTTCGGGGACGGGTTTCCCCTGTTTTTCCTCCCCCGCCGTTTCCTGGGCCTCTTCCTCGGCCTCCTTTTCTTCTTCCGCTTCCACGGGGCTTTCCTCGCCGGCTTTGGCTGCCGCCGGTTTCCCGGTTCCCTCTTCCTTCTCCACGTACTCCTTCAACCGCACGAACTCCTCGTCCACTACAAGTCCATGCCGCTTCAGCATCGCGAGCACGTTCTCCGCGTCGGCTGTGCTCTTGTACTTCTGGTTAAGCACCTGCACGCTCTTCTCCACGGTCTCGATGCTGGTCTCGCCCTCTTCTTCCAGGCGGCGCAACAACATGCTCACCGCCAACTGCTCCACCTGCTTGGCCCCCAACTCCACGGAACGCTCCGTGGTCTCCGCCTCACGGCCCTCGTGCTGGGACAACCGGGGCCTGATTTTCATGATGAAGGCGCGGCTCGTTTCCTCCGTCCGATCCCCCACCAGCGCCGTGCCAATCGGCAGGGTCTTCACGAAACTCGGCTTCTTGTACTTAAAGGGCACGATGGTCGGGCTGCGCTTGTAAATGGCCTTGATGTCGTCGTCGAACACCAGCTTGTGGGTGACCATCACATCCAATTGGCTCAACACCTTGGTGTCAATGGCCGAAGGCTGCTGCGTGGCAAACACCAGGGAACAACCCGGTCGACGCCCCTGCTTCACGTACTCGACCAGGGCATGCGTGGCCGGGGTCTTGACGTTGCCACTCGGGATAAGGGTGTGCGCCTCGTCGATGAACAGCCAGGTAGGCGGAATATCCGTTTCCAGGACGTCAACCCCCTCCTCTTCCTGGAACTTCTTGGCGGCCTCCTTCCGCGTGGACAGCTTCCTGGCCGCCAACAGCCTCCTCGCCAGTATCCCGATGACCAGGGCCGTGACATTGTCGTCCAGGAAACTCGTGTCAATGACCGTTAACTGGCCTTCCTTGCTGATTTCCACCAAGGGCGTGCCCCTATCACTGAAAATCCCCCAGTTCTTGGCGGCCTCAAATCGGGAAACCAGGGCACGAATGGAGTCCTGCTTGTACCCCTTGTCCCTCGAATTCAATTCCGCATCCGTTTCCAGGCAGGCAATGAGGTCATCCAGGGAATAAGACCGCCTGCGGGCTGGGAACTTCTTGCCATCCAGGTTCTCATACCCCAACTCGACTTTCTTCAGCGTCTTTTCCAGTAAGAGGCCCGTGGGGCTGAACCGGTCAATGCCGTAGGTCAGGCACCAGTCATCCGAAGTCAAGAGGCTGGGCTGCATGGTGAAGGTAGCGTCATAGGTCTCCTTAGGCGTCTGGCTCTTGATGCCCTCTGGGATGAACACGCGCAAGCTGTCCAGGCCCTCCGGCTGCAAGCCCCAGTCCGGCATCAACGCGAGCTCCTTTTCCTCCTTATTCGGGTACTTCATGCTCCAAAACACGCCAACCGGGTCAATGACCACCGTTCCCACGTTCTTGTTCTTGCGCGCGAGTTCCTCGGCCATGACCCCCATGATATACGATTTACCCGAACCCCGGGCCCCGCAAACGAACACCACGTGCGGGTTCAACGAGTCCAAGTAGACGTGCCGTTCCTTGAACTCTTCTTCCACTACCTTTCCAACCAGCAACGCGCCCTCATACCCGTACTTCTTCCAAATGTTTTTCTTGCGGCCAATGAACACGTTGCCCTTCTCCGGGTCCTCCAAGAACTTGAGCGGCAACCCCTCCTTCAAGGGAGTCAAATCCCCTTGGCCGGCCGCAACGGTCCTGGCAATCAACTCCCTGCGGATTTCCTCCTTGCTGGGCTGCGGGGTTTTTGCCTCCACCGGTCCTTCTTCGCCCGCCGAAGACCCCGCTTCCCCGGCCCCTGCCTCCGGCAGGGCCTGCGCCGCCTTGATGCCTTCCTCCCGGGTGTCTCCCTCCTTGAACAAGTCATTCCAGTCGCCGGCACTTAAGTCATCGCCTTCCTCGATGTCCAGGGGCGGCTTCGGTTCCCCTGGCTCGTCTTCCTCGTCATCGTCGTCCCCGCCCTCACTCGACGCAACGCCGGCCCCGGCTTCTTCAACCCCCTTCTTGCGTACCCTGATTTTAGGGGCAGCCTTCCGAGGGCTCCCGCGGCGAGCCTGAACAGGCGCCGGCATTTCCGCCCCCGCCACCGGCGCAGCCCCGCTGCCCGGCTTGGTGGCCACGGTTTTCTCGGCTTCCTGGGCCCTCTTTTCCTCGGCCTCCGAGAGCTCGTCCAGGGACTGCTCTTCATGGCTTTTCCCGGTCAAGACCTCTTCAAAGAGGTCGGTCTTCGGCGCGGCCTTGAGCTTCACCACCCGCTCCCCTGCCCCCAAGGGCCTGGGCTTCTCCCCCGAACCAGCGGCTACCGCGTCCTTCCCCTCTCCATCCGGCATGCTTTATATTAATGTTAACCCTTAATAAATTCCTTTGGTTTCAGTTATCTTGCAGTCTGGGCAACGGCTGCCCAGATGCGAGGCCGAAAGGCCGAGCCAGCCCTGTGCAATGCACAGGGCATTTCCCCGAAGACTTTGTCTTCGGGGCCTCGTCTCCCAGGGGGAGACAAGGTCGCAAACCCTTTGTAAAAAGGCCGTGCCATTCGTGAGAATGGCACCTTTTCGCAGGGCTTTTGTAAAAAGCCCTTGGGCTGGTAGTCGAATGGTAAGACGCCGCGTTCGCAACGCGGAGACTCGGGGTTCGATTCCCCGCCAGTCCATAGCCGCCTGAAGGTGGCGGCTGCACACGATACGTCGTCCCATCTCGCCTGAAGGGCTCGATGGGACATAAATAGGCTTTGCTGCAGGTAATGGTCATGGTCAAAGTCGGTCCCAGCATCTTGAACGCGGACTTCGCGCACCTGGCCGAGGAAATCGGCAAGGTGAAGAACGCGGACTTCATCCACGTGGACGTGATGGACGGCCACTACGTGCCGAACCTCTCCATGGGCGTTCCCGTCGTCAAGGCCCTCCGGAAAGTGACCGACCTCCCCATTGAAGTCCACTTGATGGTTTCAAACCCGGACCGGTTCATCAAGCCCTTTGCCGAGGCCGGGGCGAATGGGGCCATTTTCCACGTTGAAACGGTTGCCAACCCCCTGCAAACCATCAAACTCATGCAAGTCAACGACCTGGTCAAAGGCATTTCGGCCAACGCCCGGGTGGACATAGAAAAACTGTTCCCCTTTCTCGCCGACGTCGACCTGGCACAAGTCATGACCGTCGAAGCAGGTTTTGGCGGCCAAGCCTTTAACGTGAACGCGGTCTACAAAATCCAGCAACTCGCGCGCTACCTCAAAGAGAAAAAGATTGCCTGCGACGTCGAGGTCGACGGCGGAATAGACCTGGAAACCGGCTTGCGCTGCCTCAAGGCAGGAGCCAACGTCTTGGTGGCCGGAACCACCGTCTTCGCGTCCGCCAACCCAGCGGAAGCGGTAGAACAACTCAAGGCCTTGAAGCCCTGACGTTTTTCACTCCCAGCAAATCGTGGCCGGCGGCTTGTGCGTCACGTCGTAGAACACGGCCGTTATTCCCTTGAGTTTCCGGATGCCCTTCACCATTTTCTCCACCAAGGCGGGAGGCAGGGGGGCGAATTTCGCGGTCATGGCCTCGGTGGAGAACACCGGCCTCAACACGATGGACTCGCCTTCTCCGGCGTTGACCGCGAGGGGCACGAGCACCACGGGAAACTGCCATATCCGGTCATACCACCTGGTTTTTGCCATTGCCTGGTTGACCACGTCATCGGCTTCCCGCAACGAGTCCAGCCGGCTGCGCGTCAAATAGCCGGGCCTGACCCTCACCGATTCAATGGCCTTCGGTTCAAGCAGCCACACCACGCGGTTGACTTCCTTGACCTCGTTGGTGAGCCGCGTCGAGCATTCCTCCAAGGCGGTCCAGCTTGCCTGGCCCTGCAACGCCACGGCCAACCGGTAGGTGCGCTCGTCTCCCTGCACGCCCACGCTTCGAAGGGGCAGCACCTGGGCCTTCAACCCGAACTTGCTTGCCAAGGCGTTCACGCGTTCCCCCAAGCCCTCCGGCACGGGTTCGGTTTGGCCGTTCGAGCAAAGGGCCCGGATGGCGAGCCCCGGCCCGGGAAAGGGATGCCGTTTCACGATTGCCCCGGGCAAGCCGAGCTGGACGCCGAGTTCCCGGACCTCGTCCTTGTACAACTCCTTGATGGGCTCCACCAGCAAACCGGCTTCCATCATTTCCTTGAGCGAGTCAATGCGGTTGTGATGTGTTTTGATGCGGCAGG